>Ga0316232_1003986_pt1 | contig 12980 bp, 11 predicted proteins | sample TBHtaG_FD_206006 | JGI IMG/M metagenome (GOLD analysis project Ga0316232, IMG submission 206006) | Freshwater microbial communities from Trout Bog Lake, Wisconsin, USA - TBH18025_13 | ecosystem: Environmental > Aquatic > Freshwater > Lake > Hypolimnion/Profundal zone | place: USA: Wisconsin... | reverse complement strand
GACCGGGTTTTTAGCAGTTGCAAACGACGGTATTATTACCAGTACTATTTGCCCCACAACGGCTGGCTGTCAACCGCCAGTCATGCGGCGCAACTGGCCTACCGGCTTAAGCAAATGATGAACCTAAATTGCCATGTCGGTCAGGCGATACACGATGTCGCGAAAGACGCTGTGCTGAGAGTTATGCGAAAAGAATCTCCGGCTAGCCAAGAGCAATGCGCCTGTGTCGTCTTGCATCAAATCCAACAGACGATTGACTAATCGCAAAAAAAAATAGCCTGGATAGCCAGACCGCGACAAACAAGGATGTTACAGGAAACTTATTATGGGCATGGTATAGCGCAAGAACACATGGAGGACATCAAAAGGAAGGTTAATATATGCACCGATAACCTGCTCGGCAGTAAGACAATCGATGGCCTCCGAGGCAATGAAGTAACAATTGAGGAAATCGACCTCGGGAACAATTATTTTGCGGTCGGACAAACCAAAGTGTACGTTCGTGTCGACCTGCTGTATTCGGTAAACGGCCACCATTTCATCGTTGACTGGAAAACCGGCAAGGAATCGGTTGATTTAAGTCAACTAGCACTTTACGGACTGTATGTCCGTGGTGCATACGGCTGACCGTATGAAAATCTTCGTTTTCACATCGAAAGTCTTACAACAGGTAAAAATCACGAGGCGTTATTAACCGAACCGGATTTGGTTTTACGGGAGATGATGGTGCGACAAAGCGTAGCGGCGATGCAAGAGTACTTGGCTGATGTTGTCACGAACAAACCTCTACCAGTTAACGCATTTCCGATTGCGCGAGATGAGCGGCTGTGCATCGGCTGTAACTTCCCCGAGCTATGCTGTGAGGGGGCACTGAGTAAAATCGTGTAATTACCCGGTTATATAAAATAGCGGTAAGGATGGCTGTGTCATGGGTACGGTTTCTTTCGTACTAGGACTAAAAGTGATTGTAGCCTCGAATGGGTACGAGGCCCCCCAGGATGCCATTACTGTTAAACAGTGTATTCTTTTCGGTAAATTCCTGCAGATGTGGACCGTATTCTTCTTCAATATTATCGCCGGCATCATGTTTATAGGTTTACAGTCGCCCCTCTTGAAGGACCTTTTGAAAAAGACGATGGACTCAGCCACCTTGACCGACCCGATAGTAATGGTCAGCCTGGCCGCTTCCGGCGCACCCCTAATTGCCGTCAGCTCTATTTTTAACGGCGTGGGCCGTTTCTTCTGGAGTGGACTATCCGACAAGATCGGACGAGTCCAGACTTTTCGCCTCATCCTTGGCAGCCAGTTTATGGTTTTCATCGCCCTGATGTTCGTCAAAAGTCCGGTTATTTTCGGCATATTAGTCTGCTATATTCTTCTTTGCTACGACGGCGGTTTTGGCTCCATGCCTTCGTTTGTTCTTGACGTTTTCGGTCCGAAACTGATGCCGATTGTCTACGGTACCATCCTCACCGCTTGGGGCTGTGGTGGAATAGTTGGGACCCAGATCGTTGCTTTTCTGAAAGACAATTTTGAAAAGCGGGCGGCCCAGTATACCTTCTTAGCTGCGTCGGTGTTCTGCTACTTGGTTTGCTCATTACCTTTACACTGAGCAATAAAAAAACACAATAATTGAAACTACATTGGACAACTGATCTCGCTAAATGAACAACCCACAGTAGAGCTGTGAGGTAATAGACGTGGGCTCCGGTTGGAAGGCGAGGCAGAGCTTCGAGGAATTAGCCCCGACAGAGATTTAAAATATCTACTCGCAATTATTAGACTTCAGCAAGCAATAATCCCGTTAACACCAAGTACTCCGTATATTAGGAAAGGGTGTTTGGCAATTGACGAGATGAGACTGGGCTCACTTCCGCCGAAAGACTAGAAAGTAACAACAAACCGCCTGACCATGACGGAGAGGGAGAACTCCAAAACACAAGCATTTAATCTGATCGCCAGCAGTTTATGCTGGTGTTTTCTTTTGATCCTTTAACTACTCACTACGCACATCGAGTGTGTAATGGCCCCCTGGAACCTGTGCAGATTCCAGGGGGCCATTACAGGACATGCGGTGAAGGCTTCATTCGCTGCTCCTACCTTATTCCACCGATCACCGGAAGAAGCATTGAGAAGAATCAATCATTTCATCAACAATTTATGATTATATATCGTATCGCGGGTGCCGGCGAAAACAGCCAGAATTTCAAGGTATATATGAAAAAGCATCAAGTTTAAAAAGCTTGATGCTTTTTCTTTTCTGGATATAGGATACAGATTTCCACCGCGTGTCACGGGTGCCGTGTTAAGTAAGTCATTTTGGTGAGGGTAAGCCCAAACGCTGCATACGCCGCCATAGCGTTGATCGGTTAATGCCAAGTGTTTTTGCCGCTTCGCCTAGTTGACCTTTGGCCAGTGTAAGTGCGTCGACGATTTCGTCCCTTTTGCCGGCTGAAACGGTTTGATAGGTGTTAATGTCTTCAGGCTGGTCCAAGCATAGGGATAACGTAGCCTTACTGATTTCAGTTTCCTTGCAGATTACAACCGCCCTTTCGATAGTGTTTTGCAACTGACGTATATTACCCGGCCAATCATATTTATCCATCAGTTTCAAGGCGGTGGGTGTGAAAGTTAATGTACGACCGTTGGCCCGAGTATATTGGGCAAGAAAATTCTTGGCATAGATCTGGATATCGGCTTTTCGTTCGTGTAGTGTCGGCAGATGCAATTTGAGAACATTGAGGCGATAAAATAGATCGTCACGGAACTTCTTTTGCGCGACAGCTTGACTTAAATCCTTGTTAGTGGCAGCAATAACTCGTACGTGGACAGGAATAACCCGGTCGCTGCCGAGACGAACAACAGCCCTTTCCTGTAAAACCCGCAGGAGACGGCCTTGGTTAACATAGTCGAGTTCAGCGATTTCGTCGAGAAAGATAGTGCCGCCATGAGCTACTTCGAAAATGCCTGGCTTACCCTCTTTGTTCGCCCCTGTGAAGGCTCCTCTCACATAGCCGAATAGCTCGCTTTCCAGAATCTGTCCGGGCAAGGCGGCACAGTTGATGGCGACGAAAGGACCGTTGCTGCGGCAACTGTAGTTGTGGATGCTCTGAGCGAATACTTCCTTGCCGACTCCTGTTTCTCCAAGAATAAGGATGTTTGAATTGGTGCGCGCATAGTCCTTGGCTATAGTTAGAGTCTGCTGGATAGTGTGGCTCTTTCCCCAAATATCGTCGAAGGTGAACCTGGTGACGTGGCCTTTGGCGTAGACTTCCTGACGGATGTGTGCCTCCAGCTGTTGTATCTTGGTTATATCCTGAAAAGTAGCGATGGCTCCTGCCGGAAGATTGTTAACAACAATAGGCACTTTGTTACAGGTGATTTGGACGCCGTTAACCTTATAGAGCTGATTTAGTTCCTCGCGCTTGGTGGTAATGACTTTCTCAAGTGCCAATGATGGCCATAGTGTTTGAATGCTTTTGCCGATAGCTTGCTTAAAGCCGGTGATCGTGACAGCGGTTGGATTGATACTGGTAACAATGCCGTTAGAGTCTACGGTAATAATGCCATCGTGCGCATAGTCCAGTACAGCACTAAACAGGGTACGCTTGTATTTTTCGGTTTCCAAAGCATCTTCGATACGTATTGACTCAAAAGCCGCCTGTAAGATAGAATCGCGGCTGCTTTCAATAAAAACGTAGGGGAGGTTGTGTGTTCGACAGGCCGTAGCTGTAAGGGCGCCGCCCAAGACAACATCATAGCCTTGAGCCACGGTCACACCAAGTACCGTCTCTATCTCTTCGGAGCTAGAAATGTAAAAATAGCCGATCTCGGTATCAAGGATCTTTGCTGCATACTCAATGCCAAGCACCATGGACTGGAAGGCGACAACAGCTATGCGTTTACCGAACAGCCGCGCCTTTTCAACCGCGCGAATTATGTCAATGCCGGTGAGGGGAAGCTCCACGACGGAAAGGCCGAGATTGGCATTGCGAATAAGATTAGCTGTACCCGCACGAGCAACTATCACATCAAAACCTTGCGCAACGTATTTTCGTGCTATGTCGATACCGCCAATCCACATCCCGTGCTCGACGGGAATCTCCAATCTTTCTTCTTTGAGTACACTTTCTGTATAAGCTACCATTGTTGCGTCTGGAACCAAAAAAAGAATTTTATTATACATTAAGCAACATCCTTGCATCAATTTTGCAATATTGTATGTCAATTATAAAATAAGTTTCGAAATATTGCAACAGATCGGAGTGGAAGGCTGGATTTAAGCACCCTGACGGTACGGCATGTTTCTTGCAACATTAAAAATATGCCGGATTGGGTCGCAAGTTTCATTGCCCATATCGCACCAAGCTCGACCGCAAGAGAATAAGATAACCGAAAAGCTTTCCGAGATTTTGCGTATAAATACGATGTTAAGCATGTGTTTGAAATCAACGAGGGTATTTGCCACCAAACCGGGGAAACCTGTCAGTTAATTCGTGTTCAACATCATTAATGATGGCGGAATCATTCCGCTGATGCTCAAAAAAACATGGAAAAGAGGGGTAATATGAGTTCAGTTATCTTGGCTAATGCGCCGCTCATCGACGAAGTGCTTATTGAAAGAGCCCGCAAATTATCGCCGGCTTTGCTCTGTGATGCACTCGGGAACTTTGGATCAATGGATTATCGGATCAAGCCGGTTTGGACCGGTGCAACGGTGATAGGTACCGCCCTCACTGTCAAACTGCGCTCAGGGGATAACCTGCTACTGCACCGTGCCAACTGCCAAGCCGCTCCCGGTTATGTGCTTGTTGCTGAAACAGGCGGCAATAATACCAATGCCGTCTGGGGGGACATGATGACAAGGGCAGCGATGAAGGCCGGTGCGGCTGGGACGGTGGCAGACGGCGTTGTCCGCGATATCGATGACATCCGTGATTTTAAGTATCCGGTATTCGCTGTCGGGGCCGTTCCCCAGGCGGCTCACCGTGACGGACCTGGCTCTATCAATGTTCCGATCGCCTGCGGAGGTGTAGCGGTGACACCCGGAGATTTAATTTTCGGCAACACCGATGGAGTTGTAGTCGTCCCACGTGCGCTGATAGAAGATGTTTTGGGAAAGGCAGAAAAAAAACTGGCTGGTGAAACCGAACGGTTTGCGGAAATTGCCGCAGGGGAAATTGCTCCGTCGTGGCTCGCCGGAAAAATGAAAGCATTAGGCTTAGAATAGAAAATCACTGCAAAGCAAGATGCCTAACATTGAGATTATCTGTGTGAGTCTTTGAATGTTGAACAGTTTTCAAAAATCTTTGTCGACAATACCTTTCAAGGCATGATTTTTAAAATGTGGAAACAAGAACTGCATACAGAGTTTGATATTAAAGATGAGGAGGTAAGTACATCATAGTCTTCGACAATTATTAGGGGGGAAATCAATGGCAGAAAAAGCGAACAAGTGGTCAGTAGCCCTTGTACATGCAATTCCAGGAGTTATTCCGACTATCGATAAATTGGCGAGAGATACATTTAGAGGTGTAACAATATTCAATCTTCTGCATGAGGGCCTTTTTCTGGAGATTATGCGTACCGGCAAAATAAGTCCGGCTGTTATTAAAGGTATATCCGACGTGGTTGTTGCTGCCGAAAGCGCAGGTGCTTCTCTGGTCCTTGTGACTGGCTCGACATTTTCGCCGGCAATTGATGTGGCCCGAAAACTTGTATCCATACCCGTTCTAAAAATAGACGAAGCGATGGCCGAAGAGGTGGTTAAAAAGGGGCGGTCTATTGCTTTAATTGCAACTGAAGAAGCCACAGTGGCTCCAAGTAGTAGAATTATTTTGGAGAAGGCAGCTCAAGCCGGGGTTGTCGTGAAAATTCAGACGGCAGCCTGCCCGGAGGCGCGACTGCATTACAGGGAAGGCAACATTCAGCTTCATGATACTATAATTAAGGAAGCTATCGATAAGTTCCAAGGTCAGGTAGATTGCATCGTTTTGGCACAAGCCTCCATGTATTCCGTCGTATCCTCGCTGCCAAGCAATTTATCAACCCCTGTATATGCGTCGCCAGAACTGGCAATTCGTTTTGCCCATGGGGTGTTACGGTCGCAAGGGTGGAACGAGGGAGAATAGCAGGTTGCATAAAACGTCTTTTCCCGAAAGCAGTAGTGGCTATTGCCTGAGCCAATAAATTAAAAATAATAGAATGGGGTGGGAGATGTGTTGGACAGTTGGAAAGTACGAAACAAGATGCTGTGGATTTTATGTCTGGTCTATGTTGTCGCGTTTCTCGATCGAGCCAATTTCAATATTGCTGCGCCGTATATCGCCAAAGATTTGCAGTTGAATCCCAGCCAGATGGGGATGATTATGAGTGCCTTTCTCATCGGCTACGGTTGGCTCCAGGTGCTTGGCGGTATCATGGCAGACCGCTGGGGCGGTCGCAAGACACTGGTTTTTGCTATCATATGGTGGTCAATTTTTACGGCGGCAACAGGGTTGGCCGGAGGGTTCATGAGTATGGTGGTTATCCGCTTTGTCTTCGGCTCGGGCGAGGCTTTTCAGCCGCCAGCCTGCTACAAGGGTATTTCGGTGTGGTTTCCCAAGAAAGAGCGGCTTTTCGCGAACTCGATGATGATGGGGGCCACTGCCTTCGCCCCAATGATCACACCGCTGATCGCGGTCTGGCTGATGCAAATGTTCGGATGGAAGGGTATGTTCTTTGCCTTTTGCATTCCCGGTCTGATCATGGGCTGGGTGGTCTGGAAGAACCTGTACGATAATCCGTCGGACCACCCTGCGATCAGCCAGGAAGAACTGGCCGAAATCTATGATGGTCAGCCGCCGTCGGCTGAGGTTCCTAAAATGCCGCTGATGGCTGCCTGTCGGGTTCCAGGGTTGTTTTTGTTGGCTCTTATCTACCTGATTTTCGACATCACCTACTGGGGGTTCTTTTCCTGGCTACCTTCCTATCTGGTGAATGTCCGCCATTTTGCAATGCTCAAAATGGGTGTCTATGCCTCAATGCCGTTTATGGCCGGTTTTGTGGGACTCATGCTGGCCAATACCATCGGAACCCGACTTTTCCGCGGCAACAAGATACGCTTTCTTAGCTCGATCTGGGTGATCGGCGCGGCTTCTATGTACTTCGCTTATGCTGCCACCAGTGCCGAAGTTTGCATCATCTTCCTGTCCCTGACGGCCGGCTTCGGCATATACATGAGCTTAGGGCCCTTCTGGGCGCTGGTTACAGAGACTATGCCCAGCCAGGCGATGGGCTTTTTGAGTTCCATCGTGAACGGCGCCGGCAAAGTCGGTGGGGCGATAGCTCCGGCATCAATCGGCTATTTGATCAACCAGTCCGGTGGCGACTACGCCGCTGGGTTCTTCCTGATGGAAGCCTGTCTGCTGGTATGCGCCGTCTTGATATTCTTTGTCCGAGAAAAGAAAAACGTGCCCCAACTGAATTCGATTAGCTAGTTTGATAATCAACCACAGGAAAGAAAGGAGGTATTCACTAGTTGCACGCAGTTCATAAAATGCTGGCCGCCGCCGCCGACAAAGAGCGAGTCAACCCGGGTGAAATTATCAACGTGCGGGTGGACGTAGCCGGCATTAACGACATCTATCTGCTTGTTGTTAACTCTTTCAAGGACATGCATGGCGCGAGTGTTTGGGATCCGGCCAAGGTCTATATCTTTATGGACCACAACGCCCCGGCCTCCATCCTGAAGGCGGCCGAGAACCAAAAGGCTTTCCGGGAATTCGGCCGCAAGCACGGCTGCAATATTGTCGAGATTAACGAGGGGATTTGCCACATGGTTCTTCCCGAATCCGGGTTAATCCGACCGGGCAACATCGTAATCATCACCGATTCGCACTCAACAATGCACGGCGCCCTTGGTGCTTTCGGAACCGGCGTGGGTTCTACCGACATGGCAGCGATACTGATAGCGGGCACGATGTGGCTTAGAGTGCCTGACGTGGTGAGAATCCGACTGGAAGGAAAGCTTGCCGATGGGGTGATGGCCAAAGATGCCGCCCTCTACATTCTCGGAGAACTTGGAACCAGTTTTGCAAACTACAAAGTTATCGAGTTTTCCGGACCGGTTATCGACGCGATGCCTGTCGAGGAAAGAATGGTTCTATGCAACATGGCTGTCGAGATGGGGGCGAAGTCGACCTTCATTAAACCGGACAGGACGACGATTGAGTATGTGACAAGCCGCACCGTTGCTGAGTTTAAGGTTTACGAATCTGATCCCGACTACCGATACGCCTCGGAGTACGAATTAGATCTATCCGACTTGCAGCCCCAAGTGGCTGTGCCATTCCACGTTGATAACGTCAGGAACCTTGCCGAAGTGGAGGGAACCCCAATCGACCAAGTCTTTGTTGGCTCTTGCACGGGCGGCAAAAATATCGATATTGAAGTTGTAGCCAATTTCCTAAGGGGCAAAAAAATAGCTCCTACTACCCGCCTGATTGTAACCATGGCTTCGAAAAAAGTTTTGCGCGAAGCGCTGGAGAAGGGCTATTACCAGATTCTGCTGGACGCCGGAGCGGCGATTACCACTCCGGGTTGCGGCGGTTGTTCGGGTCTGCTCGGAGGAATCCTGGCGGCTCATGAAAAATGTGCCTCGACCGCTAACCGCAACTTCGTCGGCCGTATGGGCAGCGAAACGTCCGAGATCTATCTCGTGTCCCCGTTGACGGCGGCAGCAACGGCGCTGACAGGCCGCTTAACTCACCCCAGTCTGTTATAACGGGAGGCTACAACTATGAAAATATCAGGCAGGGCGGTTGTTTTCAACTGTAATGATATCTGTACAGACGAAATCTACCCCGGTCCCTACGTCAATCTGACTGACCCGGCTGAAATCGCCGAGCACGTGTTGGAGGGAGCAGACAAAACTCTGAAGCAACGATTCAAAACCGTCGGCGACATCCTGGTGACAGGCAGCAACTTCGGCTGTGGGTCGAGTCGGGAGCAGGCTGTTATCGCTATCAAAGAGTCGGGGGTCAAAGCGGTCATCGCAGATTCGGTCGGCCGAATCTGGTACCGGAACGCAATCAATTTAGGGCTGCCAGTTCTGATTTGCCCAGGGCTGGCCGGAGTTCTTGTGGAAGGCGACGACATCGAAATCGACCTGCAACAGGGAACGGTCAAAGAGGTAAACACCGGCACGGTGCACCGGGGCGAACCCATATCCGATTTTGTCCTGCAAATGCTTGAACTTGGCGGTTTGAAGGCGCTTATGCTAAATAAAAGAGGAAATACCGATGATTGAGATCAAACCCTTGCGCCAGGATTTTGCCGGACAATGTTATCCGACGGGTGAGGGTCCTATCCACCATGCTGTTGTCTGACGCTAGGGTCGGGGCAACTGCATGATTCTTCGGCTGCCGTCGATTACGTCATTGATGGCGAAATACGCAAAAAGATCAGCAGATGTTCCTGTTCGCCCCGGCAACGCAAAAGACGGACGTGACGAAGAACTGATATGGAGGCAAGACATTCGAAGAAGGTGGATAGTTTGGTACAATTTGCTGTAAAAGGAGAAAAATTATGGGACATTATTTTTTCAATGAGACAGTCAATGTAAAACCGGAAGATCTTCGAGGATGGGTAAGCAAAATTTTTCAGGCGGTCGGGATGTCTGCAGAGGATGCAGCATTAGTTGCAGATACGCTTGTAGTGGCAGATGCAAGAGGGGTATATTCACATGGATGCCTGAGGGTTCCGTTGTATGTGAAACGGATCGAGAAAAAGAGTGTAGATCCAGTCGCCAAGCCGGCCTTGCTCAGAGAAAGAGGTGCTATGGCTCTTGTTGACGGTTGTAATGCCGCCGGGCAAGTGGTCTCGTATTATTCGATGAAAAAAGCAATCGACTTGGCCGAACAATATGGAATTTCCTTTGTTACCGCAAGAAATAGCAACCATAATGGGGCTGAAGCGTATTATTCCATGATGGCTTTGCCCAAGGACATGATCGGTCTTTGCAGCTCGATCGGAGGCGGAAACATTATGGCTACATTCGGTGCTGCTGATAAAAGGATCGGGAATAATCCGCTCAGTGTCGCGTTTCCTGCATTGAAACACGATCCGGTAGTGCTGGATATGGCACAGAGTGTAGTAGCCAAAGGGAAAATCATGATGGCGAGCACGATCAATTCAAAAATTCCATCGGAATGGGCGCTGGATTCAAATGGTGTTCCTACCACGGATCCGTATGCTGCGATTCAGGGTGTCCTGCGAACTATAGGCGATTACAAAGGATCTGGACTTGCCATTACTATCGGGATGCTTTCTTGCATGCTTTCCGGCGCGTCGATGGGGCCGACACTGAAAGACGTATATAACGATTTCGAGCCGCTGAACCTTGGGCACTCATTTACTGCTATCAGCTTAGATTTCCTTGTGGATCCGGAAGAATTCAAAAAAAACATGGATACGCAAATTGAATTTATTAAGCAATCAAAAAAGGCTGCAAATGCCGAAGGAGTATTCCTTCCGGGTGAGATTGAGGCAATGAATTACCGGCGTCAGATGAAATGTGGAATCGATATACCAGCTGAAGTGATTCTGGAAATCATAAAAATCAGCGAACGCTATCAGATCGAGATTCCGGCCTTTGAGAGCTAAAGGGCTGGTGCAAGTTAGGAATGGAACGTTGATGCTCGTTTTACGTTCAGGTTAGGAAATTGAATTGGATGGTAGTAGCTAGATAAAGTTAAAGCGCATGGAAAGCCATGCGCTTTTTTCTTTGAAAGATGCAAAACATTACTATCCGGCCAAGGCAAAATGAAAACCACCGCCTAAATGCGGTGGTTTTTGTATGTGTTAGCGATTACCCTATGTTGGGAATTCTGCATGCCACTGTAAATGAAACGCTCGCTACAGATAGGTTCGTCCGAGAAAAAGAAGTTATGCAACAACCAAGTACAGAGATGACGGGGTTTTAGATTGCCATATACGTATTTTCGGCCCCTTATATATTTAGGCATGAGCAGATAAAATTCGTTGCAGCTCAGAGGACGTATTTCCCGCTTTTTTCACACTTATAACATCCGCCATGTATTTCCGGGATTATAAAATCGGATAGTCTATTTGCTGATTGAAAGATGCTGCTAAATTACTGGTGTGATGAGTTTTTTGGGCCTTATCCTGCGCGCAATCCGGGGGCAGATCAGCTTCGCCTTTGTATTTTACGTAAATTTTTAAACGACTTGCTTTCTGTCGAGGGACATCGCCCACGTGTCCCCCGAGCCCCCCGCCTTTACCACATCATAATTATGATGTGATTTTGAAAACACGTCTCCTAGTGTGAATTTTTGTGATGGCTATTCGCTTGTGAATTGGGGGGGGGGCACCCCCACTGTGTATTAAACAAGGAGGACGGGCTCTTTCTTTGTTTTTGCGCGGCAAAAACGCGATGCGCTGCGCCCACGCACTCCCGCTGAATTGGTGGGTGTTCTCTTCGTTCACACTCCCAATTCAGCGGGTGGGATCCATCCTCGGCCGGACCATTGCTCCGCCTCGCATGGCCATTTTTGGCCACGCTTTTTTAGCGTGTCATTAAAAGTCCGAAACGACCGTTAAGGTCACAAGTGCAAGTCACGAGATTTTGTTGCGTTTTATGGCCAATCCGGTCATTTATATTTTCAGCTCCCCAAATATTCCGGTCACTAATTTGACATTGGTTACCCTACAAATTACAATATTTGTAAATTTTAAGTGGGGTGATTTTTTGTTCGACAATCAAAATTTTGATAAGTGTATTTTTGCACTGTCGGGGTTATCTAAAAGTAAAATTGATAGGTTAAAAGCGTGGAAAAGAGGGTTGCCGCCAGAGGTGGAGATGGCAACTTTGGTTACACCGACAACGGCTAAACGGGAGGTAAAAAAGAACGAGGAGAGATTTAATTCTAACATACAAGTTAACCAAGGGACTTATCTTTACGCGATAGAATATCTAGAATTATACCACCACTGGCGGCGCCACCACCCCAGAGATACTGAATTGAAGCACAACGAGAAACTGGCTGAACATATCGAAGACCAATTGGTAGAGCTGGGCTTGAGGTGTAAGCACCGCAATGCTAAGATGCGTTCATATAAAAAATCTGCGGAGTGGTTAGCGGCTTCGCACAAAATTTACTTTACGGCAAGCGGGCTAAGGCGCGCGATCAAAAAGCTAGACATAGAATTAGCCCCATAATCGGGAACACAAAAAGAGACCGGCAAGGCAGATTTAGCCTCGCCGGATCTTTGCTATTCTTAAACCCAAAGACGAGCTGGGCATCCATAGCTACTCCCTAATAAATTAAGTTTTGCTCCACCTATAGAGGCGCGACCGTATGCCGCGGGGTTCCCTCTTGGGACATTACGTCTAGCCCCAGTATACTTTGCGGCTGCATACTTGCAAGGTGCATTAGACATTAAGAATTATTTGCGCAACATCTAAGCCCTTCGCCTTCTTTTGATACCCGTAATTAGCGGTTATCGCGCGGGCGCAATTCGCGTAGGCCTAACGCTTGCCTACAAACGCCAATTCTTTTCGCATTGGGTAATACCACCCCTCATTGAGTGGGGAGGTCCATTGACCTAGCTAGGAAGATATTACCACACCAAAAATAGGATTGCAAATTTCGCTCGCTGTTTTTGGAAAATAAATAACTGGCGCTAGGCCAGCTGCCGGAAAATTATGAGAAACTTAGATTTTCAGCGTAACTACGTGTATGCCTGAGCTGGCGTGGGTCATTCTCTGACCAATTCTTTTTCACAATCAGGGGTGGCTCAATTTACATGGCCGGTTTTGGCTCAATCTTCTTGACCGGGGACAACTCCCCTCGCCTCAACCGAGTGAATCCGGAATAATGCTTATGATCACCCTGCCGGCTGGCTACTGCCTGGTTAATCCACCCGCAGGCTTCATTCCGATAGGCTATATTCCGCCTGCAATATCTTCTGGCGATCAG
>Ga0316232_1003975_pt1 | contig 13008 bp, 7 predicted proteins | sample TBHtaG_FD_206006 | JGI IMG/M metagenome (GOLD analysis project Ga0316232, IMG submission 206006) | Freshwater microbial communities from Trout Bog Lake, Wisconsin, USA - TBH18025_13 | ecosystem: Environmental > Aquatic > Freshwater > Lake > Hypolimnion/Profundal zone | place: USA: Wisconsin... | reverse complement strand
TCCGTCACGCCCCTGATTTTCCCCACGGTTCCGCGCGGCAACAACCTCCGGCGCCTGAACGCGTACGCCGCCCGATGCGCCCGCCGGCAGCATGTGCCGGCCCTGATCTGGAGTGATCCCCGGTGGAGCGCCGAAGAACTGGAGCGCCGGATTTTGGCCGGCGGATTTGTTGGCGCCAAAAGCTATCTGACGATGGCCCCCCCCTATCTGCCCACCAACGAAATTCGCTGCCTCGATTTCTTTCCGCCGCATCAATTGGCGGTCCACAACCGCCATGGCTGGGCCGTGATGTTGCATATCCCGCGGGAGGGCCGGCTCCAAGACCCGGTCAACCTGCAACAGATGCTCGAGATCGAACGCGAGTATCCGCGCCTCAAACTCATCATTGCGCATGTCGGCCGGGCCTACTGTGATCATGACGTCGGCAATGCGTTCGAGGTGCTGGCCGCTTCCAAGCGGATGTATTTCGACTTTTGCGCCAACACCAATGCCAATGTCTTTTCACAGCTCATCCGGTGCGTCGGCCCGCGGCGGATCCTGTTCGGCTCCGACCTGCCGATCACCCGGATGCGAATGCGGCGGGTGACGAGCGGCGATCACTATGTCAATTTGGTGCCCAAAGGCCTGTATGGTGACGTGTCCGGCGATAAGAACATGGGCGAAGTGACCGGTGCCGCGGCGGCGAAGCTGACCTTCTTTCTGTACGAACAAATCCTGGCATTCCGCCAGGCCGCCCGCAGGACCGGTCTGACCACCCGTGATATAACCGATGTTTTCTACCGCAACGCCGCGCGGCTGTTGCGGTTGACTTGACGCCATCAATGCGGCTAATAACTAACTAAACGGAGGACGACAATGGACGGACGCGAAATTCGCTTGAAACGATTGATGGGGGAAGGCCGGGCGGTGGTCATTGCAATCGACCACGGAATGTTTGACGGGCCGATTCCTGCCATGGAAGATCTGCCGGCGACGGCCACGAAGATCAACCCGGTGGTGGACGCCGTGCTGCTCGCGCCGGGCATGTTGCGCCATTGCGGAGCGATTTTTGCCGGTCAGCGGCGGCCGCTGGCGGCGGTGCGGTTGAACTGGAATACTGTGTATTGTTTTCACTGGAATTACCGGCAGGCCAAAAGCGTGACCGCTTACGCGATTGAAGACGCCGTGCGGGAAGGCTTGGACGTGGCGCTCGTGTCGTTGACACTGCATACCGGCAGCGAAGAGCGGGATGCCGCGAACATCGCGAACTTCTGCGAGTTGACCACGCAGGTGCACAAGTTGGGCCTGCCGGTCATTGGGGAATACTTCCCGACCGGCCACGTGCAGATGTCGCCGGAAGAATTGCATTCCGATGTGAAGACGGGTTCGCGCATTGTCGCCGAACTGGGGGCGGATGTGATCAAGACCTTTAATACTGTCCGCTTCCAAGAAGTGACCGGAAGCTGCCCGGTGCCGGTGCTCGGGCTGGGCGCGGAAAAATTGCCGACCCAACTGGCCGCACTGCAACTGGCAGCCGCCGAAGTCAAGGCGGGCGCGGGCGGGGTGGTGTTCGGGCGCAATGCGATTCAAGTGGCGGACCCCCACGCATTCCAAGCTGCGTTGTGTGAAGTCGTCAAGACCGGTGCCGCGCCGGCTAAAATTGCTTTGAAATACAAACTGACCTGACCGTGCCGTCTGAAATTCTCATCGGGATCGATTTAGGCACCACGGTCTTGAAGGCCGGTGCGATTGACCGGCGCTCGGGCCGCGTGCTGGCAGTCGCAGCCCAGCGGTTGCCGGTGCGCTCCGCAGCCGACGGCACTCGCGAACAAAAACTCCCCGATCTCGACCGCGGTTTTGACACCGTGCTGAAGCAGTTGCGGACCCAACTCGGCAGGCAGTGGTTGCGTGTGGCCGGGATCGGGCTGGCGTCGCAAGGCGGCAGTTTCGCGATTTGCAACCGGCAGACCGGCCGGGCGCTGACGCCGCTGCGGCTGTGGAGTGATCAACGGCCGGGCCGGCTGGTCCCGCAAGTTGCCGCGTTGCGGCCGGTTTCGTACTGGCAGAAATTAGCGTGCAACACCGGGCCGGGCTGGGGGTTGGCACGAATGCTCTGGCTGCGCGAACAAAATCCCCGGCTGTTTGCAGCGGAAAACATTTACGTTGGCGCCGGTGAGTATGCGATTTTTCAGCTGACCGGCCAGTGGCGGCAAGACGCCGGCAATGCGCTGCAGATCGGTTGTTACCGGGTCCCCAAGCGCACACTGGCTGCCGGACCGCTGGCGCTGGTGGATGTGCCGTTGTCATTTGTCGCACCGCTGCGCGACGGGTTGCTGACGGTGTCGGCAGCTGCGGCGCGCCGGTGGCGGATCCCCGTTGGAATCCCGGTCGCGGGGCCGTACTTCGACCACGAAGCCGGTTACTTGAGCGCAGTCGGCGTCAGTGACCGGCCGTTGCAATGTTCGCTCGGCACGGCGTGGGTCGGCAACTTTAGCCTGCCGGCAAACGAGCAGGCACAATCGCCCAATCAATTGGTCGTCCCGGCCCCGCACAAAGCCGGCTGGCTGGTTGTGCAGCCCTTGTTGACCGGCAATGTGACGTGGGACTGGGCGCTCGACACTTTTATCGGCGGCGCGCATCCGACCGCGTTGCGGCGCGCTGCGAAATTGTTTGAAAAACAATTATTGCCGCCACCCGGCATGGTGGCGTTGCCGTGGATGCACGTGATGAATCCGCTGCAGCGCGACGCGGTTGGCGGGGGCGGATTTTTTGGCGGGGGCGTGGCGGCCCGGCGCGAGGATTTTGTGCGGGCAGTGGCGCTGGGGATGACGTGCGAGATGGCGCGCGTCTTCCGGCAGGTCCGCGACCAGCGCAAAGCCGACAGCGTCGTGCTGAGCGGCGGCGCGAGCAAGGGCGCGGTTTTCCGGTCGTATCTGGCAGCATTGTTTGCGCCGCTGCCGGTGTTTGCGTTGCAGGAAGAAGACAAGGCCGGGCTGCGCGGCTGCCTGCACGCGTTCAGTCCGCACGCGGCAGCCGGCCCAGCGCGGCGCGTGCCGGTGCCGGCGGGTGCAGAGAAAATCCGTGGCGGGTTTGCGGTGTATGGCGAATTGTTCGAGCGCGTGCTCGGCCGCGAGGGAATTTCGCCGTTGGAATTCGATTAAGAACGCGTTTGGAAATATAAATTGTCATCCTGAGCAATGCGAAGGATCTCTGTCGTTTTCGGAGTACACAACCAAAGGCAGAGATTCCTCGACAAGCTTGGAATGACAGCATTGAGAATAGAAAAATACGCGCCGAGGAACATACCTATGAAACGCAGTTCAAAAATTGGGTTGTTGCCGCTGTATCTGAAACTTTACGACGACAAGCTGCCGGAATACCGGGCGGGCTTTGACCCATTGCTGGCGACAGTGGCGCAGGGGCTGACGGCGCACGGCGCGACGGTCCTCGCAGCAAAAGTTTGCCGGGTGACAGCAGAGGTGAAGGCGGCGGTGGCGTTGTTCGAGAAGCAAGATGTGGATTGCGTTGTGACGGTGCATCTCGCGTACTCGCCTTCGCTGGAGTCGGCGCCGGTCCTGGCCCGGACGAAATGGCCGTTGATTATACTCGATACGACGCTCGACGCCGATTTTGGCCAAACGGTGGATCCGGCCCGGATCATGTACAATCACGGTGTCCACGGCGTGATGGATTTGGCATCGCTGCTGCGCCGGTCTGGCCGGCCGTTTGAAATTGTGGCCGGGCATCTGACCGAATCGGATGTTTTGCAGCGAGTCGCCGGTCTGGCAGAAGCGGCGGTTGCGGCGCGGCGGTTGCGCGGGGCGCGGGCGCTGCGGGTGGGGCCGTCGTTCAAAGGGATGGGCGATTTTGCGGTGGAAGCGGAAGCATTGCGGCGCGCGCTGGGAATTCGGGTGGAGCAGGCGGGCCTGACGGAACTGACCGGTGCAATGCGGGCGGTGAAGCCGGCCGAGATTGAGGCTGAGATGGCGCAGGATCGGCAACGCTACGATGTGCGTGTGAAGCCGGAGCTGCACCGGCAAACGACACTGGCCGGATTGGGGCTCCGGCGGTTGCTGGGCGCGAAAGATTATACCGGCTTCAGTGTGAACTTTCAGATTTTCGACAAGCCGAATTCACCGGCGATGCCGTTTGCGGAAATTTCCAAGGCGATGGCACGCGGAATCGGGTTTGGCGGCGAAGGTGACACGCTGACCGGCAGTTTGGTCGGCGCGCTGGCGACCGGTTTTGGGACAACGACGTTCACGGAGATTTTTTGCAGCGATTGGCGGGGCAATTCGCTTTTTCTGTCGCACATGGGCGAGATCAATCCGGAAACCATTGCCCGCAAGCCACGGTTGGCCCTGCGCGATTACAAGTTTCTCGGAACGCACACGACGGCATTGGTTGGCGCGCTCAAGCCGGGGCCGGCGGTGTTTGTGAATCTTGTGCCGGGACCGAAGAACAGTTTCGATTTGCTCGTCGCGCCGGTGGAGATGTTGGGGGACTCGAAGCGGGCGGACATGCAAAACACGGTGCGTGGTTGGCTGCGGCCGGGTCAGCCGGTCGCAAAATTCTTAGAGGAATATTCCCGGCACGGCGGCACGCATCACAGCGCTCTTGTCTATGGCCAGAAAGCAGAAGCGGTGAGTGCGTTCGCGCGATTTGCCGGGTTGGAGTTGGTCAAGTTGTAATGCTCAAAGCGGAGTTGTCGTAACGTCAGCTTCTCCCTCGACGGTGCGCGGGACCCTGAGCTCCGACAGGATTCGCAAGCCCATCATCATGGATGGCCCGCCCACGACACGGCGCGGCGACCATTTGATTTCAAACGCCTGTAGGCGGGTCCCTTGTTTGATCACCAATAAGGCGTAAATTCATTTTGACTTGTGCGGTCTTTGGGAGCGTAATCGGCTTTGTTGTTTTGCAGACCTGATCGCAACAACGGAGTTGCCATGCCCCTCAGCCAGATTTGGAGAATCAATTTAATTTTCGCACTCGTCGTCGCCAGCGCAACCGGTGCACCCCCTGAACCGGCCTTGCAAAATGGCAATGCCCGGGTCGTGTTGGTGGGGGATAGCATCACAGGGCTAAGTCGCAACGCCGGTGGGCAGGGTTGGGCGTACCAGATGGAAAACGCACTCAAGGCTGTCTATCCCGACGCCAAGCCCAACATCATTGCGCTCGGTGGCAGCGGGCAGGGAGTCGGCAGTTGGTCGGGTGTCGAAAAAAATTCACGCACAAACTCTGTCAAACTTGATGTGCCTGGCATCAATGTCAAAGAAACGCTCGATCAACCGGCGGATGTGTTGGTCATCATGCTCGGCATCAACGATGTGCTGGCTCCGTACGTCGGGGAAGACCAGCGATCCCTCGACGGTTGGCAAACCCAATATGAACAATTGATCGCGACCCTGCGGCGAAGGATTGCGCCCCACGTCATCGGATTGGCCAAGATCACGCCGATGACCGAAGAGATGAGTTCCCCGAAAAATCGGCTCATTGCGGCTCTCAACGAACGGGTGGAAACCATCGCCAAAAAGCTGGACCTGCGTGTCTTGCCTGTCGGCGACTGTGTTCGGGAGATTCTGGCGCAGGGCCGGACCCTGCGCCCCGATTTCCATATCTCGTACGATTTCGTGCATCCCAATGAAGCGGGACAGATCGGCATCGCCATCGGAATGCTCGAAGGACTGGGCGAACACAAAGCCGCTGACTGGCTCCGCGAGGAACACCTGTCGAAAATCTGGCAGAGAGACGGCCAGAAGCCGTCAATCTCCTGGGCCGTTCTCCCCATGACCAACTCCGTGAGTTCCGAGAGTCAGACGTTTCGCGTTCGCTACTGGTGGCCACCCGTCAGTCAAGCGGCAGATCACAAACCGCGCGTGGAACTGGTCATCCCCAAAGGCTGGCAGGTTTCTCCGTCGGCAGTTGAGGAATTCAACGGTGAATTCACCGTCACCGGCACGCCCGATCAAATCAAGAATATCCTCTTCCTTCAAGGCCAGGTCGGCGCTGAACAGCGGCGCGCGGACGTGCCGATCCCGACGCCTTGGCTGGTGGCTGCAAAACTCGTCCAACCGGTGTGGGAAAAAAATACGGTATTTCAACCCGACCGAGGGCGCACACCGATCGATCAAGCGATTGAAGCGGGGGCGAACTTCATTGGGGACATGGATGTTGGCCATGGTCAGAAATTGACCTGGCAGAGATACTACCCGTCTGTGAATTACACGGGGTTTGCGGCTCCGTCGAGCGTGGACTTCGCCGCGATTACGCACGGGGTTCCCTTCGAAGGCGGTTACGGTGCTCGCTGGATTTACAGTGAACGGGATCGGCCGGTGCAGCTCCAACTGGGGACGGCGGTTTTTGCCGGCAACATTCATCTGGCCGTCTGGATCAATGGCGCTGCCCTCTACCGGGGGCACATCACGTCCGAGCCACTCCGCCGTAAATCGGTGGAGGCCCACCTCCAGAAAGGTTGGAATACGCTGGTTTTCAAGGCCAACCATTGCACCTGGCAATGGCAGGTGCTGGTGGACTTGGCTCCCAACGAAGGCGATTCACTGGCGAACCTGCGCTATGCAACAACACCTCCTTAAGCTCTTGGCTTTGGCCGCTCTGCTGGCGGCCGCCGCGGGCGGCCGGACCGCAACCGGGCAATCCGTTGCGGAAGACGCTGTGATTTACCATCTCCCACAAGCCGGCTTTGTCACACTGGTCATCGAGGACGCGCAAAGCAACCGGGTGCGCAATCTGGTGGCCGGCGCGTGGCGCGAGGCCGGCCAGCAGACCGAGCCGTGGGACGGACTGGACGATGCGGGCGAGCCGATCAATCCCGGCCTGTATCACTGGCGCGGCATCAGTCACGGTCCGATCACCAGTCATTTCCAAGGGGCGTTCAACTCCCCCGGCAATCCGCCGTGGCTGACGATGCAGCAGCCCGCCCAGTATTATATCCGGGCCTCCGGCAGCGGCGGCTGGTTGTCCGACCACGAGCGACCGTTGTGTGCCGGTTCGACCGGCGACCGGATCTATCTCGGAGCGGCCATTGCGGAAGCCGGCCACTCGATCATTGAAGTTGATCCCGCCGGCAACAAACGCTGGGGCACCCTCTGGATGGGGCTTGCCGGCGCGAACGCGATTGCCGTGGAGAGCAACATTCTGTACCTGGCCGGCGAAAAAGGTTGGCTGCATGACCGGCTCACCGTCAATCGCCTTGACCGCCACACCCATCTGCGGATTCCCAATCCGCCTCAGCCGCAAAAGCAGCGCACAACCGAGGGGTTCATTGAAGAAAAGTCCGCTGACTTTTCCGCGATCCGCGGTCTGGCGATCACGCCGCAGTTCATCGTCCTGTCGCTGGCCGATCGCGGACGGTTGGCCTGTTTCGACAAACAGAGCGCGGTCCACATTCGCGATGTACCGTTACCGGACGCGGGCGGGTTGTGCCAGTTGTCCGACGGCGGCCTGCTTGCGATCAGCAGCAACCAGGTGGTGCAGGTGGACCTCGAACAGGGCCGGCATCAACCGGTCATCACCGCGAATCTGCTCCTGCCGAGTGGCGTGGCGGTGGATGCGCACGGGCAAATCTACGTGACCGATCTGGCCCCCGCCGAGCAATGCGTGAAGGTCTTTACCGCCACCGGCAAATTTCTGCGCCGCATCGGCAAGCCCGGCGGACGCCGGGAAGGCCCCTTCGACCCGCTGACGATGGGCCATCCAACAGCGGTGGCGATTGATAACCGCGATCAGGTTTGGGTAACCGAATATGACTTCCTGCCCAAGCGCGTCAGCGTCTGGAGTCCGGACGGAAAACTGGTTCGCGATTATCTCGGCCCGCCCCATTACGGCGGCGGCGGCGCGCTCGATCCCCGCCAGGCATCCCGGGCATTCTATAAGGGAATGGAGTTTTCCTGGAAACCGTGGCCGCAGTGCGCGGCGTTGCAGCGGGTGCTCTTCCGCCCCGAGGAACACGCCGACCTGCCGTATCCGTCGTTGAACGACGACACCATCCCGCAATACCCGGTCTACCGTGGCGACTCGCTTTACCTGGTGCACGATGCCGGCCCGAACTTGCCCGGCGTGTTCATCGGCGAGGTAACAAACGACCGGCTCGTCCCCCGGATCATCTTCGGCACTCTGGACAGCTTGCGGAAGGCGTGGGCGAGGCAGTACCCGGACTACATCCGCAAGTTTAGCGATCGCGCGGCCAAACCTTGGCAAGGTGTGTTTCTCTGGTGCGATACCAACGGCGACGGCCGCGCCGATCCGGCGGAGGTGACGGTCCAACTCGACTGGCGATTCACCGCGACCTGGGCGATGCGCACAGGGACCAACCTGACTCTCTATGCCCTGACGGACAAGGCGGTTGTGGCCCTGCCGCCGCACAGCGCTGCCGGACCGCTCCGGTACGATCTGGCCGACGCGCGTCTCGTTCCTTTTCCCGCAACGCACAAAATCCTCGCGGCCTGCCCGGACGCAGCCGGCAATCTCATCATCAACACGACGAACAACAAACAAGGCGATCGCCACAATACACTTCTCAGTCTCGCGCCCGACGGGCGCGTCCGTTGGACGTACCCCAATCCGTACCCGTCGAACACGCACGATTCGCCCCGGCCCCACTTGGGCGACATCCAGCACACGCTCAACGTCGAAGGCCTTGCGCACATCAATGATCAGATTGGCGATGTGTTCCAACTGAATGGAAACAAAGGGGTCCGGTATCTATTCACCACCGACGGCCTCTTCGTCGGCAACCTGTTTGCGGACATGCGGCTTGCGCCGGTGCAGCAGACCGTGTCGGCGGCTTCCTTCGACATGCCGCTGGAACAAACCAGTCTGGGCGACGAATGTTTCTTCGGCTGGTTTGGCCGAGCCGACGACGGGCGCTTTCTACAGGTACTGGGCAAGGACGCCAGCAGCGTGTTTGAAGTGCGCGGCCTGGAAACGGTGAGCCGTCTGAACGGTGGCTCGCTCCGTCTCACCACAAACGCTGCCGCTCAAGCTATCCAAACCGCTGCCGCCCCCGTGCGCCCGGTCGCGGTCAACCTGGGGGGACTACAAATTGGGGCGGTGAAGAGTAGCCCCTACTCAATCCCATCCGCCCAACCGGTTGCCCGCTTCCTAATGTCCGCCGCCCCTGATGAACTCTCGCTGGCGGTGGAACTGAGCGGCAGTAACTCGTTTCAAAACGCCGGCGATGACGTGAATACGTTGTTTCACTCCGGTGCGGCAATTGACCTGCGATTGGCCATCGACCCGAAACTGCCGACAGGACGGACACAGCCGGCGCCCGGCGATCAGCGATTTGTGATCGCGATGCTTCAAGGCAAACCGGTTGTCGTCCGCTACGAGTATGTCGTGTCCGGCACGAAAGAACCGGCGAAGTTCGCCTCCCCCACCGGTGTGGCGACTGTGGATCGAATCACCGTCCTCAAGCAGGCTCACGTGACAGTGGATCGTAACGCCCAGCGCGTCCTCGTGGTCATGCACCTGCCTTGGACCAGTCTTGGATTGGCCGGCCCACCGACTGTCAGCCTGCGTGGCGACGTGGGAGTGATCCTTTCCGATTCAACCGGCAACCGGGCCGTCGCGCGGCATTACTATTTCGACCACGGCAGTCAGGTCGTGTCCGACCTGCCGTCCGAGGTGCGGATCAACCCATCCCAATGGGGGATCCTCCAGTTTTAGCCCGGAATCAGTAGCCGGTGATCATCGGTCAATCGACAACCCAAACCAGCCGCTTCGCCGAAATTCTAGCCGAAGGATTTTCGGGTTGAGAAAGAGATTGCTCCACACGTTCTAAGTCCATGGGGCGCAAGGCTTGGAAGTTGGTGGATCCGGTCGGACTTGAACTGACAACCCGCTGATTAAGAGAATTTGTAGGTTGCTAAAATCAGGCTCTAAACTGCTACACATAACACGGTAAGTTTATCATTGATATAGCTAACATATATAAGGTTTTTTAGTAGACATGTTAAGTGTTTGTGTATATACTAATGAGCAAGAACTGGTGGAATTTCGACATTGGATTGCGGAGTGTGAGGGGATGAAATCATCAATCAAACGCCAACCGAATGAGAAGCATGGTGCCATTGCATCGCAGTTGCGCCGGCAAATAATTAACGCTCACTACCGGCCGGGAGAAATTCTGCCGACGCGGGCTGTGCTTTGCCAGCACCTCGGCACAACTGCCGTGACGCTGCAAAAGGCGTTTGCGCGGCTGAAAGAGGATGGCTTTATCGTCACCAGTGGCCGGCTTGGGTCCCGGGTGGCAGAGCGGCCGCCGCACTTGTCCCGGTTCGGTTTGGTGTTTCGTGGCGCACCGACGAAAAACCGGCAGCCGGATTTCAACCAACACTGGACATTTTTTCAAGCCGCCTTCGCGCAGGTGGCCACCCAACTCCGGTCTCAGACTTCGGATTTGGAGTTGGTTCCGTTCTTTGGGGTTGACGAACGACTGGAATCTGGCGACGCCAACCGGCTGGCGGAGGATGTCCGTCACGAGCGGTTGGCCGGAGTCATTTTCATTGATCCGCCATGGTGGCTCGGCGGGGTGCCGGCCTTCCAGAACTCGACCGTTCCCTGCATCAGTTTTGCGACTGCGCCCCATTATCCTCCGTGCCCGTTTATTCGGCGGGATGGCGTTCCGTGGATGCGCCGGGCCGTCGCATATCTTAAGGAGCGGCGCCGGGTTCGCCCGGCCGTGATTCTCGGGGTGCGCGCGGCTGGTTTCGATGGCGACCCAAATAATCAACGCTTGATGGAGTGCGTGAAGAGCGAATGGCCGGCGTTGCCGGACCATCTGATTTATCCCGTCCACGTCGGCGCGCCCGAAATGGCGTGTAAGCTGGTCCAGACCCTGATGACGTTGCCGGCCGCGATCCGGCCAGACGCGGTGCTGGTCAACGACGATCATCTGATCGAACAAGTGGCGCGCGGTTTGGCGCATGCTCCAGTGGTGGTCGGTCAGGAACTGGACGCGGTCTCGCATGCCAACTTCCCGTTGCTCCCACCGGTGGCAGTGCCGGTGAAGTTCCTCGGGTACGATGTGGTTACGATCTTGCAAACCTGCATCGAGCTGCTCGCGGCGCAGCGCGAGGGACGGCAGCTGGATATGGTCACTCCGTGGGAACCGGTTTTTGACCACGAAATCATCAGCCTGACGGAGGTCGGGGGGCAGCGGGCGAGGGGCAGCGATCAGCGGTCAGCGGTCAGCGGTCGGCGGAGGACAGCGGTCGAGGATCAGCGGTCAGCAGCAGTCGCAGAGCGCGTGTCATGAACCGATCCAGCCGCCGCCTGATTCGATTGCGAGCGAAAAGTGGAACGGGCGTCTCGCCCGTTCATTCGGTAATTCGCATAAAACCAACGGGCGGAGCCGAGTCTGACGAGACGCGGTTCTCCGCAAACCCCGTTCCACTATTTTTCAAACACGCTCCAAGAGTTACCCCAAGGTCCCGGTGTTCCGATCGTTGGCAGTGGACCGCTGTCCGCGCCGCATTTACGCTTGTGGAGCTCCTGGTCGTGATCGCGATCATTTCAGTGCTGGCGGCGTTGTTATTGCCGGCGTTGAGCAAGGCGCGGGAGCGCGCCCGCCAAGCCGCCTGCCTCAATAACGAGCGGCAGATGTATACCGCCGCGGTCACCTATGCGAGCGACAACGACAATTTCTTGCCGGCCTACAATTCGAATCTCAATGCGGGTTCTGAAATTGACATGGAGGCGCTTGGATCGGATTGCAACATGCAACTGGTCACTTGGATCACCAAGTATTGCGGGTCGAACATCATCACCAACCGGGGGTATGGCGGTGCTTGGCGATGTATGAGTTTCGTAAATCGCGGCATCTTGGGCTGTCCCTCGTGGATCGCCGGTGGCAGCCAGGGATTTTATGATGGCGGGCTCGGCTTATGCTACTGGCTGGCGTACACGCCGGGCAGCTATGGCAGGTTTGGCAATAACAACAACCCAATCTATAATGTGCCCCCCGGCCGATTTAATGCCCGCCTGGAGGCCGTGGCGCAACCGGCCTATTGGCCGGGATCGGGGTCGTATCCCAACAATCCCGCCGGGAATTACCCCAAGATATTCTTCATGGATAACTTATGGTTGAATACAGCAACCGGCTTGTGCCAGACAAAAGCCAATCATTTTCCCGGCCGGGCCCCTCTAGGGCAGAATGTGGTGTTGGGAGACGGCTCTGGCAAATGGATTCCTTGGAAACTGCGGCTCGGATTATCGTTGAATGGTCCCTTTACCTCCGGTTGGCAAGTGCCCGATGGCTATTGGGTGCCAATCTATTATTCTATACCCAGTCCGACCTCCGAAGGCACCATCGCTGCCGTGCCGCCTTTTGGCGCGGGAACCGGGTATTCGGATTATTATGGGGCGGCGGGATTTGCAAACAACACCCGGGTTCAATGGCGATGAAAACACAATCCTCAATTCAGCAGCAAACGGCACGCGGATCAACTCCGCGAGGCGGGTTCACTCTCGTGGAGTTATTGGCGGTGATGGTGGTGATCCTGATCCTGGCTGGAATCTTGATTGGCGTCAACGCCTACGTGCAGCGGCGCATGCAACTGATGACGGTGAAGTCGCAGTTAAACGCGCTGGCCACAGCGCTGGAGGCTTACAAGAGTGATTGGGGCTATTATCCGCGCACTTTCGCGCCGCGGATTTCCAACATGGGGGATGCCGAGGCCCGGAACAATTGGCTGCTGTACCGGGCCTTGACGGGCGCGGGCGGCAGGACCTATCTCCGTTCAACGGCGGGGTTCCAAGCCCGCCTGAACACAATCTACGGAACCAATTATATTACCGGCTTTACCACCAACAACGTCTACTTCAGTGGCACAAATTGGTTCGATCCTTTTGGCAAACCGTACAATTACTACAATTCACCACAAACGGCATTTGGGCTTTCTAATAATATTTACAGCCTCCAATGGGGCCCGGGCAGCGCCTACACTGTGGGGGGGGCAGGTGAATCTCACCAGCTACGATCTTTTTTCCTACGGCCCCGATCGC
>Ga0316232_1003972_pt1 | contig 13025 bp, 12 predicted proteins | sample TBHtaG_FD_206006 | JGI IMG/M metagenome (GOLD analysis project Ga0316232, IMG submission 206006) | Freshwater microbial communities from Trout Bog Lake, Wisconsin, USA - TBH18025_13 | ecosystem: Environmental > Aquatic > Freshwater > Lake > Hypolimnion/Profundal zone | place: USA: Wisconsin... | reverse complement strand
ATGCTGATGACAAAGCTGATATTGCGCAACTTCGCGCCTTAGTCCAAGAGTTAGATCAAAAAATTAAGGCGCTGGACAGAAAAAATGAACTTGCCGAGGCGGCTGCTGCTATTAGGAAGCAAGAAACACCAGTCATTACCTCCAATCAAGATAAATACAACAGTGGGTTTGGTATTCAATCAGCCGATGGACAAAATAAGATTCAATTTGGCGGCTTAGTTCAATTGGATAATCGTCAGTACCCAAGTGCGAATGAAGGAAATACCAGTGGGTTTGATGTACGTAGAATTCGCCCAATTGTTCAAGGCACATTAGATGGCATCTATGACTTCAAATTTGCCCCAGAGTATGGCGATAATAAAGTTGCTAGTTCATCGACAAACGGGGGTATTGCAGATGCATTCGTTAATGCGCGTTTTAAACCCTGGCTTCAGGTGCAGGCAGGTAAGTTTGCCCCTGATGTTGGTTTAGAGCGCTTAGAAAGTTCAAACTTCAATAAATTTATTGAGCTTAGTACCATCAGTAATAACTTTGTACCTAACCGTGATATTGGCGTTTCATTGCATGGCGATATCATTAACAACAAACTTTACTATGCAGTAGGGCTTTATCAGGGGGTAGTGGATGGCGGAGATTCGATTACCTCACAAAGTTACAATGGTAATAACGAATACTCTGCACGTGTATTTGCAACACCATTCAAAGGCGATGACTCAGTGCTGGCTGGGTTAGGTTTTGGTATTGCAGCCACGCATGATAATGGAACTGGAAGTGATATTGCTTCAACTTCCTATGCAAGTACAGGTATTGTTGCCAACAGCGGGTTACCAGGCTATAAAACGCCAGGTCAGGAATCTACATTCTTTGCTTATAATGCTACAACCTCAGCGAGCGGAAACCGTAATCGCGTAACGCCACAAGCCTATTTCTACTATGGTCCATTTGGTGTGATCGCTGAATATGCGCGTGTCAGTCAAAACGTCAGCGGTGTTCTTGACGGTGGCAGTCTCACTGGGGCACGCAGTTCAGCAGACCTTCATAACAACGCTTGGGAAATTACAGGTTCATGGTTGTTGACGGGTGAAAATGCTACGCATAACAAGCCAGTCAGTCCCAATAGCCCATTTAGTACGAATGGTGGTGGTTGGGGGGCATGGGAGCTAGTTGCACGATTCCAAGAAACTAATATCGATCAAAATGCTTATGCTTATGCGGCCAAAGGAACTAGTTTAACTACCAGCTCCGTCAACACAACAACCCTAGCCAATTCAAGTACAGCTGGAATAGAAGCGCAGTCTGCAAAAACATGGGGATTGGGCGTTAATTGGTATCTTAGCAAGAACCTAAAATTAGCAACTAATTATGAAGTGACTAGCTTTAATAGTTTTGCTGGACAGACTGGGACAATACGTCCTGATGAGAAGTTTATCGATAGCCGATTGCAATTGGCTTTCTAAAAGGAATGTGTCATGAAAAAATCATTACTCGCCATTGCACTGCTAACTGCAGCGTTTGGCACCTCCGCACCCCTCACAGCGTCGGCAAAAGACATTAGCTTACTTAATGTTTCTTACGACCCAACGCGTGAGCTTTACCAAGATTTTAATGCTGCATTTAGCAAGTTTTGGTTATCTAAAACGGGTGACAAAGTGACAATTAAAGCTTCTCACGGTGGCTCAGGAAAACAAGCCCGTGCCATTATTGATGGTTTAGATGCTGACGTGGCGACACTAGCTTTGGCCTATGACGTTGATCAATTACAGGAAAAAGGAAAACTTATTCCTAAAGATTGGCAAACGCGCTTGCCTCACAATAGCTCGCCTTATACCTCTACTATTGTTTTGCTAGTGCGTAAAGGCAACCCAAAAAATATTAAAGATTGGGATGACTTAATTAAACCTGGTGTCTCTGTTATTACACCTAACCCTAAAACATCAGGGGGTGCACGCTGGAACTACTTAGCAGCTTGGGCCTACGCACAGAAACATGACGGCAACGATGAAGCTAAAACTAAAGAATTTATCGGTAAGCTATTTAAGAACGTTCCTGTTCTTGATACTGGCGCTCGTGGCTCAACAACAACGTTTGTAGAACGCGGTATTGGTGATGTGTTACTCGCTTGGGAAAACGAAGCATTCTTGGCACAAAAAGAATTGGGCGTAGGCAAGTTTGAAATTGTTGTGCCTTCACTTTCCATCTTGGCAGAACCACCAGTTACCGTGGTCGACAAGTTCGCTAAGAAGCATGGCACTGAAGTGGTTGCCAAAGCTTACCTAGATTACTTATACACCGAAGAAGGTCAAGAGATTGCGGCTAAGAACTATTACCGCCCTACTCTAGCTTCTGTGGCTAAAAAGTATGAATCACAGTTCCCAAAAGTGAACTTAGTAAAAATCGATGAAGATTTTGGTGGCTGGCAAACTGCACAGAAAAAGCACTTTGCGGATGGTGGCACTTTTGATCAGATTTATCAAAAATAAGATTTAAGCTATAAAAAATTAAACAGCGCTAGACAAAATCTGGCGCTGTTTTCACTGGAGGTTCTTATCATGAGCTCAGTATTAATTGTAGGTGGTGACCAGATTGATGGCATCAAACAAGTGTTAATCAATTTTGGTGTGGACCATATTCATCATTGGTCAGGTCGAAAATCTGGAGACAGCAACAAGGTGATTCCACATGACACCAAAATTATCGTCTTAGTCACTAATTGGATTAGTCATTCGATTACCCATAAAGTAAAGCGTAACGCGCTTAAACGTGGCATTAAAGTGATCTATACCCCGAACGGGTCTATGGCCTTACACAATAGATTACAAAAGGTAAATGCTGAACTTGCTTCGGAGCATGAATGCGAAAAATTAGATTTTAGCTATCCTACCTTTGTACATTGAATCTCATAAATTAAGCATTACCTATCACTAGTCCTATCGCATTTAAAGTGGGGGCCGCTTAACACTTAAAACTAAGCGGTGTTATCTCCCTAGCCTCATTCCGGCAAGCTGAACTAACAAGAGCAGCTTGCCGGATTTTTTTGCCTAGGTTCTCTATATACACATAAATAGTTGACATTTGTTCTAGCTAGGACTAATATAGTTCTTACTAGAACAAAGTGAGTGTTAAATGGAATTTTTACCGCTATTAAGAGAGGTTGTCAGAAGCTATCAAGCCTTTGAAAACTTTTCAACGCCTCATATTAAATCCATGAATTTAACCTCTCCACAATTTGATGTAATTGCGACATTGGCTAATCAACCACCCATGACGTGTAAAGCATTAGGCGAAAAAACGCTGATTACTAAAGGCACCCTAACAGGAGTGCTTGATCGCCTTGAAATGAAAGAAATAGTCGAGCGTATCTCCAATACTGAAGACGGCAGAAGTCAAAAAATTCAACTAACGGCAAAGGGTCATGAAGTCTTTTCTCACGCTTTCCCAAGCCATATGAAGCATCTTGAAGTTGCATTTAATCAATTATCGCAAGAAGAAATGCTTAACCTTACAAGCGCTCTTAAAAAGTTAAGAGATGCCATGGAAAAATTTACCCCCCACTTAAAGGAGCAATAATGAAACGTAATATATTAGCAATTGGTTTAATGTTAATGGCAGCTCAAGTCTCTGCTGCACCAGTAACCTACGTCATCGATGGCAATCACACACTGCCAAGATTCTCTTACAGTCACTTTGGCTATTCAACACAGTTGAGTCGTTTTGATAAGACTTCGGGAAAGATTGTACTAGATAAAGAAGCTAAGCAAGGTTCAGCAAATGTAACGATAGAAACAAACTCAGTCAATACTGGCTATGCGACATTTAATGAGCATATTCAAGGTGCTGATTTTTTTGATACTACCAAATTCCCAACGATCACATTTACATCCAATAAATTTAACTTCAGTGGCGATAAAATTAAATCCATTGATGGTGTATTGACGATTAAAGGAATTAGTAAGGATGTCACATTGGCGGTAACCTCATTCCTGTGTATGCCACACCCTATGGCTAAAAAAGAGGCTTGTGGTGTCAATGCAACTACTGTTGTTAAGCGTAGTGACTTTAATATGGCTAAACATGTACCCTATGTCAGTGATGAGGTAACAATTGACATTCCAGTTGAAGCAATTAAAGAATAATCCACATATAAGGAGATTAAAATGAAACCTGAAATCGCACAAAAAAGTCCATATGCTGTAGAAGTTGAAAGTGGCAAGAGTTACTACTGGTGCTCTTGTGGCAAAAGCAAAAATCAACCATTTTGTGATGGATCACATCAGGGGTCTGAATTTACTCCAGTTGTATATACTGCGACAGAGAATAAGACGGTTTATTTTTGTGGTTGTAAGCAAAGTGCTAACCAGCCATTATGTGATGGTGCACACAGCAGTCTTTAATTGTCTTCCTGCTTAGTGTTAGAGCAAAAAGCATAGATGTTAAAAAAGCCCGTTAGGGCTTTTTTAACATGACTGCGAATCACATCCAGCTTTGGAGTAACGACAAAAATTAAAAGCTAGTGAATATTGCTCGGCAATTTATTGGAGCTTAAACGTTGCAACGCATTGACCAAGACATCAATCTCCGCATAAGTGTTGTAGAACGCCAATGATGGTCGCACAGTAGTTTCAAGGCCAAATCGACGCAAAATAGGTTGGGCGCAATGATGTCCTGAACGCACAGCGATACCTTCCTGATTTAAAGCAGCGCCTACTTCCTCGCTTTTAAAGCCTTCAAGCGTGAAAGATAGGACACTAGCTTTCTCTTGTGCTGTCCCAATTAAACGTAAACCTGGCACTTTATTCAGTGCCGCTGTCGCATACACCAAGAGCTCATGCTCGTAGCGAGCGATGTTATCAATACCAATGCGTTCAACATACTCTAAAGCCGCGCCTAAGCCAACAGCATCAGCAATATTGCCAGTACCTGCCTCAAACTTAGAAGGCGCTTCGTGGTATACCGTTTTATCAAAGGTCACGTCTTGAATCATATTGCCGCCACCTTGCCATGCTGGCATATCATTTAACAATTCTGGCTTGCCATACAGCACACCAATACCGGTAGGACCGAAGACCTTATGTCCTGAAAACACAAAGAAGTCTGGATTTAGGGCTTGCACATCCGTACGCATATGCGACACTGACTGTGCGCCATCTAACAGTACTTTAGCTCCAGCGCGATGCGCCATTTGTATCATCTCAGAAGCTGGCGTCACTGTGCCTAACGCATTAGAAACTTGAGTAAACGAGACCAACTTGACGCGAGGCGTTAGTAACTTCTGATACTCAGATAACAACACCTGACCACTCTCGTCCACTGGCGCCACTTTAAGTTTAGCACCCGTTTCTTGGCATAACTGCTGCCAAGGCACAATGTTTGCATGATGTTCTAGATGTGTAATCAAAATTTCATCGCCAGCACTTAGGTTCTTTTTACCCCAAGATTTAGCGACTAAATTAATTGCCTCTGTCGTTCCGCGCACAAAAATGACATTATCCACTGAGGGGGCATTAATAAAGCGACGTACTGTTTCTCGCGCCTCTTCATAAGCATCGGTAGCACGTGCAGCTAACTCATGTGCGGCGCGATGAATATTTGAGTTTTCGTGTTGGTAGAAATAACTAATTCTATCAATCACTGCCTGCGGTTTTTGCGTAGTCGCAGCATTGTCTAACCAAATCAAAGGACGACCATTCACTAACTCACCAAGAATTGGAAAATCCTTACGTACTAAGTTTGCATCAAATGGTGGATGTGCGGCCACAGGCAAAGCCTGCGTTTGGTTAAAAGGTGAGTCTTGCAGAAAATAGAAATGACTGTTGTTGGGTTGATTGCTACCTGCGCTATGAACGCCAGCTTGACTGTGGCTCGTCACACCTAAAAGCTGTTGCAATTCTTTTTCATAAGGAATGGCAAGGCCCCCTAGCAACTGACCAAAACCCAAGTCAGGTAAGCCAGTTGTATTGCCTAAATTTTGTGCATTGGATGCGTTAGACGCATATTGTAATTGCAAGGCTGCTAAATCTGACAAAGTATTAGGCACTTGAGCGCTATTTGCGAAGCTTGAAAATACAGACGGTGATTGACTAGCCGCAGGGCTAACAGCAGGCTTCGGTAATATTGAATCATCGGCCAAATGCGTTAAAGAATCGGTTGATGGCACCGTAGCTCCGTCAGCAAAAGGGGATCCCGCTGGGAACCCTTCAGCATACAACTCATTAACGATGCGACTTAATGCTGCAACATCTAACTGGCCAGTCTCACTCGCTTGCCTTCCTAGGGATAACGCCGACGCCATACGTGGATGGTCTCCTGGCATAGCCGCCAAAATATCCTCCGGCTCGAAGGATGTCTGAGCATCAAAAAATGACAGGTCGTTTAGATTATTTGTACTCATAGTAGTTGCCTACATCAACATCTTCTAACACAGCAATGGCATCACTTGTTAATACGGCAAGTGAGCAATACAACGAGACCAAGTAAGACGCAATGGCTTTATGATTAATGCCCATAAAGCGTACCGATAAGCCCATGCTTTGTTGGCCAGGTAAGTTCGGTTGATACAAACCAACCACGCCTTGACGACTTTCACCTGTGCGTAACAGTAAAATATTAGTTTTACCTTTAGTAATTTTTAGCTTGTCGCAAGGAATCAACGGCACACCACGCCAAGTGATAAATTGTGATCCGAATAAAGCAACTGTAGGAGGTGGAACTCCACGACGCGTACACTCACGTCCAAATGCAGCAATTGCCTGTGGATGCGCTAAGAAGAATGCCGGTTCTTTCCATACCTTCGTTAATAACTCATCTAAATCATCTGGTGTTGGTGCACCCGTGCGTGTTTTCACTTTTTGTGTAGCGGCAATATTGTGTAATAAGCCGTATTCTTTATTGTTTATTAACTCGCTTTCTTGACGCTCTTTTACCGTTTCAATCGTTAAGCGTAATTGCTCTTTAATTTGGTTATGCGGACTGCTGTATAGGTCTGACACACGTGTATGGACATCGACCACTGTATTGACTGCATTCAACACATACTCACGGCCCCACTCTTCGTAATCCACAAAAGTTACAGGTAGTTCACGCTCATCTTTAGCGGAACAATCTACTTCAATGGCACTTGGGTCTTTAGCTTGATTAACGCGATAAATACCAGCTTCAACTGGCACCCATTGCATCAAATGTACCAACCAGCGCGGTGTAATCGTGCTGAGCATTGGTACAGTTTTAGTGGCATTGGATAGTGTACGTGCGGCGACGTCGCCCAATGCGGTTTTAACTTGATTTTGGTCTGTCATGTAATTCTCCTAATTAAAAATATGCTTAATGCGATTGTTGTGTAGTGTTAGGTAATATATTGTTGGTACTTGGATGCTTGTTAGATACGTTTATGGGTGCTGCAAGCATTTGTGCTTGCGTAATGTTGCTACCAGACGGAACGCTGTGTGTAAGCCAAACGTTGCCACCAATGGCTGATCCACGGCCTATGGTGATGCGTCCAAGCACGGTCGCGCCAGCATAAATCACTACATCGTCCTCAACGATAGGATGGCGCGCATTACCTTTAAGTAAATGACCTTCTTCATCAGTCGGAAAGCGTTTAGCGCCCAAGGTCACCGCTTGATAGATGCGCACATGCTTCCCAATAATTGTGGTTTCACCAATAACGACACCTGTACCATGGTCAATAAAAAAACTCTCGTTAATCTGAGCGCCAGGATGGATATCAATCCCAGTTGCAGAGTGTGCAATTTCTGTAATCATTCGAGCAATCAAAGGTAACCCAAGACCATGCAACACATGCGCCAAACGATAATGGATCATGGCCTGTATGCCTGGATAACACACCAACACCTCATCTATACATCGCGCTGCTGGATCTCCCTCAAAGGCAGCTTTGATATCGGTATCTAGCAATGAACGTAACGCTGGTAACTGACTAGCAAATTCACGCACAATTTTTGGTGCTAATTTTCCTGCAGATAATGATTCCGTTGAATTGTGATCAATTTGGTTATGACTGTCCGCCGCAAAACGAAGCTCCAACTTTACTTGTGCCACAAGATCTCGCAAAGCAACATCTAAGCTATGCCCGACGAAATAATCAATACTTTCGTCTTTTAAATCAGGTAAACCCAAGCGGTTTGGAAACAAAGCTGCGGCCAAGCCATCCACAATGACCTGCAAAGATTTGCGTGCTGGCAACTTTGGTGGCCTATCACGGCGCTTTCTGGTTTCAAGTGAACTCAGCCGCAAATCGCGCAACTGCGTAACAATTTGGCTAATACCTAAATCACAGCTAGTCACATCCTCTTTGACGCCGACCTCATAATTATTTTGATTAAACTTCATAATTTTTAAACTTCGCTATTACGAATAAACTATTTATTTAAGGCTAATACATTGCTACTGCATCGGTTTTAAAAACGCAAAAAGCCAGCGGTCTATCGACACACTGGCTTCCGGTTGTCCGGTCAGCACTAGCTAACTAAGTAAATTGATATTAATAAATTGTATTTTGCATACTTTAACTAAAACATAATGCTCTCAATATACACCACTCCAACCACTAAAAAAAGCTTGCTGTTAAATATTTTATGCAAGTTCTTTATATTCTTTTTATATATATCCATATTATTTAATATTCTTTTACATTGTTTTACTCAGCCATTAAAGTGTACACATTCCAAATCAACTGCAAGGATCTCCCATGTTAAAAAAAATCGGATTGTTGAGCTTGTTCATTGCCACAACCACGTTGCTATCTTCCAACGTAATGGCCAGCAATAGCTTGCTCAATGTTTCGTATGATGTGACCCGTGAATTTTACAAAGATTTTAATGTTTCATTTGTAAAGTACTGGAAACAAAAAACGGGTGAAACGATCACAATCAATCAATCGCATGGTGGCTCAAGCAAGCAAGCGCGCGCTGTAGTTGATGGCCTTGAAGCAGATATTATCAGCATGAATCAATCACCTGATATTGATATTCTTTATGAAAAAGGAAAATTAATTCCTAAGGACTGGCAAAAACGCTGGCCTAACGCTAGCGCTCCTACTAGCTCAACTACGGTCTTCTTAGTGCGTAAAGGAAATCCCAAAAACATTAAAGATTGGGACGACCTCATTAAACCTAATATTGCTGTGATTGTTCCAAACCCTAAAACTTCAGGTAACGGTAAATATAGCTATTTAGCCGCATGGGGGTATGTGATTAAAAAAGGCGGTGACGATGCCAAAGCTAAAGATTTTGTGAGCAAACTATTTAAGAACGTACCTGTTTTAGATACTGGCGGTCGCGGGGCTACCACGACTTTCGCTCAACGTGGCATTGGGGATGTATTACTTACGTTTGAAAACGAAGTGGAACTCATCAAAAAAGAACTTGGGGATCAATACGATGTTGTCTATCCATCAATTAGTATTTTAGCTGAAAATCCGATTACGATTGTTGATAAGTATGCGGACAAACATCATAACCGTAGCCTTGCACAAGCTTATGTTGACTATCACTACTCTGAAGCTGGGCAAGAAATAGCCGCGCTACACAATCTAAGGCCGCGCTTAGCATCTGTCGCTACAGCACACAAAACACAATTTAAATCGCTTGAATTGTTTAGCGTTGACGAAGTATTCGGCGGTTGGGCAAAAGCACAAAAAGCCCACTTTGCTGACGGTGGCACATTTGATCAAATATACGTTAAATAAATTATGATTAAGGTACAAAAAATGACGCAAACAAAAATTGAAGTCTCCCATGTGGAGCAGTTAAGACTACAACTAAAGGAAACCTTGCTTTTAGATTTGGATGATTACGGTTTAATTGAGCAATCTACAGGTGAATTTAACAGCACCTATTTGGGCATTCAACTTAATACCTCTTTTCAACCAATTTATGACACTGAAGCTGGCGATCTATTTGGTCATGAGGCCATATTAATCCCGTCTCTTGGTGGAGAATTAGTGAGCACGCCAGACTTTGCCTTCACTTATGCCGAACAGTCAGGAAAGTTAGTGGAGTTTGATCGTGTCAGCCGAACATTGCATGTACTTAATTTTAGAAAAATCTACGCAGAGAATGGTCTGTTATTTCTGAATGTGCACCCAAAATTACTAATTTCTGTTAATGAACATGGCAAGGTGTTTGAGAAAATTTTGCATGCCAACTCTGTACCAACCAGCCGCATTGTCATTGAAATTCAAGAGGGGCAAGTTGAGCAAGATAAGCAACTTACTGAAGCAATTAATAACTATCGAGATCGTGGATATCAAATTGCAATTGATCGCTTTGGAAGCGAGCGGTCGCATATTGATCGCTTATGGAAATTTTCACCAAATTTTGTTAAATTAGATTTCAATTTAATCCAAAAAGCAGAAAGTAATGATCGTGTACGAAAGATTCTTCCTGGTTTAATTAAGATGATTAAAGATCTAGGTGCCCAACCAGTTATTACAGGAATAGAAACACAAACTCAACTCAATATTGCCATTGAAACTGGCGCCACATTGTTTCAAGGTTACTTTCTAGCTAAACCAGAAACTGCAAAAAAATTACAGCCTTCCACATTGCTTAAAAGATCTACTAGTGAAGCTAGAATCCGCATCGTGAATTAATTGTTAAATCTTATCGCCAGCTCAAATCTCGGAGGTTTCTAACAACTTCCGTGATTATTTTAATAACATTTAGTTATATTAATATAGGTAAATATTATTTTTCAATTATGATCGCCTCTGTTACATTGGCGTCCTAACCAATGATTGGCATTACATGGCAAAACACAAAAACGTATTACCAGGATTTAACTTATCCCTAGGCTACACCATATTTTACCTAAGTTTAATTGTACTTATCCCACTGTCTGCGGCTTTCATTAAAACCACAGAACTAAGCCTGCATGAATTTTGGTCTGTCGTCACTGCCCCTAGGGTTTTGGCTTCATACCGACTGACTTTCGGTGCTTCACTAATTGCAGCACTAATTAACGGCGTATTTGGCTTACTAACCGCCTGGGTATTAGTGCGCTATCGTTTTCCAGGCAAGAAAATTATCGACGCCTTAGTTGACTTACCTTTTGCACTGCCAACGGCGGTTGCCGGCATTGCTCTGACTGCCGTTTATTCCAGCAATGGATGGATTGGTGCTTGGCTAGAGCCACATGGCATTAAGGTCGCCTTTACGCCATTGGGTGTGGTGGTTGCACTCACCTTTATCGGATTGCCTTTTGTGGTACGTACTGTACAACCCGTGCTAGAAGATTTAGAAGCAGAAACTGAAGAAGCTGCCGCCAGCTTAGGCGCTAACCGTTGGCAAACTTTTTCTAAAATCATATTCCCTGCTATTTGGCCTGCGCTATTGACTGGCTTTGCACTCTCATTTGCTCGTGCGATTGGTGAGTACGGCTCAGTAATTTTTATTGCAGGCAATATGCCGATGGTCTCTGAAATTACGCCACTGATTATTATTACGAAGTTAGAACAATACGATTATGCAGGGGCCACCGCCGTGGCTGTAGTGATGCTGGTCATTTCATTCTTACTATTATTTTCTATTAACGGCTTGCAATGGTGGTTTAGCCGTCGCACCAGCGCAAACCATTAATTGTCTTTTTTATTAGGTTCACACCATGAGCATTAAAGCACCATCACAGTACAGTAGTTACCACACCAAAGTAGCTCGGAGCCGAGCAACATCAGAACCTTCATGGGTGCGTTGGTCGCTAGTTGCCTTAATGGTAGCATTTTTAACCTTGTTCTTAATTGTCCCCTTAGTAGCCGTATTTACCGAGGCGTTACGTAAAGGCTTTAGTACTTACATTACGGCATTAATTGACCCTGATGCGCTATCTTCAATACAGCTAACCTTGATTGCAGCGGCTATTGCTGTGCCATTAAATCTAGTCTTTGGGGTTGCGGCGGCCTGGGCAATTGCTAAATTTGAGTTTAAAGGCAAAAGCATACTGATTACGCTCATTGATTTACCATTTGCTGTATCTCCAGTGATTGCCGGCCTGATTTATGTATTGATCTTTGGTCTACAAGGTTGGGTAGGTTCATCGCTAGTCGATAACGATATTAAAGTAATTTTTGCTATTCCTGGCATCGTGCTTGCAACAATTTTTGTCACGTTCCCTTTTGTAGCACGTGAATTAATACCGCTGATGCAAGCGCAAGGTAAAGATGAAGAAGAAGCGGGCTTAGTGCTAGGCGCTTCAGGATGGCAAATACTATGGCGTATTACACTGCCCAATGTTAAGTGGGGCTTACTCTATGGCGTAATTTTAACAAATGCGCGTGCTATGGGAGAGTTTGGCGCTGTTTCTGTCGTATCTGGACATATACGAGGTATGACCAACACTATGCCATTACATGTAGAGATTTTATACAACGAATACAACTATGCTGCAGCCTTTGCGGTGGCATCACTACTAGCTATTTTGGCATTGGTGACACTTGTACTTAAAAGCCTGGTTGAGTGGCAGTCGGCACGTATTGCCGGCGAGCAAGAGCAGGCATTAAGCTAAAAATAAACATTTAATTAGGATTCACCATGAGTATTGAAGTCAGAAATATCAGAAAAAACTTTGGTAGTTTTAGTGCGTTGAACGATGTAAGCCTAGACGTACCTAGCGGCGAGTTGGTTGCTTTATTGGGGCCATCCGGTTGTGGAAAGACAACGCTACTGCGTATTATTGCTGGGTTAGAAACAGCCGATTCTGGCAGCATCTTATTTCATGGTGACGATGCCACATCACGCCAAGTGCGCGAGCGCGAAGTGGGCTTTGTATTTCAACATTACGCATTATTTCGTCACATGACAGTTTTTGAGAATGTTGCATTTGGATTGCGTGTACGTCCAAAAGAAACGCGCCCATCTGATGCTGAAATTAAAAGGCGTGTGCATGAACTGCTAGAACTAGTTCAACTAGACTGGTTGGCTGACCGTTACCCACCACAACTCTCAGGCGGACAACGTCAACGGATTGCTTTGGCGCGCGCACTAGCGGTGGAACCTAAAGTGTTATTGCTGGAT
>Ga0316232_1003971_pt1 | contig 13026 bp, 11 predicted proteins | sample TBHtaG_FD_206006 | JGI IMG/M metagenome (GOLD analysis project Ga0316232, IMG submission 206006) | Freshwater microbial communities from Trout Bog Lake, Wisconsin, USA - TBH18025_13 | ecosystem: Environmental > Aquatic > Freshwater > Lake > Hypolimnion/Profundal zone | place: USA: Wisconsin... | reverse complement strand
TTGGTGGCAAAAATCAATAATATTAGGAGGGTGTTTTGATGCAAATCAAGCGGTCAATGGAGAAAGTCCCCGGAGGAATGATGGTCGTCCCCTTGCTAATTGGCGCAGTGATCAACACGTTTTTCCCTGACATGGGTAAAACCCTGGGCTCTTTTACCAACGCCTGGATGACTGGGGCATTGCCGATTCTCTCGGTATTTTTTGTCTGTATCGGGGCAACAATTGATCTTCGGGCCACGCCTTACATTATGAAAAAAGGCGGCGCGCTCCTGGGGTCGAAGCTGCTCTGCGGCGCGGCCTGCGGTCTTCTTTTCGCCAAGCTGGTACCCTCGGGAATGGTGGACTCGGGGATGTTCGCCGGCCTGTCGGTGCTGGCTATCGTAGCGGCAATGAATGACACCAACGGCGGCCTGTATATGGCCTTGATCGGCCAGTTCGGCAAGGCCGAGGACGCTGCCGCCTACTCGCTGATGAGTCTTGAGTCGGGGCCGTTTTTTAGTATGGTCACCTTGGGGGTAGCGGGATTGGCTGCTTTTCCTCTGCCGGCATTCATCGGCACCATTGCTCCGCTGCTTCTTGGCATGCTCCTCGGTAACCTGGACCGCGAGATGCGGGACTTTCTCTCCAAGGCCGTGCCTGTCATGATACCGTTCTTTGCTTTTGGGCTAGGTAACACGCTGAATCTCGCCATTGTCTGGAAAGCAGGCCTGCTGGGGCTGTTTATGGGTGTGGGCGTTGTCGCCATCACCGGGACAGTGCTGATTTTGGCTGACAAGGCAACCGGCGGCAACGGCGTAAACGGAATTGCCGCAGCTTCGACGGCAGGGAACGCCGCCGCGGTACCGGCCGCTATCGCCGCCATCGACAAGACTTATGCTTCGATAGCTCCCTCGGCGACCATGCTTGTCGCTACCTGTGTAATCGTCACCGCGATTTTGGTGCCACTGGTCACCGCCTGGTGGGCAGGCCATGTTGCCTCCAATGAAGCCGCGGCAGCCAGTAAATAACAAAGCTTGGTGAACCAGCAAGAGGTGAGGAAATGAAAAAAATTGCGGTAATTGCCGATGACTTAACCGGTGCCAACGATACCGGCGTGCAGTTTGCCAAGCAGGGACTGGCCACAGTCGTTCTGATGGGAACGACTCACTTTGCGGCAGGCGATGCTGTGGATGTCCTTGTGGTCGATACCAACAGCCGGGCTGTGTCGCCGGCTGACGCTTACCGCCAGGTGGCCCAGGCTGCCGCGCTTGTCAAAGGCGGCCGGTTCGATGCTGTTTATAAAAAAGTCGATTCAACTCTGCGGGGCAACGTCGGGGTGGAAATTGACGCCATAATGGATACCTGCGGCTATCAACTGGCGGTTGTGGCGCCGGCTTTTCCCAAGAACGGCCGGGTTACGGTGGGCGGACTTCATTTATTGAACTGCGCTCCGCTGGAAGCCACCGAGATAGCGCGGGATCCGAAGTTCCCGGTGAAAGAATCGCATCTGCCGACACTGTTAGCCACTCAAACCAAACGGAAGGTGGGCCATATCGGCCTGAAAACGGTCATAGCCGGTCAAAGCGCGATTGAGGCTGAACTTGCCAGGCTTTGCCAGGCAGGGATGGAAGTCGTCGTCTGCGACATCTGGCAGGATGAGCAGTTCGGGGCGCTGGCCGGGGCGATTGTGAAGCTGGCTATCCCCACTCTTTGGGTCGGCTCGGCGGGACTTGCCGAATATCTGCCGGCGGCCCTCGGGCTCGGCGGCGGTCAGTCTGGCCGTGCGCCAGTGGCGGTCATCGCCGGCAGTGTCAGCAATGTGACCCGGGGCCAGATCGCCAAGCTGACCGAACGGCCAGATATGGTATATGTCATGGTTACGCCTGTCGCTCTGCTCACGACCGAGGCTCGTCAGGCGGAGGTAGAGCGCTGTTATCAAGCCGCGGCTGCGGCGGTGGCGGCCGGAAAAAACGCGGTTATCGCCTCAGGCTATAGTGATGATATTGTGGCCACAACAAAGGCCCAGGCGCAAAAACTCGGCCTTGACAGCCAGCAGACCGGGACGCTGATCGCCGAAGGACTCGGGGAAATCGGCAAAGCCCTTGCTCTGAACCTGACATTGAGCGGCCTGGTGCTGACCGGCGGCGATATCGCCGTCGCGGTATGCACTGCGCTGGAGGCCACTGGACTGAAGGTGAGCACGGAAGTCGCGCCTGGGATTCCTCTGGGGGCGCTTCAGGGCGGCCTGCGCGACGGGCTCAGGGTGGTGACCAAAGCCGGCGCTTTCGGCAGCGAGGATGCCCTGGCCAAAGCGGTGGATTCTTTGAAACAGTGAGGTGTGACCCATGCGGCGATTTGGGGTGTGCGGGATCGGGGCGAAGGCGGAAGACATCGGCGTCTGGCTGGATACGGGGTTTTGTGAATTCCGGGCCAGCCCAAGCGTCGATGTCGGTGAACGACCGGACGTGATTTTCGGCCCAGTGGGACCGGACCACCCGGAGCTGGACCGGGAAATCGGCCTGCTGTTTCCCAAGGTCGTTGTTTTGATCAGCCAGACTCCCGCCACCCTGCCGCAGGGTCTGGACGAAGATTACCGGCGGCAGTGCTGGCAGCAGGCCGGTGTGCAGTTTCATGTCGCCACCAGTCTTGAACCTCAGCTGACCGAACCGGAGTGGGCGGCTTATGGCGGGGCAGGCGACCCCAGCGCCGCTCAGGCACTGAAGGCTGTCAGTGATCAAATCTATCGCCATCTCCTTGATGATGTTTTCCGGGATACCCGGGAATGGTGCGGGCATACTTTTTCGGTGGTTATCAGCAGCTAGCCGTGTAATTGCGGCAAATGACAAAACCCAGGGCGCATGCCCTGGGTTAGTTTTTTTGTATGAATATTTATTTTCTGCCTACCGGCTAAGAGCCTTTTTCATGGCGGCGCAGGCCTCTTCGATGACCGACTCGTCCCGGGCGTAGCATAGCCGGACATAGCCTTCACCGTGCTCACCAAAGCAGTTTCCCGGCACAACAGCCACTCCGGCCTTATCGAGGACGAATTGGGCGAACTGGGTGGAGGACATGCCGGTGCCGGTTATGTTTGGGAAGGCGTAGAGGGCCCCCTGGGGCATAGTGCAAGTTATTCCAGGTATCTCTGTGAGTCTGGCAACCATTAGGTCTCGCAGGCTCTGATAACGGCGGCGGCGGGCCTCAAGCATGCTGCGGTCGGTTTTCAGGGCGCTGATGCCGGCGTATTGCACGAAAGGAGGGACGCAGCTATAGATGGTCTGGAACATCAGCCCCATGGCGGCGATGAGTTCCACTGGTCCGATGGCGTAGCCCAGGCGCCAGCCGGACATGGAATGGGCTTTGGAGAATCCGTTGAGAATAATGGTTCGCTCCAGGCAGCGATCTACAGCGCTTGGGGAGAAATGCCTGGTATCATAGACGATTTCTCCGTACATTTCGTCGCTGAGCAGGTAAATGTCCTTCTCCCTGGCGATTGCCGCGACCCGCAGCATTTGCTCCTGGCTCATCACTGCCCCTGTTGGATTATTCGGCGAGGTCACGATGATCAGTCTGGTCCTGGGGGTGATCCGGGCCAGCAGTTCGTCAGGGTCGAGCTGGAAACCATCGGCTTCCCGCAGGGGAACGGTGACCTCTTTCACCCCCAGGTAACTGGCCACAGCGTGGTAGACCGGGAAGCCGGGATCGGTGAAAATAACTTCGTCGCCTGGGTCGGCGACACAGCGGATGACAAAATCGATGATGCTGTTGCTGGGCATGACGACAACTTGCTGCAGGTCGGGTTTGAAGCCCAGCGTCTGCTCGGTATAATCGCAGATGGCCTGGCGAAATGGCTCGATGCCCATCGAATGAACGTATTTGGTATGACCGTTGTCCAGCGCCTCCTTGGTGGCGGCTAGGACGTGAGGATAAGCCTCCAGGTCGGAGTCGCCGACCTCAAAGCGATATATCTTCCGACCGGCAGCTTCCATGGCGGTAACTGTGTTCAAGATCGCCAGCATCGGCTGGCCCACTAATCCGGACGTAAGCTGAGACAGCTTTTTCATTTGCGCATCATCTCCGATAGACCCATTTTAACCTTTATTGTAAGACTATAATATCTGCCAGGCATGCGCAAGAACTTTTTTGTCAGGGCAGCAATTGATGTGGCGATTCGGTTCCGGAACTTTCCCGGATCAAGCGGGGTGAACACCTTCCTTGAGGTCGGCGATAGACAAAGGTTGTATCTGTATCAAGAGACAAGAAGATATTGTAAAAAAATGTCGGAAGATGGGCAGGAACACAGCCGAATTTCACGAATAAAGTGGGTAATTATAGCATTGACTTTGGGACGCAGGCGGACAGACCCAGCCCGGGAAGGCAGAAAAGGGTTTTTGTCTGAAGACGATTCCGTAAGCAACGGTAATTTGTATGTATTCTTTGGAGGGTGGAGTCTGTATGAGAAAACGTCTTGTCGCTATTTTGTTGCTTGTGGGTTGTATTCCGCTGCTGTTGTCCTTCGCCTATTTTTACAACATGGTTTACGACCAGGTAATAGCGAAAAATGAAGCCGATAACCAGGCGGCGGTCACCGCGGTCCAGGTCGATGCCAGGTATTTTCTTGAAACCAAAATGGGAGTCATGAAACTTTTGGCGCAAAATCCGGCTATCTACAGTCTGAACCTCGATGCGGGTCGGCCGCTGATTGTGGCTGCAGGAAAACTCCATCCCGAAATGAATATCGTGGTAGATGATACAAAAGGCATGCAGGCTTTCCGCGCTGACAACCTTGAACTGGTCGGCATCGGCAGCAGGCAGTTTTATAAGGATGCCCTTGCCGGTAAAGAACCTATCTCTGATGTCCTTTCGAATTTGAACACAGGTAAACCGGTGGTCATTCTGGCCGCCCCGGTGCGGGATGGACAGACCATCACAGGAGTTATTCAAGGCTCGCTGCAGTTGACCGTTCTTGACAATTTCCTGAAACAACGCGCCAATTCATCAAGGCAGCTGTTTATCATCGACAGCACCGGCAAGCTTATGGCTCACTCCGACCCGGCGATAGGGGCCGAAAGGAAGGATATGAGCAAGATCGCTTTCGTCCAGGAGGGCCTGCAGCAAGGCAAGGGCGGTACGGCTACGGTCGTGAACGACAGCGGAACCAAGACTGTGGTCTACTATGTGCGGGACGAAGTCACTGGCTGGCTGACTTGTTCGGAAACCACCTATGACGCTATTATGGCGCCGATTAACAGCCTCAGGCTAAAATTCGCGGTTGGGTTTACGGTCATGATTGCCCTGATCGGCTCCCTGGGATGGATGCTGGCCAACAGGGTAGCCAAACCGATTAATCTGCTCACCGAACAGGCGAGGCAGGTGGCCGGAGGCAATCTGTCCGTTCCCGCGCTTACCCTGAATACCAACGATGAGATCGAAGATCTGGCAAAAGCCTTCGAGGTGATGGTACAGTATCTGCGGGAGCTGATTCAGAGGCTGTCGCATGAAGCCGAACAGCTATCGGCGTCTTCCGAGGAGCTGACAGCTACTTCTGACCAATCAGCCCAGACGATTAATATGATGGCGACATCGATTGCCGAGGTTGCCAGCGGCGCCGACAAGCAGGTCGAAGCTGTCAACGCTATTGCCGCTGTCGCCCGGCAAATGTCAGGAGGCATCCAGCAGATGGCCGATGCCGCCGCCAGCGCGGCAGGAGCGTCGGACAACACCGCGGTTGCCGCGCGGGACGGCACAAGTTCCATTGGCCGGGCTGTTGCTCAGATGAATAACATTGAGACAACAGTCACCAGTTCCGCCGCTATTGTTACCAAACTGGGTGAGCGCTCCAAGGAAATCGGTCAGATTGTTGACGCCATAGCCAACATCGCCGGCCAAACCAACCTGCTGGCCCTGAACGCGGCCATAGAAGCGGCCCGGGCTGGCGAACAAGGGCGGGGCTTCGCCGTGGTTGCGGAAGAAGTCCGAAAGCTGGCCGAGCAGTCCGAAGAGGCGGCAAAGCAAATTGCTTCCCTGATTGCCGAAATCCAGGGTCAGACCGACCAAGCAGTCCTCGGCATGAACGCCGGTACGTTGGAAGTGAAAAAAGGCGCGGAAGTTGTGGCTGCCGCCGGGCAGACCTTCAGCCAGATCGTCGAACTGATCAACCACGTATCAGTCCAGGTTGGAGATATGTCGACAGGAATGCGGCAAATGGCCGCCGACAGTCAGCAAATTGTTGCCAGGGTGCGCGAAATCGAGACCATCAGCAAGGATACCGCCACAAGATCCCAGGATGTATCCACCGCCAGCGCCGAGCAGTCCGCTTCGTTGGAGGAAATCGCCGCCGCCAGCCAGGGCCTCGGGAAAATGGCCCAGGATTTGCAAACCGTTATCGGCAAGTTTCGGGTGTGATTTCCCTGAGGACCCGCCGCAGTGCTTGCTGACCGATTCACCAGGAACTAACTTGGAAGCCGGGAAAGGATAACCGGCCGATGTGGTGGAAGAATACACAAGTATGTATTCTCACTTGAGGTGGAGGCAAAGATGGAAAACAGGTTCCTCGGCAGGTGGCCGGTATGACGCGGCCTACCTGGGACGAATATTTTATGGATATCACCAAGGTGGTCGCAAGCCGGTCGACTTGCCTCCGTCGCAAGGTTGGGGCGGTGATCGTCAAAGGAAAACGCCTGCTCACCAGCGGCTACAACGGAGCGCCCCAGGGGCTGCCCCATTGTTTGGATGTCGGTTGTCTGCGAGAGGCACGGGGTATACCGTCGGGAGAGCGGCATGAACTGTGTCGCGGCACCCACGCGGAGCAAAACGCCATCGTCCAGGCGGCTCTGTACGGCGTCTCTATTGACGGCGCTACCTTGTACTGCACTCACCAGCCCTGTTCAGGCTGCACCAAGATGATCATCAACGCCGGCATCAAACGGATTATCTATCAAAACCCCTATCCGGACGAGCTGGCGCTGGAACTGCTGAAGGGATCGGATATCGAGTGCCGCTGCATAGAGTAGTATCGGCCGCTGATAATCACCCATCTGCGGCGTTGCTCCTGCGGGCGCTTGCTTACGTACTTCCAGTACGCCGCGCTGTACGTCCCCGGTGCGCCAGGCATCTGGGCAATTCTGAGCGGCCTCGGGCATACGAAGGAATTTGACATTATATATCATGAATACAAAATCCTGCAGGGTTATACTGCAGGATTTTGTATTTTTATGGCAAATAGCATATAAATGTTTGCATGTGTCAAACACTTATCATCCCCGACAACTTATAAAGTCAAAATGTAATAAAAACAGATACGGAGGCGTGATCCATGATAACAGAAGAAATCAAGGAAAAAATCCGCAAAATTGTCGGTGCTGAAAATGTGCTGGATTCTGAAACCGATCGCTTCGGCTACTCATATGACTCATCTTTCGTTCCGCTCGTACCCGCCAATTTGCCGGAAATTGTCGTGCGGCCCCTTACAACCGCTGAGGTGTCGGCCGTGATGGCGCTCGCGAATACGTACGAAATCCCGGTAACTCCCCGCGGTGTCGGCAGTGGCCGGACCGGCGGCAGTATTCCCCTGGCGGGGGGTATCTCCTTAACCCTTGACCGGATGACGAAAATCATTGAACTTGATGAGAATAACATGATGATTACCGCCGAAGCCGGTGTTCGCACCGGAGATATCTATAATTTATGTGCCTCAAAGGGGCTGTTTTATCCTCCTGACCCGGCTAGCTACAAATACTCGACCATCGGCGGCAATGTGGCCGAGAATGCGGGCGGTTTGCGGGCCGTCAAGTATGGAGTTACCAATAACTATGTTATGGGGCTTGAGGTTGTGCTGGCTGACGGCACAGTGCTTAATACCGGGGGCAAGGCGATTAAGAACGTCACCGGCTATAATCTCACTCAATTGTTTACCGGTTCGGAGGGCACCCTTGGCATTATTACCAAGGTGTTGCTTCGCCTGATCTCCATGCCAAAGGTACGTAATACCATTCAACTGATGTTTCCGTCCCTTGACCAGGCCTGCGCGACCATTCACGGGACGTTGCAGTCCGGGGTCGTGCCGGCGATAGCTGAAGTCATGGATAAAACCAGTATCCAGGCGGTAGCTCGCCATCGCAAAATGGACATTGACCCGACGACAGAAGCGTGTGTGGTCATCGAAATTGACGCTGAAGACGAAGCAGGACTTGCCAGGCAGGCGGCTCAAATTGAAGCGGTTGCCCGCGAGTTCGGTGTCAGTGAAGTCCGTATTGCCAAGTCGCCTCAGGAATCGGAGGAGATCTGGGCAATGCGCCGCAGTTTGGGGCCGGCAGTAGGCGCCATGGCTCCCGACCGGCTCGGAGAAGATATCTCGGTGCCGCGCAACGAATTTCCGGAAGTTGTTCGCCGCATCCGTAAAATAGCCGAAAAATATAATTTGAAGATCGCGGTATACGGGCATGCCGGCGATGGCAACCTGCACCCTTCGGTGCTTTGCGACATGTCCATCCCTGAGGAAGCCGAACGGGCGCACCATGCGGTGGACGAAATCTTTGCCGAGGCGCTTGCCGTGGGCGGGACATTGTCGGGGGAACATGGCATAGGCGTCACCAAGCGGGCCTATATTGCCAACGCTTTGGGCGAAGCCGGCGTCAATACCCTGAAGGCAATAAAAACGGCCCTTGACCCCAAGGGCATACTAAATCCGGGGAAAATCTGGTGAAATCCGGTATAAGGAGTTTAACATGAGCAAAATAGAACGGGACTTGTTGCAGGAAGTCAAGGGCATAGTCAGCCAGTGCGATCGCTGCGGTACATGCCGAATGGTTTGTCCTCTCTCGGAAATTAACGGCGTAGAAGCCTCGGCTGCCCGTGGCAAAAATAATATCGCCCGTGGCTTGGCGATGGGCGGCCTTAAGCCCACCCCGGAAGTATTGGCGGCGGTGAATTTCTGTCTGCTGTGCCGAGCCTGTATCGATAGCTGCCCAAGCAAGATTAAGACCGATGAGGCCATGATTGCGGTTCGTCAACACTTTGCCGATCAATTCGGCGGTGCGGGTGTGAAATATAAACTGATGGGCGGCATGCTGAAAAGCAGACGCCTGGTAAAGCTGGCCGCCGGGACCTTTGGCGTGCTGCGGAAAACAGGCATTCATAAACTGGTACCCGGCGGTATGGTGCCAGGTGAATATACCCGGGAGCAATTTCTTGGCGCTTTCGCAGGACCCGCGGCTTTGGCTGGCGCGGCCACCTCTTCAGCTGTTCCGATTTCGGATGCGACCAGTGTGGCATATTTCCATGGCTGCGGGATCAAGATGATGTTCCCGGCGGCGGCTGAGGAGACCCTTGCCATACTCCGGACGGTATCCCAGCCGAAAACCTGCGACAACGTCTGCTGTGGCCTGCCGCACCTTGCTCACGGTCTGCGTGAAGACTTCCTGGACCTGGCGAAAGAGAACATTCGCCTCTTTGAAGACGCCGACGTGGTTGTCTGCGATTGCGCCAGTTGCAGCGGCACCCTAAAACACATTGCCGCTTATTTTAAAGATGACCCTGTATGGGCGGAGCGGGCCGCTGCCTTCAGTAAAAAGATTATGGATTTGACCGAATACCTGGTCAAGGTGGGGTATAAGCCCCGACTCCGCACAGATGCAAAAATCACTTACCATGAGCCCTGTCACCTTGGCCGCGGCCAGGGAATCAAGAAGCAGCCTCGCGAGCTGTTGAAGGCGGCCGGTGATTTTGTGGAAATGGCGGGTGCTGACACCTGTTGCGGCGGTGCCGGTTCGTTTCATATGGACTATCCGGAGGTCTCTGCCGCGATTCTTGACAAAAAAAGAGTCAATATCGAAAAAACAGGCGCTCAGATCGTGGTTACTGAATGTCCTGTATGTCTTGTTCAGTTGACGAAGGCCGCCGAGCAGAGCGGCGGTAAGTTTCGGGCAATGCATATCAGCCAGGTGCTTTGAGTAGTAGCAGGCATAGTAACGGTTCTCTTGTCTTGTAACATCGAAGGCGAAAGGAGACGGGAGAACCGGCCCTTGTTTTTAAAAATAATAAAAGGATTTTACCATGGATAAAGTTCAAAGCATATTGGGGAACTCTAGCTATGAATACGAATTTATCTTTCATGAAAAACAAATTTACTCAGCCGCTGAGGGTGCTAATTTCTTTGGCATTGAACCCGGCCAAACCGCCCCCACATTAATTGTTAAAGCTGACACGGGATGTTTTTCAATCATATTCTCAGGTAGTCGCGCTCATCTTGACTTTGAACATATTGCAAAACTGTTGAATGTTTCTCAGGTTAAACTGGTAAACAAGGATAAAGTCCGCAAAATTACTGGATTTAATCCTGGTGATACCCCTATGGTCGGGCTTGCTCTTCCCACCGTGTTTGACAAGAAACTTTTGCAATATCCCTTTGTCTACGGAGGATCTGGTCTGCCGAATCGAACACTGAAAATAGCTCCGGTCGCATTAACCCAATTAAATCAAGTTGTTGCATTTTTGGATAGTGACTAAAATAAAAAGCCGCCCTAAAGAAATAGCTGCCGATGAGTGGCCCGAGACACCAGAGAATCTGGTGTCTTTTTCTGTCTGGTAAAAGACCCTTGTTTAGTACTTATCTTTTAGTAAACCTATCTCTTTATGTAATTCTTGTAATTCCCTTTTTATATTTTGGTCAGTTATCTCTTTTTTCTTATTCACGTCGTCGGTTTCTCGCTGGCTTCTTATTGCTACAACTATTGCTAATATACTCGATATTGCTGAAAGAAATAGCGTAAATAAAAGTAATCTATGAGTATTTCCAGAGGTATCTCCGGCGATCTCTCCAGACGGGATAGTACTGTCATGCAACTCCACCTCCCCGGAATTTAGAACGGCAGGCATAGCTATCCCCCCTCTTCTAGCACCAATATTATATGTTGAGAACCACGTGGAAGTGAATTGCCAAGGTCATAATGCTATGATCGGGGGTTGCAACAGATAGCTATGAGACCATGACAGTGAAACAGCAGGCGATCCGAAAAATCGGGTCGCCTGCCGCGTTTTCTCCGCAAATTATGTGGGTGTGGTGGGAAGGGGGGGACAGTAGGAAGAAGGAAAAGCCTGGATGAGAGAGAAGGATTCATTGATAAAGCAGTAACAATGCAGGGGGCGCGGTGATATTGGAAGAGCTGATAAACTGTAGAGTGCATGATTATTACTGGGATGAAGACCTTAGTTGCGCAGTGACGACGCTGAAGATTCTGTCTGAATTATTCTATCCTGCATTACATCCGCAGGTAATAGAAGCTGCCTTCGGGTTGAATGCCGGCAGATTCGGGTTCCCAATGTGGTTTGGTAGAAGGAGCGCTGCTGTTTATTGGAAGCTATGGCAACCAAAAAGAGATTCAAAAAGAGCGGCTGACCCAGCTTTGCCACGAATTTTGCAGTGAATTTCAAGCCTCTTTTGGTAGTCTGCTGTGTAATGAATTAAGACCACAAGGATTCAGTCCGGATTATCCTCCCCACCTTTGCGAAAATGTAACAAAGCGTGCTATTCTTTTTTCAGCGAAATATATATTGGACAAGATTGAGAAAAATTGAAACAGAGGTGCATAATAATGGATTTGATAACTGTAAACCAAGAAGAATGTACAAAGTGTGGAATTTGCATCAAAGAATGCCCGAGACTTGTTTTAAGTATGGGGAAAAATGGCCCGGAAACAGTAGCGCCGCTGGCTTGTAGTGCCTGCGGCCATTGTGTGGCTATATGTCCCACTGCGGCTATTGATAATAGTAAAACACCACTGGCTCACCAGCTTGACTCCACAGGGTTTCCCAAATTAACTGCCAAGGAGGCTGAACACTTTCTCCGATCGCGCCGTTCAATCCGTTGTTACAAAAAGCATAGCGTGCCCCGGGAAGATTTGCTGAAGCTTGTGGACCTGGCTCGCCTTGCTCCCACTGGCAGTAATATGCAGGGTGTATCATACGTGATTGTGGATGACGAAAAAACACTGGAAGAGGCTACTGAGATTGTGATTACATGGTTGGAGAACGACGCCTTGCTTTGCGAAAGATTTGGTTATTACATTAAGGCCTATCGCCAAGACGGTACTGATACTATCTTGCGCGGCGCACCCAATCTTATTTTAGCAACTGCCGCCACGGATTTTTCGAGAGGCCGGGAGAATTCTATTTTTTCCTTAGCCTATCTGGAATTGTATGCACCATCTCTCGGGTTAGGATCGTGTTGGGCTGGAATATTCGAAGCATGCGCGCTCAGCGCTGATTCTCCGATGCTGAAATTGTTCAATATTCCGGAAGGCAAGAAAATAACCGGCGCGGTTATGGTGGGTTATCCGCAATACAGTTTTAAAAGATTAGTTGATCGAGACCCCTTGGATGTTACCTTTTATAAGCGGGAAAAGGCATAAGCGAAGCACGCGAAATTCGCTTCCCTCAGCTCGCGATTTTCAGCTGCCTGCTTAAAGGGCGTACACAAGGGGACGGAGTTGCTGACATACTCGAAGTCTACGAGTGTCAGTACCCCCGTCCCCTTGATATTTTTATGCACAAAAAAAGACACCGAAAATTCTGGTGTCTCAGGCTATTGTGAAATAACAACAATTTAGGTTTTATATCGGTTTTTTAACTGTAGGCAAGGATGCTCGACAAGTTTCCATGACAAAACTGCACAGATCAAGATGAGCGGAATAGAAAGTAGCGAGTTGCTCCATGGGTTCAAGTTTTCGCCATGGTAAAGTCTAACCAGTTGTTGAATTGGGAAAGCATAAATATATACGCCATAAGAAAAATCGCCGTATTTACCGAATTTTTGCAGCGGGATTGTTGAACTTAAACAAATATACAAGATGACATAAGCACCAAAGAACGGCAACATTTTATTCAGTAGTCCAAAATAATTTGCAACAATTATCCCTATAAGGGATAAAACCAACAAGTCAATTCTCAACGATATTCTCTGACGATACAAATAAAAGATCATGCCAGCGGCAAAATAACGAAACAGGGTAAAAAAACGCTCGTCACTCCAGATGGAAAATAAGAAGAGCGCCA
>Ga0316232_1003962_pt1 | contig 13042 bp, 10 predicted proteins | sample TBHtaG_FD_206006 | JGI IMG/M metagenome (GOLD analysis project Ga0316232, IMG submission 206006) | Freshwater microbial communities from Trout Bog Lake, Wisconsin, USA - TBH18025_13 | ecosystem: Environmental > Aquatic > Freshwater > Lake > Hypolimnion/Profundal zone | place: USA: Wisconsin... | reverse complement strand
ACATTAAGTTCTAGTGGGTTAGTATCCTTTACTAATGCTACACAAAATACTGGTGCCGGTACAGGCGCATTTCAAATATCTGGCGGTGCATATATTGCTGGTAACTTGTTTGTTGGCGGAAACATTAATCTATCGCAAGCAAACGTTGCTGTTGTAACTGGTAATAGTAGTACATTCTTTGGTAATGCTTCAGGTTTTGGTGCATTATACGCTGGTATTCCTTCAGGTTATGTGCCTGATGGGCAAACAGTCACCCAGGAAACCGCCAACTTTAACGGTTATGCTGGGATTGTTAACGGTCAAAATTTGAATAGTGGCCCGTTGGCATCAGCTGATATTTTCTTAACGCCAGATAACGGAACTTATAACGATACCTATCTTGATATAGGTATTGCAAGTAGTACATACAACTATCCCGGCTACACCTTACTTAAACCTAACGATGCGTATGTGTTCAATTGGGGTAATGCAACAACTGGTGGTGGTAATTTAATTATTGGTACTGGCGCAGTAAACGACATTATATTTGCAGTACAGGGCATTAATGCAAATAACGAAGTAATGCGTATTACTCGAGCCAACGTAGTCGCAGTTAAATCAGGCATTGCTTCAACAAGTACAACAACTGGTGCGTTAACTGTATCGGGTGGTGTGGGTGTTACTGGTGCAATATATGCCGGTAGTATTCAAAACACACCAATTGGTTCAACAACCGCAAGTTCTGCTACATTTACATCAGTAACTGCTCAAACAGAAAGTGTTGGTGGACTACAAGCAGTGGCTATTGGTAACGTGACCCCAGGTACTGCGGTGTTTACAACTGCTTCAACTGGTGGACTACAAGCAGTTGCAATTGGTAACGTGACCCCAGGAACTGGTGCATTTACAACATTAACTGGTGGAAGCTTCCAAGGTATTATTGGTAACGTTACACCAACTACAGCATTCTTTACAACAGCAAATGCCACTAACGTATACGCTGCTACCATTGGTAATGTGGGAACAACACTAAATGGTACATTATCGGCTACAGGTGTAAGTGGAACTGTCGCAACTGCCAATGCTTCAATTTATGCTGGTGTGACTAACAACACAAGTGGTGGTACATATTATCCGATGATGAGTGGCCAGTCTGCGACTGGAAACGCACAGGCACAGGTAAATGGTAGTTTAAGCTATGTTCCAAATACAGGAACATTGAGTGCAGTAGCATTTAACGGATCTGGTACTTCCTATATCCAAGTACTACAAGTTAACGGACAATTGAGTGCATCTGGTGCAATTATTGCTGGTAGTGGTGCATCAAGCACAAGTACTGGTACTGGTGCCCTGCAAGTAGTTGGTGGTGCTGGTATTACTGGTAACGCATATGTTGGCGGAAACGTTGTTATTGGTACTGCCTTAAACTATGTGCCAGCAAATGCGCCAGTCCAAGTTGGCTTTAATACCAATGGGTACTCGCAGTTTAGTATCCAAAACGCTAACGCCGGCAACAATGCAAGTACAGACATTGCGGCAGTTGCTAATAATGGTAGCGACAACGATACTTATGTTGACATGGGTATTATTAGTTCGACATACAACCAATCTGCATACAGTTTATATAAACCCAATGATGGTTATTTGATTGTTGCTGGTAATACAACTACCGGTGGTGGTAACTTAATACTTAATACATACCAAAAGAATGATATTATCTTTGCAACTGGCGGCACAACTACTGCGTTCGAAGTCGCACGTATTACAAGTGGTAACGTTTTAGTCGTTAAGAGCACAAATCCTAATTCATTGAGTGCTAACACTGGCGCATTACAAGTTTGGGGCGGGGCAAGTTTCAGCGGAAATACGTACACTGGCGGATCATCATACCAAATGGGTGGTGCACTATTTAATCATAACCAAGCCAGTGCTGGTACAACTGGCGGTACTAACCAAAATGCAGTTATTATCCAAGGTGTTAACGATTCAACATTGTTATACGCTAAACCATTGACTGCTTATGACGCAGTTATTATTGGTGGTAACGGGGCAAGCACAAGTTTTGCACAAGGTGCCAAACTAATTATTAATAGTACAGACTCAATATTATTGCCAGCTGGTACTAATGCACAACGACCAGGTAGCAGTGGCGGTACTGATACTACTGGTATGTTGCGCTATAGTACTACCGCTAACTCGCTTGAATTCTATAACGGAACTGCGTGGACTGCTCCGGCATCTACGTTTACTGTTGTTGCTGATCAACAGTTTACTGGTACAGGTAGTCAGACAATATTCACTTTATCAAGTAGTCAAACAACCAATAGTTGTATTGTAAGTATTAACGGTATTATACAGATTCCAACATTGGCTTACTCGGTAAGTGGTACGTCGCTGACATTTACAGAAGCACCTTTAGGCACTGATGTTATTGATGTACGTATGATAACCACAACTGCCACGGTTACTGGGTTATCTGATACATCAGGTTATAATCAAGTTAACGTTGTAACCGGTACAGGAGTGCAGTTTGTAACCGGAACTTCAAGCCCAATCACTCAATACACAATTGATGTCAATGGTGGTTTAGTGACTAACGGTAGTAACGTAACAATAGCAAGTGCTGGAACTAGTGTTATTGACAATTTATACGCAAATTCATACAGTAGTGCTAAGTATACTATTACAGCAACATTGTCTGGTACAAACATTCGTGAAATTACTGAGGTATTGATGATACATACTGGCAATGGTGCAGGCGCTGGATCGATATATATGACAAGTTATGGTCGAGTTAATACTGCTGGAAATACTTTGGTAACGTATAGCGGCGCAACAAGTGGTAACATTGCTCAATTGCAAGCTACTACAACAAATGCTAATACAATCTTAAGGATCAAACGAGATTATATGGCACTATAATTGGTTGGGGTAGATGGTCTACCCCAACTTTTAATTCTTTTGGGGAATATGGAACCAAGGAAAAAACAAAATGGCAGCAAGTGTAAACACAAATTTTATAGTTCAAAATGGTATTACAATCGGTAATACTACAATTTTTGCAGGTAACGGTGATATCATCACCGCCGGTAATGTAACAACACAGGGCTTTGGCGCAATTAACTCTGCGAACGGTTTTGGTGGGTTGAATCCAGCAAGTATTTATAGCGGTAGTAGTAATGTCAGTGTTACTACAACTAATATTTTTGCAAACATAGCTGGCATAAACACAGTTAACGTCAGTGCTAATAGTTTTGCAATACCATTTCAAATTGTTAGTAATAGTATTGTTGCTAATACTGGTGTATTAAGTGTTGGTGGTAACATTAACTACGGTCCAGACTATGGATTAGTTGCTTCATTTGTTGCCAACAATCCTGGCTATGCGTATGCAGCAATTCAAAATTTGAGCACTGGTGGTAATGCCTCTGCAAGTTTTACAGCATACAATAATACTGGCACAAGCTATATTGATGTGGGCGTTAATAGTAGCAACTTTAATGCAACTGCATCTGGTTTTGTTAATAACGCATTGAATACCGCAAATGCTAGTTATGTATACTCATACGGCGGTGATATTGCTGTTGGTACTTGGAACAACAACGGTATCCATTTTATTACCAATGCAGTGACAACTGCTGGTGATAGTATGTTTATTGCTGGTAACGGTAACGTATATATCAGTGGCAACTTGACTGTTAGTGGTAATACCACATTTACTTACACCAATACTAACTTTTTAACAGAGAGTGCAAACTTAGTACAAACCGCTTATTTGGCAGGTAATGCAGTAACTAATGGTGGTAATATTACATTACAAAGTAATCTGATTCCGGGCAGTAATGTATCAATTAATCTGGGTAGTACAACTGTTTGGTATAATAACATCTACGGTACTGCACAACACAGTTTATACGCTGACTTGGCAGAAAACTATCAGGCAGACAAGTTCTACAATCCAGGCACAGTATTGATGTTTGGCGGAACAAACGAAGTTACAGTAGCTGACGCTGATACAACTCGAATAGCCGGAATAGTTTCTACAAATCCTGCACATTTGATGAATGGTGCATTAAACGGAACAAATGTAACAGCATTGGCATTGATGGGTCGTGTACCTTGTAATGTAATTGGTCCAGTAGCCAAAGGTGATTTAATGGTCTCTGCAGGATTTGGCTTTGCTAAAACCAACAACAGTCCCGTTCCGGGGCAGGTCATTGGTAAAGCATTGCAGGATTTTTTAGTGCCCGGAAAAGGTGTTATCGAAGTAGTCGTAGGCAGAGTTTAACCTTAGATTACTCCAAACAAAGGGCCTACGGGCCCTTTCGTTTTATGCTAAATATAGAATAACACGGATGAAATAATGGCTTTAACTCGCCCCAATTTAGAAAACATAATAACCAATGTAGCGGTTTTCAGTGATGCTTTAACAGTATTACATGGCGGGGCAAGTTCGGCGAATGTTGACGTTGGATTTGTATTAAATCGTGCCAACGGGCTAGTCAATAATGCAGCCTTTTATTGGAGCGAAAGCCTGCAGAGTTTTGTAGTTGCACTAACTGCGAATTCGGGCATAACTGATTCAAACATCACTGTATCAACTTACGGAAATCTCACCACTGGTAATATTATATCACAGAGTAATGTATCTGGGCAATATTTTGTTACATCGGGAACAGGTTACGGCAACATCTATCAAGTCAACACCCTGACAGCAAATACAGTAAGTACCGGTAATATTGTTGCAACCAGTAATGTAAGTCTAACATCTAATCTATGGATTAGCGGAAATATAACAACAACTGGTAACGGATATGTTCAAATCCCAGCCGGTACTAGCACTCAACGACCTAATCCAGCGGCGTTGGGTATGATTCGTTACAATACTACAACCAGTAGCTATGAGGGTTACGGTGCCGGTAGTGCTTGGAGTAGTTTAGGTGGAGTTAAGAGTGTTGACGGGTATGCTTATATTAGTGCCGAAGCAACTCCGGGCGCCGGCGATGATGTATTAAGATTCTATTCTGGAAGCACTGGATCCAGCACTCAAGTGATGTGGGCCAGTGCTGGCAACATCTCAATATTACCAACAACAGTAAGTACAAGCACCACAACAGGCGCCCTCCAAGTATCAGGTGGAGCTGGTATTGCTGGTAATTTATATATTGGTAGTAACGCATACTTTACTTCCGGAGTTAAAGGACTATTCTCGCCTGATACCGGCAGTCGCCTAACATTTGGTATGCAGGATGCAAGCGGAAGCATTTATGGTGCTTACTTCTCCGTATTCGGCAATAACTATTCGGATAGCACACAACGTGGTAGTGCCCAGTTTATTACAGATACAAGAAATAGTGCAACTGCTGGATTTACTGTTGGTAGATATAACGGAAGTTCTTGGACTACTGATTTACAATCAGATGTTAACGGTAATTTTATTATTAAAGGTACCACGGCAGCAACAAGCACAACAACTGGTATTTTACAAGTAGCTGGTGGTGTAGGCATTGCTGGTAACGTGTATATTGGTGGTAATTTATCAATTGCTGGTAATATTTCTACGGTTAATTATGAAACTATTTTATATACTGAAGTTGCCAACGTACTGACAACAAATACCCTAAGTGTCAGTGGCAATTTAACGGTTTCTAACATAACACCCACTACTAGCAATCTAGCAGTTACTGGTAATCTATCAGTATCGGGTAATGTCACAAGTGCAAACCAATCTACTGGAAATTTAACAGTAACAACAAAAATAACCACTGGTAATTTAACCGTTGGTTCTTTAATATTCCCTATCGTCGATAACGGAATCAGCGGGCAAGTGATTAGTACTAACGGTCTAGGCCAATTAGCGTTCACTACTGTTTCTGGGGGTGGTAGTGGTACTGGTGGATTCACAACTTCTACAATTACGTCATTCCCAACAGGCGATTTTGGTAACGGGGAATCGTATATCGGGGCTGGTACTAGCTCGCTTTCTGACGCTTTTGGGGTGAGTTTGGGTGTTGTCTACAACTGTATGGATCCGCAGGGTACTATAATTACCGTAAACTTAGAAGGTACTGGTTCTGCCAATGCTAACCCAATTTAAAACTAAATAGACTATATAGGAATAGAGAATAATGCCAACCCAAGTACAGTTCAGACGAGGAACAACTACTCAAAATAACAATTTTACCGGTGCATCGGGCGAATTAGCAGTAGATACTACGTTAAATACTCTTCGTGTTCACGACGGATCAACTGCAGGTGGCTGGGAACTTTTGCGAAAAGATGTGTCAAATTTAGTTACTGCGGTGACTGGAGTTGGGGCATCGCCAACAACATTAGACACTTGGTCAACCACTTCTTACAGAAGTGCAAAATATATTGTATCAATTCAGGACGTAACCAATACTCAATATGAAACTTGCGAGATAAAAGTTATTCATGATGGCACAACACCTTATATTAATACTTTTGGTTTGGTTTATACCGGAGCTAGTGCTAGAATGACATTTACTGCAAGTATTTCGGGTACCACTCTCACGCTTTCTGGGGCAGGTGTCAGTGCAAATAACACAGTAAAATTTATTAGATTTTTACTACCAGTCTAAGGTTACAAATGCAAAAAATTAAACAACTCTATAGAACAAATTATGCTGGTGAAGAGATAATTACAAAATTAACCTATACCAATGCTGATTGGAAAAGAGAAACTGAATTTGTTCCTAATGCAATTACAAACACTCAGATCAGTAATAAAGCCGTAGTGTTGGGTAACGGCCCTAGTAGACTAGAGTTGTACAAACAGGGTAATTTACTCCAATTACTTAAAAATCACAAAGGTGGGCTATTGGCTGCGGGTGCTGTACAGACCTATGGATGTAATGCTATTGTTCGAGATTTTTCTCCGGACTTTGTTGTTGCCAATGATGAAGTGGCAAAAGAATTAGTAAATGGCGGATACTGTGATAACAACATTATATACGGTACTGCTGATATGGTTCTTAGTTATCCCGGAAAGTTCTACCTAGTACCACAGAATCCAAATTGGGACATGGGTGCTACTGCCGCATACCTTGCCTGTTTTGATGGTCACACTACTGTTTATTTGTTGGGCTTTGACTGTCATAGTAATGATGATTTTTATCATTATTGCGTATATACAGGGACTCCGGGCTACCCGCCACAAGATTATCCCAGTACCGAAGATTTTTTTGTTAAATCATTGAAGACTGTTATGGATACTTATTCCCGAGTGGATTTTGTTCGAGTAATGCCAACCCCAAATTGGTATATGCCTGAATTATGGAAGTATCAGCTAAATCTTAGACAAATTACATTCAATGATTTTGTCAAAGAAGTAGATTTATAAAACTGTTTCTAAAGTTTTAATTTTCTCTATCACACTATTGAATTTAAATGTCCGCCAAACTCCGGGATGCAGGGGTTTAGGATAGTCATCTAAATGCACCCAACAATATCCACGATGTTCGTGATTTAATACAGGAACAAATTCTTCGTCAACATTGATAACATATGTGTGATATTCGAACTTGCTGGTATCACTCGTGAATTTTTCTATAGGTATAAGTTTAGCATTTTTAATAACCCCGCCCAATTCTTCTGCTATTTCTCGATTTAATCCCTGCACCACAGTCTCTCCCGGTTCAATCTTTCCACCAACCAATCCCCACGATCCACTATGCTTACTTCCGTTACGAAGTAAAAACAAATACCTGTGAGTCTTTTTACAGTAGATAAGTGCCCCGGCACTTATTAAATTGATAGCATCCATTCGCCCGCCCGGTACACCCCGTCGTACGATTTCGTCCATTGATCGTTTTGCCATTTGTATTGAATGCCTGTGGTTAAATTAGTTACATAGTTTAACATATTTGTATTGGCACTGTCAAATACCACATTCCAATGAGTACCATTATATTGAATAATATCATGTGCATTTGCAACTAAATCTTGCCCATCAGCACCTCGCCAGGCAGTAGCACCCTGACTGCTACTAAAACTTCCAATATTGTTTACCAGTAAGTATCTAGTACCAGTTGCCGGGTTAGTCAAATAACTTCCAATGTTAACACTCTGTGGATCAATGATAGCATTAATTGCGGGTAATGTATTTGCCGGGGTCGTATCGGCAAAAGGTGAATATATCATCAAACTGGGATCTGTTGGATGTGTTGCAATAGTGCCTACAATTTCACTGCCATCAGGTTGCGTTAGTCTTACCTGACTGCTACCACTGATAAATTTACCGTACTCATCTAATAAAGGAGCCCACGCATGGCTAGTACCGCCAATTACTGAATCGTTATTAAATGCGTCATTGGTAACTGCATCATTAGGTTTTAATAACTTAAGGGTGTTTCCACTAGGACTAGTACTTAATAATACTCCAAAATCACCAACAGTAGTTATTACTTGACCCATTGATGATAGGTCTGACAAATCTTGTATGTTTGCAATAACTGTTTGAATAACACCCATCTTTTTAACTTTGACATTGGTGCTGATCCAAATTGGTAACTCAAAAGTCATCGAAGCAATGTCTATAGGTTCTTCGCCTCCCGTGGGCACAGTTCTACTAGACCAAGAGATGTCAGTCATAAGAGCATAGCTCAAACTGGTCCAGTCTATGTAATTGTCCGTGCTCTGTATCTCCATTGCGGGGTTAAACAGTACACTCAATTGTTCTATTAGTTGTAATTTTTGTTCTGTATTGCTGGTCCAGATATCCATCTTTAGTGTCATCTTATACGGAACCGGCATCAAACGTTCCACAGTATATGATTCACCTTGGGCATTTCCGTAAGTCCCAGTAACTGGATCAAACTGTCTTTGTCGTATTTGCATACTCTGGACCAGCGTGGGGTCTTGAAGTCTTGTTTGATCGTAGTTCAATCCGTTAATATAAACAGCCATAGCAGGAACTGTATTAACTGTATTTTCACTATTGTTACGAATAATTTGTGCGGCCTGTCTGCTGGGATCTCCATACATCACTGGCACACGTTGGTAGTTTATTACGCCATTAGAATCTTTACCAAACTCTACATAAAAGTTTGATACCATGCGAATAAATTGACTTATGAACCGACGTATTTGTCCGTCATAAAAATAATTTGTAGGAGCAGTCATTAGTTGTCAGCTTTCGGGGTTAGTACAGTGCTCAAACTTTGTTTAACATTTACAGTTGCGCCATCATTGTTAACAAACGTTTCTGATTCGTTAACAAATGTACCCAATTGAGTCAAGTTGTTTGCGCCCTGTGTTAGGCTTGTACGTTGTACATCATTGATACCTATCCAACGCATACCATCAAATCTAAACACACGATTTGGTAAGTAATCTGTTCTTAAGAAATATGTTCCAGTTGAAGGACTTGTAGGGAATGAGATGCCCGAGCCCATCGGCAATCCATTCGGGGCAACACTAGACCCAGTCAAATATCCGGTAACAACAGAATCAGGAGTAATTGATGCAGAGTCAGCGGTATCATTAATTTCATCAGCTTTGTCTGTACTGTCATCTGCAGTCTTGCCGTTATGATCTGGTATTGTACCTTTGACTGATAGCGGTTTGTTATAATAACTACTAGTATCGTATCCGCTAAGTGGGAGATTAGCAGTACCTTCGGCAATTACTGCATCATTAATTTTTAGATTAGTGTCTAATGTACTTAATATCTGAGCAGTAGTTGTTGAAGTGCCGGGAATAAGAGTATTAAGAATATCTTTGTATTCCTGACCGTCAACCAACGGATTAAGTTTAACACGCCATAGATGCGGCCACCATGTGGGAGTAAATCCCTCTGCGGCAAAACTAGCATCACCCACAACATAATATCGTTTTAATGCTGCCGGAACATCTTGATTTAATGCATCATAATCTTTTAAGTGTTCTAGCTCTAAGACATCGCCGGCCATTAACTTACGCCCAATCAAGTCTACCATGTCACGTAAATGGAACACCATGAATAACGTGCCTGTTGCTAAAAATAATCCAAATTGACTTAAGTCAAAGTCTTGATCGGCACGTTGATAGATGCCACGCATTTTGTAAACATCGGGTTCATACTTGCGATCTCTGTTTTCCATCCATAACAAGTCTTGTATATTTTGTTCGCTTTGATTAACATAACTGGGTTGTGCGGCACTGGGACTAATGCCAACAGTAACACCCATGCCCAATGCACTAGAAGTATTTGCACTAATCGTAATAGTTGATGCATCTTTGGCAATAACTGTAGAATTTGCAGGTACTCCAACTGCAGTCACAGTATCGCCAATATTAATTGAACTTGTGCTGGGCAAGGTTATAACCGGACCTGCACTACCCTGTGCCGCAGTGGTTGCGTATTGTAATCCCTGTGTTATTGGACCTAAATATTTGTGGCATAGGATACCAGTGCCACCAATGGTAAACATTTCACTTATTCTGCGATCAAAGAAACGGTAATCGTTGGTGTGTCTTCCGTCTTTCCATAAACTTAATCTTGCCACTGTTTCCCCCAGATTATTGTGTATTTAGCCAATTTGACAGGTATCGATTTATCTGTTATAATTAAGATTATGCAGTCGCACAGTCCCACTCTATACAACAGAATTAGTGATGCTCGCCCTATTGTTCAAAATTTGGGCGATGCTAAACTGCACTTGATGTTTCAAAATTGTGTGGGGTTATGGGCAAAGTTAGATGGGGAATTTGTGGAATGCAGACGCAGAAATCGATTTACTGCTAAGTATGAAGAATTAGCTCGTCAATTAGACGAGGCTCTTGTTGTATTAGAGCAACACTTGGTATTTGGCACTTTATTGAAAATGTAGTATAATCTAGTTTTTACGGAGTAATATATGGCAACGGTAGCTGGCATCAAGATTAAATCAAAACAATCTAAAGTTCGTAATCCCGCATTACACGATGAAAAGTACACAGGAACTGAACCCGATTGGAGCGAGGACGACCTTAACCTAAGTGATGCTGACTTTGATCATAAACTCCGTAGAAGTTTTTATTATTATAATTACTACTACAACCAAAAAGATGCTCGCAAGAATGTTGTGGAGTATTTGAAGCGACAGGAAAAGAAATACACCAAAGATCAAATTAGAGCGTTTGAGCGCAGTTCGGACAAAGCAATGCCTATGACTGCATGTTGTATTATTATGGCACACATTCGTGCTAACATGCCCCTAAAAACTAGACATATTGAATTTTTAGACGAATGCATTCTAGAGGCAATTACAAAAGCAGAACCCGAAGTAGTTGAGACAGTTACAGAGGAAAAAATTGTAATCAAAGCACCCACTATCCAAGATCGTTTACAAGAAAAGACTAGCGAGATCATTGGAGATATTGAGGGTGTTTATGATGATGTAACTAAGGCAATCAAAGTTGACTTCAAGCCATATGATTTTCTAGTTGCAAAGAATGTAGTGCAAAGCCAATTAGGTAAGTATGAATCAGTTTACTCTGCTCGTAAAGCAGAGCTTGAGGAGGCAATGACTAAAAGGGACGCAGATCTTAAAGAGGGATACGCACACTACAAGGCCGCAGACTTTAAGCGTATAATTACTTGGATTGACAATCTAATGAGTGCGATTGAGCAATATCGCGGAGTCAAGAAAGCGACTAAAAAGGCAAGAGTCAAAAAAGCGCCTAGTAAAGAAAAGGTAATTTCCAAACTCAAGTATGCCAAAACGCATACTGAGCTAAAGATTGTAAGTATCAACCCCGCAGAAATTGTGGGTGCACAGACATTATGGTGTTTTGATACTAAATCGCGTAAACTGATTGTTTATCGAGCAACAACATACCAGTCATTATCTGTTAAAGGTACTAGTATTATAAATTTTGATACAGATAAAAGTGTAATGAAAACATTACGTAAACCTGAAGAGCAACTAAAGGAATTTGCTAAGTGTGGCAAAGTTCAACTCAGAAAGTTTATGGATACGATTAAGGCAGTTGAGGCAAAGCCAAATGGCAGAACTAATGCTAATATGGTATTATTGAAAACTGAATAGTTTGCACTTATCAAAGTGATACCTCTTCATTTGACTATTGCCCCCTTGTTTATAGCAATGGGGGCATTCTATTACCAATTTGGGTTTACGCATATTTGCTTTGTGTTCTTCGGATAGTGTACTTCCTTTGGGTATTCTTTTAAGATTCTTAATTGCCTTTTCTCTATGCTCAATTGACTTAGATTTACCTTTTGTGGCTTTACTTATCTTTAAACAAGTTGCCTCGCTTCTACGGCCGTATTTCTTACCGGTGTTAATGATGCTGAGTTTTTCTTTAGTGGCGTCAGACAATTTAACTCCAGCGCGAAACATTTTATGGGCATTGTTAGCATTAATTCTAATAGTTTCAAATTGTTTTGATGTAATACAAATTTTATTTTTTAACCGAGTGAGCATTTTAAGCGCCAAAAACATTTTTTGTCGATTCGTTCCGTCTGTCATTTTTGACAAAAGTAAATGACAAATAAAATGTTCTCGAGCAGTAAGTTTTACTAAATTATCTTTTGAATTGCTCCCACCTAAACTTTTCGGGATAATATGATGTTTTTCAGTATATCCGGTAATATCCCGTGTTTTAGCCCGATCAATGATTTTATAATAGGTATTGGTGTATTTGTTAATTAAATACATTGCTGATGTCCTTTCTCGACGTTAGAGTAGTTGGGAACGCCAATTCCGCGAACTACACTATTATTTAGTAATGTTTTTAATAAATACACTATAACAGGATTTCTTCATGAGTGAATATAGCGTACCCAATCAGGCTCAATCAATTGACGGTAATTTAAGTGTGTTTGGTAGCATACCTACAGGGAATTTATACGACCCTAATACAGGTACCGGGTCAGGCCCAATTGCCTTTGATCCTACAGCATTAAACAGTTCAGACCTACAACGTGCCGCAATCACAGATTATATTCGCATGCGCTTGGGCGACGGCATCGTTGATGTTGAGTTGGAACAAGAACACTATAAGATGGCAATTGATCAAGCACTTGTAAAATATAGACAACGTGCCGCAAATAGCGTAG
>Ga0316232_1003961_pt1 | contig 13045 bp, 13 predicted proteins | sample TBHtaG_FD_206006 | JGI IMG/M metagenome (GOLD analysis project Ga0316232, IMG submission 206006) | Freshwater microbial communities from Trout Bog Lake, Wisconsin, USA - TBH18025_13 | ecosystem: Environmental > Aquatic > Freshwater > Lake > Hypolimnion/Profundal zone | place: USA: Wisconsin... | reverse complement strand
GTTTTTATCTTTTCCCGGTGTTTATGAAATGCGGCGGAACACGCCGATGACTTTGCCTAAAATCGCGACATTGCGGGAATAAATGGGTTCCATAAAGCTGTTTTCCGGTTGCAGGCGAACACTGTCTTTTTCCTTGAAGAAACGCTTTACTGTCGCTTCTTCATCATCCACCAGGGCGACAACGATCTCGCCGTTGCGGGCTGTGTCCTGATCCCGCACCAATACATAGTCACCATCCAGAATGCCGGCATTGATCATGCTCTCGCCTTGCACTGTCAGCATGAATACATTACCGTCGCCTACCAGCTGAGTAGGCAGAGGATAGGTCTCTTCGATATTTTCCACCGCCAGAATGGGCTGTCCGGCGGTCACGCGGCCGACCAGCGGCACCGGGGTCATCGATGTCTGCCGCCACGGAGCCTCATCCAGCACGTCGATGGCTCTGGGTTTGGTGGGATCGCGGCGAATGAAGCCCAGTTCTTCAAGCTTCGCCAGATGGCTATGGACGGTGGAGCTGGAACTGAGGCCAACCGCCTCGCCAATTTCCCGGACTGATGGGGGATAGCCTTTGGCTCTTACCATATCCTTGATATATTTCAATATCTGTCGTTGACGGGTACTCAAAAAGCCTTCTTTTAGCGACAATCAACTCATCTCCTAACGCCAGCTTTACCTATTTACAGCATAATTATAACAGTTGCTGGTAAAAAGCGCAAACGTTTGTTCGCTTTTTTTAGCAAACCCCTTGACCGAACATATGTACTGTGTTACGATAATGGTGCGAACATACATTCGGGAGGAAATGAAATGGCCAGAAAATTAATTTACAGTGATTTTGTGATTAAGATATGCGTGGTATTGGTGCTGCTGGTTTACGCCTGGTCGGCCTGCGACAGCCTGCGCGCCAGTTCGAACCCGTATCAGGCCGGTGGTACATATCAAACCGTCTACGTCAAGCCGGGTGATTCCCTATGGTCGATTGCCGCCAAACATGTTGGCGCCAAAGAAGACATCCGGACATTGGTCACGGCAATCAAACAAGCGAACAGCTTGAGCAATGATGTGGCGATCTATCCTGGCGAAGCGCTGAAAATTCCGATCAAGAATCCGACGGTTAAATAACAGCTACGATACAATGCGGATGTCAATACTGACAACCCAGATACAACTCAACTTTCAAAGCAGGCCACTCGGCCTGTTTTTTTATGCGTCAGGAGAAAAGCTGTTGTCGCCGCCATTGCGATCAGATAGAGGAAATAACGCTGATCCATAGAAATATCGTTTATCGCACCTAGTATTTACCGTTTCATATCGGGAGAATCTGTAATGAAGGTGATTGTATGAAAGACTTGAGCGGCGGACTGGTAAAAGAACCTGTCCGTCTTGCGCTGATCTCAACGTATCCTGAAATGGCCGAAGTTTTTTTAAGTCTGGCGAGACAAGAAAATCTTGAACCTTTTATAGCCTTCGCCGCTCTTGATGAGGCTGTCGCCGTTGCCAAAGAAATCGAGCCGGGAATTGATGCTATTCTTAGTCGTGGCGGCACAGCTGAATTCATCAGACAAGTCGTGTCAGTTCCTGTTATATCGATCCCTATAACCCCATTCGATGCCGTAAAATCGATTCATAGCATCAAGCATCTTGGGGAAAAAATAGCTTTTTTTAATTTCAGACATAACATGCATGGTATTCAAGATATTGAAAATATGTTTAGTACGACAATTCGCGAATATACTTTTCTTAATGAACACGAGATTGAAGAAGGAATCATCGATGCAAAAGCAAATGGAATTGAAGTCATCATCGGTGGTATTGTTACAGTGAAATTGGCATCCAAGCACGGATTGGAGGCAATCTTGATCCAGTGCGGGGAAGAGGCTGTTTACCGGTCGATGATTGAAGCTGTCCATGTTGTGCAGGTAAGCCGCGTTGAACGCAGTAAGGCTGTCAGATTTAAAGCCGTGCTTGACTCAATCGCCGAAGGAATCATCGTCACCGATGACCAAAACCGCATCACGGTCTACAATCCCGCCGCCGAACGAATTTTTCGGCTGCCGGAAAAGGAGGTGGTCGGGGCGATTGTCCATGAGACTATTCCCAACACCAGGATGCACACGGTCTTTAAGACCGGTAAGCCCGAAATAGGCGTACTTCAGGAAGTCCACGGCGGAGTAATTGCAACTAGTCGCAGTCCAATATTTCTTGACAATAAAGCCATCGGAGTTGTCAGCACCTTTGAAGATGTAACCAAGATACAGCAATTGGAACAGCAAATCAGGAAGCAAATTCATGCCAAAGGTTTTATTGCCAAGCATCACTTTAAAGATATCTTAACCGCCAATCAGCAGGTTATTGAGATGAAAGAGTTGGCGGCACTATATGCGACTACGGATTCCTCGATACTGATAGAGGGCGAATCAGGCACAGGAAAAGAGTTGTTCGCCCAGAGCATCCATAATGCAAGCAAGCGTACCGGCAGACCATTTGTCGCCCTTAACTGTGCGGCCATCCCTGAACATCTTCTGGAGAGTGAACTATTCGGTTATGAAGGCGGCGCCTTTACGGGGGCAAAAAAAGAAGGCAAGCAAGGTCTGTTTGAACTGGCGCATAATGGCACAATATTTTTGGATGAGATCGGAGAAATTCCGCGATCGCTGCAGGCAAGGTTACTAAGAGTGCTCCAGGAAAAAGAGATTATGCGGGTTGGCGGTGATAAACTGATACCGGTTGATATCCGTATTATCAGCGCTTCGAATAAAAATCTCGAGAAAAAAATAGCGCTGGGAGAGTTTCGGGATGACTTGTATTACCGCTTAAATGTATTTAGTCTGAAGTTACTTCCCCTCAGGGATAGGAGGGAAGACATTCCGTTACTGGCTTTGGCCTTCCTGCGGCAGCTTAAGACGGCTGCTGACTATGAGCAACCGATAAAGGATCTGGCTCCCCTGTTGAAGTCCTATAATTGGCCAGGCAATATTCGCGAACTGCGCAATGTAAGCGAGCGGCTGGCATTATTGCTTGAACGCCCCCGCGCCAAGTTGACCTCGTCTGAAATGTTTAGTAAAGTTATGAATGAAGCTCCTGCTCTGGATGGGGATTCGATTACGATGAGAATCGAACTGGAAGAGGGCTTAAAACAAGCGATTGATGCTGTTGAAAAAAAAGTTCTTGATTATATGCTTGAGAAATATGGGCAGGATCAAGACAAAGTTGCAAGAAAACTAGGGATTGGACGCACTACCCTGTGGCGAAAAGTGAACACCTGATCCTTTTGTTTCAATTATGGAAAATACATTTCTAAAATGAAAAAGCTGACCGCGGCACTCTGTTATTCAAGATTTACCGGAATACCGCAGATGCTCTTATCCAAAAATGAAAAACAGTACCACCAGGCATGCCAGCACTAAAGGAGTTTAGTGTTGGCATGCTTTTTGCGTTAGATAATAGTGAAACCGATAAAAAGGGAGATGAGGCTATGAGTAATCGACAAGGGGCCTTAGAAGGTTTGACGGTACTGGATTTGACAAGGGTATTGGCAGGGCCATTTTCCACCATGATGCTTGCTGACATGGGGGCCAATGTCATAAAAATCGAAGAAACCGGCAAAGGTGCCGACGAACGCCAGATGGGTCCGTTCCAAAACGGAGAAAGCGCCTATTATATGAATCTCAACCGCAACAAAAAAGGAATTACCTTAAATCTGAAAGACCCCAAAGGCAAGGAGATTTTTAAGAAGCTTGTCGCGAAAGCCGATGTTGTGATTGAAAACTATCGCCCTGGTACTATGACCAAACTTGGTTTAGGCTATGATGTGCTCAAGGAAGTAAATCCCCGGATTATCTATGCCGCGGTATCCGGATTCGGACACTACGGTCCCTATACCAAGCGCCCGGGGTATGACATTATCAGTCAGGCCATGAGCGGTCTGATGAGCACCACCGGCTGGCCAGGCGGTCATCCTACCCGGTCAGGAACCGCGATGGGAGACGTACTCGGCGGGCTGTCAGTAACCATCGGTATTTTGGCGGCGGTATATAACAGGAATTATACCCATCAAGGGCAGATAGTCGATGTAGCGTTGGTGGATTCGGCGGTGGCGAGCCTGGAAATCATCAATATGATCTATTTTACCGAGAAAAGGTTGCCGCAGCGTATCGGAAACCGCTATGAATCGGTCTACCCTTACGACTCCTTCCAGGCAAAGGACGACCTGGTTATTATCGCCGGGGGTAATGACAAGTTGTGGCGACTGTTCTGTGACGTAATCGGCCGCCCTGAGCTGGCGGATCATCCCGACTATCAGCGAACCCGCGATCGGGTGAAGAACCACGAGGCTGTTAAGAAAATTGTTGAAGAGTGGACTACGTCCAGAACAGTCGAACAAATTGTTGAAGAACTACTGGCAGCCGGCATTCCCGCAGCACCCATTTATACCATTGAGCAAGTCGCGAACGACCCTCATATAGCTGTCGCCCGGGAGATGTTCGTACCGACAGTGCATCCCAAGGCAGGAGCAATAACCCTCACCGGGTCGCATATCAAGCTTTCTGATACAAAGCCGTCTATTCGTACCCCTTCTCCCGGCCTGGGCCAGCACAATCACGAAATTTTGGCTGATTTGGCCGGATTAACAGCGAGCGAAATCGAGGATCTGAGGTCCCAAGGAATCATTTAGCATGCGAGAACTAGAGATTCCGCGCAAGAACGTCTTTGTGAAGTCAAAAAAACGAGGTGAATACAACATGATTAACCTGCCCAAGAGTATCGAAGTGTTGGAGGTCGGCCCGCGGGACGGGTTCCAAAACATCAAAGAATATATCCCTACAGAAACGAAATTAGCGGTAATCGAAAAGATGATTGCCGCTGGTGTGCGGAGCATGGAAGTGACGTCTTTCGTTCACCCTAAAGCGATTCCGCAGATGTTCGATTCGGCTGAAGTGGTAAAAACCGTTGTTGCCAAGTATCAGGATACCGGCCTGAAGGTAATGGCTCTAGTACCCAACCTGACGGGGGCCAGAAAAGCATATGACTCAGGTATCCGAGAGGTAAGCTACGTCATATCCGCCAGCGAAAAGCACAACTTGGCCAATATTAACCGTACCAGGGAACAGTCTTTGGCGGAACTACAGGGAATCATTGCCGAGATGCCAGAGCTGAAAGTGCGGCTTGCTGTTGCGACTGCCCTTGGTTGCCCCTTTCAGGGAAAAGTCGACTATGATTTGGTTTACAGTCTTGTCGAAGCCGGGGTGAGCAGCGGGGTTACGTTTGTCACCCTTTGTGACACCATCGGCATCGGCAATCCCAAGCAAGTATCGGAGCTGGTGTCAGGCGTAAAAGAAAGATTTGCCGGCATGCCATTTGGGCTGCACCTGCATGACACCAGAGGGATGGGGTTGGCCAATACGCTGGCTGGCTTGGAAGCAGGGGTAACTACCTTTGAGACGTCGGTCGGCGGTCTTGGCGGATGCCCCTTCGCCCCGGGCGCAGCAGGCAACACGGCAACCGAAGATATGCTCAATATGCTCCACTCGATGGATGTGGAAACAGGGATTAACCTGGAGCGGTATCTTGAGGCGGTAAAAATTGTGCAGGAACAAATCCAGCCGGTACTGACGGGCCATATGGCATCTGCCTGTAAATACGAGAATCTTTAGATAAGTGGAGGCTCAGAAATTATGGCTCAGACGCAAACCAATCCGCCGATTTCCTCAATATCCGCGTCCAAGATGATGATTACACTGGTTGCCGTGCTTGTTATGCTGGGGATCTCTTTTATGCCTGATATACCGGGATTGTCTTCGGCCGGTCAGCGTATTCTCGGGATCCTGGCATTCTCGGTTATTGTGTGGGTGAGCGAATCGATTCCGTTTCCGGTAAGTGGTATATCCATTATTGTAGCTATGCTTCTTTTACTCGGCTTTGCTCCGGCAAAAGGGGCGTCGGGTCCGCTATTAGGTACAGGCAAAGCGATTCCATTGGCACTAGGCGGCTTTTTAAACGGCGGATGGATCTTGGTGGCTGCCGGTCTGGCTATTGCCGCTGGTATTCTTTCCACAGGCCTGGAAAAACGGATTGCGCTCAATATTCTCAAAATGGTCGGACCTAAGACGAATAATATCTTTGCCGGTATGATACTTGTTATGTTGGTGCTTGATTTCTTCATCCCATCCATTACAGCCAGGTCCGCCACCCTGGTTCCGATCGCCATGGGGCTGCTCAAAGTGTTCAATGTCGAACAAAAGAGTGTATTTGGCCGCAACTTGCTTGTCACTGTCGCCATTTCATCATCGATATCCGGTATTGCCATATTGACGGCAGGTGCGCCTAATCCCGTCGCCCTTGGCTTTATCCAAGGGACGCTGCACCATACCGTTACTTGGCTGGAATGGGCGGAATACGGTATGCCGTTCTCTCTGGCTTTGAGTGTTGTCTTTTATTTTCTGGTTACCCGCATGAACAAGTTCGAATTTGACGAGGTTCCCGGCGGACAGCCGGTTATTGATAAGGCGTGTTCCGATCTTGGACCCATGAGTCCGAAGGAAAAACGGATAGCAGTGATTTTTGCGGTTACGATCATCCTGTGGGCTACCGAGTCGTTGCATCATATTGATGCAAATAGTGTCGCCATTATATCTGTAATGTTGATGATCTTCCCGGTTATCGGTGTGACTAATTTTAAAGAAATGTCATCCAAGGTGGATTGGGGCACGCTGCTGCTGTTTGCGGCAGGTCTTTCGCTCGGTGAGGCTCTGCTGGCGACGGGAGCCGCCGTCTGGTTGGCCAAGGTGTCGCTTGGCGGACTTGGGCTGGGGAATATGGTTCCGACGATGATGATGGTGATCATTTCGGCAGCGCTACTGATTATGCGGTTTGCATTCACTAGTATTACATCCGCGACTGCGGCTCTTGTACCCACGGTTTTAGGTTTTCTGGTAAGCCTTAACAATCCCGACCTGCCTGTCTGGGGAATGACTTTACTGGCCACTTTTACCGTTTATTTCGCCTTTATTCTGCCGGTTACGTCGCCGCAAAATATGATTCCCTATGCCACAGAAACTTTTGATGTCAAAGATATGGCTAAAGTCGGCATTCCTTTAACCATTATCGGGTTTGCATTATTTGTAGTGTTCTCCTTAACCTATTGGCATTGGCTGGGGCTAGTGTAGGAGCGCAAATCCCTCCCAGTAAGATTATAAGCGGCTGGATATGAAGTCAGTGTTTAGCGAACCCCGGCTACTTGATTTGCGGTAAAGAACGTGCTATACTGGTAAAAATTGAAAAGAGCACAAAATGGGGGACACCACCAAAAGGGTGTCGATCTCATTTTGTGCTTTTTATTTTGTACCGGCGAAGGGGAGGTGAGGCAATGAAACTAAACGGCAAGACGGTTCCAGTGGAAAAAGGGCAGACTTTATTCGAGTTCTTAACGGCTTATCAGTTTGATTGCAAAACCATTGCGGTGGAACGCAACGGTGCGATTGTCCCCAAAGCAGAGTATGAAAGTATCCGGCTCTCGGATGAAGACATATTGGAAATCGTTCGATTTGTAGGTGGTGGGTGACAGATGCAGGTTGAAGTAAACGGGAAGAAACGGACTCTCGCCGGCTGCAGCGCTTTTGAAGCAAGAGCGCTGCTTGGAAGCGAAACCGATATTGTCATTGTAAATGGCTTTCAGATTGACAGCGACTGTCCCTTGTCGGAAAAGGACATCCTCACGATCATCCGTAAAAGCAGCCTTCCCGGCCAAGAGGAACTGGAGAGCATGATGATGGCCAGGCACACCCCCGAGGTACATAAAAGGCTGAAACAGGGCCGGGTGGCCATCGCCGGGCTAGGGGGACTGGGATCCAATATTGCGGTCATGCTTGCAAGAATCGGGGTGGGGCAGCTGCTTCTGGTCGATTTCGACATTGTCGAGCCCAGTAATTTGAATCGGCAAAGCTACTACATCCGCCATCTGGGAATGCCGAAAACCTTGGCGCTGCAAAGCCAATTGGCAGAAATCAATCCTTTCATTCAAATCGAAACCCGCATGGAACGGGTGGAAGCAGAAAACGTGGCTGAACTGTTCGGCGATTATGATATTCTTTGTGAGGCCTTCGACAAGCCGGATGCCAAGGCTATGCTGGTGAATGCGGTCCTGGAAAAGCTTCCGGATGTTACCATCGTTGCCGCTTCCGGAATGGCGGGATTTTCGAGTTCCAATTTGATTAAGACGACACGGCCTCTTGAACGGTTGTATGTGTGTGGTGACCTTGAAAACGGAGCCAGAATCGGCACAGGGCTTATGGCCCCCAGAGTGCAGATTTGTGCCGGACATCAGGCCAATATGATTTTGCGGCTTTTAGTGGGAATAGAGGAAATATGAGGTAGGTGCTTAGCATGAACGATCAGCTTGTGATTGGGGGACATGAATTTCAGTCCCGCTTGATTTTGGGATCAGGTAAGTTTTCGCTCGAAATGACCCAGACAGTGATAAAACACGGCGTGGTGGAAATGGTGACCCTTGCCTTGCGCCGTGCTAATGTCGGCGGACAGGAGAATATCTTGGAGTATATTCCCAAAGGGATCACAGTCTTGCCGAATACTTCCGGTGCCAGAAATGCCCAGGAGGCTGTCCGGATTGCCCGGCTGGCACGAGAAATAGGCTGCGGGGATTTTATCAAACTGGAGGTTATTCATGATTCAAAATACCTGCTACCGGATAACTACGAAACCGTCAAGGCTACGGAGATTCTGGCCAAAGAAGGATTTATCGTCATGCCCTACATGTATCCGGATCTGAACGTCGCCCGCGCTTTGGTCAACGCAGGGGCGGCTTCGGTCATGCCGCTAGGGGCACCAATCGGCAGCAACAAGGGCCTGTGTACCAAAGACTTTATCCGCATTCTGGTGGAGGAAATCGATCTGCCGTTTATTGTCGATGCGGGAATCGGCCGGCCATCGCAAGCTTGCGAAGCGATGGAAATGGGGGTGGATGCGGTGATGTGCAATACGGCTATCGCGACCGCCGGCAATATAGCCCAAATGGCACGAGCTTTCAAGCTGGCTGTTGAAGCTGGCCGGGCGGCCTATCTGGCCGGTCTGGGACGCGTTTTGGAGGCCCGGGCGGAGGCGTCCAGTCCTTTGACCGGATTTTTGGAGGAGTGCTGATGATGACCGGCCAGGAAAATCATATGGCGTATCGGGAAGGGATGGAAGCCATTGACTCGGACATGATGGAAAAAGTTCAGGCTTTGGTGGAAACGTACGATTATCAGCGGTATACAGGCGACGATGTAAGGCGAGCACTTCGAAAAGAACGGCTTTCCATCGAAGACTACCGGGCGGTCCTGTCGCCTGCGGCAGCGGATTATCTGGAGGAAATGGCAGCGAAAGCCACTATGGAGACCCGGAGGCATTTTGGCAACTCGATTCAGATGTTTACCCCGCTTTATATTTCCAACTACTGTGAAAATCATTGTGTCTATTGCGGTTTCAACTGCCAAAACCGCATCAACCGGGGAAAGTTGTCCCTGGAGGAAATCGAAGAAGAGCTGAAAGAGATTGCCGCAACAGGACTGAAAGAGATCCTGCTGCTTACCGGAGAAGCCCGCCAGCAATCCGGGGTCGAATATATCGGGGAGGCTGTCAAACTTTCGGCCCGATATTTCTCGACAGTGGGGATCGAGATTTACCCTCTGAACAGCGACGAATATGCGTACTTGCATGAATGTGGGAGCGACTTTGTCTGTGTTTATCAGGAGACGTACAATACAGACAAGTATGAGCAGGTTCATCTGCGGGGACCGAAACGAATTTTTCCGTACCGCTTTCATTCCCATGAGCGGGCTCTGAGAGGAGGAATGCGGGGTGTAGCCTTTGGTGCCCTGCTGGGGCTGGATGACTTTCGCAAAGACGCCTTTGCTGTTGGTCTGCACGCCCATCTCCTCCAGCAGAAATATCCCCATGCGGAGATTTCCTTCTCGACTCCCCGTTTGCGGCCCTATATCAACAATGCGACAAACAATTCCAATGACGACCACGAAAGACAGCTATTGCAGACCATGCTGGCTTATCGGCTGTTCATGCCGTTTGCGGGAATTACAATTTCCACCCGGGAACGGGCAGGGTTTCGCGACCATGTCATCGGCATGGCGGCTACCAAAATCTCTGCCGGGGTTCGCGTTGGTGTTGGTGGGCACAAAGCCGAAGAGAAGGGCGATGAGCAGTTAGAGATTGCCGATCCGCGCAGTGTGCCGGAGGTCCATCAGATGCTTCTCAGCAGAGGTCTCCAACCGGTTTATACCGACTTTGTGAGGGTGTAACGCGCATATGTTGATTTGTGTGACCCATCGTAAACTTGGCCAGGGGGATTTCTTGCAGCGCATTGATCAATTGGCGCAGGCAAGGCCCTATGCGGTGATGCTGCGGGAAAAGGATCTGGATTCGGCGGCATATGAACGGCTGGCCCGGAAAGTGAAAGAAATCTGTGACTGCTACAAAGTGCGCCTGATCCTCCACCAACATGGTGAGGTCGCCGAAAAACTGAAGACAACCTATCTTCAATTGTCGATGCCGGCCTTACGAGCCTATCAAAAAGAAAAGCATCACTTGCTTATCAGCGCGTCCGTCCACTCGGCTCTTGAAGCCGAAGAGGCCCAGGCCCTGGGGGCTGCCTACGTTGTGGCTGGACACATTTATTACACTGCCTGCAAACAAGGGATTTCCCCTAAAGGGTTGTCCTTTTTGCGGCAAGTATGCCAGGCGGTTGCCCTGCCGGTTTTTGCCATTGGGGGGATTGCCAGAAACAACGTAAAAGAGATATTGGAAAGTGGAGCGAAGGGTATGTGCGTCATGTCGGAAGCCATGACCTGCCAGGATCCGGCGCTGCTGGTACAAGAGTTTGCAAAGGAAAAATATCGCTCCCCACAGCGCTGACGATGTCATGGCATTGAAAGGATTAAAACCACAGCCGGAAGTCTCTTTCGGCTGTGGTTTTGACTTACAGGCGGAGATTTGCTTCCGGCAACTTTTAAATTTTCAGATTCTAAAGGTGTTTTGTCATTATTTGCGAAATATCAAAAAGACGATATTGTGCAAAAATAAAAGGAGGTACTAATATGCCCTATGTTAGTATCAAGATTACCAAAGAAGGCGCGACAAAGGAGCAAAAAGAGCAACTGATAAAAGGAGCAACCCGTTTATTGGAGGATGTGTTAGGAAAACCGCCCCAAACAACGGTTGTCGTAATTGATGAAGTAGATGTGGACAACTGGGGGATGGGCGGAGAGACCATTACGGTTTATCGACAGAAGTTGGTAAAATCATAAAAGCCAAGAACAGGTCTAATCGGGGGATGGCAAAGAATCATACACCTACTATCTGAAGCATTGAGGAAAATCCCCTATTTAGTCCCATAAGGATTGCGCATATAACTAGATGTTGCAATTATTTCGAGGAGGTATTTTGTGGTAAGTACCACGCAGTGGCTGAAACATTATCCTGTGGGTCTATTCGCCAGTGTTATGGGTACCTGCGGGCTGTCGCTGGCTTGCCAGCGCTACAGCCAGATTTGGGGCTGGCCCGATATCGCCGGGCTGCCGCTACTGGTGCTCGCCTATGTATTGTTTTTCGCCAACGGCTTTATTTATGCCGGCAAACTGGTTTGGCACCGGTCAGATGTGGCCGACGAATTTGATCATCCGGTGCGTCTCAGCTTTTTTCCCACTATCACTATCGGCATGCTGCTGCTGGGCATCGGCACCATCGACTATCACCGCGATTTGGCTGCTTTGATGTGGGCCAGCGGAACAGCGGGGCATTTTCTGCTCACGTTGGCCATCGTGTCCCGCTGGATAACCCGTAGCTTCGAAATAATCCACATCAACCCGGTTTGGTTTTTGCCTGTAGTGGGAAACATACTGGTGCCGATTGTTGGGGTCGAGCTTGGCTTTACCGAGCTGTCCTGGTTCTTCTTCACCATAGGACTGGTGTTTTGGCTGGTACTGTTTGTGATCATTTTCTACCGTATCCTTTTCCACCCTGAGCTGCCGGAAAAAATGATGCCGACTCTGTTCATCCTGATGGCGCCCCCGGCTGTCGGGTTTATATCCTATACCAAGCTCACCGGGGCTTTCGACTATTTTGCCCGCATTCTAATCTATCTGGCCTTCTTTTTGTTGCTTGTTCTCGCTTGCCAGATAGGTCGTTTCCGGCGGTTGCGCTTCACTGTGACATGGTGGGCTTACACATTCCCAGTTTGTGCCGTAAGTATTGCCACAACCCTGGCCTATAAAATGACCGGGTATGCTCCGTTTGCACACATGGCCACAGGGCTGGTGGCGTTAAGCTTTATTACGGTTTTGACAGTGCTCATTAAAACCTTGTTGGCCTTCCAAGCGGGAACGATCTGTCGGCCGGAGGAGTAATTCCGCGATTTCTCGGCCCGAAGGCCATCGATGCAATGCTTTGCCATTGAACCAAGGAGAAATAAATGCTGAAAAAATTAACCCTGTTAGCTTATCTTATTATCGTGTCAGTTGGATCGACGCTGAGCTTGGCTGGAGTCATAACCCCCGAAGTGGCGAAAGAATTTCAGGTGGATACTTATCGAATCGGCTATGTGTTCACCTTATTTACTGTCGGGTATAGTTTAGCAATATTTCTTAATGGATACATACTTGATAAGATAAATATAAAGAACGAACTCATCTATTCGTTATTAGGCATGTTGATCTCCATAATAGGCGCAACAAGCATATCATCGCTACTTATTTTCGCGGTGTTTATGTTTTTTTATGGTGTAAACGTAGGTATAACATACTCCATCGCTTATTATAGTACAGCTGCATTGTACCAAGGCAAAGAGCGAAGTTCGAAATTAAGTTATGTCAGCTTTTGCTTTAGCCTGGGTTCTTTGATCGCTCCTTTCCTGGCCGGGTTGGCACTGCGACAGCATATCAGATGGGAAGGTATTTACCTGAGCACGATTTGCATGATCGCATTATTGCTATTGTTTGCAAGCCAACTTGATTTCAGCTCTATAAAAGGGGGAGCAAAACAA
>Ga0316232_1003960_pt1 | contig 13046 bp, 8 predicted proteins | sample TBHtaG_FD_206006 | JGI IMG/M metagenome (GOLD analysis project Ga0316232, IMG submission 206006) | Freshwater microbial communities from Trout Bog Lake, Wisconsin, USA - TBH18025_13 | ecosystem: Environmental > Aquatic > Freshwater > Lake > Hypolimnion/Profundal zone | place: USA: Wisconsin... | reverse complement strand
CGGGACCCGGGTCTGGACAGTTCCCTGGACGCCCAGGCGGGCGACTTGAGCGCCGCCCTGGCCGCGGCCCGGCAGCTGCCCGAGGCCCGGGGCCGCAAGCTGCTGCTGGTCGGCCACGGCGAAGGGGCGCTGCTGGCCCTGCTGGACGCGCGTGGGGCCGACGCCCTGCTGCTGCTGGGCATGCCGCCGACGACCATGGCCAAGAGCATCGCCGCCCTGCTCCGCCCCCAGCTTCCGCCCCAGACCGCCGGGCCCAACCTGCGCTACCTGGAACTGGTGTTCCAGGCCATCCGCGAGCGCCGGCCGACGCCCCCGGCGAGTCCCGAGGTCCATCCGGCCCTGGCCCGGCTGGGCGGCGCGCTCATGGCCCCGGAGACCCTGGACTTCGTGCGCGCCACCCTGGACCTGGACCCCTGGCCCCTGCTCGCCCGGGCCATTTCCCCCGTGGCCCTGGTCTGGGGCGACCGGGACATCCAGGCCTGGAAGCCCGCCGAGCTGCCCCAGGGCTTCCGCGGCACCGTGCTGGAGATCCCCGGGGCCAACCACCTGCTCAAGCGGGAAACCCGCCCCAGGGCCGGGCTGAACGGCGCCTCGGCCCTGGCCGGCTACGGCGACGAGGTCCCGCTGGCCGACCTGGCGCCGGTGGCCGCATGGCTCAAGGGTTTGCCGAGGTAATGCTCAGAAGGCGATGCTCCTGGGCGAGACCGGCAGGGATTCGTCGCCCTGGGCATCCACCGTGGCCACGGCGAAGACGTCGGTGTCGGTGCCGATGCCCGGGATGACCTGGCTTTCGCACTTGGCGATGCCGCGGGTCTGCTGCCACTGGACCCCGTCCGCCCGCCTGCGGTAGAGCACGATGCCGACGATCCTCGGGTCGGCCGGCAGGGTCCACCACAGCTTGGCGTCGCTGGTGCCGCAGCCGCCCAGCCCGACGTTCTGGGGCGCGCCCGGGGCGTAGGACAGCTGGCGCACTCCGGCCACCATCATCCGGGTGATCCGGGCGCAGTAGCCGGCATCGAAGAAGGTGGGCGTATCTGCAGTGCGCTTGGCGTTGCCGGCAAGGGTTTGCGGAGCCATGCGCTCGAACGGGTCGATCAGCTCGGTGACCCGCACCCCGGGATAGCCTTCCCGGGTGAACACGGTCTGTTCGCCGTCGCGGCCCAGCCGGTCCCGGCGCAGCATCACCAGGCAGTCCAGGCCGTCCACGAAGCGGTCGCCGGCGCGCTTCAGATAGCGGGCCAGCTCCCGGCTGGCCCCGTCGTTCTCGGTGCCTAGCAGTTCGCGCACCCGCCGCTGGCCGTCGGTCTCCTGGGCGGGCACGCCGTCGGAGAACAGCCGCATGGCGCCGCCGGACTTGCTGCCGTCGGCGGTGAGGGTGTTGCCCACGCAATCGGCGGCCGCCATGCCGATGATCTCGATCCCTTCGGTCTTGAGCCGGTGCGCCAGGCGCGCGCTGCCCAGCAGCCCCTGGGCGCCGCCCGCGGTGGCCACGAAGTAGACGCTGACGGCGGGCGTCGTGGCCGCCAGCACCGCGGCCGTCTCCAGCACCAGGGCTACGCCGCTGGCGTTGTCCACCGCCCCGGGGGCATCCCCGGCGGCGTCCTTGGGGTCGCGCCCCAGGCTGTCGTAGTGGGCCACCAGCACCAGGGCCTGCTTGGTCCGGTCCGGGTCGGTGCCCGGCAGCAGGACGCCCAGGTTGACCAGGTCGGCGCCCGCGGGCAGCAGCGGGCCGGGCTCGGCGCGGAACGGGTCGTCGAAAGCCACCAGGCGCGAGCCCGGAAGCCGGGTAAGCGCCTGGAATTCCCCGCCCAGCCAGCGGCCGGCCGCGCCGATCCCGCGGCGGTCGGAAAGCGGGTCCGACAGCGAGTGGCGGGTGCCGAAGGAAGCCAGCCGGTCCACGGTCCGGCTGAGCCGGGACGCCTGCACCAGGCCGGCCAGTTCGCGCACGCCCGGAGCGGGCTCCTGGGCCGGGAGCAGGGCGGCGAGACCCAGGACGAAAGCGAATCGGGCAGGGAAGCGCATGGATCCTCCGGTTGCAACCATCTTCACACGGCCTTCCCATGGTCTACCCGGATGGTAGACTCTCAACCTATTCTTTCGGAGACCGCATGTTTTCACTCGAAGGCAAGATCGCCCTGATCACCGGCGCCAGCCAGGGCATCGGCGAGACCATCGCCCGCCAGCTGGCCAAGCAGGGCGCGTTCGCCGTCTGCGCCTCCCTGGCCTCCACCGAAGGGGATCTGCGCCACGTGGTCGCCGCCATCGAGGCCGACGGCGGCCAGGCCGACTACGTCCTGCTGGACATGCGCGACGGCGCGAGCGTCCGGGCCGCGGTGGACACCGTGCTCGAGCGCCACGGGGCGCTGCACATCCTGGTGAACAACGCCGGCATCACCAAGGACAAGCTGATGATCCAGATGAAGGAGGAGGAGTTCGAGCTGGTGCTGGACATCAACCTCAAGGGCGCCTGGCTGGCCACCCAGGCCGCCGCCCGGCCCATGATGAAGCAGCGCTGGGGCCGGGTGATCAACATCGCCTCGGTGGTGGGCCAGATGGGCAACGCCGGGCAGAGCAACTACGTGGCCTCCAAGGCCGGCCTGATCGGCCTCACCAAGACCGTGGCCCGGGAGTTCGCCAGCCGCAACGTGACCTGCAACGCCGTGGCCCCGGGCTACATCGCCACCGCCATGACCGACGTGCTGAGCGCCGAGGTGAAGGCCGAGTTCAACCGGCAGATCCCCCTGGGCCGCATGGGCACCGCCATCGACGTGGCCAACGCCGTGCTGTTCCTGGCTTCCGAGGAGGCCGGCTACATGACCGGTCAGGTGCTGTCGGTCAACGGCGGCATGTTGATGCCCTAGTCATCCAAGGTCGCCTGGCGCCTGCCGTCCCGCCATTGCAGTTCCACCCGCGCCGCGGCCGGGGCGGCCGATGACCGGGTCAACGGCCGGCCGTCCCGGTCGCGCACCAGCACGAAGCCCCGTTCCAGGGGCCCGGTGGGATCCATGGCCCGGACCCTGCCGGCCAGCAGTTCCAGGCGGTGCGGGCGGTCCGCCAGGATGGCGGCGTGGCCCAGCCGCTGGCTCAGCAGCTCGAGCCGGTTCGCGCCCAGGTCCAGGCGTCGCTGCGGGTGGGCCAGCTGCAGGCGCTGGGTCAGGGCGCCCAGCCGCTCCCCGGCCAGGCCGCAGCGCAGCAGGCGGTGCCGCAGCGCAGCCAGCCGCTGGCCGCCCCGCTCCAGCCGCTCGGGCAGCGAGCGCATGCCCTTGCTGTCGGCCAGCAGGTTGAGGGTGGACTCCAGCCCGCGCAGCCGCCAGGCCATGCGCGCCACCAGAGCCTCCTGCCGGCGCCGGAGCTCGCTCAGCAGCTGCAGGCGGTCCGGGCTGGCCAGTTCCGCCGCCTGGCTGGGCGTGGCGGCCCGCCGGTCCGCGGCCAGATCCACCAGGGTGGTGTCGATCTCGTGCCCGACCCCGGTGACGATGGGCAGCCGGCATTGCGCCACGGCCCGCACCAGCTCCCGGTCGTTGAACGCCCACAGGTCCTCCAGGCTGCCGCCGCCGCGCACCAGCAGGACCACCTCGCAGCCCCAGAACGGGTCCTGGATCTCCTGCAGGGCGAGCAGGGTCTCCGGCACCGCGCGCTCGCCCTGGGCCGCGGCGGGGGCGATCAGCAGATGGATGCCCGGCGCCCGGCGCCCGGTGACCTCCACCACGTCGCGCAGGGCGGCGCCGCCCAGCGCCGCCACCACGCCGATGCGCCGGGGCCACCGGGGCAGCGGCCGCTTGGGCCGGTCGAACAGGCCCTCCAGGCGCAGTTCCGCCTCCAGCTGGCGCAGCCGGGCCTGCAGATCGCCCGCCCCCGCCGGCAGGCAGTGGGTGACCGCCAGGGTGAGGGTGCCGCCCGCCACGTAGAGGTTCAAGGCGCCCTTCACCTGCACCCGCTCGCCGTCCCTCGGGGTATGGCCCAGCAGGCGCTGCTGGCTGGCCCACACGGCGCACTGCAGGGCCGCCCCCTCCTCCTTGAGGGTGAAGTACCAGTGCCGCCCGGAACCGCGGAAGTTGGACACCTCGCCCACCACGCACACCGCCGAAAAGGCCGGCTCCAGCCTGGACTTGACCTGCTCCAGCAGGCGCTTGACCGAGACCGGCGCGTCCATCAGCGCGCCGCCTGGTTCAGGGCCGCCCAGAGCTGCTCCACGTGGCTGCGTTCGGAGGCCGCGCTGCCGATGGAGACCCGGATCATCTGCACGCCCTTGAGCACGGCCGGGGTCAGGTAGAACCGCCCCGCCTTGTTGATGCGATCGGCGATGGCCAGGTTGTGCCGGCCCAGCTCGTCCTCCCCGGTCATGCCGTCCGGGCGGTGGCGCAGACAGATGGTCTGCAGCGGCACCGGCGCCAGGCGCTCCCAGCCCGGAGTCCGGTCGACCTGCTCGCTGAACCACCGGGCGTGTTCCAGATCGCGCCGAAGCCGGGCCTGCAGCCCCGACACCCCCTGGTCCTTGAGCAGGAACCACAGCTTGAGGGCGCGGAACCGGCGCCCCAGCGGAATGCCCCAGTCCCGGAGGTTCTTCACCTCGGCGTCATGCTCGGTGCGCAGGTAGCTCGGGTTGGTGCTCATCACCCGGATCAGGTGCTGCGGATCGCGCACGAAGGAGGCGCTGAGGTCGAACCCGGTGCCCAGCCACTTGTGCGGGTTCATGACCACCGAATCGGCCGCCTCCACGCCCTCCCACATCCACCGGCATTCGGGGCAGATCATGGCGGAGCCGGCCATGGCCGCGTCCACGTGCAGCCAGAGGCCGTAGCGGCCGGCCAGCTCGGCCATGCCCTGGACCGGATCCAGCGCCGTGCTGGCCGTGGTGCCCACCGCCGCCACCATGGCGCAGGGCCTGCGCCCCTCGGCCAGGTCCCGGTGGATGGCTTCCTCCAGGAGGTCCAGGCGCAGGGCGTGCTGGGCGTCGGTGGCGATGAGCCGCAGGTTGTCCTTGCCGAACCCCGCCAGAAGGGCCGCCTTGCCGACCGAACTGTGCGCCTGGTCCGAGGCGTAGACCACCATGGGCGCCGGCTCCGCCTGCATGCCGCCGCGGTTCTGGCCGAACCCGCCAGTGCGCTCCCGGGCACACAGCAGCGCGCATAGGGTCGTGGTGCTGGCGGTATCCTGGATCACCCCGGTGAACCCTTCGCTCAGCCCCAGCATCTGCCGCAGCCAGTCCATGACCACCTCCTCCACTTCCGTGGCGGCGGGGCTGGTCTGCCAGCTCATCGCCTGGGCGCCCAGCCCGCTGCACGCCATGTCCGCCAGCACCGAGGCCAGGTCGGCGTTGGCCGGGAAGTAGGCGAAGAAGCCCGGGTGGCACCAGTGGGTGATCCCAGGCAGCACCACCCGGTCCAGTTCCGCCAGGATGCCCTCCAGGCCTTCGCCTTCGACCGGCGGCGTCGCGGGCAGCTGCCGCTTCACCGCGCCGGGGGCAAGCGGACTCATGACCGGGAGTTCCGCCATCCGTTCCCGGTACTCGGCGATCCATTCGACCATCTGATGACCCAGCAATCGGAACGCGTGCGTGTCCATGCTCCTAATTCAGCACGAAACCTTGGCTTTGGCTAGCAACCCGGCGGGCTGGGTGGCCACGCCGGCGTGGGCCCACGTCGACCCCGGGAACTGAGCGGCGGCCCAAGGGCAGGTTGCCAAGGCCACGGGTATGCGGGTAAGATCAACAGGTTCCGCCAGAGCGCATGGCGGCGCAAACCAAGCAACCGTAGCTCAGTTGGATAGAGTATTGGCCTCCGAAGCCAAGGGTCGCGCGTTCGAGTCGCGCCGGTTGCACCAGCAAAAACCCCCGCAGATCATCGGCGGGGGTTGTTTTTTATCGGCATGTCTCAGGGTCAGGTGAGAACGCCAATACTCTGTGGATACTCTGGGATCTTTCAAAGGTCGGCCGATTGGGTTGGGTTCGCCCAAACCGCCAACCGCCCCACCTGCACAGCCAGCAGGCGACCTTCTCCACCAAGCGATCGAAGGGCCTGGGCGTCAGCCGCGAGGAGGCAGTGGTGCCGGCGCTGGCCATGGCTGGACCAGGAGCACCCTGACAAGCCAGAGCAAGCGGCCATGGGTTCCACGGATCCAAACTGGTGTTGCGATCCGCACCAAGATGGACAGCGTAGAATCCTTCCATCTGAAGGAACTGCCCATGCCGACCCAGGAATAAACGGAAGCACTGGTGGATCGCCTTGAAGATGTACTGCAGCACCTACCTTACGAGAACCACATTCCACCCGATTCGTGTTGCCGTTGCCTGCAGGACGTTGAGACTCGGGGTCACCTACCCAGTTGCTCACTCCACCTGGCGCTGATCGCGATCGAGGAGTGGAGGGAGTATCCTTCGGATATGACCAAGGAACGCCCAACCTACCCCAGCCTTCCGGGAAACACAAGTAAAGACCCCTCAGCCGATGGGCTGACGGGCCCTTACTCCGTGATTGTGACCAATGGGGTGCAGTTAACTGAGCCCCAGAAGCGCGCTATTAGAAGTTCATGTGCACGGTCTTGGTGTCGAGAATGGCACCAGACCCGTGGCAGATCAGGCACTGCTCATTGGATTGCAGCGTGATCGGGTTGGCGGGATAGGCCTTCGTGGAGACGCTCTCACGCAGGGAATACCAAACGCCACCGTTGTTGGTCATGTGGCTAACTGCAACCTGTGAGTCATGGCAGGCGCCGCAGGCGGCGGTGATGGGCGAAGTCACTGCGCTGGTGCCGTAGTTAGCCGGCTGGGCAAAGTTCCAGGTGGCACTGGCAGGGCTGGGGGCGGTGAAGACTTGGTTGGGCCCATAGGTGAAGCCCGGGGTGATCCAGGCAGTCCCGGCCGCATAAGATCTCTTGGCGGCGACGGTGTCCCACAGCATGCCAGGGATCTGGGCGGCATTCGCGCTGTTGCTGAAGTCGTAGGAGCCGGGCACGTGGCAGGCTTCGCAGTCGTTCAGCTTACCGGGGTAGATGATCGAGGCGAAGGGAGGCTGGGCGGTGTACGGAACGTTCCGCATGCCGGCGGCATGGAGGCCGTGCACCCAGGTCTTGGCGCTGATGGACCAGCCATTCCGGGTCACTTCGCCATTCATGTGGCAGAACTCGCAGTACGATCCTTCGTTGATCACACCACCGTGGAAGCTGGTGACCGCCGCGGACCCATTCACCTTGGTCGTAAGGTTGTTAGTCGTGAACGAACCGAGGTTGGCATGGCAAGTCTGGCAGGCGCCGGGCTTGATGATCGTGCGGCGGGCGACGAGATTGGTGCCCGTCGCGGAGGTCCAGACGGTCTGGGCGGGCAGCATGACGCCACCGGTTCCCTGCTCGCTGGCGCCCAGGTCGCTGCCGAGAGCCACCGGCGTGAAGGCGAAGTTGGGGGCGCCGCCAGGGCGGTTCGCCAGATTGGGGCTTGCGACCAGGTCCGTTTCGACAACGCTGCTGATGCCCATGCCGAGACCGACCACCTTAGTGGTGGCGGGCACAACGAAGCCGTCCATGATGATCTGGTAGGTGCCGGGGCTGACCAGCGTGATGCCCTTGGAAGCCAACAGCGGGGTGGTCCCATCTGCGGCGCCGATGGCGGCGGTCTTGTTCCAGATCTGGCGGATGTTCCAGTTGGCGCCTTGGCCGTCGGGATCACCGTAATTGAAGTCGTAGGTGGGCGCGATGCCGTCCTGGGGCACGCTCATGGCGATGGCGAAATTCGGACCGCAGGCAAAGGGGGCCGGCAGGGCCTCGCCAGCGAGATTGCCGGTGAAAGGGTTAAGGGTAATGGGCTGGTTATCGATGAGAATTTGGAACTGGATGACCGGGTTCGAGTTGCTGTTCACAGAGGCACTGACGATCTTGTAGACCACTGAGTGGGCCGGGGGAGTCGCCGGAGCAGGCTCGTTGGTGAAACTGGTGGATTGCCAATTGCCAGAACCATTTTCCGTCGGGCTCATCAGAGGCGTGTGGTAACCCTGAATCGCGCTCGAACTGTGGCAGCCGGCGCAGAGTGCGTCGGTGGTCTGTGCGCCGCCAGCGTGATTGGTGCCCAAAAGGAAGGCAACATTGTCATGGCAGCCGCCACAGGCGGCCCTGCTTGGCGTGGTTGCAAAGTTGCCCGCCTGGGGTGTGGCGGCGGTCGAGACGTGGCAGGTGGTGCAGTTCATCGCATTCTGTGGGAAATCGATGAAGTACTCTCCGGCCAAGGTGTTGGTGGAGACCGCCGCCGTGTTGTCGGGCGTGATGTCGTGGCCGGTCATGAGCAGGTTGGAGCCCATATGGATCTGGTGGATCAACTGGTCAAAATCGAACTCGGCAGTGCCGTTGACCAGTTCTGTGTTGCCGCTGGTGAAAGCCGTCCCGGAGGCGTTGCGGGTCGCCTCGGTGAAGCCGTATTTCCGCTGATCGGTATGGCAGGTGACGCAATTCTTGGGATCGACCCGGTGTCCGCCGTGGTAGGCAAGCCAGGTATGGCAGTTGTTGCAGGTGGATAATGTGACAATTTCTCGGCTGTTAGCCGAGGGCGCAACGACAGCCCCTGTGCCAGGGATGAAGTCATAAGTGATGTTCAGGGGATGCTGGATTTCCGCTGTCCCATTGCCATTGGCGCCAGTGGGCGTGTTGGCGTGGGAGCCGGACCCCGTGCCGCGAGCGTTGCCGAAGAACTCGATCACGACCCGAGTCGTGGCGTTCGGGTCAAAAACCAGATTTTTCGGATCCAGGGCACTGACATCAACACTGTTCGTGGTGCCATAGGCGGTGACGGCGGCTGCGACCTTGGTGATATCGGTGGCAAAGGTATAGGTGTAGGTGCCATCGCCATGACCTACCAGCATGCCATTGCCATCCGTGGTGGGCCCGGTGGGGACCGAAGTGGGACCCGAGACGTTCGGCGTTGTGACAACGATGTAGTTGACCCACTTGCTCTGGGCCGAGAAATTACCGGGGCTGACCGTGGATGCCACCGCCGGAACCAGCTTGGCGATGGTGAAGGTGAAGTTGGGATAGCTGGTTGTCAGGTCGGTGGTGGGGTTCAGCTTGGTGAAGTTTTCGAGCCCAACGATGCCATTGCCGTTGGGATCGGTTAGCTTGAAATTGACCACAGGCTGGCCCTGGGTCGCGCTGACGGTAACGCCGGTGATCGAACCAACGGGATTGAGGGCAATCCACTGGGCCGGAGTCAATGCCCCGGCAAGGACGCTGCTGGGGTCGCCGTTGGTGCCATTGGTGCCGTTGGTGCCGTTGGCTCCGCTGGCTCCGCTGCCACCGGAACTGCCGTGACAACCAATCAGCACGAGGGCCATCGCCGCGGTGGCCACGTACCCGCAAAGTTGTTTCAGGGGACGTCGCATCATTGGATCTCCTGGTGGTGAGGCTAGGTTGAGGCATGCAAGCCAAAGCCCTTGCCGTGCGCATTCAGATGATGCGGCGCGGGAGGCGAGGCGAAGGGTGGGAAGGCTAAAAAGGACCTTGGAGTCTGCTTTAACGTTAGGCGCGGTTGCTCCCACTGCAAGAAATTTTCAAAAGTTCAAGATACATTTTTTATTTATTAGAAAAATATATTTTTTGGATTTCATGTCGGCCGAGGGTCAGTTTCTGAAGTCAGCTGACATCTTCCCCGCAGGCGCGACCAAAGGGTGATACAGGCCGGGCTGTCACCGACGCGGTTCGATGTCATTGAGGTCAGGCAGTCCGCCAGGGCATAGTCCCCCAGACCGCACACAAGTTGGGGAGTTTCGCCATCGCCCTTGTGCCTGGCCCTATCCAGGCCTTGTCGGCGGCCTCGGAGCGGACGGATGGGTGCCGGCATGACCCCGCAGCAAGCGGCAGGGATAGGGCTACGGCCAGGGCTAAGGCGAGGGACTGAAATCCATTCGCCATAAACGCTTCAGGGAAAGTGGTGCACAAGGTCACCCCACCCCGATCTGTATTGGCGTCTTATTTCGATCTCTGGGCCCCGCGCTTCTTCCCGGCCCTTGACCTCAATTCCGCAATCTCTGCCAGCATCACGGCGATGTGACAGGTCGGATGGTGTCCCACGGTGGGCACATCCTGTGTGCATCCGCAGCACGACCCCGGCGGGCTGTAGTGTTCGGTCGCCAGCCGCAGCAGGGTGGCCTCCATCTTGTCTAGCAGGGCAGTGGTAGCAAGTTGGTTGAGCATTTGCTCACCTGGAGCAGATCATTTTACCCCGGGGTGCAATGTTTGGTTCGAGATTGCAGCCCAGGGGACCCCTCCACCTTGCCGCCCTCCAATCGATCCGGAGTCCCCACCACCGACCCATACCTCACCGCCGGTCAGCAATGGTTCGATGGTCTGGCCCCGCTCTGGGGATCCCCGCTGGGGCCGCTACCCGGTCACCCACCTGAAATGGCGAGGAGCCCTATTTCGGCACCGAGTAACTGATCTCCCGGGCGTCCCAGGCATGGAAGGCCGCAGTGCAGGCCAGGGTCACCATGGCCGTAGCCAGCCAGGCCCCGCGCACCCCGATTCCGGCGATGACCGCCCCGAACACTACCGGTGAAAGGATCCGGCCCGCGCTCGACATGACTTCGCAGATGGACTGGAACCGACCCCGTAGGTGTTCCGGCGTGTGCTCGGCGATGTAGGCGCCGCTGTTGATGAACAGCAGCACTTCACCGGACGACCAGATGAGAGTGGACAGCAGCAGCGGGCCCAGGTCCAGGCGGAACGCCATCATGCCAAAGCCCACCGAATAGAGCGCGGTGCCAAACCCCATTACAAGGGGCCCGGTAAAACGCCGGGTCAGAAGGGTCAGGAGAGGAGTCAGGACCAGCACCGTCGCGGCATTGAAAGACATGAGCAGGCCGAACACTGGGGCGCCGCGCGCGCCGAAGAATTCCGAGGTATAGAGCGTGAGGCCGAAGCCGGTCTGGGCGTACGCGAAGCTGACGAAAAGACTGATGAGGCTGTAGGCAACCAGGGCGGGGCGGGCCAGGAAGGCGCCCAGGGCACCTTCGGCGCGGCCTCTGGACGGCCGGACTGGAACTGGGTGGTCGGCCGGAACCATCCGGACCAGGATGGCAAGGGCGCCGACCATGGCCAGACTGTAGCCGAAGAAGGTCCAGGGTAGGTGCCGCTCGAAAAGGAAACCGGCCAGCATGGGGCCGACTGCGAGCCCGAGGTTGATACCAAGGTAGCTGAGCGAATACCCCTCCCTTCGCTGCCCGGCTGGGCAGAGGTCCATGACCAGGGCGGCAATGATCGGCCGCATGGAACCCTGGAAGAAGCTGGCGGCCACCAGCACTTGGGGAATAGCCAAAGAAACAGGGAGCAACCCGCACAGGCCGGTGAGCAGGCACGCTCCCACCATGCATCCCCCCAGCACCTGCCGGCGCCCCAGTTGGTCGCTCACCTTGCCGGCGGCCATCGTCCCGAGAATGCCGCTCATGACACTGGTCATGACCCACCAGCCAGCGACGACTCCGCTAAGCCCCAACTTCCGGGTGAGGAACAGGGTCAAGAAGGGGAAAACGAAATCGCCGCCACGGATGATCACCTGGATGAGGAACAGAGCCCACATCGGCCTGGGCAGGAGGGGGAGTCCGCCAAGCAGCAACCGGGGCAACCAGCGCAGAAGCTTCAAGATCCATCTAGCATAGCCAACTACATTGCGGATCACCTGTTGATGGTTGTGCCCCATAGGAGGTCATCCGCACCGAGGGGACGGCGTAGAATCCTTCCATCTGAAAGAACTGCGCATGCGATCCCAGGAAGAGACGGAAGCACTGGTGGATCGCCTGGAAGATGTCCTCCAGCATCTGGCCTAGGGAAACCACCCATTGCCCGGGTCATGCTGCGCTTGCCTCCAGGACATGGAGATTCGGGGTCACCTACTCAGTTGCTCAATCCACCTGGCGCTGATTGCGATCGAGGAGTAGCGGGAGTGGTTCACGACCAGATAATCGCAACTTGCCTGGCGAAGCCAAGACGCGTCGAAGCTCTCCAACTGGCAGTTGAGCGGGTCGAACCCGTCCTGAGGGCTTGTGAACCCATCAGTGGGGGCGGCGGCTATTGTGCTGCCTTTGGCCTCGCACCATGCGGACCACGGCCTTGCAGGAGCGGATGGCCGACGCCTTCCTGACCGGCCTCGAATTCAGCACCGACCAACACTAATTGATATGTTCAACATACCATCTTGGTATTTCCCAAACATTTTGGTTAAGGGTATAGGTCTAGGATACCTTTTTGTCAAAGCGAAGATCGATTACGAAGTAAAAAAGCGTCGTCATACGTGAGAACGATTACTAAATGGAAGGTGTATAAAATGGAACCTCTCAACCCGGTTATTGCCGATCAAGCATCACGGAAAGCCGCTAAGAAAATTGTCCCATTTCTGATGCTGATGTTTGTTTTTGCCTACCTGGACCGAATCAATATCGGCTTTGCAAAACAGGCGCTCCAATCCGAGTTGGGCTTTAGCAATGCCGTTTTTGCCATGGGCGTCGGTCTGTTCTTCATCGCATACGCTGTGTTCGAAGTGCCGAGCAACATTATCATGCACCACGTCGGCGCGCGGCGTTGGATGGCACGGATCATGATTACCTGGGGTCTTGTTGCCGCGGGATTTGCCTTCGCAACAAGCGAAACCAGTTTCTATGCTCTGCGCCTGCTTTTGGGTTTCGCCGAGGCCGGCTTCGCCCCCGGCATCATTTACTACATCGGCTGCTGGTTCCCTCAGCGCAAACGCACAACCATCATGGGGTTGTTCCTCGTTGCGATGCCGATATCGGTTACGCTCGGCGCACCTTTGTCAGGCTTCCTTTTGGATATGAACGGGTTTCTGGGCATCCACGGTTGGCGCTGGATGTTTCTAATCGAGGGACTGCTGGCCTCAGTAATCGGGGTAGCTGCTTTTTGGTACCTTGTCGACAAGCCCGAAGACGCAAAATGGATGACGCAAGAAGAAAAGAAGGCACTTAGGGCAGAACTGGATGCGGAAAATGCAGCCAAAGTCCAGACCTACACGAACGCCTGAGTCCCGTCAAGTGGTGTAACAAGAGCGGCCAGCGAAGCGC
>Ga0316232_1003955_pt1 | contig 13053 bp, 8 predicted proteins | sample TBHtaG_FD_206006 | JGI IMG/M metagenome (GOLD analysis project Ga0316232, IMG submission 206006) | Freshwater microbial communities from Trout Bog Lake, Wisconsin, USA - TBH18025_13 | ecosystem: Environmental > Aquatic > Freshwater > Lake > Hypolimnion/Profundal zone | place: USA: Wisconsin... | reverse complement strand
AAGGCACCGGCCGACACGTAGTTCGCGGTGCCCGAACGCACCACCGTCGCACTCGCCACGCTGCCCGAACTCACATATTGCTGGCCCTGGATCAGGATCGTGCCCGAGACGCTGCCGCCCTCGACATAGACGATGCCGGCACTGACCGTCATGGCCGTGGCGCTGCCGCCGGCGGAGATGATCGCGTAGCCGCCCGCCAACACGGAAGCGTCAAGCACGCTGCCCGACGAAACCCACGCCGCGCCACCGCTGCTGACCACAACATCGCTGCCCGCGGCACCCGCATTCAGATTGAGCGAACCACCGCTGGAAATCACCGTGTTGTCGGCAGCACCACTGTTGAACACCACCTGGTAGCCATTGCCCATCAGCGTGGCCCCCTGCGCCACGCCGCCGAGGGAGATGTATTCGCGCCCGTTGCTGCTGACGATGGTGAATGCGGCCGTGCTGTCATTCACCAATTCCACGCCGCCCGACAGCACCGTGCCCACGGACGACCCGCCGGATGACACGTACTGCACCGCGCCGGAAGCGACCACTGTGCCGCTTGCCACGCCACCCGACAGCACAAGTTCCACACCTCCGGACAGCACCGTGCCTGTCGTGCTGCCACCTTCGTCATAGAGCGTCCCCGAACTGACCGTGGTGTAATCGGCGCTGCCGCCCGAGAACACGATCGCCACACCGCCCGACAGCGCCGCCCCGGAGAGTGCGGCACCCGACGAAACCCAGGCCGCGCCGCCGCTGCTCACGGCAATGTAGCTGGCCGTGGCACCAGCATTCAGGTTCAGCGAACCGCCGCTGGAGATCACCACGCCGCTGGCAACGCCGTCCGACGTCACGACTTCGTAGCTGCCGGACTGCACCGAGCCGCCCTCGGTCACGCCGCCGGCGGAGACATATTCGCGCCCGCCATTATTGACGATGACGAGGTCGGCCGTGCCGCCGCTCAACACCATCGCGCCACCCGACAGGACCGTGGCAACAATCGTCGCGCCCGATGACACGTATTGCGCGGCACCCGAGCTCACCACCTGGCCGAAGCTGAAGCCGATGGAGGCGCTCCCGGTGGTGCCGCCTGCATTGGTCTCGCTGGCGGTGATCGTCTGCGCGCCATCGGGCAGCACGGAAATATCGCTCCACACGCCCTGCGCATTGGCGGTGACCGTGGCCAGCGCAATGCTGTTATCGGTGATCGTCACCGTGGCATTGGCAAGGCCGCTTCCGGTCAGTTCCGGATCGGGGCTGCCCGGCGGCCCCTGGATCACGGTGACGGTCACCTGCGGCGGATTGCCCGGATCGCGGTCAATGACCGTGGTGGTGCTGTCCACCGTGCCGGTGCCGCCGACCGAGCTGTGATCGCTGAGCTTGAAAATCGTGGTGGCGGCCGTGCCAGGCGCCCCGGCCGGCGTGAACACCAGCGCATCGAGCGCCGACGTCACCGCGGCCGCCGAACCGTGCAAGTTATAGTTCCCGAAGCCCAGCGCCGTCAGCCCCGTGCCGGTGAGCACGCCACTGCCAACCTGTTGGATGGTCAGCGTTTCCGTCGCGCCGACGTTCACATCGCCGATGGTCACGCCGCCAAACGGTGTGACCGGGGCATCGGACGTTGTCATCTGCCCGGCCGAGGTTCCGGTGATCGTTGGCGGCGGGGGCGGGGGCAGGAGCGTGATCGCGGTATAACCGACCCCATCAGAGCTCAGAACCACCGTGTCTCCGGCGTCGGCGGCGGTCAGTTGCACCTTCCCCACCGTCGACCCAAACACTGACATCGTCAGCAGATACGCACTGTTGATGCTGGCCATCAAAAGGCCCGGCGCATAAGTCACTTGCCGCAGATCCAGCGTGCCACCGGGCAGCAGATCGACCGGGTTGGCGAGCGCAGCGCCCCCAAAGATCAGCATCGCGCCGCTATCGATCGTGACGGTGCCACTGCCCGCGCTGGCACCGACAGCGGCTGACACCATCAGCGTGGCGCCCGTCTCGATCGTGGTGCCGCCGGTATACTGGTTCGCCGCTGTCAGCAGCACCGTACCAGTGCCACCGATCACCAGGCCGGCGGCGCCCTCGGTGTAGCCAGCCACGCCGGCATAGGAGTTGGCCACGGCGGCGCCGGTGTCGTCGGCAATCACACCGGTCACGCTCAGGGTCTGGCCGCTGCCGGGTGCCAGGGTGATGCTGTTGTTGCCTTGCAGATAGATGCCGTTGCCGAAAGCCAGGCCAATGGCAGGACCTTGGCCGTTCGAGCCCCCGGCCACCGTGCCAGCCGCCAGGACTGATGCGCCCGCGATGGTGAGCGAGGCGCCCTGCTGGACGAACACGTCCCCGCCCGCACCCAGCCCGGAGCCGCCATAGCCGCTTGCCAATGCGGTGCCGGCACCAAACCCGCTTTCGCCGATGGGAATGCCCCCGCCGCCCCCGCCGCCGCCGCCGCCAAAGCCGCCCGCGCCACCAAGGCCGCCGCCGCCGCCGCCAAAGCCGCCGGCGCCGCCAACGCCGCCCGCCCCGTTGCTGCCGCCGCCGCCGCCGCCGCCGCCGCCGCCATAGCCCCCGGCGCCACCGTTCAGGCCCGTCGCATTGCCGCCCCCCACGCCGCCGCCGCCGCCGCCCAGGTTCGGGTTGCTGCCGCCACCGCCACCGCCGCCGGACGCACCGCCGGCATCCGCGCCGGATCCGCCCCCGCCGGCGTTGATGGCCCGCCCGGCATGGCCAGCCGAATTTCTTCCACCATTGCCAACCCCCGGCCCCTGAAGGCCGATCCCGCCGCCACCGCTGCCGCCCGTGTCGGCGACGTAAGTCGCGGGGCTCTTGCCATTGCCCCCCAATCCGCCACCGCCGCCGCCCACTTGGCCAATCCAGGACCCGCCACCGGCGGCGCCGGACGCCCTGTCGTTGCTGAAGGCCACGTTGGTCAGCGTGACGTTGCCGACGTCGCCGGCCACATTGGAACCAATGAACAACCCGCCGCCCAGCCCGGCGCCGCCACCGGCGCCGCCCGACCCGCCACCTCCACCCTGCGCCAGCAGATTGCTCAGGGTCAGCGAGCTGATGTTCACCACGCCGGCATAGACGAACAGACCTTGCGCGGTGCCGTTGACATAGCCGGTCAGCGCATAGCCATTGCCCACGATGTCCAGCGTCACGCCCGGGGCCAGGTTGATGGCGTCGATCGTGGCGTTCGCGTTGTTGGAGTCGACGATGGTGGCGCCGAACGCGATGGTGACGGTGGCCGGGCCGGTCAGCGCATCAGCCGCGGCAATGGCGCTGTTGAGCGCCGACACAGTGCTGACGGTGGTAGTGGGCATCGTGCGCGGTCCTTGAAGGGGGGAACGGCACCAATGCCGACACGCACAATCTCGGGCCTCACCTCCGGAGCCGCAATGTATTAATTTCGGTTAAGGAAAATTCCGGCAGCGGGATTCGCCCGCGAACTGATCTATGAACGCGGGCGGATGCCGGAAATTGGTGTCCGCGGCGGGATTCGAACCCACGGCCCCAGGATTCATACCACTTCGGCTTGCGCCGCCGCCGCTTGCGCGGCGTTCGTGGTCTGGACTGTCCCTTCACCATGGGCTTTCGCCGTTAGGTGCCGCCCGTCCAGTCTCTACACCTTCCCCAGGCTTTCGCCGGAGGCTTGGCTCGGGATCGGCGCAGGGCGGCAGCGCCCCGGCTTTCCCCGACTTTGAGCGGATCCGTTGCGCGGTTTCCCCTCGCAACGCCCAATTTAGGAATCCTGTACTCTATCCTGCTGAGCTACGCGGACAACCACGGCCATCCTATAGCACGCCTCACTTCGCGCAAAGTGGCAGGCCGAGCAACGGCGCGGGATCGATCGGCTCCGCGCCGTCGAACAATTCGAAGAACAGATGCGTGCCATAGGTGATGCCGGTGCGGCCGATGCGCCCGATCTCCTCGCCCGCCACCACGCGGCGATGCCCGGTGGCGATGGCGGGCGCCACGCTGCCGAGATGGGCATAGAGCGTGCGCATGCCATCCACGTGCTGCACCACGATGAACAGCCCGCCCATGCCCATGCGCCGCACCGAAACCACCTGCCCGGGAGCCGCGGCGCGCACAGCCGAAGGGCGAGGAAATGCAGGTGGCTGGCACTGGCGGGTACAGTGCGGTTCCCGCTGCCGCGCCGGGCATGGCGAGCACACAAATGACCAGCGCGGCGCAAGCTTTCACTTCCAGCTCGACAAATAGAAGCGCGGCAGTTCATCCGGGAAGGCGCGGAAATTCAGCTCGCGGCTGAAGCCATAGGTCGCCACCATCACCTGCAACGGCAGGAAATCGGCCGCCGCGGTCAGCCGGCGGATGGCCGCGACATAGGCGGCGCGGCGGCGATCGGCGTCCATCGTTGCGGCCGCGTCGTGCATGAGCCCGATCAGCACCGGGTCGCGCACCAGGTCCATGTCGCCGCCGCCAAAGAAATGCGGCAGCACGGCCGAGGCATCGTTGATCGAGTAGCTGCCCCAGGTTCCGAGCATCAAGGGCACCTGGCCAGCGACCAGAAGCGGGGCCACGGCGGCCGGCTGCACCTGGCGAACCGTCACGTCGATGCCGGCCACGCGCAGATAGTTCTGCACCGCATTGGCCCATTGCGGCAGAACGGTGGAGACCATGGTCGTGGCGAAGCCGTCCGGGAAGCCGGCCTCGGTGAGCAGGGCGCGGGCGCGGTCGGGGTCGTAATTCCATTTGGTCGCCACCGCCTGGTCGCAGCCGAACTGCGTGGGGTAGCAGGGCGCGTCGAGCACGCGGGCAACGCCGGCGCCGAATTGGCGGGCCAGCCCCTGGCGGTCGATGGCATGCGCCACCGCCTCGCGCACCCGCGCATCGGCGAAAGGGTTGGCGGCGGTTGAATTCGTGTTGGCAGCCATAGCCCCCCCGGCGGAGCCGATAGACATGGCAAGATAGCCGAAGCGCATGGTCTCGGCGCGCAGGGCCTGCACGTTGGGCGCGCGGTCGATGGTGATGAACTGGGAGGGATCGAAATCCCAGATCCAGTCGGCGCGCCCGCCCAGCAAATCGGCGATTTCCTGCGTGGTGTCGGGCACGCTGCGGAACTCCAGGTGTGCGATGGCCGGGTGGCCCTTGGCACTGCCTGGCATGTAGGTGTCGTTGCGATCGAGCACGATGGCATTGTCTGCCTGGCTCACCACCCGATAGGGGCCGGTGCCGATCGGGGCGGCGCTGAAACCGGCGGCGCCGACACGCCCGCGGTAGTCATGCGGCAGCATCGGCAGCAAGGTCGCGATGTATTCCAGCGCGAGCGTCGGGTCCTGCGTGACATGCACGCGCACATGGGTGGGATCGATCGCCTCGGCGCCGGTGAACATGCCGAACAGCGTGGGCGTGGCGAGCCTGGTGTCGTCGCGCAGCTGGTTGATCGTGTAGGCCACGTCATCGGCCGTGAAGGCGTCGCCATTCTGGAAATGCACGTCGTCGCGCAGGGTGAACTCGATCGTACCGGGATCGGTCACGTGCCAGATGGTGGCGAGCAGCGGGCGGATCTGCAGCGTGTCGGGGTCGCGATAGACCAGCGTGTCCCAGACATGCAGCGACAGGATCAGCGCGCCGCGCAGGCCGGAATGATAGGGATCGATGTCGGGGAGCTGGTCGCGCCAGACCACGCGCAACGTGTCCGCGCTTTTCTGTGCGCACGCCGGAGAAAGGCTGCTGGCAAGGCCGAGCAGAACAAGCAGGACCAATCGGTTCATGCGGTAATGTTTTCCAGGCGAATCGTGCCGTGGCGCAACACATTGCGCGGCGCGATGGCCGGAACCAGGGGGAGTCAACGGATTCGTGAAGCGGTGCGGGTCCGAAGACCCGGCCTTCGCAATCATTGCCCCGGCGGCCGCAGGGCGCGCCCTACGGAAATTAATTGCGTGGCAACCGTGGCAGCGACGGTGCGTCCGGGTTTTGCGCGCGCTGGCGCAGCAAATGGTCGGCCAGCACGCAGGCCAGCATGGCCTCGCCCACCGGCACGGCGCGGATGCCCACGCAGGGGTCGTGCCGGCCGCGCGTGGCGACGTTCACATCATGTCCGTGGCGATCGACCGAGCGGCGCGATTGCAGGATCGAGCTGGTGGGTTTCACGGCGAAGCGCGCCACCACGGCCTGGCCGGTGGAGATGCCGCCCAATATGCCGCCGGCGTGGTTGGTTTCGAACTGCACCAGCCCGTCGCGCATGTGCATCTCGTCGGCGTTGCCCTCGCCGCGCAGCGTGGCGGCGGCGAAACCGTCGCCGATTTCCACGCCCTTCACGGCATTGATGCTCATCAGCGCGGCGGCGATGTCGGCATCAAGCTTGCCGTAGATCGGCGCGCCGAGGCCGGGTGGCACACCTTCGGCCACCAATTCGATCACCGCGCCGATCGAGGAACCGGATTTGCGGATGTCCAGCAGCTCGGCCTCCCACGCGGCGGCGGTGGCGGGGTCGGGGCAGAAGAAGGCGTTGCGGTCGATCTCGTTCCAGTCCCACGCCGCGCGGTCGATGGCGTGGCTGCCCATCTGCACCATGGCGCCGCGAATGCGCACGGTATCACCCAGCACGCGGCGGGCGACGGCGCCGGCGGCGACGCGCATGGCGGTTTCGCGGGCCGAGCTGCGGCCGCCGCCGCGCCAGTCGCGGATGCCGTATTTCAGCTCATAGGTCAGGTCGGCATGGCCGGGGCGGAAGCGCTCGGCGATGTCGCCATAGTCGCGCGATCGCTGGTCGGTGTTCTCGATCATCAGGCCGATCGGCGTACCGGTGGTCAGCCCGTCCAGCGTGCCGGACAGGATGCGCACCTGGTCGGCTTCCTGGCGCTGGGTGGTGAAGCTGGATTGGCCGGGGCGGCGGCGATCGAGGAAGGGCTGGATGTCGGCCTCGGTCAGCGCAAGGCGCGGCGGGCAGCCATCCACCACGCAGCCAATCGCCGGCCCGTGGCTCTCGCCCCAGGTGGTGACGCGGAACAGATGGCCGAAGCTGTTGTGCGACATTTACTCTGTAACGATTGCGATGTCGGGGGCGTTGGGACTTTTCATGCCGACAATGTGGTAGCCGCAATCGACATGGTGCACTTCGCCGGTGACGCCGCTGGCGAGGTCGGACAGCAGGTACACGCCGGCGCCGCCGACATCCTCGATCGTGACGTTGCGTTCGAGCGGCGCATTGAGCTGGTTCCAGCGCAGGATGTAACGGAAATCGCCGATGCCGCCGGCCGCGGCCAGGGTGCGGATCGGGCCGGCGCTGATGCCGTTCACGCGCACGCCCTGCGCGCCGAGATCGGCGGCCAGGTAGCGCACGCTGGCTTCCAGCGCGGCCTTGGCGACCCCCATCACGTTGTAATGCGGCACCACGCGCTCGGCCCCCAGATAGGTGAGGGTGATCATCGAGCCGCCATGGGGCATCATCGCCGCGGCGCGTCGCGCCACGGCGGTGAAGGAATAGCAGGAGATATCGAGCGCCTGCAGGAACGCCTCGCGCGGGGTATCCACGTAGCGCCCGCGCAGGAACTGCTTGTCGGCATAGCCGATGGCATGGACCAGGAAGTCGATCTCCGGCCAGGTCTCGGCGATGCTGGAAAACGTCGCATCGATCGCCGCGTCATCGGCCACGTCGCAGGGCAGCACGAGGGAGGAGCCGACGCTTTCGGCCAGCGGGCGCACCCGCTTGCCCAGCGCGTCGCCCTGGTAGGTGAAGGCAATTTCGGCGCCCTGCGCGGCGCAGGCGGCGGCGATGCCCCAGGCCAGCGAGCGCTCATTGGCCACGCCCATGATCACGCCACGCTTGCCTTGCAGCAGCGTGCCGCGATTGAGCTGAATGGCGGGCGACTCGGGCATGTCTTATCCTTTGCTGGGTCTCTTGGCGGGCGACGCGACAGATGGTCGACAAGCGGCGGGTCGTTGACCGATCGAATGGGAACGACCCAGATTGGCGGTTGTGTAGATGCGTCCTGGCATAGCCGGAGCCAAGCCGGCAAGGGGCAGGAGATCGGATGCAGGAATTACCCTTACAGCCACGCCAACGCATGGTGCCGCGCGGTGATCAGCCAGGCGACCCGTTCGCCCGCTTTGCCGCCTGGCTGGCCGAGGCCGCCGGCACCGAGCCGAATGACCCAAACGCCATGGCGCTCTCGACGCTGGGCCGGGACGGGTTTCCGGCCTCGCGGATTGTGCTGTTGCAGCGCGCCGATGCGCGAGGCTTCGTGTTCTATGGCAGCAGCAGGAGCCGGAAGACAGCCGAGCTGGCTGAAAATTCCCGCGCGGCGCTCCTGGTACACTGGAAAACCCAGCGGCGCCAGATACGTGTGACGGGCCAGGTGACCGGAGTGGCACGGGCCGAGCTCGATGCATTCTTCGCCGCCTGGCCGCGTCGCGCGCAGTTGGGCGCCCGGATTGCCGAGCAGCCCAAACTGCTGGCCGACGCGGCGGCCTATGAGGCGCGGCTGGCGGCGCTGGCGGCGCGCTGGCCCGGCGTGGTGCCCCGCCCGGCGCATTGGCGCGGCTGGTGCCTGGCGCCGGAGAGCATCGAATTCTGGCAAACCCTGCCCTTCCACCAGCATGAGCGTTTGATCTATCGCCGCGACAGGGATGGCTGGCGGGCGGTACGTTCGCCCAACGAAAACGCCGAGGCCTGAGGAATCCGCACATGCCCGATCTGCTTGACCCCGCCGTCGACCCGTTCGAGCGCTTCGCCCATTGGCTGGACGAGGCCACGCAAACCGAGCCGAACGACCCCAATGCGATGGTGCTGGCCACCGCGACGCCGGGCGCGCTGCCCTCGGCGCGGGCCGTGCTGCTGAAGGGGTTCGATCCTGCCGGCTTCGTGTTCTACGGCAACCAGGAAAGCCGCAAGGGCGGCGAGTTGGCGGCGAACCCGCACGCAGCTTTGCTGTTTCACTGGAAGACACTGCGTCGGCAGGTGCGCGTGGAGGGCAGAGTGGAAGTGGTCGGTGATGCCGAGGCGGATGCCTATTTCGCCACCCGCGCGCGGCAATCCCAGCTCGGCGCGCATGCCTCCGACCAGTCCCGCCCGATGGCCGAGCGGGCCCTGTTCGAATTGCGGCTGGACGCACTTGAGCAGCGCTACCCGGGCGCGGTGCCGCGCCCGGCGCATTGGAGCGGCTGGCGGGTCGTGCCGGAGGTGATCGAATTCTGGCAGGACATGCCGTTCCGGCTGCATGACCGGCTGGTCTATCGCCGCGACGGCACGGGCTGGGCGACCACCAAGCTTTATCCCTAGATGGCAATTCCCGCCTGCCAGAGCGAGGTGGCCGCGTTCCTGGAACGACTGGCCGGTTCCAAACCGCGTGAGACGCATATCTCGGCGGTGTTCCTGGGCGCGCATGAAGCGTGGAAGCTCAAGAAGGCCGTGCGGCTGTCCTTCCTAGATTTCACCACGCTGGACGAGCGGGAGCGCAAGCTGCGGCGCGAGCTGGAGCTGAACCGCCCGGCCGCGGGGTTCTATCGCGACGTGGCCGCGGTGGTGCGGCGCGACGGGGGCCTGGCGCTGGACCCGGATGCGCGGGATGGCGCGCTCGATTTCGTGCTGCGCATGGCGCGCGTGCCGGAGGGTGATTTCTTCGAGGTGATCGCCGCCGAGGGGCGCCTGACGCCCGAGTTGCTGCTCGCCACCGCCGACACCATCGTCGCCTATCATGCCGCGTTGGCGCCGGTGCGTGGCACCGATCCGGTGGCCGCGATGCGGGAGGTGATCACCGGCAATGCGGTGGCGGCCCATGCGGCCGGGCTCGATGCGGCGCAGGTGGATCGCTGGGCCGAGGCGGCGCTGGCCCGGCTGGCGGCGTTGGCGCCGTGGCTGGTGGAACGCGCGCGTTGTGGCTTTGTGCGCCGCGCCCATGGCGACCTGCATCTGGGCAATCTGTGCCTGTGGGAAGGCCGCCCGGTGCCGTTCGACGCGCTGGAATTCGACGAGGCGATGGCGACCATCGACCTTGCCTATGATCTGGGCTTCCTGCTGATGGACCTTGATCGGCGCACCGGCCGCGCGGATGCCAATCTGGTGCTCAACCGCACCGTGGCGCGCGGCGGCGATGACGCGCTGGTGGCGGGGCTGCCGCTGTTCCTCTCGCTGCGCGCCATGATCCGCGCCCATGTACGCCGGGCCAGCCGCGCCGATGGGGCGGAGGCGTATCTGCGCGCCGCCCAGGACTATCTGGCCCCGCCCCCGCCACTGCTGCTGGCGATTGGCGGGTTGCAGGGTACCGGCAAAAGCACGCTGGCGCGCCTACTGGCGCCTGCGCTCGGCCCGGCGCCGGGCGCGCTGGTGCTGCGCAGCGACGAAATCCGCAAGCGGCTGCACGGCGTGGCGCCGGAACAGAAACTGCCGGAGAGCGCCTACTCGGCGCAGGCCAACGCGGCGCTGAACGCCGAACTGCTCGCCGCCACTGGGCGCTGCGTGGCGGCCGGCCACGCCGTGGTGGCCGATGCCACCTTCCTCGACCCCGCCCAACGCACGGCCTTGGCCGAGACGGCGGCGCGCGCCGGCGTGCGCTTCCTGGGCATCTGGCTCGAAGCGGAGCTGCCGGTGCTGGAGGCGCGGATCCTGGCGCGGCACGGCGATGCCTCGGATGCAGATGTCGCGGTGCTGCGCGCGGCGGCGGCGCACGATCCCGGCGCCGGGGACTGGCTGGCGGTGCCGGCGGACGACGGGGCGGTGGCAAAAGCGAGGATCGAAGCCGCGATCGAAGCCGTGAAAGCCGCGTGATTAGCTCTCCCCACGGCCATGTCGGGCCGTGCTACAATGCCTTAACGTGACGAAAAACCGTTACGAATGTCCTGGAGGGAATCCCCATGGCGATCCGCAAATTGCTTCTGCCGCTCGCCGGCACCCGGGCCGGGGAGGCCGCGCTGGCCACCGCGCTGCTGATTGCGCAGAACTGGGACGCGCATGTCCAGGCGCTGCATGTGCGCGTCGATAGCCGCGATGTCGCACCCCTCGCCGGAGAGGGCCTGTCGGGCGCCATGATCGAGGAGATGATGACCGCGACCGAGAAGGAGTCTGACGATCGCTCCTCCGCCGTGCGCGCCATGTTCGATCGCTTCGTCACCTTGCACGGGGTGATGCTGTCGGAAGCCCGGCCCGGCCTGGACTGCGCCAGCGCGCATTTCATCGCCCTGGTCGGCCGCGAGGAAGAAGTGGTCGCACAGCAGGCGCGGCTGGCGGATCTGACCGTGGTGGCCCATCCCGAGGCCGATGACGAGGCGTCGTCGTCTGATGCGCTGCATGCCGTGCTGTTCGATTCCGGCCGGCCGGTGCTGATTGCGCCACCGAAAATCCCCACCTCGGTCGGGCGCCGCGTGGTGGTGGGCTGGAATGGCACGGCGGAATCGGCCGCCGCCGTCACTGCCGTGATGCCCTGGCTGCAACGCGCCGACGCCGTGCGCATCCTGACCGCCGAGGGCTACCAGCGGCGTGGGCCGGCAGCGACGGAGCTCGCTTCCTACCTGGCGCTGCACGGCGTGCATCCGGAAATTGCCAAGTTCCGCCCGGTAGATGGCTCGGTGGGCGCGGGGATGCTGGCGGCGGCGGCGGAATTCGGCGCCGATTTGTTGAGCATCGGCGCGTATTCGCATTCCCGCCTGCGCCAGCTGATCCTGGGCGGTGTGACGCGCCACGTGCTGGAGCAATCGGCGCTGCCGGTAATGATGAACCGCTAAGCCGCGCGCGATGGCGATGATTGTCATGGAACAGCAACGCCCCACCCCGTGACAAGCTTGGCGCCGGTGGGGTAAGGGGCGCTGCAGGCACAGCGCGGGGACGTCCCTATGGCCACGACATCCTTCCCGGCACTGGCCACCCATCGCCGGCTGCCCAATCTGTTCGATCTGGCGGCGATGCTGGTGATCGCCGGCGGCCTGTTCGCACTGGCCCATGGCGCCAAGGCAACGCTCGCCCCGCTCTCGGTGCTCGACGCAACGCCAATCCATCTGGAGCCGTCGTACCTGCCCGGCTACGCACTGCGCACCACTTTGCGCATGTTCGCGGCCCTGGCCGCTTCGCTGCTGTTTACCTTTACCTATGCGGTGGCCGCGGCGAAAAGCCGGCGGGCCGAGCTGGTGATGATCCCGGTGCTCGACATCCTGCAATCGGTGCCGATCCTGGGGTTTTTGTCGTTCACCGTCGTGTTCTTCATGAATTTGTTCCCCGGCCAGGTGATGGGCGCCGAGCTGGCCGCGGTGTTCGCCATCTTCACCAGCCAGGCCTGGAACATGGCCTTCAGCATGTATCAGTCGCTGAAGACCGTGCCGGGCGACCTGCACGAGGCGGCGGTGAGCTTCCGGCTTTCCGGCTGGCAGAAATTCTGGCGCCTGGAAGTGCCCTTCGCCATGCCCGGCCTGGTGTGGAACACCATGATGTCGATGTCCGGCGGCTGGTTCTTCGTGGTGGCGTCGGAAGCCGTGTCGGTGGGCGATACCAGCTGGAAACTGCCGGGCATCGGCTCCTACGTCGCCGCCGCGCTGGAAGCCCGCGACATCACCGCCGTGTTCTACGCCATCCTCGCCATGGCCGTGGTGATCCTGCTGTATGACCAGGTGCTGTTCCGGCCACTGACCGCCTGGTCGGCCAAGTTCCGCGTCGAGCTGACGCCGGGCGAGGAAGCCGAGGATCCCTGGCTGCTGCGCGTGATGCGCCGCACCAGCTTCCTGCGCATCGCCACCGGCGCGGTATCGGATGTGGTGGAACAGATCGGCGGCTGGCGCCTGTCGCTGCGCCCGCACCGCGCCGCCACGGCCGAGCACAAGCCCTCACGCGTGGTCGATGCGATCTTTATCGCATTGATGGCCGTCGCAGTGGCCGCCGCGGTGTGGAAGATCGTCGATTTCGTCTCCGAGACACTGAACTGGGGCGATCTGGGCACGGCAGCACTGCTCGGCTTCTACACGCTGATCCGCGTGGTGGTGATGATGGCGCTGGCCACCGCGATCTGGGTGCCGATCGGCGTGTGGCTTGGCCTGCGCCCCGTGTGGTCGCGGCGGGTCCAGCCGCTGGTGCAGTTCATGGCCGCGTTCCCGGCCAATCTGTTCTTCCCGCCCTTCGTGCTG
>Ga0316232_1003951_pt1 | contig 13059 bp, 15 predicted proteins | sample TBHtaG_FD_206006 | JGI IMG/M metagenome (GOLD analysis project Ga0316232, IMG submission 206006) | Freshwater microbial communities from Trout Bog Lake, Wisconsin, USA - TBH18025_13 | ecosystem: Environmental > Aquatic > Freshwater > Lake > Hypolimnion/Profundal zone | place: USA: Wisconsin... | reverse complement strand
AATCAGAGTCAGGGCGTCATCAATACGCTTTCCGATATCGGGTTGTTTGGCTTGAGCCCGCAGGCTTTCCCATCGTGCAGCTTCAGGCACCCAGAACACATTGACTTCTTTGTAGTAGTCACGATCTTCCAGCTCCTCAGCCAGAATTGCAGCATCAGCTTCAGGCAGGAAATAGTCGTCATCAGGATCGGCAAAACGCCGCGTTATCTCATCACGGCGGGTCTGAAAAGTATCAGAAATGTATTTGAAGAAGATAAGGCCGAGCACAATATGCTTGTATTCAGCTGCATCCATGTTGGCACGCAGCTTGTCGGCAGTAGCCCAGAGGGTTTTGATCATTTCGGGATTCATGGGTGGGCCTCCGAGGAAGTGGTATGAGAGACTGAGCGTTTTTAGAGTGATTATGCTTTCCGGTTGAAGATGGGAGAATGCATGGTGGTGAAGATAGCGGTTCAGACAGGCGGGGTCAATCTCTTTAGGCTTTTCAATGGGAGAAATTCCTGTAGAATCAGTTCCAACGCAACGGGGAACTCCAGGCAAGTACCCAGTTGCCATTCTCTACTATTTCTGGCCGGCGTTTTTTTAGCCAACTGATTTAAAAGGAAATTGAAATTTATGCCCGAAAACCCCACACCAAGCTGGCAACCAATCAGTATGCTTCCCACGATCGCCGGAATCATCGATGGCGAGTTGGCGGACGCCGAGGAACACTACGCAACTCTCCTGCAAGCGAGAGAAAAGCCCTATGTGTTGGACGATGAGATAGTAGATCGCACGCTCAGGCTGCACACTGAGCAACTGGAGTTTCTTTGGGTTTATAAAGAGCAGCTGGTTCTATGGCGGCAGGCAGATCAGGACCCCATCTTGCGGGAGGAAATCGATCGCTTGGCTGGCCAGCTCGGACGGCTGCACACCGCTTTGACAAATATTCTCACCCTGGCGGCAGAACTCAGCAAAGGCACAATCGACAAAATCCTGGCGAAAAGTGACCTGGAGGTGGGGATTGAGGCATTGTTACGAGGTGAATTTTAAATTCATCTGTTACTGTCTAAGGAACCTCGATTTCTTGGTACGTCCCTCACTCATTTATTGAGTTCACTCTCACCCTGATAACCCCGCGAAACAATATTGATGGACTGTTTGATGTGATTGTGTTAGAAAAACCCTCGTTATTTCACAGAGGTAAGCTGTGACACCGATTAAATATGAAGTTAATTTATGGAGAAACAGGAATGACAAGATCTGATTTAGTTGAAAAACTTGCGATTGAGTTGGATATTGCGAATCACGTGGCAGAGAAGATTGTTACCGAGATTTTTAAAGGGATGGCTGACGCCCTGATTTCTGGTGATAGGATCGAGATCCGAGGTTTTGGTAGTTTTGAAAGTCGCGACTATGGAGCTTATACCGCCCGCAATCCCAAAACAGGAGTTTTGATTGAGGTCAAGCCCAAGAAATCTCCATTCTTCAAGGTCGGCAGAGAAATGAAAGATCGGCTTTTGAATGGAGGCACTTCCAATTAATGTTATCGTAAAAACAGAAACCGCGTCTGATGATATAATACAACTTCAAAGCGATATTAAGCGCGATCACATAGCAAGACGAGCCTTGATATTGGTTTTTTGTGATACAGCCCATAAATATGTTTTTTAATGTTTCTGCTTTCGCCAAAAGTGCAAATACCCGCTATGAATAACAGCTTCTGCAAAATTTTAACGATTTAAGAGTTTATGCGGCGCGCAGCCGACGCATAAACTGTTGTTGAACTAAACCGCCTCGGCTCTGCTGCCACTTGGATTTTTGTCCCGGTTTTGGTCTTTGTTGTGGGGGATGTTGCTGGCTTTATGAGGGCAGTTCAATAACCATTATGGCTGAACATAAGGGTTTCCGCTGTTCTCTATGGTTGGTTTGACCGGCATTTACTCCGGATTTTGTACCGTATCCGTCAATCATTCGTACAGTGGACGCACCTATAGATATGACGTCTGGATTGTGTCCGCACCTGCTCTTTGCTTTGCATTGTTGTGAGCTTAATGCCCCCTTACGGCGGGCTTCGCGCCCGACTCGGCAGCCAGGCGATGATCACCATGGTCCCTTCCGAACAGCAGGGGCAGATATTCTTGGGGGGTGTTTCTTCCGGCGGTGCCTCGCTTTCGTTTTTCTTCTTTCTTTTTTCAGCCAGAAGCAGTTGCACTCTCTTCAGCATCTGTCGGTTGGCGGGATTCAGCAGTCCGTAGTAGCGCACCTTGTGAAATCCCTGCGGCAGAACGTGCTGGAGGTAACGTCGCAGAAACTCCCAGGCGGGCAGGGTCATGCGCTGCAGCTTTCCGGTGACGCTCTCCTGGTAGCGGAATGTCACGGTGCCGCTAACCATTGACTCGATCCGGTTGTTGGCGATAGCGATGCGGTGGACGTAACGACCGAGATAACGGAGTACCTTTTTCGAATTGGTGAGCGGTGGCTTGCAGTACACCACCCACTCCTTGTTCCATACCTCTTGCGGGAAGGCCTCATCTGGAAGCGCCTTTTTGGCAAGCTTCATGAACCTGGCCCGGAAGATTCTTGAGAGGGCTTTCACCGGGACGAGCCACTTCTTTCTTGTTGGGTGCCAGACACCCTCCTTGTCCAGTCCGCCGGCGGGAACCAGCATGTGGACGTGGGGATGGAACTCCATGGCACGGGTCCAGGTGTGCAGCACGGCAAGGATGGCCAGTTTTCCACCTACATGCTTTGGATCGCGGCCGAGTTTCATGAGCATTTCCGCCGCCGCTTGAATCAGGATGCCGTATAGCTTCTTCTGATTGCTACGCACTGAGTTCCGCAATTCCTGGGGGAGAGTGAAGACAACGTGGAAATAGCGAACCGGGAGCAGTTCCGCTTCCCGTTTTTCAAGCCAGCGCTTCGTGTCGCTGGTGTGGCACTTGGGACAGCTTCTGTTCTTGCAGGAATGGTAAGAGTACTGTTGATGGCCGCAAACAACGCATTCGTCCAGATGTCCGCCCATGCTTTCTGTGCGGCAGGCGAGAATGTCGGCAAGAGCCCGCTTGTGGCTCGGCAGCATTCGGTCGCCGAATTCATTCAGATACTCTTTCCCGTGTCTGGATACGATATCGGCAAGCTCGATCACGGCGAAAGGTTGGCCATCAGATGGTTAATGGCTTTGCTTAAAATGTCAGTGATCTTATCGGTCAGATGGGTATAGATGCAGGTGGTAGAGATGTTTTCATGCCCGAGGATTTTTTGGATGATGCGGATATCGACACCGCATTCAAGGAGATGGGTGGCGAAGCTGTGCCTCTTATGCCGAGCTCGGCATAATCGGCATTATGCCGAGTCCCGAATTATGCCGAGTAGGTGTATGACCCCACTCTTTTCCTGCTGCAAACGGCTCACAACGCCAAACAGCCACTCGGCATAATTCGTCAGTTCGTTTCCTCTCTGTATAGTTAGTTTTTCACCAACTAACAGCAAGGAGGAAACAGACATGCCCGAAAAGCGACCTTCTACCCCTCTCACTTCTCAGAATCTCCCCATCGAGCCACTGGACCGCCATCTTTCCGCATTTACATCGTTCCTGGAATCGCAAGGTTATACTGCGGCAACTTTACGTGGCAAAAACCAGGTTGCTCATAACTTCAGCCGTTGGCTTCGGATGCGGCAAATAAACGTATCTGACTTGGACGAACGAACTATTGCTCTTTTTTTCGAAGAGAAACCAAGAGCAGGCCATGTTATCCGGGGTGATCATTCAACTCTCTGTTCGCTTCTTGAATGGTTGCGTAATCTCCATCACACCAGGCCATTATCGCCGGAAGTAACAGGCGGCAAGCTCAGCAGCGTCGAATCTGAATTCGCCCATTACCTCAAAGAAGAACGTGGCCTTTCCCATGCTACGTTGAACACTTACATTCCCATGGTCCACTCATTTCTCACGGAATGCTTTGGTTCAAACAGTATCGTTTTTACCGAAATAGGCATTTCTGATATCACAGGATTCATTCTTCGTCGAACTGACAGTAATAGTTGCCGCAGTATGCAACTGATGACTACAGCCCTTCGCGGGTTCTTCCGTTTTCTTCGTTACCGAGGAGACATTGTCTCTGACTTGGCTTTATCCGTTCCAACAGTGGCGAACTGGAGAAGGTCCGAAATACCAAAGTACCTTTCTCATATGGACGTAGAACGTTTACTGCAAGACTGCAATCGAACAACCGCTATCGGGCGCAGAGATTATGCGGTCCTGCTTTTCCTGGCCCGCCTTGGCCTGCGAGCAGGGGAAGTGGTTGCAATGGCTTTGGATGATATTGATTGGGACACTGGCGTAATCACCATACGCGGCAAAGGAGGGCGTAGAGATCAACTCCCGATTCCCCAGGACGTGGGTGAGGCTCTGGTCACGTATCTTCTTCATGGGCGCCCCTCGTGCCATTCCAGGAGGCTGTTCCTTCGCGCCAAGGCGCCCACAAAAGGGTTTACGGCTTCCGCTGCCATCGACGATATTGTTCGCCGGGCACTCAGACGCGCTGGATTGGATCCTGTCCGCAAAGGAGCTCACTTGCTGCGCCATTCCCTGGCTACATATATGCTCCAACAAGGCGCTTCCTTAACGGAAATCGGCGAAATACTACGGCACACAGCCCCAAATACGACGGAGATTTATGTAAAGGTCAATATAGCGGCACTGAGCGCTTTGGCACTGCCTTGGCCGGGAGGTGAAGCATGAGTGCTTTGCAGGCAGCGCTGGATGAATACCTGGATATTCGTCGCACACTCGGATTCAAGTTGCTGGATGAGGGTACGGTTCTTCCCAAGTTTCTGTGTTTTTTGGAAAAGGAAAATGCTTCATTCATTACCACGAATCTGGCCGTTCAGTGGGCAACGCTACCGGAAAATGTTCTACCAGTGCATTGGACTCGCCGACTTGCTATGGTACGTGCTTTTGCTCGGTTTCTCTGCTCGCTTGATCCAAGGACAGAAATTCCACCTCAAGGTCTACTACCTCACCGGTATCACCGTAAAGCACCCTACATCTACGACGATGGCGAGATAGAACGGCTTCTGGAAGCGTCGAATCATCTTCAGTCCGCCACCGGGTTGCGTGCCGCCACATATTCCACGCTTTTTGGACTGCTTGCCGTTACAGGTATGCGTATTAGCGAACCGATCGCCTTGGATCGGTGCGACGTGGATTTGGTACAGGGGATACTGACCGTTCGGCAGACAAAGTTCGGCAAATCACGGCTCATACCGCTTCACTCATCAACGGTGGATAAGCTGAAAGAATACAGCCTGCTGAGAGATTCTCTATTTCCCAGGCAGAAGTGCCCAAGTTTTTTCCTGTCGGAACGGGGAGCACGGTTGACTCAGTGTGTCGTTCGCTGGACATTTGTTAAGCTGTCGCGAGAAATTGGCCTAAGGGCTCCAAGCGACAAACACGGTCCTCGGATGCATGATCTCAGGCATACTCTCGCTGTGAAAACCCTCATAAGATGGTATCAGACTGACATTGACGTCGAACGTCACATGCCCGAATTGGCAGCCTATCTGGGGCACACCCACGTCAACGATACCTATTGGTACATCTCGGCAGTACCCGAGCTTCTCCGTTTGGCTTCCCTGCGCTTAGACAGAATTGTAGTCGGGAAATTGTCATGAATACGCATGCTGATTTCCCGGCACTGTTACAGGCTTTCTTCGTGGATCGCCTTATACGTCAACGGCGGGCAAGCCCGGAAACAATCGCCAGTTATCGCGATGCATTCTGCCTGCTCTTCAATTTTGCTCAGCAGCATTTGAACAAGGCGCCGTCGGAGTTGAAGATGGAGGATCTGGACGCCACGTTGATTGTGGCTTTCCTCTGCTGGCTGGAAAGAGAGCGGGGAAATTGTATCCGCACTCGTAATGCCCGGCTGGCAGCTATCCATTCGTTCTTCAAGTATGCGGCCTTGCACGACCCAGTTCACAGTGGCTTGATCCAGCGCGTGTTGGCGATCCCAGGTAAACGCTATGATCGAGTACCTGTGCAATATCTGTCACGCTCCGAGACAGAAGCCCTCCTGGCTGCACCAAATCAGACCACTTGGGGAGGTCGCCGTGATCGGACGATGCTGCTACTTACAGTCCAGACAGGCCTGCGCGTATCGGAATTGGTTAAACTCGACTGCCAAGACATTGTGTTCGGCAGCGGAGCCCACGTCCGTTGCAAAGGGAAAGGGCGAAAGGAACGTTGTACTCCGTTGCGCAAAGAAGTAGTCGATGCGCTCAGCAGTTGGATTGATGGCCGGTGTGGCAATCTACTGGACCCCCTGTTTCCCAATGCGAAAGGTGGCCGGCTTAGTCGGGATGGGGTCGAATACGTGCTCAACAAACATGTGTCCACTGCGTTGCAACAGTGTTCCTCATTGAAAACGAAAAGTATTTCACCGCATGTCCTTCGTCATACCGCCGCCATGGATCTGCTTCAGCACGGTGTGGACCGTTCGGTAATCGCTCTTTGGCTTGGACACGAAACACTGGAGACTGTGAACATCTATGTCCATGCTGACCTGAAAATGAAGGAGGATGCTTTGGCCAAAACAACTCCATTGGATGTGGCACCTGGTCGGTACTGTCCCGATGACAGTCTTCTGGCTTTCCTCAAAAGTCTGTGATTATGCCGAGTGAGACATAATGGGGTAGCGACGATCAAAGGGTTTAGCGTCGTTACCCCTCTCTGACTCGGCATAATTCGGGACTCGGCATAATGGCGTAGATTATGGACGGATGCATTCTTGGCGATGCCGCTCTCCAGAAGTGCCGCCTTGAAAGCCCTCTGCAACGTGGCGATGTTTATGTGTTCGCCTTCCCGCCCCGGAAAGAACCACTCCTTTGCCCTGGTCTTGAGCCAAAACTCTCGAAGACTTGCCAGGGTCGGCTCGGAAAGTGGCACACTGCGATCTTTGCTGCCTTTGCCGTTACGCACCCAGAGCAGATTTCGCTCACCGTCAACATCTTCCACCCTGAGCCGGGCAGCTTCCGATACTCGCAGCCCACAGGAATATATGGTGGTCAGGGCCATACGCGCCACCGGTTTACGGATCAACGCAAGGATGGTGCGCACCTCGTCGCCTGACAGCACGACCGGCAGCTTTTTTACGTGCCTCGGTCGAACCAGGTCAAAGATGTTCCATGTGCGTTTGAGGGTGGTCTCATAGAAGAACTTGATGGCGCACAGATAGATGGTGACGGTGCTATTGGCTGACTTGCGGTCATTGATCAGGTACAAGAAGAAGCGTCGAACTTCTTCTTCGGTCAACAGCGCCGGAGATCGTTTGTAATACTTGGCCAATCTCCGCACAGCATCAATATAGCTCTGCTGGGTCATCGGGGCGAACCCGGCAAGTTGCAAATCTTCCCGCATCCTTCGTCTCAACTCGGTCATGGTCTTTCTCCTTTTCATGGGTTTTGGCCGGTAAGCCATGAAAAAGAGTACGTGAAAGGCTATGCAGATTGGAGAGACGAAAAAAGGCAACTCCTGGAAGCTGCCTCAGTCTTGATGCTTTTGATGGTCTTTTAAATTGCCGCGAAGCGGTTTAGTACAACTTTATATTTGTTGACACGCAAATGACACATATTTAATCATTCTAAGGTTTATTACGTAATCTCACTGAGTTCGATAGACTTCACAAACAGGTTATCAAGTTCATTTGTGGATAACTCACCTAGTATCTTGGCGGCTCTTAACATTCTAACTCAAATTCATATTCAGGGATGCGATGATCCAGAACGTCCACAGGAACTTTACGGCCATCAGCTTGGAGAAATCATGGAGCCGGAAAATATTCCATTGCGCGTAGCGGTAATATTCTCGTCCGGTGGAAAGGTTGAGCCCAAGTGGTTCGAGCTCAATCGACGAAAGTATGAAATAAAGGAAGTTAGCTTTTTTTGGAAGGACCAAGTCGGGAAGGTTAGCTTTCAGCACTTCTCTGTGACTGATGGTATAGTGGACCCGGGTTTCAGGACAATAGTTTAAGATGGTGGCCTGACCAAAAAGGAGCAGGCTATGAGCGAAAAGAATCGCAAAACCTTCACCGGGCAGTTTAAGGCCAAAGTGGCACTTGAGGCGATCCGCGGGGCCAAGACGTTGAACGAAATCGCCCAGGAGTTTGGTGTCCACCCGACCCAAGTGGGGCAATGGAAAAGAGAGCTGCAAGAGTCTGCCGCCGGAGTATTTGACGTTAAGCGTGGCACCAAGCCGGTTGACCCTTCCTCCAGTCAAGATCGGCTTTACTCGGAGATCGGACGGCTGAAGATGGAGCTTGACTGGCTAAAAAAAAAGTCAGGGATCAGCCTCTAGCTAACCGTAAAAAATGGGTTGGTTTCCACAAGTTCTTAGCGTTGAGCACCCAGTGCGAATTGGCTGGTGTCGCTCGTTCCACGATGTATGCTCCGCAACTTGTTACTGAACCGGACGGACTGACATTGTTGCTGTTAGCGGCGATCGACGCCAAATACACCCGGCACCCGTTCTTTGGCAGCCGCAGAATGGTTGTGTTTCTGATTAGTTTGGGCTATCTCGTCAATCGAAAACGCATCCAGCGGTTGATGAGAATTCTTGGGCTGGCAGGCATGGCTCCTGGTCCAAACACCAGTCGCCCCCACCCTGAACACAAGATTTATCCGTACCTGCTCAGGGGGGTAGACGTCGTTCGCCCTAACCAGGTTTGGAGCACCGACATAACGTATATCCGCCTCGAACGGGGTTTTGTCTACCTGTCGGCCGTGATCGATTGGTACTCCCGCAAAGTATTGGCCTGGCGGGTATCGAACACGCTTGACAGCAGTTTCTGTGTCGAGTGCCTGGAGGCTGCATTGCTGAAGTACGGCACGCCGGAAATATTCAACACCGACCAGGGCTGCCAGTTTACCAGTGAGGCCTTCACCAGCGTGCTTATAGCGAAAGGCATTGCAATCAGCATGGACGGACGCGGGCGAGCCTTGGACAATATCTTTGTGGAACGACTCTGGCGCAGCCTCAAGTACGAGGACATCTACCTGAAAAGCTATAACAGCGTGCCAGAGTTGATGCTGGGCCTAAGGGAATATTTCAGGTTTTTCAACACTGAAAGAATGCACCAATCGATGGGTAACAACACGCCAGTTGCTGTCTATCGGACGGCCTCCGGCGGGGGAGCTAGAATCGTCGATAAGTACCTCATGAAAGAAGAACCACAACCCGAAAGCGGAAAAGTTGCGGGGCAGCGCCGGGCCGCTGCGCTACCGGCTACCATCTTAAACTCGACACCTTTTTGTCTTGACTAAGGGGTCCACTCAATGGTGAATCAAATTTTCAACTCCTCTACAACACATCCGATCAGACCTGGTCACTTATATCCAGCCAGCCAACATGATTCCCAACTAAAATGCCCGCTTTGATCGTTCACCCATCCGATGAAAGACCACCCTACCCTACCCCACCCCACCAGTCGCGAACGGCATGGCTCCAATGTCGAATTGCAACACTGATTGATTGCATGTCTGGCCGCAACATTGAATGAAAGCGGCCATGGTCTTCAGAAATAAGTCACGGTGTTTTCGGCTTTTCTACGACAGGCACAGTACGAATCGTCTCCGGTTTCAAAATGGAGATCGCTTTGCCCAATGCTACATCCAGCATGATCACCTCCCGACCGGATAGATAAATTTCGTTGGCTATCTCGTCGTCGTTTTTCAGGCAGACATGCAGCTTGTTGATCTTGTTTTTCTGCCTGGCGGTGAACCATAAGGTGGATGTCGAATATTCCTGATCCTCGATTTCGTGCGGGAGCGATTCCTCCAGGAGGATCCTGTTGTCTTCCTTCGTGGATCGTTTCCAGTAGGCCTGCATGAAGTAGGTGCACACCGACTTCAAAAAAGCGAGCTCGTACAGGTCGCCATCCTGGATGACAAAATCCCAGAAGCTGACCTGGACGGTTGTTATTTTGTCGTACCCGGTGCGCTTTCTATTTTCACCGATCAGGTATTCGTATGCTTCATCTCTGCTGAAGGCCTTTACCTCGATGCCATTATATTTGAACTCAAGCATGATTCTCTTCAACCTCTTTCCACAACATCGACAGATATGTCACCGAGACTTTGACTCGGCGCTTTTTCATAAGGTATTCGGCGATGGGTCGAAAGCCAATTCCCTCTTTCTTAAAACCCTTGACCTCTCCCCAATGTGCCATGACTTTTTTCCGAAGGATGGAGGGGCGCCCTGTCCGGATGATTTTCGCCATTGCTGTTTTGCGGAGATGCACGAAATCATCAAACTGCTTTTCCTCAGCAACCCGGTACCCTTTTCCCTGGACGGTATCCCATCCAGCATTTCTGGCTGCAACAATGATGGCGCAGTACTTGACCAACTTCCCGGGCATCTCGGGCCTTTCATTTTTTATCTGGTAGGCCTTCTTCACTGAGTCTTGAATTATGTCGATTACATTTGTTTCCGGCAGCGAAGTTATCCAGGTGAGGACCTTCTTCCGTTCACGTTCGATGAGACCGGTCACCAATTCCAGATCGTCATTTTCTACCTTCACTCATCACCCCCTGGTGTAGGACAAAGTTTCGCGCATCCGGAAGTGGGATGTCTCAAGCGAAGTTTGCTGCATCGCTTCCTCATGACTCATGCCGTGGTCGACGCATTCCATGTAGCGTCTCTGTGCGAAGTTGTGCTTCAGTCCGTGGCTACCGCGGCCGGCAACGTACTGACCGGTTTCCTTTGCGGCCTTGTTGATCGCATTGACGAACTCGGAGTAGCCACTTTCCAGCTTGCCGTAGATCTGAATATGTCTCTCCAGGTGGCGATAGGTTTCGACGGAAATGAAATGAACTGTTTCCTTGCCACCCTTTTCAACCGATGCAACTTGACCAATTGGAAGTCCGGTTACCGGATCGATGCCGATTCCACGAAGGGACTTAACGGTCAGCGGGTTATTTTTGAACCGTCTGTTCGCTGGAGCACCTACCCCTTCGGCACGCAGTCCACCTTCATATTGAAGCGAGGCCTGAAGTTGGAGTGTTCTCCTATCGATGGTTTCAATCAGAAGTTGCGGATCGGGATAAGCACGGTTGTCATACTTCCTGCTCATTTTACCCAGGCAGGTTTTCCCTTTGGAATAGAAATCCATCCGGAGATCTTCAACGTCGAGTGGATCGACTTCGATTGAGTGACGATCGATGTAGGTATTGATAGCGTGCTGGAGTTTGCCCAAGGCGGAGAGGATAGTCTCGAAAGTTTGGCGGGATTGTCTGAGACGGACACAGTGGTCGAGTTTATTTTGCAGAAACTCGGACATACCGTCGCGGATTTTTTCGGAGTCGAGAAGATTTTGAATACCATGTTGCAGGAGGAAATCTGCAAAGCGATGACATTCATATCGATACAAGTTCCAAGTTCGCGAGGACCGGAGTCCGTCCGGGCTTTCAATTTTGCTTTTGTGAAACGCGAATATGGAATGGAAGACAGCCTCGATTTGCGAATGGATAGATTTCGGCCATCGATTTTTGATCGCCATTTTTCCTCACCGTGTACACAAGTGGAGTAATCAAGATAATATTGTTTTGTAGACCCCTGTTATAGTAATCCAGAAATGAATTTACGATATTTGTGCTTTACAATTGAAAGCGAAAAACACTCTTTTATGTAAAGAAGTAAAGTTTATTTACCATGGTCACTATTAAGTTTTATGAACTTGAAACATTACCGTTATTGTTATGTATATCTAGCTTACAGTTTCAGCCAAATGTGTTTACCGTCGTACTATTTTTTGCGGCAGCACCGCACGGTTGCAGTTCCGTTTTGTGCGATGTAGTCCTTACTGTTGGTGCAAAAAACACCCATGGCGGGGCGCCGTGCATCGAGCCCTACTCGTGCAGCCTCTATACTACTAGAGGTTTTTGACCTAAAGTTTGTGCAACCGAAAAACACCCATGGCGGGGTGCCGTGCATCGAGCCCTACTCGCGCAGCCTTTATTCTTCAAAGGTAATCGGAGCGACTTTGCTTGACGTACGGGTTCTACAGCATACGCAAAGCAGGTACTCATTTTTGCGAAAAAGTAACACCCTTGACCGGGGCGCCAGAGATCGGGGCTTACCCACTCCGCCACGTTTCCCAACGTGGTATCCATTTCGCTTACTTGTCGTGCAGGGGAGAGGTTCCTTTTCCGTGCAACGACAGGGCAATGTTCGGCTTGCCAATCCCTTTGGTATACTCCGCTAATTATCCACCGGTTTTTACGTTGATCAGATAACACCCATGGCTGGGCGCCGTGCATCGAGCCCTACTCGCGCAGCCTCGGTTTGTAATTCCGAGGTATCTCACCAACTACGATCGTTTTTTACTTCAACATCGATCGGGCATGTCGCGTCTGCCATCCCCCTCCGGCAATTCTTTAACGCAGATAAATACCGTTTTGAAAAAAATGTGACCTAGAGTTTGATAAATATATCATCATAAAAAAAATTTTCAACGAGTTTGTTCAATGTTTGATAATCAATCTATTTTTATATAAAAATTTAGTGAGTTAGATGATTTTTTTGATAATGCTTTAAGCACATTTCCTGATCAGCATTTACTGAACAGGTATTTGCTTGATTTCCATTACTCGCTGATATATATTTAATTTATACTTGACAAATCGAACACGCCCCAGGAAGTAAAAGGGATCTTGATAAAAACGAACTATTTTGATTTTGACAAAAGCGAGGAGGGAAAAATGGCAGAGAAAATATATTTTGAAGAACCTAGAAAATGTGTGTCATGCGGAATAACTTATTCTATGGAAGACATCGAACTCTCTCCTCAGAGTGCCAGGCATCGACTTCGATTTCGAAATATGAAGACATGCGGCAAAGAGCTCTGCAAAAGAAAGGCGATGGCCAGCAGGTCAATCAGCAAAAGGAGAATCTACTCTCGACGAAAAGCAAAGGAGTACGATGACGTCGAGACCGACTGCCAACAATACCTAACCGCCTTCCTGCGCAATTCAATTCCAGACCTGATCGACGGTCTTCCAAAACCCGGGCCGGATTTCTCTGAG
>Ga0316232_1003941_pt1 | contig 13076 bp, 20 predicted proteins | sample TBHtaG_FD_206006 | JGI IMG/M metagenome (GOLD analysis project Ga0316232, IMG submission 206006) | Freshwater microbial communities from Trout Bog Lake, Wisconsin, USA - TBH18025_13 | ecosystem: Environmental > Aquatic > Freshwater > Lake > Hypolimnion/Profundal zone | place: USA: Wisconsin... | reverse complement strand
GTTGGCGGATGATACCGGGTCGATACCCGTTTCGCGCACGATGCAAATTTTGTCACCCTCTTGCATTAGGTTACGGCCTCCGCGTTAGGGTAGTTTTCAAACTGATATTCCCAATCGCTGAAGTCCTCGTTTTTCTCGGACTCCTTGACGCTGGTGATCACTGTCACGCCGCCAGTAACGCCTGAAACGCCGGGATCACCCACGCCTGGCACGACGGCCAAGGTGCCATGCCCCTTTACGGAGCCCGAGTTGGTCGGGTTGTAAACGTGGACTCTTGCCACGTTCCCATCGGAGCCTTTGAGCGCCTTCTGCTCGATCTTTTTCTCAACCTCGACGGAGTCGATCAGCGCTCCATCGTGCTTGGAGATTCCAAATGTAACGTCAACGGGGGTGGCTGGCATATTGTTACCAGTTGCCCGGTGTCAACTAAGCCGGTTTCTTAAGGCGTGCCGTACCCGGCTTTGAACGTGAGTGTGGTGCGGAACCGCTTGCCATCCACATCCAAGCTGCTCCCAGTGAACGCATAGCCATAAAGATGGACCTGGTTCCCGGCGTTGATTGCTGAAACAACGGCGGCTTTGTTGGCGAGCCAGGCGCGGACTTTCTCCACGAGGGCCGCGTGATCGTCTGGGCCGTTGTCGTGAGCCTCGCTTTCGATGAGGAGGGTAACGTCCGCTCGAAACACTGCCGCCGATCCAGCCAGCGACTCGGATTTGCTGGTGACGGTGACGGCGGGAAGCTGGTGTTCCTCATCCTCGTGCCCGGTGAAGAAGTGAACCCCGGCAAGCGAGGCGTCAGCCCCCAGGAAGGCGGCGAAGGCGGATTCAAGGGAGTGATCGAGCATGGCAATTACTCCAGTGGCCCGACGACCACCACGATCATGGGATATTGCGGGTGGTTGGTGATCCGCACGATACGGAACTGTCCACCTTCAAACCCGATAACGTCGCCGAGCTTAGGCAATTGCGCCGCGAACACCGTGCGCGGAATCTTGATCGTGAAATCGCCGGTGCCAATGAATCCGCCCAGTTCGAGGTTCTCACCAATTGCTGGATCAGATACCAGTGCCCGGAATGTTCGCCCATTCCAAGTCACGGGTTCGCCAACTTCATCCAGTATCCCCGCAAGATCGGCAGCTTTTTCGTCTTTGATGTTCACCCCGTGGGCGGGGTGTCAATTTGATGCTTTACAGCATCTTTTTTGAACACCGGCCTTGGGAGAGTCATTACACGACGATAGATGCCGTTTTAACGGCTTATCGCGTGTCATCGCAATTCCAAAACTACTTTCCTCGCTTTGTTGGGCGCTTGGTCGTTTTCGTGCCTTCGGCTGGAACCTTGGCTGGAACCTTGGCTGGAACCTTGGCTGGAACCTTGGCTGGAACCTTGGCTGGAGCTTTGGTTGTGCTCTGGATATTGACGTCCTCACGGGTGATTGCGCCATCGGCATCCCGATTGATCAACCATCCGATATAGGCGGAAAACGATGACCCAAACCCGCGTTTGGCTGCGATTTTCTGACCCGCTTCGTAAACCGGATCATCGAGTGTGATGCTTGTGCGTTTCATAGGATACTCCGCTAATTGTTGCTAACAAAACGCCGGGAATCCCTTTCTGGATGTAGAAAAAATATCAGGGATGATTTTTTTCGCAGGCCATGTAGGATTTTTGGCCCGGAACCTTCCGGCTAAATAGAAAATCTTACGAAGTGAGACAGTCGTCCAGCAAGAAACCCCCGCGCCGTTTCCGACGCGAGGGCCTTGCACGCAACCTGAACCTCACCTCAAATTTAAGGGCCAGTCGGGGCCACGATGCGCTCCAGCATCGGCTTGTTGGCTGCCGTGAAGCCATACATCAGCGTGTAGCTGACTTCCTGGCGTCCGAACCGCCCGTCGTACCGGTCGCGCACCTGGATGGAAAGCCCGGTGCGAGCATCGGTCACGACATTGATCTGGGTGTCGCCCGTGTAATCCGGCACATCGGGCACGCGCGCCGCCATGATGAGCGCCTCGCGAATGCCTGCGAACCCCACGAGCTTCTGGCCGTTGTCGGGTAGGGCCGAGTATTCCACCACGGTGAACCCGTTGATGTTGGGCAGCACCCCGGTCACCACCACGTTCCCGACCTGCGGGGCGATGTAGGCTTTGTAGAGTGCCTCATCCTTCTGGAGCGAGTTGTAGTAGTCGGAATTGATGAACAGGAATCGTCCCATGTCCGGGATGAAGCGTTTGTTCATCTTCGTTGCGATGTCCACGATGGAGTTGCGTCCGAACGCACTCGCGGCAACCGTCGTGGCGTTGCTGAAGTTTGCGGCCAGGATGAGCCCGAAGAGATCGTCTGAAACTTTACGGCCCAACGCGTAGGCCACCTTGTCGGCGTACCGCTGGTTCAGATCAATCACGGAAGCAGATCGCTCCACATCCGTGATGGCGTATCCAGCATAGGCGTGCGAGTCGATTTTCACCTTCACGTCTACCTGCGCCTGATCGCTCGGGACGTAACCCGTAGCGGGATTGAAGTCCTGCGCGACGGTGGGCGTGACGATGTGGGTGACGATGTCCTGGTTGAATTTAACCGACTGGTCGCTGAAGTCCGTGGCGATCTGGGTGAGCACCGGGAACTTTGCAAGCAGGGTAGTGAGCGCCTGCTGGGCAATCAGCGGGGCATTTACTGTGGAGTTATTATTAGGCATGGGGGCGATTCCTTAGTGGTTAAAGAGGGGTTGGATGTTTTTCTCGTAAAACTCAGCCGCCGCTTTGGGCTGCTTGCGTTTGATGAGGCCGTTGTAGTGAGCGATGTGCTGCTCGGTCGTGGTGCCAGCAGCGTTCGCCGCTGCGTCGCCTGCCGGAGAAATCTTGGCAGGGACCTGCGTGCCAGTGGCGGAGACGACTTGCGCCGAGCGGAGTGCCACGCGCTTTTCGATGTCCTGCTCCATCGCCTCCAGTTCCTTGTTGCGAGCCGTGACCGACTCGACGGATTGCTGGGCACTGAGCAGATCAGTAGTGCCCCGGTCGCGATCACCAACGAGCGCGGTAAGCTGAGTGCGGATAGCATCGGTCTGCGTCGACGCCTCGGTGAGCTGATTACGAATAGCCTCGGTTTGCCCCGAAGCCTCGGAGAGTAGATTGGCGCTGGCTTGCGCGTCGGTTTCAAGCGTCTGGATGCGTGCCAGGGCTTCCTGCAATTGATCCTCGATGGGTTTCATTGCTAGGGACACGGTGTCAACTCTGCGCGCCTGCGTTGCAAAGGAGACGTGATACGAACGGAGCCGCTGCATTGCCTCTGAGCGGTCCTGGACTACGCCCGCGAGATTCATCCGTTGCGCCTGTTTGCCCGAGAACGCCTGGCCTTCCATTGCCTCGGCTGGAATCTTCCGGCCACGGGCGAGGACGGCGTTGTGAAAGTCCTGCGCGGTTTCCTCAATGTTGGACTGGATGCATTCCCGCTGCGAATCGGTGAGCGAGACGCCGGGCATGCCGATGCTCTTAAACTTGCCAGCCGCGAACACCTCGACTTTCAAGCCTGCATTCTTGAACGCCTCGGAGTCATCAATGATCGGCTGGATGACGCCGATGGAGCCGACCCGGGCGCTCGGGGTGACGTAAATGGCCTGCGCTTGGCTCGCCACCCAATATGCAGCCGAGCACATCAGCCCGGAGCTGAACGCATAAACCGGCTTTTGCTTTCCGGCATCAGCAACGGCCTGTGCCAACTCCGGGGTGCCGGTCACTGTGCCGCCGGGCGAATCAATATCGAGGAACACCGCCTCAATGTCGGGCCGGTTGGCGGCTTCCCGAACGGCAGCGGTGATTTCCTCAGTATCGACTGCGTTGAAAAGAATCTGCGAGAGGAGATCGGGATTGCGAATCATCGGCCCGGACATCGCGACCACGCCCACGCCATTCTCGACGGTAAGGAGGGAGGATTGGCCGCGCTGCGGCAACTCACGGGGGTTCGCCAGAAATGTCTGGGCGACCGTTGACATGGCCCGAAGCGAATCGGGTATGATCAACCAGGGTTCTTTGAGAAGCAGCGTTTCGGCAAGGGTCATGCCGAGGGCGGCGTGTCAACTACGCTGGGGTAAAATGGAAAGTGCAGCCGCCCTGGCTATTCGCCTGTCTGCGATCAGCGGGGTTGTTAAGACCCGCAGGGCTTTGTTTTGCTTGCGCATCGCACTCTCAAATTTTCAAAAACGTGGCTGGCGTCGTTTGCCGTCCCAGTTCTCACCCAGCGACGGCTTGCGAGCGCAGAGGTGGTAGCAAACGCCGGTGGGAAGCAGCCGCCGATGCTGCGCCGCCCATTGTTCGGCGAACATCACATCGTCGTGCGAAGCGCTCCCGAGCGAGTGCGGATAGGTTTTATCGGCGCTGGCGTGCCAAAGCTGGAAAAAACCAATCGGCATGTAACCGCGCAGATTATCCATGTAGCGCGGGGAGATGGGCGCTTCATGCGAGGGATGGATGAAACAGCTTTCGCAAGCTTGGGGATTGCCGGAAAGCCGCATGCGCAATGCGTGGAAACTTTCCCTCCCGACCACGTCGACGCGGTCCATCCCATACAGACACGAGCTGTCGAGGTGCGTGTGATTGAATAGAACGCGCCGGAAATTGTCGGGAAGCATAATGTCGGCGTCAAGGTGGAGCCGCCACCCGGCGTATTGGCAGCGGGCGAGGCCCGCGTTCAACGCCGCCCCTTTATTAAAGCGCCGACCGTTCTTGTGGAAGAGATCGGTCTGGACGCAGATCGCGCCGTGCTTGCGAGCCACGGCATGCGTGGCCCTGTCGTCGTGCGAAGTGACCACGATGAGCGTATCTACATGCGGGTGGTTGGCGCTCAGGGTGCAATCGAGAAGATCATCAAAACCAACGCAGGCGGTGACGGCCTCGATCCGCAGTGCATCGGCGGCGGTTTCCTCAGTGGTGGGACGGGTTGTGTAGTTCATTGACGAAGGCTCAATGTCAATTTCCCGCCTGCTGCGGGGATGCCAGGGGCGAGACTTCGTCGGATTGGTCCGTTAAAACCACAGCCCCGGTGCTTGGGCGGTACAGCATTTCCAAAGGGACGCCGTATTTTGCCGCGAGATCGATCATGATGCGCGCATCCTGCGCACGGACTTCTGCCTGTTCCTCGAAATCGAGCCCGAGTTCGGCGTAGGATTCCGAAAGCGTTTTCAGACCCGTTTCAACATCCGCACGGTTCTGTTGAGATTCACGCCCCGAATCTACGGTCACTTTTTTTGGGCGCTGCCAGCGCACCTTGTGCCAGCCGGGTTGCGCTGGGAGTTCGCCGCGTGCGACGGCGTCGCCGATGACGTATGCCCAAACCGGCAACAGGAAACGCTGGATCAAGATCAATTGCCGGTAGGAAAACCTGCGATCCGCCTTTGCCACGACGAGCCGCACGCCCGCGCCGCCGATCTTCGAAGAGTCTGCTGCGAACTCGAATGGCAGCACACCCAGGGCTGCGTCCCTGCGGATGTGTTCCAAAAAGCCAGTGAACGTGGGCGAAGGGCGTTTGGATTCGAAGGAATCAATCGCTTCGTTCGGTTTTAAGACCACGAGCTTGCCACCGACGATCCGCTGAAGCGCCACCGGGTCGCTCGGTTCCTGTGGGCCAGCCGTGGCGGGTAGCGAAAAGTCGCCGTCCTCGCCGAGTTCGCCTCGGTCGGTTTTTAGCACGCGGGCGATGTCGGCGTTATCTTTTACCGCATGTTTTTCAAGGGCGATCAGTTCCATCTCGTCCTGAATATGGTTGATGGAATGCTGGATGATCGGGGCATTACGAATCGCCGTGACCGATTCCGGCTCGAAAACATGAAGCATGGCCTCGGCGGGAATATCATTAACGCCGCCGCCGTCCTCAATTGTGCGGTAAAAAAGCGGAGCGCCAAACGCATCGACGCCGATGCCATCCACCGTCTCCTTCGATCCCGCACTGTCGCCTACGCGGTGAGCCTCGATCAATTGCAGGAGCGGGCGACCATCTGCCCCCCTGGTCTTGTGAACGAAATACTCCCCGTCCACATCTACGGCGCGGCAAATCACCGACTGGCATTCCTCAAATGAAAAGCGGCGGGTGACTTCACAACGCCCAGCCCAAAGCGCGAAATATTCCTCAGCTTGACGGTTCCATGCTGGGTCGGACGATTGCGCCTGCGGCTTGATGCCATCCCCCGTCGAGTAGATCGCCATGTTGCCCACCAGTTCCCGCACGAACCCCGAATTTTTGTGAAGATATCGGGAACGGCGCACCAGTTCCGTGCGGACGTATGGCGAAAGATCGCGCTTGGCGTCCCCCGGCGGCACACCGGGAATACGCGCGCGACGGGTGCTGAAGTTTGCTCCCTCGTATGCCGACCACCATGCTTTGGGGATCAGAATCGGCGGCACCAAGCGGGTGATCAGACGAATGAGTGGGTTCATAACGGTAGGTATCCGACCACGCCGGACTGGGCGACGTTGCGACGGGGACCGTAGGTCGCAGGATCAAGAACGCGGAGTGCATAGGCACATTCTTGAAGGACTTCCTTGACGGTCATCGGGAACTGCTTTGAAACCGTGGAACCGCTATCGCCCCATTGCATGACGGTCTTGCCCTCGACGAGCATCTCTTTCGCCTTCGACTGAATCTGGAGCACCTCGGCGACGGTGAACCCGGTAATGAATAAGCCCTGAGCCATGCCGGGGGCGGGATGTCAATTACCGTGGATGCTCGTCCTGTGGATATTGACTACCTGAAGGCCATCTGATAGCACTCCTGAGTGAAAGCTCTTACAATCAAGCAGCCGTGGGTTCACGCTATCCTTACTGAAGGTAAGGACATAGAGAACAGAACATGGGCCACTTCTCATCGCGGATGGATCGCTATTCATGCATCTGCGAAACCTCAGCGGGATGCTGAATTTCCAGGTGGAATCCAAGTACCGGATCTGGACGGACTCGACTATCCTGCGATTTGCGGCGTAGCTCGAATCATAGATATTGTCTCAAAGAGCAGCTCTCAATGGTTTCAGAAACCTGACGATGATTCCAATAATTACGGGTGGATTCTTGCGGACGTTACCCCTCTCCCTTCACCGATTGAATGCAATGGCGCTCAAAAACTCTGGAATGTTCCCCCCAATATCTTTCGGTCGATTCGGAGGCAACTTCCAAAAATCAATTTTGAGCCCGATCCAACAGCACCCGCGAAACTCAAGCTTCATACTTTCCAATATCAAGGTAAGCCCAAGAGGGGTGAAGGTTTGAGAATAGGCACAACTCGCCGACCGCCACGTGGCGTTACCCGCGATCAGTGGCATAAGCATTTTGACGTGTGGTTCCCCGTGCTTGCTCCAAGTGACGAACTGCGGTCACATTCAAAAAATAGAAAAATGGACGATCCTCTCGTAAGAGAGCGTTTCTTTGATTCATACGAGCGCCAGCTTCTTGGGAGTGCAGAGAGTCGGCAGGCGGTGGAACTCGTCGCTGCAATTGCTCTGCGAATGCCGATCAGCATCGGATGCTACTGTGAAGACGAAACCCGCTGCCATCGCTCACGTCTATTTACTGTCATCGAGCGTGTAGCAAAAAGGCTTAATGTCTGATCCCGCAATTTGTCCAAGCAGTTTATCCTGGCTCCACCCTCGCATTACCGGCAGCGGCCACCGAGGGATCGATGAAGATGGACGTTCCCCTATCCGTATCAAACCGGAATACGCTTAGCTGCGCCGATGATCCGGTAATCGACGCCAATCTTGCCCGTATTGAGCGGAGCAAACTCTTTGAACGCAGTCACGGTGAGATCGATGGCATTGCCGGTGCTGCGCGACGGTCCCAAATCAATCACCGGGATGGTGATCGTTGCCAACGAAGCGAGATGGGTCACTTCCACCCGCATCCCCCACGGCAGCTTCGGGATAGGCGAACCCGCGCAGTGGCCAAAGTTCATCGGGAGTGCGCAGCCCAGAATCGCCGGACGTTGCTTGGTGTTGACGCCGCTGGCCGTTTCGCCGTCGTCCTCCGGGTCGTTCGCGCCGCCGAACCAGGTGGCCTGCGCATTGCGAACCACGATGTCGTCGCCCTCGACGGTGGCGGTGAAACCCCAAGGGCCATCTCCCGTAAGCACTTTTGGCTTACTGCTGAACAGATTTTTGAGCCAGGTGAACATACGATTATTGAGCTGCGGCGGTTGTGCGGGCTGCGGCAGCCGCGTTGTTCAAACCGGTTGCGATGTGCTCGACGACGGCGGCGGATTGCACTTTCCCCGCCGATTGCAGCGCATTACCCGCCACGGTGCCGAGGCTCCCAGCAAGTTGCTGCCACTGTGCGCCGTCATTTGGGCTCCAGATTTGCACGATCTTCGACACGTCCTCCGAGTTCACGATGGTGGTTTCATTCTGGCGCAGTCCGGAGGCGACGGAATCCAAGAAGTCCGCTTTGAAACTCTTATCGGTTTCGTCCACGGCTGCGGAAATCAGCACATTTTCTGCGACGGAGAGTGCGCGCTGGCCGACGACTGCAAGGGTGGAGTCGATCTGTGGCTTGTGCGTTTGCACCCAAGCGCACCCGGATAGGGCAAACAAGGGAAGGAGGGCTACCACGATCAATGGCGCGATCAAACGAGTGGGCGTGTCATTGGCCGCCGGGGTTGCGTCGTTCGGAATATTGCCGCCGGTGACGCGCTTGTCCTTGGCCTGCGTGGCAAAGGTGCCACCGGAAAGGACAGCCACGATTCCCGCGAGGCCGGTGACGTAAGTTCGCGCGGCGTCGGGCAGGAACGCGACGAGGCCGGGGTTGATGGCAATGGCGGATGCGATAACCGCGATCCAGCCGCTCAGGGTAGTGCGCCAGTTAGCGCCGAGGATGTTGTTCATGCCACCGACGCGGTGTCAAATTGCTGGCGTTAAAAAAGTATGGCGTGACGCGAAGTAATGATTGCTTCAGAATCCGCATTGCAATGTCAGAGCGCAAGAAGCCAAGAATTCCTGATGTGCCAGAGGTTTCCCCCGAGAAATTGGAACGGGCATTCCCGGGCGGTTTTAAGAGTCGGGATGAGGCGAACGCACTCACTGCATACGCTTTTCGGAACGGTCCAATCGAAAATCTCCACGCGGGCAAAGCCTCCTCGCTGACCGCCGATCCTGAGTTGAGCAGGATAACCGACGAGGAAATGAAGGAACTCATGATTTCCGCATCAGAGAGGCTTGCGGCAATCCTCGAACTGCGAGACAGCAATCCTGATAAATACAAGAGGTTCGTTCAGGATTACGGCACCAAATATTGCCGACGGTGGATTCGCTGAGAGTGGAGCGGAGGGAAAGATTCACGTCACCTCCGCAGAATCGATTTGCTGGTGGTCTTCAAAATTTGAGGTTACATCCTCTCCATTCCGAATCACCCGACGCCCTTCGCCCAGCGTGAGCCAGCGGCAAACGATCACGTCACAGTAGGCGGGCGAGATTTCCAAGCCATACACGCGCCGCCCGAGTTGTTCCCCGGCGATCAATTGGCTGCCGCTGCCAGAGAATGGCTCATAGCACAACCCACCCTTGTTCGTGTGCTGGCGCATTGGCACCGCGAAGCACTCCAGCGGTTTGGGCGTAGGATGATCGGGCCGCTCGTCGGCGTTCAATCCCTCAATCTCCCAAACGCTGCGCCCGTAATCGGGCGTTTCGCGCGGCGGCTTGTTGCCCTTGATCCAGCCGAAGAAGCACGGTTCGTGTGCCCACAAATACCACGACCGCGTTAGAATCGGGCGGTTCGGTTTTGACCAAATGATCTGCTGATGAACGAACGCGCCGTTCTTTTCCCATGCTTCTTCCACCATCATCTGCCGCTTGCTTGCGTGCCAGCAATACCACGCGGCGTGGGGATCGATTGCCTCGGCGATGGCGGCTTTGATGAAGCGGTCGTAAAGCTCGTTATTCTGCGATGCATCGGCTTCATCCCAACTCGGCCCGTAGGTTTCCGACCAATCGGTGTTGGTTTTTGGGCGGGTGCCGGGATGGTTGGTGCCGTCATACCCGACCAGGTAGGGTGGGTCGGTGGCGAAGAGGATCGCCCGCTCGCCATTCATCACCCGGCGTACATCTTCCACATTGGTGGAGTCGCCGCACAGGAGCCGGTGGTTCCCAAGTTCATAAAGGTCGCCCGGCTTCGTAATGGGATTGACCGGTGGCGGCATGGTCGTGTTGCCGTCGCCCTCGGTGGTATCCAACCGTTTGAGCAAGTCGTCGAGCGAGTCCTCGTCGAACCCGGTCAGGTCGAGATCGATCTTGCCATCCAATTCCTTGAGCAGCACCTTCAAGCTATCCTTATCGGTTTCGGCCAATTCCGCCAAACGGTTATCGGCAAGCATGTCAGCCCATTCTTCGGCCTCATTTTCGTAATTTTGAAAATCGACGGGGACCAACGGCATCGCCAGCAACTTCGCAGCATCCAATCGCCCGTGGCCCTTGATCACGAACCCCGACCGCTTCGACACCACGATGGGATTGCGGAATCCCTGTCCCTTGATGATCTTCGCCAGCAGCTTGATTTGAACCTCGGGGTGCCGGTTGGGATTGCGCGGGTTTGGGATCAACTTTTCGATGTCCACCATTTCGGTGTGCGCGCAGAAAACAGGAATATCGCTCATGCCACCGCACAGGTGTCAACGGCGCATTGACACCCCGGCATGGGCATGGCTACGAAAAAGCGTCCCGCGTCCGTTCACATCCCATCCCGACTCGAACGCCGGTTTGAACTGCTCTGGCAGACTGTGGACGGCCCTGCGCTGCAATCGGAATTCCGCTTTCATCCAACTCGGAAATGGCGGGCGGATTACGCTCACCTCGATAGCCGTACGCTGATTGAAATCGAAGGGGGCGCTTGGGTGGGCGGTCGCCACACCCGTGCCGCCGGATTCGTGGCCGACGCCGAGAAATATCTGGAAGCAACGCTGGCGGGTTGGCGCGTGGTGCGGTTGGTGGATCGCCAACTGACCCTGGAAACCGTGGGGCGCGTGGCGGTGGCGGTCAGATGTGGGTGGTAGGTTACGGCTCAGAACCAAAATCGGCTCTTTTTCACGGTGGGGTCGATCCATGCTTTCACGACTTCACTGCGCTCGCACTGACTTGAGAGCTTCAAGAGTTGGCTGTTATGCCGTGCCTGCTTTTGGATTCGCTCCAAACCGATTTTCACCGGGAGTGCTGTCGCCAAGCATAAATACAAACAGCACAATCGCGCCGACAAGCGGGAGCAAACCGATCAGCAACCACCAACCGCTGTGATCGGTGTCATGAAGCCGACGCACAGTTACGGCGATGCCTGGAATTAGGACGGCCAGCGAGTAGATGCCTCCCAACAGGCCCATACTCGCTTGATTGCTGTGAGAGCCTGTCGCATAGTCGATGACTCCGAGAACAATGCCAATGATCACGTTGAAGAGGCAAAAATACCAATACTCTTTCCGCCTCGCTCTGCCGCTGAAAACCGCATATTTTTTAAGGACTTCAAGATACCAATTCATATTTTTCTCCTGTTATTGAGTCGTTGAAATTTCCGAGCCGATTTGGATTTTGGGAAAGGAAGGGCATCCAGTCAACTGTTGAAACATTCGATTCGGATGTAGGGGATTGTCCCAATGGTCAACTCATACCAAAAAAAGAAATGGTATTTAACAACTCTCCCGCATGCCGTCACAGGCGACAACAACGCGAGCCACTCGTCCAAATGTTATCAAAAAAGCTCACCGGGGCGGCTCATTTTGAAAACTTCCCGAACGGCGGCGAGCAGATCGCGCCCTGAAAGTTCCACAGGCGATTCACCCGGCATCATGATTGTGATGCGCGGGTTCAGGCCCCCATGGTAATCGTAGCCGCAATCGTGCCCGCGATAACCACCCTGAATGCCGAACTCCTCCGTGATGCGTGCGGTCAGAGCTTCGTCATCCAGGCGGGCGGCACCCGCCCAGCGCCCCGTCGCTCCCGCGAAGGAGTGGAGGGACTGGACGAGCGCGACCTGCTGCGTGGGCGAGAGTTTCACGCCGCTACGCCGTGGCGCAGGACGTCGATCTGAACGTCAGTGAGGTCGGCGGGTTTGCCGTGGCGCTCCCATGTCGCGGGGGTGCGCCCAAAACCAAGTTGAACCGAGAGGCTGGCTTTGGGCATGACGATCTCGTGGGCTTGGAAGATGCGCGCGGCTTCCTCATGCTTCACCCCGGCTTTGCCGAGCGCCTTCGCCACCGCGCAGGCGGAAAAACCCATGATACGATTGAGCTTCGTGCCCTTGGGCCGTCCGGTTGCAGGCGCTGGTTGCTCTTCAACCGGTGATGGCTGTTCAACGGGGGCGGGTTGCGGCGGCGGGACGGGTTGCACGGGCTCAGGCTCCGGCGCTGGCGTGCTGGCCACTGCCAGCGCGGTGAACGATTTGATCGTAGCATGGCGACCCCGACCTTCAAAGGTGACTTTGCCGTATTCGAGTTTCCCGCTGCACCCGGCCAGCGTGTCGAGGTTGTTGATTTTGTCGATGACCGGCTTCCGGCCCGATGCCGTGTAGCGGAAGTGAGATGCACCACGAGGGACGGGGTGCGTGGTTTTGATGGATGCCGTGGTGGCGTTGGATGCGATGGTGATGTTCATGGTGTTTGGTGTTTTATTTGGATTGCTTCGGGTCGCGTTGGTTGGATGCGACAAATTCACGCTCAAGAAGGATGCAGCACTTGGTGTATTCGCGGGTCTTGATTTCCCCTCTCTCCAAAGCCCTTCTTAGCTTTTCACAGGCGCAGGCATATTTTCTATCTCTGGCGGTCAGTGTTGTTTTCATGAAGTTTATTTCGATTCGGAAAGGATAGCGTCGAGTTGGTCCCGCAATGCCCTTGCCGCTTTCATGTCGACCACCAGGATCGAGCGCATGTTGCCGTGCGGCTCGTTGGCGAAGGCGATCTCCACCGCGTCGATCTGCTCCTTCGCACTGTAGTTGAATGCGACGCCCATGCGGGCGGTCGCCGTATTTTGGACCGCGCCATCGAGGCGGTCGGGGTTCGCGCTAAACCGGGCGTAGTTTGGATCGATGTTCATGGCTTATTCCTCCGGGATGCTTGAGGGCATGTGCATTC
>Ga0316232_1003929_pt1 | contig 13100 bp, 15 predicted proteins | sample TBHtaG_FD_206006 | JGI IMG/M metagenome (GOLD analysis project Ga0316232, IMG submission 206006) | Freshwater microbial communities from Trout Bog Lake, Wisconsin, USA - TBH18025_13 | ecosystem: Environmental > Aquatic > Freshwater > Lake > Hypolimnion/Profundal zone | place: USA: Wisconsin... | reverse complement strand
CAGCGGCCGCGGACCGATGGGCGGTCCCGGCATGATGATGCGCGGCGCGGACCGGGATGCCCGCAACTTCGATCTGGGCGGCCCCGTCGAGCGGCTGCAGCTGCGTGCCGAGCGCAGTGACATTGACTGCCGTTCGGTGCGGGCGCGCTTCGGCAACGGCAACAACAACGACATTTTCCATGGCCTGCTGCGGCAGGGCCGGACCGCCGATATCGACATGCCCGGCCGCGCCCGGAGCCTGGATGGCCTGGTCTTCAACTGCACTGCCATGGACCGCCGCGGCGGCACCATTCGCATCAGCGCCGATGTTGGCCGTTTCCGCGACGACTGGATGCGTGGCCCTAACTGGCGTGCCACCTGGTCCCGGATGTTCAACTGGGGCAGCACCGCGATCAATGACTGGCGCCTGGTCGGCACCGAACGTTTCGAAGGCCGCGGGGACCGGGAAGAGGCCTTTACCGGGTGGCGCGGCGTGAATGCGGAATCAGTGGCGTTGAAGCCGCTGGAAGCCGACGCCCGCTGCAGCCGCGTTGTCGCCCGCTTCGGCAATGGGCGCGACCAGATGTTGAACGTCAACAATGGCGACCTGCTGCGCCGGGGCATGTACTACAAGCTCGATCTGCCCGGCCGCAGCCGCGACCTCACCAGCCTGTCCCTGCGCTGCAGCGCTGTGGGCGCGGGGCGGGTATCGATCCAAATTTTCACCGGTCGCTAGCGGCACGGCGGAAAATTGAAAGGCCCGGCCCTGAGCCGGGCCTTTTGTCTTGCGCATAGCTGTCAACATTGGGTTCCTGCTTGCAGCAGGCGCAAAATCGCTCATCAAGCGGATTGCAGCGGCAAATCAGGGTTTTTGTCATGATCCGATATCTGGGTCTTGCGATTTCATTGCTTGTGATTGCGCTTCCCGCCCAAGCCGATCCCATCCCGGCGCAGACCGAAATCCTGCTGCGCGCCGCCGCCGGAAAAAGCGACGCCGCGCTGGCCACCACCGCCGATGTCGCCAAAAAGGCATTCCCCAAATCCGCCAAGGAGGTCGACGCACTGGTCAAGCAGCTGCGTGCCGTCGCCACCCAGCGCCGCCAGGAAAAACTGCGTCATCTCGGCCTGCTGCGCGGCTGGAAGGGGCATGGCCAAGTGGGGGCTTCCAGCACCAGCGGCAACACCCGCTCTACCGGGCTGGCGGTGGGATTGGATTTTTCCCGCGAGGGCCTGAAATGGACGCACGCTTTCCACGCCACCTTCGATTATGAGCGCGACAATGGCGTGGAGACCAAGGGCCGCTATTTCGGCAGCTACCAGGCCAATTACCGCTTCAGCGACAATCTCTACCTGTTGGGCCTTGCCAGCTGGGAAAGCGACCGTTTCTCCGGCTTCGACACCCGGGCCAGCGAATCGCTGGGCTTTGGCTATTCCCTGATCCGCACCTCCGCGGTCAGCCTGTCGGTGGAAGGTGGGCCGGCCCTGCGCCAGACCGATTTCGTCGTCACCGGTCCCAGGAACGGCTTCGCGGCACGGGCGGCCATGAACTATGCCTGGTCGGTGACGTCAAACCTCAAGCTCACCGAGAACATGTCTTATTACAACGAGAACCAGGACGGCACCTTCACCGCCAACACCGCTTTCACTGTCGGGCTGATCGGCTCGCTCTCGATGCAGGCCTCTTACCTGGCGCAGTATGAAAGCGCGCCCCCCACGCTGCTGCACCGCTACAACAGCACGGCGCGCACGACCCTGGTTTATTCTTTTTGACGGTTATCGGGGCGGCGCCTATTCAGGCGCACGCACATAGGGCTCGACCACGCCGTTATACTTGACGGTCATGGCGTTGCCGTGCCGATCCACGGTCTTGCCGACGGCAAGGCGGACCCATCCTTCGCTGACGCAATATTCCTCGACATTGTTCTTGTCGGCGCCATTGAAACGGATGCCAACGCCCCGCTCCAGCAGCTCGGCATTGTAGAAGGGACTTTTGGGATTGACCGAAAGACGGTCGGGAAGGGGCGTTTCCTCGCTCATGACGGCTGAATAGAGAATAGCGCGGCGGTCCTCAAGCCCCTCCCCGCCTCCCGCCTCCCGGCAGGGCATAAAAAGGTTGATCGGGCCGGGGGTTTGCCTGTTGAGTGCGCCCGCAAACCAAGGGGGCCACCATGGCTTTTACCATCTACGACGCGTCCATACCGCCGCTGGTCTACATGCTGGAAAATCTCAGCCATGTCCTCACGCTGGGGGAAAGCCACGCCCGGGAGAACGGCATCGAGGCCAAGCACTATCTCGAAGCACGCCTGGCGCCCGACATGTTTGCCCTGGTCAAGCAGGTTCAGGTTGCGACCGACATGTCCAAGGGCTGCGGCGCCCGCCTCGCCGGCGCCGAGATTCCCAAATACGAGGATACCGAGACCAGCTTTGCCGAGTTGCAGGCCCGCATCGCCAAGACCGTCACCTTCCTCAAGGGGCTGGATCGCGCCGCCTTCACCGGCGCCGAGGACAAGGCGGTGTCGCTGAAATTCCCCAACGCCGAATTCAATTTCAGCGGCAAGGACTATCTCAACAACTTCGCCATGCCGAATGTCTATTTCCACATCACCACGGTCTACGCGATCCTGCGCCACCAGGGCGTGCCGCTGGGCAAGCCGGATTTTCTGGGCCGCCGGTCGTAAGCACCGCGCGAAGCGAAAAAGGCTCGGCGGAAGCCGGGCCTTTTTTCTTGGCCTCAATGTTCGCGCGGCCCGCCGGTGCCCTGGAAATAGGTATATTTCGCGCCACCCTCGGCGCGCTGGAAATGGTGGCGGGTGTCGCGATGCCAGACCTTGTTCATGTCCATATACCAGAAATAGCGGGGATCGCGGCCCCAGTACCCGTCCAGCACGCGGCCATAATAGCCATCGTAATAGGCTTCGTAATATTTGGGATTGGGGCCGGGGCGCTGGGTGGTGCAGGCGGCGGCCAGCAGGGCAAGCAATATGACGCTTTTGCGCATGATCTTTCTTCCGGAAGGCCCCCGCTGCTTACACGAAAATGATTTTTGTATCTGCCGTGCCGGGGCGGAAAAGACGGGAACCAAGACCAGTTTATAAGCGTTCTAACTTGCCCATATTCCCCCACCAGATTCGAGGATGCCCATGGCCAAGACAAGCAAAGCCGCAAAATCCAGTCCCCGCCTCGATACGCCGACCGACCTGTCCGGCAACGCCACGCCCGAAATCGCCGCCGCCCTGAATGGCTGCCTTGCCGATGCCTTCGCGCTCTACATGAAAACCAAGAATTTCCACTGGCACGTCTCCGGCCCGCATTTTCGCTCCTATCACCTGCTGTTCGACGAGCAGGCGGCGGAGATCTATGCGACCACCGATGAACTGGCGGAACGGGTGCGCAAGGTCGGCGGCAGGACAATCCATTCGATCAGCGAAATCTCCAGGTTCCAGACCATCAAGGACAACAACAACGACTTCGTCAGCGCCGAAGACATGCTGATGGAACTGATGGCCGACACCAAGACCGTCATCAAGAACATGCGAGCCGCCCATGCGGTGGCCGACAAGCATGAAGACGTCGCGTCCGCATCGATCCTGGAGAATTTCATCGATGCCGCGGAGAAGCGCCACTGGTTCCTGTTCGAGGCCAGCCGCTCCGGCGACGGTTCCGGGCACTAGCGCAAAGCAAAAGGGCCCGGTTCACACCGGGCCCTTTTTGACAGGCGCTGCACGCTATTTCGCGGCAGTTTTCTTGATAGGCGGATCGAAGCGGCCAAGACGGCAGATCTCTCCCGTGGTGAATGTCCGCAACGTCTGTACATCCTCGCAGACTTCCTGGGTCGAATTGACCCTCCAGGCGAAGCCGCCAAAAATCAGGCTGTCGCAGGTCTGGCGCAGATGATTGTTGTAGATCGTCCCATCCTTCATCTTGAAGGTGAGGATCTTGCCATCCTTGGAGGTAGTATCCTGGATGTCCTTTACATTCAGGCAGATATTGGTGCGGCGGGCAGGCTGGCTGGGCGCCGGCTGGGCCGCCCCCGGAAGAGTTGCTGCCACAAGGAACGCGGCGGCGAGGATTTTCATGGTTCGCATGTCGAAATCTCCCTGTCGGCCCCCCAGCCCTTACCCCATAATATCGTCCTTCCGGCATTGGCCGACAAGGCCCGCCAAGCCCTTAGGCCCAAACGCTTGACGCGGGCAGGCGCCTCGGCCAAAGGTCCGGCCCTGTTTTCCCCGGAGTTGTTACCAGTGTCCGCGCCCGCCGCCGCATCCGTGACCATGACCCTGCCTGATGGCAAGGCGCTGACCTTCCCGCGCGGCGTCACCGGCGGCGAGATCGCCGCCGCCATCGGGCCCGGCCTGGCCAAAGCGGCGCTGATCCTGGAGGTCGATGGCAAGGAATGGGACCTGTTCCGCCCCATCGAGCAGGATGCCCATGTCCGCATCATCACCCGGAAGGACGACAAGTCGCTGGCGCTGATCCGCCACGACGCCGCCCATCTGCTCGCCATGGCGGTGCAGGACCTTTATCCCGGCACCCAGGTGACCATCGGCCCGGCCATTGAAGATGGCTTCTATTACGACTTCGCCCGCGCTGAGCCTTTCACGCCCGACGACCTGCCGAAGATCGAGGCGCGCATGCACGAGATCGTGAAGGAAGCGCGCCCCACCCGCCGCGAGGTCTGGCCGCGCGACAAGGCGGTGCAGCATTTCAAGGACATCGGCGAAAGCTTCAAGGCCGAGCTGATCGCCTCGATTCCGTCGAACGAGGATGTCTCGATCTACTGGCATGGCGACTGGCATGATCTGTGCCGGGGTCCGCATTTTCGCACCACCGCCGAGATCGGTGACGCCTTCAAGCTCACCAAGATTTCCGGCGCCTATTGGCGCGGCGACGCCAAGAACGCGCAGCTGCAGCGCATCTACGGTACCGCCTGGCGCGACAAGAAGGAACTGGACGCCTACCTCACCCGCATGGAGGAGGCCGAAAAGCGCGACCATCGCAAGCTGGGCCGCGAGATGGACCTCTTCCACATGCAGGAGGAGGCGGTGGGCCAGGTCTTCTGGCACCCCAACGGCCATACGCTGTGGCGCACGCTGGAAAACTATATTCGCCGCCGCGTCGGTGAGGCCGGCTACAACGAGATCAAGACGCCGCTGCTGTTCGACCGCAAGCTGTGGGAACAATCCGGCCACTGGGACACGTTCCACCAGAACATGTTCATCGCCGAGGTCGAGGATGAAGGCCGCACCCTGGCGGTGAAGCCGATGAACTGCCCCGGCCATATCCAGGTCTTCAAGCAGGGCACCAAGTCCTATCGGGAGCTGCCGCTGCGGCTGGCCGAGTTCGGCTCCTGCCATCGCTATGAGCCATCCGGCGCCCTGCACGGCATCATGCGGGTGCGCGGCTTCGTCCAGGACGATGCGCATATCTTCTGCACGCATGACCAGATCACCGACGAGACCAAGGCCTTCTGCGAATTGCTGCTTCGGGCCTATCGCGACCTGGGCTTTGACAGCGTCAAGGTCAAGCTCTCGACGCGCCCGGAAAAGCGCATCGGTTCCGACGCGGTGTGGGATCTGGCGGAAGGCTCGCTGGAAAGGGCCACCCGCGCCGCCGGCCTGGACTTCACCTACAATCACGGCGAAGGCGCCTTCTACGGTCCCAAGATCGAGTTCACCCTCACCGACGCCATCGGCCGCGAATGGCAGTGCGGCACGCTGCAGGTGGACTTCAACATGCCCGAACGGCTGGGCGCGACCTATATCGGCGAGGATGGCAACAAGCACCCGCCGGTGATGCTCCACCGCGCCATTGTCGGCTCGATGGAGCGCTTCATCGGGGTCCTGATCGAGCATTATGCCGGTAAGTTTCCGCTCTGGCTGGCGCCGGTGCAGGTGGCCGTGGCCACCGTGGTTTCCGACGCCGACCCCTATGCCCGCGAAGCCATGGCGGCCCTCAAGGCGGCCGGCATCCGCGCCGTCCTGGACACCGACAATCAGACCGTGAACTACAAGGTGCGGCAGCATAGTCTGGCCAAAACCCCCTATTTGCTGGTTTTGGGGCGCCGGGAGGCGGAAAACCGGTCCGTTACGGTCCGGAAACTGGGGGTGGAAAAGCAGGAAAGCCTTGCGCTTGACGCGGCAATTTCTATGCTCACCGCCGAAGCCGTCCCGCCCGACCTTCGTTGAGCGGCCCCCGAGAACCATTCTGCGCACATGATCGGAAATCCGTTTCGTGAGGCCGGCTGGAAACCCTCGCGAGACCGTTCTGTCGTGCGTGGCCGTTAACAAGCCAGGAGAGAGTCATAGTCCCTAGACGTTTTCAGGGTAACGCCCCGCCGCCCGCCAAGGATGGTCCGCGCATCAACGACGAGATCACCTCCCGCACCGTATTGCTGATCGGTGATGACGGTCACAAATACGGCGAAATCGGCCTCGACGAGGCGTTGGCGCTGGGCGAGGAAAAGGGCTTCGACGTGGTCGAGGTCTCGCCCGACAACAAGCCGCCCGTCGCCAAGCTGATGGACTATGGCAAGTTCAAATACGAACAGCAGAAGAAGGCCAACGAAGCCCGCAAGAAGCAGAAGGTCATCGAGATCAAGGAGATCAAGATGCGCCCGACCATCGACGATCACGATTACGACGTGAAGATGCGGGCGATGAAGCGCTTCTTCGAGGAAGGCGACAAGGTCAAGGTGACCCTGCGCTTCCGCGGCCGCGAGATGGCGCATCAGCATCTGGGCATGGAACTGCTCACCCGGGTCCAGAAGGACACCGAGGTGATCGCCAAGCTGGAGCAGTATCCGAAGATGGAAGGCAGGCAAATGATGATGGTTCTCGCGCCCCGCTGACGCGTGTCGCTCGAACCATTGCCTGCAAAAATGAAAAAGGGCTCCCTCGCGGAGCCCTTTTTTTATACGCCCGACATCGCCTTGTAGACGACGCGGCCGTCATGGATCAGGAACAGCACCTCGACTACGCCGGGCGTTCCGGCTTGTGCCGCGTTGACAAAGCCGAAGGCGGCCTGGGCTTCGCTGCCATGGGCCCGCGCCAGGCGAAAAAGATAGGCACCGCAGCCTTCCGGTGTCGACAGGCATTTCTGCGCCGCCGGATCAAGGCGGTCGAAGCCGCCGCTGTCGCGTGGCGCGAAATTCTCCATCAGGCCGAGATAGGACAGCCGCCGGACGTCGCCGCTGCCGGTATCGAAGCCCAGGCGCGACAATTCCGGCACCGCCGTCTCACCCGGCACGATGCGGACATAGGCGGCCTTCAGGGCCGCCAACGGCACATCGGCGGCATTCGCCTGAGGCGCGGCATGCCGCCACAGATTGGCCACCAGCAGGAACAGCAGCAACACCACCGCCAGGCACCAGAGGCCAAGCCGCCGGCCGAACCAGCGATCACCGCGCAGGGCGCGCCTTCTGTCTCTCATCGCCGTTAACCGTTAAGCCACGGCGGCACGCTAGCGGCGCTGGACAGCGTGACAAAGCAAACATCGCGTTTAGGATTAATCGCAACGCAGATTGACACGACGCCTTACGCGTTGGCGCCCGACACTATGAGGGCCACCGCCTGCCCTTGCCCCGCGCCGTCCAGCAGCGCTGCCAGCGCCGCTGCGCCGCCCGGTTCCACCACCAGCTTGAGCGTGTTGGCGGCATAGGCAACAGCACGGGCCAGCGACGCATCGTCGACCGACAGGCCGGGCCCAAGCCGGTTCTTGGCGATCTGGAAGACGATCTCGCCCGGCGCCGGCGCCATCAGCGCGTCAGCGATGGACAGCGCGCCGCCCGGCGCGGCAGTCCGGTGGCCCGCTTCCAGGCTGCGTTTCATGCCGTCGAAATTTACCGGCTCCACCGTCCGCACGACAGCGCTGCCGTTCAGCCCCAGCGCCGTGCCGCTGGCCAGGCCGCCGCCGCTGCAAGGCACCAGCACGGTATCAAGCCTGACACCGAACCGCGCCGCATCCTCGGCGATCTCCAATCCCACCGTCCCCTGCCCGGCAATCACCTCGGCCTGATCGAAGGGCTTGATCAGGGTGGCGCCGCGCTCCGCACAAAGCCTGGCGGCAATCGCTTCCCGATCATCATGGACGCGGTCGTAGAACACCACTTCGGCGCCATGTCGTCGCGTCCCTTCCAGCTTGGCCAGCGGCACGTCCTTGGGCATCACGATCAAAGCGGGCGCGCCAAACAGAGCGGCGGCGGCGGCAACACCTTGGGCATGGTTGCCGGAGGAGAAGGCCACCACACCGCCGCGCAGTTGCTCCGGAACAAGCTGGGCCACCGCGTTGCAGGCGCCTCGGAACTTGAAAGATCCGGTGCGCTGCAGGGTTTCCAGCTTGAGAAAAACGCGTCCATCCACCAGCGCGCTCAACACCGGGCTTTCCACCAATGGCGTGCGCACGGCATGCGGCTTGATGCGGCGGGCGGCGGCTTCGACATCACGCAGATTCGGTATCATGTCATTCTCGCAAGGACTTCAGCGCACGGCGCCGGTGACGCGATAGATCGTGACCGCCACCGGTTTGCCGCGCGAATAGTTGAAACCGGTCACAGTCTGCAGCGCCGTGGCATCCGCTTCCTGCTCGGCGAGCCGCGCCAGGAAAGCGCCCTTCTCTCGCGCCTCGATCAGCGCCAGGCCACCGCCCCGCGCCGCCAGTTCGGCAGCGCCAGCGCCATCGGCCAGTCCAAGGTCTGCGCCCAGTGCAAAAAGCATGCTGGGCTCCTCATAGCCCGCCAGCACGGGCGGCGGATCGCTGGCGCGTTGATCCTCCCGCACCAGCGCCGCCAAACGGGTCGTAACCCAGAGCTGCTCCAGGTGCGGACCCGCCACTGCCGTCAGTGGCGGCACCAGCACCAGCGGTGCCGCGATGGCAAGGCTTGCCGCCCAGCTACGCCGTCCCGCCGCGAACAGGCCCAGCGCCGCCAGGGCCAGAGCCAACCCCACCGCGGTGAAAAGGCAGAGCCACCACAGACCCTGCAGCTTGAACAGCGACCAGTCGCCGCCATAGAGGTGCTGCGCCAGTGGCGCCGCTGCCGCCAGCGCCAGCGCGCCCAGCAGATATTGCAGCCCGCCGATCCAGCGGGCTATGCCTTCCCAGCGCCACGGGGCACGGCCGCCGGTCAGCCACAGCGCCGCCAGGATCGCCAGCGCCGGATAGGATGCCAGCGCGTAATGCGGCAGCTTGGTCGGCACCGATTCGACCACCAGCCACCAGCCGCCGGCCCAGGCCAGCAGGAAACGGATTACCGGTTCCCCGCGACGCGCCCATCCCAGCATCAGGCCCGGTGCCACAAACAGAATGGTTGGCCAGAAGGTCACGGCCGACAGCAGCAGATAATAGCCGGGCGGTGCGCCATGGCTTTCCTGGCCCCCTTCCAGCTTGGCGGCAAAATCGTTGCCCAGCGATTGCTGGAAGAAGGCACCATGGCTTTGCAGGGCGATGGCGATCAGCCAGGGCGATACCAGCAGCACAGTCAGCAGCAGTCCGCGCAGCGGCCGCAGGGTTCCCAGCCAGCGCCAGGCGGACGGCGCCCCTTCCTGGCCCCGTGCCATCCAGCCATCCCATCCCAGCAGCACAGCGATGGTGACGATGCCGACACCCGGCACGATGGGAAACTTCACCAGCACCCCGGCCGCCACTGCGGCCCAGCCCGCCAGCACCATGGCCCCGGACGGGGGCGCGAATGTCTGCCGCGCTGCCCGGTAAAGCCGCAACAGCACGCCCTGCACACCCAGCACGCAGGCGAGCAGCACCGCGTCGGTGGTGGCGATACTGGCTTCGCCCGTCAGCAACACCGTCACCGCCATCAGGGCGCCTGCCAGCACAGCCGCCTCGGGGGGACCGACAGCGCGGGCGCACCAAACCGTCAGCCACACCGCCAGCAAGGCGCCCAGCAGCGAGGCGAGGCGGTAGGTCCAGATCCGGTCGATGCCCACAAAGGGTGAAGCTGCCGCTGTGGTGGCGCTCTGCAGCCAGTAGATGCCGACCGGCTTCTTGTAGCGGGGCACCTGGCCCAGGCGGATATCGACGAAATCGCCCGATTGCAGCATCTGGCGGGAGGCCTGGGCGAATCGGCTTTCGTCACGATCCAAGGCCGGCAGGCTGACGATGCCCGGCAGCCACAGAGCCAGACACAGGACGGTCAGGAGTGGCAGGGGGTGGCGGCCCGCAAAGGCCAAAAAGCGCCCGGAGGGCGGCGCATCGGCCGCGGGGGAGCCCCCCTCCGTTATGGTTTCGGTTTCTGCCATGGGGCTTGTATAAGGCCGGTCCCATCTGGCGGGAAGCGTCCCGGAACGGACTGAAAAAGCACATGGAATTATCGGTGGTGGTGCCGGTGAAGGACGAAGCGGCCAATGTGGGACCGCTGGCGCGGGAGATCGCCGCCGCCCTTGTCACCGGGAAATCTCATGAAATCATCTTTGTCGATGACGGCTCGTCCGACGGCACGCCCGAGGCACTGCTGGGCCTGAAGCAGGAAATCCCCACCCTCAGGGTGCTGCGTCACAGCCGCAACCTGGGCCAGAGCCGCGGGATCTGGACGGGCGTCAAGGCGGCCCGGGGCACCATCATCGTCACGCTGGACGGTGACGGCCAGAACGATCCGGCCGACATCCCGAAACTGCTGCGCGTACTGGAAGCCGAGCCCGGCGTGGGACTGGTCTCGGGTGTGCGCACCAAGCGCAAGGACACGGCCAGCCGCCGGCTCGCCTCCCGCTTCGGCAACGCCTTCCGCAACTGGATGCTGAAGGACGGCGCCACCGACACCGGCTGCGGCCTCAAGGCGATCCGGCGCGAGGCCTTCCTCGCCCTGCCCTATTTCGATCATTTCCACCGCTTCCTGATCGCGCTGGTGCAGCGCGATGGCTGGCAGACGCGCTTCGTGCCGGTGAACCACCGCCCGCGCACGGCAGGCCGCTCGAAGTACACCAATCTGGGGCGGCTGCTGGTCAGCGGCAGCGATCTGCTGGGTGTACGATGGCTGTTGAAGCGCCATGGTGGCCGTGTCGAGACAAAAGAACTGTAGAACATGGGCTTCCTGACCCACCTTTACGAGACGGCGCTGCAGAACCCGTACGACGTTCTGTGGAATGGCTTCGGCTTCCTGGGCGCCATGATTTTCGGCGTCCGCTTCCTGGTGCAGTGGCTGCGCAGCGAACAGGCGGGGCACAGCGTTATCCCCGTCGCCTTTTGGTATCTGAGCCTGACGGGCGGCCTGATTTCGTTCGTCTATGCCGTGCATCAACAGGCCTGGCCGCTGGTGCTGAGCCAGGGCATGCCGCTGCCGATCTATGCCCGCAACATCTGGATGATCTATCGCGACCGGTGGCGCCGCGAATCCGTGTAGGCTGCGGCCTGCAATCCCGGGGCCGGGTCATGGGCGCTTTTCCACTGCTTCTCCTTGCGTTGATTCCCTACAACATCCTGGCCTTTGGCGGCGGGCTGGCCGGACAGGCCGATGTCTCGGCGCTGCTGAACGAAGGATTTGGCGTCAAGCTGCCATCCGGCGATGTCTGGCACTTCACCTATGCCGACATCTTCATCATTTTTTCGCTCTGCCTGCTCTTCGTGGAGATGGTGAAAGCGACGCGCAGCGGGCGCGGCGAGATTCTCAACCACGCCTTTTCCACGCTCACCTTCGTCGCGGCGCTGGTGGAATTCCTGCTGCTGAAGGGCTTCGCCACCACCACCTTCTTCCTGCTGGTGGCAATGGGCCTGTTCGACGTGGTGGCCGGCTATACCATCTCCATCGTTTCGGCCCGGCGCGACCTGATGATGCCTGAGCGGGATTGAGGCTCTCCCGAAGGTTTGGCCGAAAGGCTTGCGGGTGGCGGCTGGCCGGTATATTCCCCGCCCTCCTGAGGTTGGACAGGTGGCCGAGTGGTTGAAGGCGCACGCCTGGAAAGTGTGTAACGGTGAAAGCCGTTCGAGGGTTCGAATCCCTCCCTGTCCGCCATTTCTTCCAGAAATATCAGTTATTCCAGTAACTTAAAACAAAAACGCCGCCGGTTGCCCGGCGGCGTTTTGTTGCGCGGGAAGCCGCCTACTGCGTGCCGCCCGATTCCACCGTGAAATTGTGCTGGCCCTGTGGGAAGGGGTTGATGGCGACACGGGTGTCCATCTGGCCGGCCTTGAAGCTGGCGCGGTGGAAGCGGCCCTGCGCCGCGATGACGACGTCGCCGGCATCGGCCTGGATGACCTCCGGAATACCCTCGATCAGATATTCCATCTTGCCTTCCATGATGAACCAGAACTCGGTGTATTCGGCATGGAAGTGGCCGAGATTGGTCGGCGGTGGCGTCGGCACGCCCATGCCGCGGATGTTGTTGAAGAAGAAATGATCGCTGGCGATGAAGGCGCCGCCACGGCCATTGGTGGCCACCACATCCTTGTAATAGTCGAGATAGGGCTTCTGGCCCGCATCGATCTTGCCCTTGTCGGCGGTCAGCATCGCCTTGACATACTTGTACCCTGCCGGATCCTTCGGCTTGTCCGGGTTGGTGTCGACCGGATAGAGCGGCAGGTGATCGGCCTCGCGGACGTCGAAATAGACCGCCGGCACATCGCCGACGGTTTCCAGCATGTAAGGCGTGCGGTAGGGGATGTTGATTTCAAAGCCCTTGCTGGCGACGAAGGGCTCCTGGCCATCCACCGAGACGCGCACCTGGCCATCCCAGACGATCATGCCGATGCGGTTGTCGGGATACATGACCCGCGGGGTCTTGGCGCCAGCGGCGAGCTGGTGCCAGTCGGCCCACATTTCCTTGTTGCGGACGATGGGCTGGTCCCAGCTCGCGGTCTTGGAATGGGCGGCCCGGATTTCGGACAGGCGCCAGATCGGCTTGTTGACCGCATCGTATTGGGTGATCGGATTCTTCTTCGGCACCCAGGCGACCGGCATCCGCGGCGGCGCCGGGCGGGCGGCCGGCGGCGCAGGCGCCGCCGCATTCTGGGCCATCGCCACGCCTGCAATCAGGGCCATGGTGCCGGCAGTGGCGGCGAGCATGAGAGATTTCATGATGTTCACTGAGGTCTCCTCCTTGTGTCCGCGTTTTCTGCGGCGCGGCTCGATATTGCAGGAGGATAGCCGATTTCTAACGCGCCTGTAATCAAATTCTGTAGCC
>Ga0316232_1003919_pt1 | contig 13134 bp, 10 predicted proteins | sample TBHtaG_FD_206006 | JGI IMG/M metagenome (GOLD analysis project Ga0316232, IMG submission 206006) | Freshwater microbial communities from Trout Bog Lake, Wisconsin, USA - TBH18025_13 | ecosystem: Environmental > Aquatic > Freshwater > Lake > Hypolimnion/Profundal zone | place: USA: Wisconsin... | reverse complement strand
CCCTGTCTCGCTGCGCGAGCCTTCCCCCCTGCCCTGCAGGGGGGACGCTACCTTTAATCCCCCCTGTGAAACAGGGGGGAAGCTGAACGTAGTGAAGCAGGGGGGTCTTTCGCCCAAGGGAAGCACCCCCCCCTGTCTCGTTGCGCGAGCCTTTCCCCCTGCCCTGCAGGGGGGACGCTGCCTTTAATCCCCCCTGTGAAACAGGGGGGAAGCTGAACGTAGTGAAGCAGGGGGGTCTTTCGCCCAGGGGGAGCCCCCCTGTCTCGCTGCGCGAGCCTTCCCCCCCGGGGGATACAGCTGACGTCCCTCGTTGACTGCCGACTAATCAACTTCTTCCTCCACCGATCCCTTTCCTTCCAGCGCATACAGGGCGGCGCCGATCGCTCCGGCCAACTGCGGGAACCGGGGAATCAGCACCGGCCGCCCGATCATCTCCTGCGTCATCTCGACGATGTAGGGGTTGTGCGCCACCACCCCGCCGGTCATGACCACCCGGTCGGTGAGCGAGTCCATCTCCAGCACCCTCTTGATGACCGAATAGAAGATTCCCTTGACGATGTCGGAAACCTGCTTTCCCTGGCGGATGTTCTCCAGCACCTCGGTGGCCGAGAACACGGTGCAGTAACTGCCGAGTTTGATGATGTTTTCCGAGCGGCTGGCGAGGGCGTTCATCTCTTCGAGGGATATGTCGAGTCGGAAGGCCATCTCCTCCAGAAAGGAGCCGGTACCGGCCGCGCACTTGCGGTTCATCTTGAAGCTGCTGCGGCTCCCGGAGTCGTTCAGCTTGACGATCTTGTTGTCCTGCCCGCCGATGTCGATGATGGTGATGGCCCCGGGGAAATAGTGGTGGCACCCCTTGGCGAGGCAGCCGATCTCCGACTTGCTCTTGTCGGTGACGAAACCGACATTGCTCCTGCCGTAACCGGTGGAAAGCGCGCCCGCGATGTCGTCACGGGTGGCGCCGGCCATGGCGAGCGCGGCATCCAGGCAGGCCGCGGCGGTGGCGCCGAAGTCGGTGCCGGACTTCTTGGTGCCGTGGCCGACCAGCTCTCCCGCGGCGTCGATGACCGCCACCTTGGTCCGCGATGCCCCCATGTCGAGTCCCACATACACCGGCTTTCCCATACCTCATTGCTCCTTTTTTCTGCCCCGCCCTGGTGCGCGAGCTCCCGGCACCGGCGGCGGCGCAAAATCAAAATACTGTTCTGCAGTTTGCATGCCGGCACATATTCAATAGTGTAAAATTGCTTATGTCTTTGTATTATATGCTTATTTGCAAAAGAATAGCATTTTAAACGCAGGCGCAAGAAATGGAGTGCGACGATATTTCGTCGGGAGGTGGGACATTCTACGAGTCAAGGTGCGGTGGATTACTTAGAAAGGGGCCAAATATTCATGAGGTAGGCGCGCCGGCGGGATAAACCTCGCATAGCGGCGTCGACGATATTTCGCCGCTGCGACGATATTTCGTCACGTACGAAAAACGGAGGATAATAGGAATGGCAGAAAGGAGTGGATTAACCTTTAAACGCCACATTTTACGACGTGCGATGTGGTTCGGAGATAGCAAGGATGACGACTAAAATAATTCGCGTTGGCATCTCTCGGGGTGTATTCATCCCGGAATACCTTTCAGAGAGGAGCGGCATTGGCCCAGAAGCGGAACTAGCACTGGAGAACAAGGGGATCGTGATCCGTCCGGCAACTGGCCAGCGTCCCGGCGGTCACCCCCGAGAAGGATGGGGCGAGAAATTCCGCCAGGTGTCTGAGAAGGACGGGAACCGAGGCAACGGGAATCCGAAAGGACAAACGGATTGGGACCATGATGAATGGGAATGGTGACCCTACTCAGTTTTCCGTTTGATCCCCAGCTTTTTCATCCTCGAATTGAGCGTGGTCGGTTTCAGGCCGAGGATTTCGGCGGCGCCGTTTTTGCCCCGGATGCGCCAGCCGGTTTTCTCCAGCACGGAGTTGATGTGCACCCGCTCCATCCCCTCGATGCTCATAGGCTGGCCGGCGAGGGCCGCCGAGCCGTCCGGCACGTCGATCACCAGCGACTGGCCGTTGTTCAGGATCATGGCCCGCTCCACCAGGTTGCGCAGTTCCCTCACGTTCCCCGGCCACCCGTAGCGCTCCATCGCCTCCATGTTCTTCTTGGGGATGCGCTCGATGCTCTTGCCGAAGACCGTGCAGAACTCCTCCACCATGGCCCAGACCAGCAGCGGGATATCCTCCCTGCGCTCGCGAAGCGGCGGCACCGGGATGGGGAACACGTTCAGGCGGTAGTAGAGGTCCTCCCGGAACTTGCCGTCCCGAACGGCCTGGACCAGGTTCTTGTTGGTCGCGGCGATGACCCGCACGTCGACCTCGACGAGTTTCGGGCTCCCCAACCGCTCGAACTGCCCTTCCTGCAGCACCCGCAGGAGCTTCGACTGCAATTCCAGTGGTATTTCCCCGATCTCGTCCAGGAAAATGGTGGAGCCGTTGGCAGCCTCGAAGCGGCCGATCTGGCTGGTCTGCGCCCCGGTGTAGGCCCCCTTCTCGTGCCCGAAGAGCTCCGCCTCGATGAGCCCCGCCGGCAGCGCCGCGCAGTTCACCTTGATCATGGCGCGCGCCTTGCGCCCGCTTAGGTTGTGGATGGCCCGCGCGATCAGCTCCTTGCCGGTGCCGGTCTCGCCGAGGATCAGCACGTTCGAGTCGGTGGCCGCCACCATCTTCACCTGGATCAGGGTCTTCTGGATCCCCTCGGACTTGCCGATGATCTCGTCGTGCTTGTACTCGATGTCGATCTGGTCGCGCAGGTAGATGTTCTCCGCCTCCAGGCGGTCCTTCAGGCGCTTGATCTCGGCGAGGGCATCCTGGATTTTCTGGTCGGTCCGCTTGCGCTCCAGGGCGTTGGTGAAAATCCCCCAGAGCAGCTGCAGCCGCTGAATCAGCTCGTCGGGCCACTCCATTTTCGCCCGGTACGACACGAAGGTCATGCCGCCGATGACGGTTCCGCCGACACTGGCCGGCAGGAACATGATCGACTTGATGCCGCCGCTGTCCTTGCAGTACTTCTTCTCCAGCCAGCAACTGTCGGGCATCTCGTCGACGTCGGAAACCTTGAAGATCTCCCCTTTCAAAAGCATGCTGTACCAGACCGGTATCAGCCCGATGATGACGGCCGGCGGCGGCGTGATCCCCGGCACGGCGTAGGAATAGGCGAGCACCAGCCTCTCGTTGTCGTGAGACACGTGCCAGATGGAGCAGCGATCGACCCCCAGGAGCTCGACGACCCTTTGCAGCCCCTGCTCGATCTTGGCATCCACCTCGCTCACCGGCACGTTGATGAAGGCGGTCGAGAGGTCGGAGAGCAGCGCCTCGATCTTCAGCCGCTCGCTCTGCACGTCCTCTTTGATCTTCTGCTCGGTGGCGTCCTTCACGATCAGCGTGCACCCCAGCACCGCTCCGCTTCTGTCCTTGAGCGGGAAACAGTAGATGCGCCAGAACCTGTTCCGGGAGAATTGGTCCCTGAGCGGTCTGATGACGATGGTTTCGTATTCGACGAAGGAGCGCCCTTCCCTGACAGTGCGGGAAACCACCGGCTCGAGAGCCAGGGCAATCTGCTGATCGAGTTCGATGAGAGACTTGGAGATATGCTGTTGGGCGGGGATGTCGTCAATGACAGCCATCCGGTCATTGGCGTGGATATAGCGGAGATCCCGGTCCAAAACGGCAATGCCGAACTGGACCTGGTCGAAGAGTTGCTCGAGCCGGCTGAATTTCAGCTGGAAGTACTTTGCGCTGTCGAATGTCGGGTCACAGGTCAGTGCCATAAGCTACCTTAGCCATGGATGTCGAAAAATGTCACGACATCCTAGCACTAACAGGCATTACATGGCAACGCATTACCATTAAAGGGGAATTCGCAGAGAGCGGGATTCATCACGCCCTTTTTCCGCAGTGGATCGACAAGGACGAGAAATCTGCCGGCCCTACCTTTTCCAGTGCGAGCGAACCCTTTCCGTACTCCACCCGGAAACGGGCGGCGTTCCGTTCCCGTGCCGCTTCGCTTAAACGCTCCAGCGCCCCCCGGGTGAGGCCCACGCCCCCGCTGGCAAGGCATATTTCGCTGAGGCGGCCAGGGGCACGGGCCAGGCCACGAAGGATTCCGTGCAGCGGCGCAGCATCATGCGCCCAGCCGAAGATGCCACGAAGTGATAAAACAGCACTGGCACGTATAGTTTTCATAAGGTCACTGCCTCTTAAATTGATTCCCACACCGGAAGGTCCCAGAGAGCCACGCGGATTGCACCGGTGTACCGTTCCCAAGCCCGCTCCTCGGCGGGCGTCCGCGGCTTAACGCCATACATGTATATTGGTACCACAATACCATTTTAAGCGCAATGGTTTATTTCCAGCCCGCCCCCTCCCCCGGGATCTGGGCCGGACCGGGCCCCCTCTGGATCTTCACCTCGTTGCCCGCCGCTGCTTTTCTATGGACTTTGACGCGCACTAGAACGTATAGTTGCATCTCTTTCATTTTGACTGTGCGCGATTCAAGCATGCACTCACAGGAGCAGGGTTGTGACTGTTAAACAAGCTTCGTTACAGGATCGGGCGACCCCGGCGACCGACTTCACGGGCCACGCCGAAAGTGAACAGCACTACCGGGACCTGACGGAAAACACCAGTGACTGGATCTGGGAGGTGGATGAAAACATCCGCTATGTCTACGCCAGCCCGAAGGTGACGGACCTGCTAGGATACTTGCCCGAAGAGGTGCTGGGAAAGACCCCTTACGATTTCATGCCCGCCGAAGAAGCCGTCCGGATACGCGCCGGCATCGATGAACTCCTCAAAGCCCCCCACCCCTTCCAGGCGCTGGAGAACACCAACATCCACAAGGACGGCTCGCTGCGGGTGCTCGAGACGAGCGGAGTTCCCATTTATGACGCCACCGGGCGCTTTGCGGGCCTGCGGGGCATCGACCGCGACATCACCGAGCGCAAGAGGGACGAAGAAGTCGTCCGCGCGCTCAACGAGAGAAGCCAGCAGCAGGCCCTGGCTCTGCTGGCCACCAACCGCGAACTGAGAGCCTTCAGCTACTCCCTCTCCCACGACCTGCGCTCCCCGCTGACCCGGATTTTCACCGCCGCACAGGCCATCGTCGACCTGTATGGAGACCGGTTCGACGCAACGGGCAGGACCCTGCTGCAGGCCATCCACACCGGATGCACGGAAATGGAGGAATTCATCGAGGCGATGCTGGTCCTTTTCAGGGTGACGCAGGGAGAGATTGACTGCCGTGAGGTCGACCTGTCGTCCCTGGCCGAGGAGATCCTGGCCCAGTTGCGCCTGCCGCAGCCTGGAAGGCGCGTTGAGCAGGCCGTCACCCCTGGCCTGGTCGCGTGGTGCGATCCGCACCTGATGCGGATACTCATGGAGAATCTGCTCGGCAACGCTTTAAAATACAGCTCCAAGACCGACTGTGCCCGCCTGGAGTTCGGCACCTGCCAAGCCGACGGGGAAAGCATATATTTCGTGCGCGACAACGGGGCCGGTTTCGACATGGCGAAGGCGGATCATCTGTTCCAGCCGTTCCAGCGGCTGCACCCTTCCAGCGAGTTCCCCGGCACCGGCGTCGGACTCGCGACCGTCCAGCGCATCGTCGAGCGCCAAGGTGGGCGGGTGTGGTGCGAAGGGGCCGTCAATGCCGGGGCCACCTTCTACTTCACCCTGAACTGCCGCCGGTCTCCGGTTTAACCTTCAGACCTCTGCTCATCCGCATCCAGGCGCAAGCCGGAAGCCTGAGCCGCCACTGGAGGACGGCACGAGACTCCAGGGCTCGACGTCGTGGCTGGTAAATCACGCAGCTACCCGCGCAAACGGTGCTGACACCTGAAGAGCTGCTTGTCCCTGCAGCCCGGGCGTCCAGGGTTCCAGGCTGGGGTGATGCGTGCGGGGGCGTGCCCGATGGCGCCGCCCCCGCGTGTCTCCGCCTGATTGGTTCCTGCCGGTGCTCCCGGGTTACTGCTCGCGGCGGCGCCTTGCCAGAGTCAGACCCGCCAGGCCGACACCCAGCAGGAGAATGGTCGACGGCTCGGGCACCGGATCCGGGCTGAGTTTCCCGCCGTTTTCCAGCTCGTAGGTGAGCCCGCGCAGGGCCTGATCCGCATTCGCGTCATAGTAGATGTTGAAACCGTTGCCGATGATGTTCCTGACCGTCGAGCCTGAGATATCCAATCCCGTGATATTGCGCACGTACAGTGCCCCGCCGGGGGTGGCGTTGCCGTCGGAAAGCGACAGGGTCTGCCCGTAGATGTCCAGGGAGTTCCAGGCATAGTTGTTGATGAACCCTGACGGGTCCCCGCCCTGGTCCGCCCCGGCAAGGGCGAAGTTGTGGCTGGTCGAGCTCCCGTTGGAGATGAAGTCCAGGGTCGCCTGCGCCGTATCCCAGAGGGTGTTCTGGGTGCTGCCGTTGATGAAATCCCCCTTGTCCCGGAAAACGTCGCCCTTGCCGCCGGCAAGGTACCCCCCTCCCCCCACATTCAAGGCGTTGAAGGTCTGAGCCGACGGGTCGCTGACATAGGCTCCGTTGTTGGTGAAGTTCCCCCAGTTGGCAGCGGAGCCGGTGAGGTGCACCGTGCCGTTGTTGGTGACCGTCCCGCCCGAGTTGTTGTTCAGCTGGGCGTTGTTCAGGGTCAGGGTGCCGTTGTTGGTCAGGGAGCCATGGAAGGCCCCGAAGCTGTCCAGGGTCAGGTTGCCTCCCGACAGGATGTTGAACTGCTGGCCGGAGTTGATCCCGAGGGCCGCCTGGGAGTTCACGTTGCCGCTCATGGTGCTGGTCTTCGTCACGTTGACGCTGCCGCCCCTCATGGTTATCTGGCCGTTGAGGGTGGCGCCGTTGAGGTTCACGGTGCCGCCGTTGGGGTTGATGTACCCTCCGGCGCCCCCGCTAATGACGGATTGCAGGTCCAGCGTCGCGCCGGTGCTGCTCAGCAGGTTGCCGTTGTTGAGGTTGACGTTCCCCTTGACGGACAGGGTCTTCCCGCTGCCGCTCGCCTGGGTCACGGCGCCGGAGCCTGACGGCGTCAGTTGCGCCGAGATGGTGCCGTAGCCGTTGATGTTGCCGCCCTGGAAGCCGCCGCCTCCGGTAGAGGTGATGGCACCGCCGGCCAGGGTGATCGGGCTGATCGCACCGATGGTGACGTTGCTGGCTGCGGCGTTGTTCAGGGTCCCGCTGCCCACGACGATGGAGGACGGTCCGCCGGTCACGCCGCCCAGGCTGACCCCGGAGAGGTTGAGGGTGTGCCCGTTAACAGAAATCGGGACATAGTTGTTGATGGTGATGGCGCCGTTCAACGTGCTGTCGCCCGTCAACTTGATGGCGCCGGGGGTGGCACCGGTGTAGTTGCTGGCGTTGAAGGTGACGCCGGTCAGGCTGGCGCCGTTCAGGAGAATCTCGCCGATGGCACCCGAGCCGACCGTACCGCCGAGGATGGCGCCCTCCAGGGAAAGGACCGAAGGGTTGGAGCCGCTGACCGTGCTGTTCAGGAGGCCGCCGCTGTTGTTGACGCTGCCGGTGAGCCGCATGGTCTGGCCGGCGCTGTTGGCGATTATGCTGCCGTTGTTGGTCAGGGCCGCGGCGACGTTCCCGTAGCCGTTGATGGTGCCGGAGTTGACGAAGGAGCCGCCGGCCGAGCCCAGGGTGCCCCCCGTATTGGTGGTGATGCCGGTGAGGGTCAGGGGGGTGCCGGCATTGTTGGCGTTCAGGGTGCCGGTGTTGGTCAGCTTCTGGATGGTGCCGCTGCCGCCCCAGGTCCCGGCGTTGCTGTATCCCTGGGCGCCGTTCAGGGTGCCGCCCAAAAGGACGAACTGGCTCAGGGCCTGGAGCGCGCCGGAGTTGTTGGTAACGGTACCGCTCACGTTGGCGGCGTTGCCGCTCAGGCTGCCGCCGCTGCCCAGGGTCATGGTCCCGCCGCCGGCGACGTTCGTGGTGCCGTTGTTGGTCAGGGCGGAGGTCAGGGTCAGGTTCCCGCCGGAAGCGGCGGTCAGGGTGCCCGTAGCCGAATTGGTGAAGGTCCCGGAGAGGGTCAGGGCGTTGGCACTGTTGGCGGTGACGGCGCTATTGTTGGTCACCGGCCCCACGATGGAGCCGTAGCCGCTGACCGCCTGGTTGAAATTCCAGCTGCTGCCGCCCGGGGAGCTGATGGTCCCTCCGGCCAGGGCAACGCTTCCGGTGCCGCCGAGGGAATGGGCGACAGAGTCGTCGTTGTGCAGGGCGCCGCCGGTGTTGACGGTGATGGTCTTGGCGTTGGAGATGTCACCCTTCATCCCCAGGGTGCCGCCCGAGTTGAGGGTCAGGGAGTTGGCGGAAGCGCCGACCGTAAGGGAGGTGGCGGCGCCGCCCAGGGTCACCGCGGCACCGAGGGTCACCGACCCGTTGCTGGCGGAATTTATCGTGGCCTGATCGGTGTAGCCGGTATGGACTTGCCCCGGGTAACGGCCGTTGCCGGCGCTGTTCGGCGTCCAGTTATAGGGGCTCGTGGTGTCGGTCCAGACGCCGGCATTGGCGCCGGTGCCGGATCCGGTCCAGGTGAAGCTGGTCGCCCGCGCAGTCAGGGGCAGCAATGCCAGGGCCAGCATCACAACTGCTACATTGAAATTTTTCCGTTTAATCGTCATTCCTGGTCCTCCTTCCTCGTTATTTTTTCGTCTTCGATTCCTGGATCAGTTGCGCCACCTTCGAACCCGGTGTCACGGACTCGACGAGAAGAATGTGACTGGCATTGATATTCATGGCATCCGGCCCATGAAGTTCGTTCCCCCTTTTCGTGAGCACGGTGCTAACCTGCCTGGTTGCCGGGTCCTCCTGGTTCTGGATGTAATACACCTCTTTCAACAGGGGGTATCTGGAGCCGGCATTTTCCAGCTTTCCAAAAAAGACCTGACCATTGTCGAGGAATACGGCCTGATACTCTGTGTTTGCTTTCAGTGCGTCGCCTGACTCCGCGTTTACTATGGACGTCCCGACTTTCGAGCAGCCATTAGCAGCGAAGGAACAGAGCACCATCATAAGAAAGTAAAAATTCAGTCGTGCAGCACTGCCATGTCTCATTTCGTACTCCTCCGATATCAAGTATTTTTGTACACTGGCCGCGCATCGGATACCCGTTGCCAATGTCATGAGGTGGAGGCCTGCAGCAGAACTGACCTGGCGGCCAATCCCGAGCGTGCAGGTGCAGTAGTGAACGATTTCGCCCTTTCATGACTACCTCCCTCCTTAAGAAAATCAAACCACTTAGCCCAGATGCACAGCGCAGAGCAAAAGCCAGACCAACGGCATAACATGCTGTTTTTCATAGCGAAGGTCATCATGACGCTTACCCGCGCGGGACAACTGTAAAAAAAGGTGGAGAGACAGCCCTCCGCAATTGTGCAAACAATGTGCACGCACAGCAAGTCGAGCCGATATTTGCCTGCTGTGCATTGACAGATCGCACTCAATATCAGCAATTTTTAGAATTTATGTACAGAATACCTTACACATTGTGTACACTTGTAAATTTTTCCGACACATGATATATGGCGTGTTAATTTTTTCGACAATATGCACCAGTTTGTAATGTTTTACTTACACGCTGATGCTCTTTGTAGTAATTTTCTTACAGACTAATAAGTGTATATTATTTTTAAATGCCAGTCACATCAGTTGTAGTGAAAACCTGACACACGTTTTTACGCGTTGTAGCTTGGCATTGATAGTGTGTGGGTTGGCGTAGAGAGATCAAACGGCATGTGGCATATCCCCTCCACACCCGACACACAGACAGCGAGCATATGGCCGGTCGGTTTGGCGCACGATGACTGGCAGGGTGGAGAAAGTGCGGGTCGGAAAGGGGGCGAAGGCGAGGTAACGGTTGAGGAAAACAGGAAAATATTCCTGGTCAAAGTAGTATAATTACTCCCAGGAGGAGGAACCGCCGCAGGAGCCGTTTTGCATGTACAGTGCAAACGTAAGGTGCACCAGGGTTATGGTATCTGCGAAAACCATAACATCAGGGCGTATCGGAGCTGCCTGCTGGCCCAGAGACGAAATACCATGAATGATGACAGCAAACGGTCGGCGGTTTTTAAAAAACTGCGCAGTGAGGCAGAAAAGGCTGTCGCTGAAAACCCTGCGGACGATGCAACATTGAGAGAGCTGGACGCAAGGAGGCTGCTTCACGAGTTGCAGGTGCATCAGATAGAGCTTGAGATGCAGCACGCTGAGCTCGTGCATTCGCGTCAAACACTGGACCTGCTGCAGGACCAGTTCACGACTCTGTATGACTTTGCTCCGGTCGGCTACATGACCCTGAACCGTGATGGCTACGTACTCAAATGCAACCTTGCCGCCGCAGGACTTGTCGGCTTGACACGATCGGAGATCGGCAAACGGCTGTTTTCGAGGCTGGTCGCCGAAGCGGACCGGCCCCTGTTCGGCAGTTTCCTGAAGCAGGTTTTCGATGACCGCCCCCTGGAAACGAACTGCCAGTTGAGACTTCTCAAAAGGGGACAGGCTGATATCAGCGTCCAGGTGAAAGCGCAGACCGGCAGGTCAGATCGAGAGTGTCTGCTTGCGATTGTTGCCGCCGTCGAGGGCAACCACACCCTTTCCCCCGCGCGGGTTCCCATCAGTGCGTTGAGCCGGCGTGAGCGGGAAACCCTGAGATTTGTGGTCGAGGGAAAAACAAACTCCGCCATCTCCGAATTGATGAACATCTCCCCCAAAAGCGTAGAAACCTACCGGCATAGGATGATGAAGAAGCTTGGGGTCAGCAACATTCCCGACCTGGTCAGGTTTGCACTCCTGTTCGGCATCATCTCTCTTTAGTCTGCTGTCGTTTAAGTTACGGTTTTCCCCCTGTGGAACCGCGGTTTTGCCCCCCCTAGGTACCAGGGGGGAAACTGAACGCAGTGCAGCAGCGGGGTACCTGCACCGACAGCAAGCCACCCCAGTCTCCCGGCGCGAGCCTTCCCCCCTGCTGCGCAGGGGATACAGCTAAAGTCCCGTCGCTTAATGGCAGTGGGGCCAGGTTATTCTACCGGGCCTGTTCCCCCATGCCGTTACCGCTGGGACCGCCCAGGGGAGCCGTGCCGTAATTGGGACCGGTTCCGTTAAAGTCGTAGGAACCTGAGTGGCTTCCGGTATCCGTCGATCCTCCGGTGCCGGAGCCGGAACCGGTGCTGTTCTCGCCGGGATTTTCCTTGTTTTCGTTGCTGTAGCTCGAATCGTTGCTGTAGCTCGAACCGGTATCAGACGTTCCGGTGTCCGATCCACCGGCACCCGAGCCGGTGGTCCCTTGATAATCCTGCCCGCCAGATCCGGTACCCGCATAAGCGCTGCCCGTCACCGCCGAACCGGCTATCGATAGCCCCGTAAACGCGACAATCGCGATTGTCCTTATGACCATTTTTTTATTTTCTCGCATGGTATTCACCTCGTAGCAAACCTAGGTACCTCAGCTTCAATTATAAGGTAATTTATATTTGGCATCAACAGATAGTATTAGTTTAATTATAAATACTACTAGTATATTAATACTACTGCGAACTACTTAGTTTCAATTTGGCAGAAAGAGTTGATGCCAATTTAAGATGACATCGCTCGTCTCTAGGTATCTCATGGTGTAACGAAGGCACTGCCCGCTCCCCGCAGGCGCATTTTTCCCTTTGACAAGAACCAAGGGTGAGGCATTATGGAGATGCTTCTTCTCTGTCGTCTGCCCCGCAACTGATCTCTTGCCGCTCGAGGAGTTATCGTATGAAATACCTGACGCTTGGTAGTACTGGTTTGACCGTCTCCGAATTGGGTTTCGGGTGCATCCCCATCATCCGGTTTCCCAAGGAAGATTCGGTCAGGGTGCTGCGGCACGCCTTTGAAAGGGGCATCACCTTCTATGACACGGCGAACGCGTACCGTGACAGTGAGGAGAAGATCGGGATCGCCTTTTCCGGCATGCGGGACAAGGTGGTGCTGGCGACCAAGACCCTGATGCGCAGCGCGCAGGATGCGACGGCGCATCTGGACAACAGCCTGCGGATGCTGAAAACCGATTACCTCGATCTCTACCAGCTGCATCAGATCGCCCAGGAGCAGGACTGGCTGCAGGTGACCGGACCCGGGGGCGCGCTGGAGGCGGTCCTGAAGGCCAAGGCTGCCGGCAAAATCCGGCACATCGGCGTCACGTCGCACAATCTCCAGATGGCCATCAAAATGGCGCGCAGCGGGCTGTTCGAGACCATCCAGTTCCCCTTCAACCTCATCGAGGAGGGGGCCAAGGACCAGCTCTTGGCCGCCAGCACTGAGTTGGGGATGGGCTTTATCTGCATGAAGCCTTTCGGCGGCGGAGTGATCGACAATGCCGCGGTAGCCTTCAAGTATCTCCGGAGTTATCCCGACGTGATACCAATCCCTGGTTTTGAATCCATCCGGCAGGTCGAAGAGATCCTCTCCTTCTACGCCGGGGAGAATCTGGTCACCGAGCGTGACCGAGAAATGATGGAAGAGTACCGTGCCAAGTTGGGAAGGAGATTCTGTCGCCGCTGCGAGTACTGCCAGCCTTGTCCCCAGGGGGTTATGATAACGCCGGCCATGGGGTATCCGATAGTTGCGGCGAGAATGTCTCCCTCTGTCGCTGTTGAATTCTGCAGGAAAGCCATGGAAAGCGTGTCGCTCTGTACGGAGTGTGGCGCCTGTATTCAACATTGCCCCTATGAATTGCCGGTTACCGAAATACTGAAAGCCAATTACTCCCTCTACGAGCAACATTTGAAAGATAAACATGCCGCAACCGATTGAGGGGCTGAAATGCTGAGAAAAGTCGTTTCAGGGGGACAAACCGGCGTTGACCGTGCCGTCCTGGATGCTGCAATTGAAGCTTGCATCCCGATCGGAGGTTTTTGCCCAAGGGGAAGGCTGGCCGAAGACGGCACAGTTCCTGAGAAATATCCGCTGGACGAAACGGAGTCGTCCGAATCCCGCCATCGTACCAAGAAGAACGTGCTTGAGTCCGATGGCACGCTGATCCTAAACAAGGGAGACTTGACCGAAGGAACCAGGCTTACCCATGACTTTGCCGTCAAATACTGCAAACCGAACCTGAT
>Ga0316232_1003911_pt1 | contig 13150 bp, 14 predicted proteins | sample TBHtaG_FD_206006 | JGI IMG/M metagenome (GOLD analysis project Ga0316232, IMG submission 206006) | Freshwater microbial communities from Trout Bog Lake, Wisconsin, USA - TBH18025_13 | ecosystem: Environmental > Aquatic > Freshwater > Lake > Hypolimnion/Profundal zone | place: USA: Wisconsin... | reverse complement strand
TGGACTATGCCGATTCAAAATTGGGGTGAAGCTATGGCTCATTTTTTGATAAAATTTGAAGATAGAATTCATAACAATATTTAGGGGCTTATGTATGAATTTACACAATTGGATGGAAAGTCCCAAGCAGCAGTTAAATCTCAGTACTTTTATCATTTTTTCTTCTTCAAATATTTTATAAACTAATTGATGTTGTAAATTAATTATAATCAAACGCTTACCTTTTAAATCACTAGATAATTGTTTACTATGTGAAGGTATTAGATTCATTATTATTTTTCTTTCTCTTAATCTTTGTTTATCTGTAATTAGATCTTGCTATCAAGAGAAATCTATGCGAAAGTATTGCTAATATTTAATACATTATATAAAATAAATTACGCTAATGTCTAAATTATATTCTCCTGACTGTTTCTATTCTCTGCGATTATTAGATAAATTAAAACGCATAGATATTGAAAAAAATACTGGTCTTGATTTTATTATAATTGAGAAGGCTATATCGTTTGCTAAAAAATACCATGATGGTCAGATGAGACAAACAGGTGATCCTTTTTATTCACATCCTTTAGAAGTAGCTTATATGGTATCAGATTACCTACCTAAGACTAATGTTATAGTAGCAAGCATATTGCATGATGTAGTTGAGGATACTGAAGTTACAGTTAGTATGATAGTAGATAATTTTAGCTGGAGAATAGCTGAAATGGTTGATAGATTAACTCGTGATAGACCAGATGGTATAAAGCTTAGCGTGGCTACAATTTTGAATAGTTCTTATCAAGCAAAGGATAAAGAAGTTATGTTAATAAAGCTATTTGATAGATTGCATAATATACAGACTTTAGGAGTAAAAACTCCTGAAAAAACAAAGAAAATAGTAAATGAGACTTTGATAACCTTTATAACCCTCTCGATGCATCTTGGTTTATTAGAAGTAGAACAAAAGTTATTAAATAGCTGTATGTATTATACAGCTAAAAACAAAGAGGAGTTACAAAAAGAAGATCCAATATTTTCTTTTAATAATAATTCCCCGCTTCTATCTCTAGTCTCTTAAAGTGATACACTCCAAAAGCAAACCCAATAGACATAGGAATAATTAGTATAATAATACCCCAATGACCAAAATATTCTGTTAAATAAACAAGTCCAAAAGCTGTTATCACATGCATTACAGCTCTTGATATAGCATATATAAGACTACCACAAGTAAAACGTTTAAAAACGGGGATATGAGTATAAAAAACTGGAGTAGCTGGATTGGTACTAAGAACAAATAATACAAAGAATGATTGAATAAAAAATAACTGCAAAGGATCATTTATATGATTCAATAAATAAGGAGTAATAAGTGCAAAAGGACAAAATATCCATATTTTAAACTGAAGTATTTTTAAAGGGTGTATCTTGTAGCATAAAAAAGTTATAGCAATATAACCTAGTAATGCGATCATAGAAACGTTAAAGTTCTGATGTATTACTTGATCAGCAGTAAATCCAAAACCTAGTTTTAAAAAATTACCACAATAAATATATGTGAAATAAAAACATATAGGCCATCCACATTGAATTAAAAGAAGAGAAAGAAGTGTCATTTTATTGGCTTTTTCTTTATAGTGGTAATCATCTTCCAATACTGTAGACTTTAATTGATTTTTCTCTAGAGAAAGTTTAATTCTACGTTTTGCATCTGCAAAATCTATAGTTTCTCGTAATGTTGTTCTAGCAACTGCTCCAATTAGTGCAATACAAGCGCCTGCCCAAAAAGCCATTCTCCAATTAAATCCATAACTAGTAACGATAGAAGCTAAGCCTAAGGCGGCAGTCCCACCTAGAATAGAAGCAACAGCAATTAGCATTACAGTTGGATATTGTAATGGTGGTTTGATAACTTCTGTTAAATAAATTTCAGCCCCTACTATTTCCCCCATTGATGACATTCCTTGAAAAAGACGGCACATAGTGATTAACCAAGTAGCAGTAATACCTATTTCAGCATAAGTAGGAAGATTAGCCATGATAAGGCAAGAAATAGACATAAAGAAAGTGGTAATTACTATCGTTGCTTTCCTACCAATATTATCACCAATATAACCAAAAATTAATGCTCCAAAAGGTCTGAATACAAAAATTGAGCAAAAAGCAAATGCTGAAAGTAAAGAATCAGTAAAAGGGTCAGTTTTTGGAAAAAATAATTCATTAAGCAACACTGCCATATGAACATAAAGCATAAGATCAAAATACTCTAAAAATGTGCCAATAGATAATAAGCCGACTGCTTCTTTCTGCGCTCTGTTCAGACTATGAGATTCTACCATACTTAAGTTTACTAATTTTTTACTATAAAATTAGTTTATATAATTAGGCAACAATAATATAGAATTATTTAATAAAACTATATTTATTGACTTGCTTACGTTCATATTTGTCAATGTGGAGCTAGTAACATATTTCTTCCAATACTTCATTAATTTGGTTGTTGGCATTTTTTTATCAGCTAAAACATTAATGATCTCGTCAAACATCAGCACAGAAAGAAAAAATACTCAGGAAAGAGTATATCTATGCTCTGTCTTCTTTATTACAGGTAGTCGAATGACCATGGACACAGCATAGCGCAAAAGTGGCAGCTTATTTCAGAAATGCAAAATATCCGCTATTTTGTAGAGAAATCTGTGTACTTATTAGCTCAATCAGAGCATTTTAAACAACAAATAGTAAATGCCTAAAGGATAGTCAGTAACATTCCTAAACTAATATAAAACAATCAATCTTTAAGCTTTTCAATTTCTTCAATCGATAAGCCAGTCGAATCAGCAACTAAATTGATCGCCAATCCAGCTTTAAGTAAGTTTTTTGCAATAACTAAGGCTTTTTTTTCTTCGCCTCTAGCTTCAGCAGCTTGCAATTCATCTCTATCGGTATAAAGCTTCTTTTGGTAATAGGAGTAATTAACTCTTTCTTCGGGGGTCATCTTTAGGATATTCAGCTTTTCTGCTACTTGAGCCATATAAGGGGAGTGATAGTTTGGTGGTACTTCGTCATATTTCATTACATGTAGCCAGTCATCTATTTCTCTCTCTAAACGATCATTAAAGAGTGGAATTGATATATAAAAATATTCTGGCAAGATATCGGTAGCATCAAAGACTTCACCAGTCTCCTGATTCTTAATGTGGACGCTTAATTTTTCGTTAGTCTCTATTTCATGAATAATGGTTTTACCGTGGTAAATAGCTCCATTACCATTACCTATAGGAAAATAGAGTAGGGATATATGAAATATCTTGATTATTTGAGTATAATCTTCTCTTTGGGCTAGATTATCGACTATAAGCCTTGAAGTATTAAAGCAAGCCTTATGAATAAAAGAATCTTTTACATTACGCTCAATCTCAATAATGTATTTATGGTGATCTTCATCTTCCACAATTAAATCAGCAAGACTTCTTTTACTTTTACTATCTTCTTTATTACTCTCGGTCTCAAGTAGAGCTACTATTTTAACATCCTTATAGCCCTTGGTCTTAAGTAGAGCTGAAATAAAACCTTCTACTATTGAGTAATCACCTTTATCCTTTAGAAGATACTTGATGGCATAATCAAAGCTGACTAGCGACTTGTCGTTATTCATAATAATTCTTTGTTGTTTATTTTTATTATCTTAGTATTACTTAAGCACGATAATAGCATAAATTACTAAAAAAAGCTAAAAAATCTAAAATTTAGTTGACTCTAGGGTAAATTTATATTGATTTACTAGCTATAAGCCGAATACATGACTGCATTTGCTTTTTTTGCTGTTGATGTTATTTTTTCTTGCATCATCGGGTAGATCCATACATGTCAATAACAGCACAATGACCTTTGTAGAAGAAATTGTATTTGTATGCAATATATTCCAGTTTGTGGCTTGAGATTCCCTCGATCTTCCAATCAATATCATATATTGAACAACCCCAAGCTTTAGGTGGGGTAGAAGGAAAAGTTATCTCAAAGAAAGTTCAATCAAACTGAGCATTGTGAGCAATGATTATGTCTACATCCTTTAGATAAGAAGCTACTTCATTTTCATTTATCTGCTGACCTTTCACCATATCATCAGTAATACTTGTTAGTTTAGTAATTGCTTGCGGAATTAGTCTGTTTGGATTGATATCCACTGAATTCATCTAATAGCTGAAAAATACGCCCATCTTCAGTATATTCAAACTTCACCATGCCTAGTTCTTGTATCTTGATATTGTCTTTAGTTTATAACTATGAGACACTTGAGGGCACTCAAGTAGAAGACTAGCAGACTGTCCTAGTTCTGAGGACTATGATCCTGTATGATAGATAAGTAACTAGTCTTCAAATACTCATTAAAGATCGGACGGTATCTGAGGTCTTGAAGTTCATATCAATGAACCTGTATTCACAAGGTTGATCTTTGGGTATCCTACTTATTATTAACACAAAAGGTCACTTATGAGCAACATTATTTTAGGAGTAGATATTTCCAAATTAACATTTGACGTAGCTTTATTAAATGATAATAAAGTAAAAACCAAAAAGTAGCTGAAGAAAAACAAGGTTTATTTAGATCATTCCTATAAATTAGCAAAGTCGTTCGGTTAATGAGTTGGTATGCGAAGAAAGTTAATGTTAATCTGTAGGAAAACTACAGAGGAAGCTTATGTTTACTAAAAATGATAAAGAAATAAAACCGCAAAAATGGGCGTTCTTCCAGGGCGCTAGGCAAAGCTGCCCGTATCTTGCAGGTGAAAATCCTGTCGTAGATAGGTTGATCAGGAGCACTTAATCAAGACTGTCCAGAGTGCCCTTGCTACGCTTGCAAAGGTGATAGCTTCAAGATAGATAATCATACATGTAATGGTATATAGGTTACTTCTTACAACTGGAATTTTGAAGAGCATATTGATGAAAATGATTCAAAACAAAAAAGATCTAGCAAATCTTACGGTTGGTAGTGGTGAAAGTTGGGTTATGGAATTAAGTACTGACCAATTAAGAGATTTAGTTAGACAATTCATGATAATTTTTATGTTCTGTTCTTTTGCCTCTACTTTTTAATGGACTCTGTTCACAAGGGTCTTGCTACGTTTGAAAAAGGTGACCTAGCATCAGAAGCACCTTGAGATGTCAAAAGATATGGGTGGATTTAGTATATAGCAATAAATATTGACCTTGCCAGAGCTGTTAAACAGCATATAGTTAACTCTAAAAGTAAGTAAGAAATTAAATAATGAATGTTGCATGATGCTTTTAACTAATGATATTTCAACAAGTATTAATCAAAAAAAAGAAGCTGTACCTATATTAGGTTCTCACAGAACATTTAATTGGTTTGAAAATCTCCCTAAGGTATGTCAAGAGTTGTTTACGGATGCAGTACAGATTTCAGATAAAAGAAAATCAATATCCGGAAAATGGGACAATATTCTATCCGCCATCCATACAGTACCAAGTTGTACTATTACTCAGAAGGAGTTTGCGCAATTCTTCACTCCTTCTGATGTGGCTCTTTATGCTGCGTTCTCACTATTGGATAACTATAATATGGAGATCATATTTGATCCATGTGTAGGGCATGGAAGCCTACTTATTGCAACTGCCCTTGTACTTTCAGAAAAAGAACAATTATCTAGCTGGGATCTAGTAAAGAAATTACATGGTAGTGAGATAGATAGAGATACTAGAATAATAGCTATTAAAAATATAGCTAGATGTTTGGTAAATACATCTCCTTCCTTAGAAATAAATAGTGTTGAAGCACAACTGCAAAAGCAAATAAAACTCTGTGACTTCATTACCTATCCTAATAGCAAGTTATCTGGATTAAAGATTATAGTAAATCCACCATATAAAGAAGGTAGTAAAGGTAATGCATGGATACCTATTATTGAAAAACTTATTGATATTGATATTTCTTCTATGTCATTAATTGTACCTGTTGCAATATCATCATCCAAGAGGACACAATTTCTACGTAGAAAAATTTTTGATAAGTTTGAGAAAATTTCGGCATTTCACCACGAAATTAGACCGCGCCCATTGTTTCATGGTGTTGAACAAAGAATCAGTATTATTTCAGCTACAAGAGATCCAGCTATGCCGCATGAGTACATGACAACGGGATTTTTGAGGCATAATGCTGGTGAGCGTATGCTAGTATGGAAAGCATTAATGACAAAACTTAACAAAAATGAATGCAACAATATATTTCCAAAAGTATCACCTTTAGATTTTACCTTTTATAAAGAGTTTGAATTCTGTGAAAACAGAGTTCGGCTATCAGAAATTCCTCTTAACAAAGAGAGTGCAAAAGAAGTTTGGGTTCGCACTACTGGTCGGTATCATTTACTTGCGCAGTATGAGAAACCCATTGAAATTACAACTAAATGGAAGCGATTACTTATTCCTACTCAAATTGCTCCTCATTTTATAAGTGCGTTTCAAAATGGTGATTTATTAAAATGGTGGCAAATATTTGGTGATGGTCGTGATATTTCCATAACCTCACTTTGCAATAACTATGGAGTTCGTTTGTGAGGAAAGATATAGAATTCTTACATAGAGAGGCCTATCTTAATGAGAAGCAGAAACGCTGGGATATGGAAAATAAAAGTGCGAATACAATAATAGAAACATTTACTGCGTACATTGCACAGAAGCTACCATTTTTAATTAAGGAGAATATTAAATTTCAACGTTTTGATGAACTTTGGTTTGAGGCCTATTCACCTGATGAGAATGAATGGGTTAAGGGATGCCCTGACTTTATAGGTTCTTTAACCCATCGTGAAACGAGATTTTTATTTATTGAGTTAAAAATAAAAGATGATGGGATTTTTAGGAAAACATGCACAGGGGGAGCGACCAAAAATGGGTCAGTTATTCCAAATTATGGATGCCAAAGTTTTTATCTCGATATCGTGCCTGTTTATAGAAATATGAAAGATTTTTGTTTAAAAACTTCATTGCCAACTGACAGCTTTTTAATTTTATTCGCAAAAAAGAATGCTTCTCCTGAAGATATGTATCTTATCACACTTGCTGAAATTGACATTATTTTGGACACAGGATGGAGAGGAATAAAGATTGCTGAATTTGGAGAGGAGTATGGTCAAAAAACCTACTTAATACCTCAAGACGCAACAAGATTACTACCAACCATCACCAAAAAATATCTATATTCATTATTAAATGAAAATAGATTCATGCCGAATGCTTGAATTGTAACTTAAACCAATTTAATTCCAGGAAAAAATTCTTATTTGTAAACCTTTCAATTTAATCTGACAAGATGGTGAAAAAAGATGACTTTATGCAAGTGACTGTCATTAAGTCAAATTAGAGCTAATAAAAAGGCATGTTAGTACATGACAATTAGACCTTAAAAAAAGATAGGATAAGAATAAAAATCAACCCCTTTTTATGCAATTTAGTGGTATCTTTTTTTATTGACATTAACAAAGAAGGAAGCAACATAATTGTTATTTACAGTAGAATATAGGATCAGTAACATGTTAAGAAAATTAATAGGATTTACTAATATTTTTGAAAATAACCTTTTGGATAAGTTAGAATTTAATGGAAATTCTAATAAGGTATTTGTCTATATTGTAAATTTAAATAACTGTAAACTTCTTATACCTCAATTTTGGGAATACCTTTCTGCTGAGGAAAGAAGCCAAGCCAACAAATATTACACTAGTAACTTAAGAGATCTATATATTATATCTCACGGAATTCTAAGATGTATTTTAAGTTATTATACTAAACAACTTCCTCAAGAGATTGAATTTATCCATAATAAATATGGCAAACCCTTTTTGAAAAATCATAATTTTCAATTTAATATGTCTCATTCTCATGATATAGTTAATTACATTATTGCCTTAGATCATAAAGTTGGTATTGATATAGAAGTACATAATAATACTTTAGATATTCAGGAGTTTTCTGATCTAGTATTTACTCCTGCGGAACGTGAATTTTTTACTATCCTTGAAGCTAAAGAAAGACTTGAGTTTTTTTATAATCTATGGACTAAAAAAGAATCCTTAATTAAGGCATGTGGTCAAGGGCTATCTTATCCACTTAATACTATAGAAGCTATGACACTATCATCTGGTGAGAAGATTTTTCTTGATAAAGAAGATAATCAATTTAAACAAGAATGGTATTATTTTCCATTAGAAGTGGTATCTAACTATTCAGGATCCATTGCAATAGAACATAGAATAAATCAAATAATTTATCTAGAAATGAATTATCAAAGAAATGTTTTTGATAAAATAAGGTCAAAATGGTTCAATTAACTCCTAAACAATTATGTGGTGCACCACATAACTTTTTATATGTTGCAAAACCAGTTATGTGTTGTTGAGTCATAATATACTTCTTTCAACTTCTTTGCTTCTTTTTAAGATAACATAATTTAAATATAATTAAATATATTTCTTAGGAACCTTAAATTGAATCTAAAAAGCGCATCAATCCTTTGTCATCACGCCAATGTGCTTGGGTTTTAATTTTTGCAATTTCACAGCACGCTAATGCCCTGGCCTTCATATTAAGATCAATTTCAGCATAAACGTTAGTTGTGTTAATGGACACATGACCTAACCAAGCCCTGATAGTATTTATGTCTACACCTGCCTGTAATAAATGCGTAGCGGTTGTATGACGTATAGTATGGGGACTAACTTGCTTTTTTTCTAATGATGGTAGTTTCTTAATAATTTTCTTAATACAACGTTTGACCATATTATGAATACCAAAACGTGTTAATGGCTGCTTACACCTATTCAAAAAAACATGCTCATGTAGGTTGCGACCTGAGATTAATGCACTTAACTCATTGGCTGTTTGCTGCCATAATGGGCAACGCCTTAGTTTGTTCCCCTTGCCTTTGATAAGTACTGTAGATAAGTCTCTTTTTTTAGCATGAGCAATATTCAAGTCAGCTATTGTCAGTTGCGCAGCTTCATCAGCTCGTGCTCCAGTATTATAAAGAAACAATAATAGCACATAGTCCCTTCTACCTTGATCAGTTTCCCTGTCTGGTGCATTTAGTAATGCATCCATCTCATGTTTTTCAAGATAAGTTATTAAGGTACGCTCCGCTTTCTTAAATGGAATAGTTTTAATCTGACGACACCACTCTATATGTTCGGGACTGTTTAATCCTATGAACTTTGTAAAGGCATGAATAGCAGATAAGCGTTGGTTTCTTGTTGATAATGAGCAATATCTATTTGTTTCTAAATCTAGAAGGAATTTTTTAATTATATTAGGACTTATATCGCTTACTAGCAATTCTTCAATGGATTTATGGGACTTACTAGCTATAAATGGTAGTAATAACCTAAATGTGTCTCTATAACTTTGCTGAGTGTTCTTTGATAAGTTTCTTATACTAATTAAATATTCTAATAAAAATCGTTTTATCCATGTGCTTAAATAATTAGAGTTTTTCATATTGTCCTCCTGTTACATATTTTTCAAAACGGTTACTTGCTTCTTGAAGAAGATTATTAGTCATAGTTAGATAGACTGTGGTATTAGCAAGATGTGTATGCCCAAGATAAATAGAAAGTATTGGTAAAAGTTGTTGCACATCTTTATTTTCCTGATACCAACTGGTTAATCTATTGACCGCAAAGGTATGTCTTAAGTCATGTATCCTTGGCTGGAAATTGGCATTATCACTGCGCTTGATGTCGGCTTTTTCTCGTATCCTTTGGAAGATGCCTCTCATAGTACTTATATTAAATGAATGATTATTTCTTCCCATAAATAAAAAAGCACTAGTATTTGGTGAGTACTTTTGCTGCACCCTCCACTTTAAATAGGTTGTAATAACACAAGCAAGCTCTGCACTAAATGGTACCAAACGGCTTTTATAAAATTTTGATTTTCTTATAGTTATAACATGATGCTTAATATCAATGTCATCTAGCCTGATTGAAAGTGTTTCGTGTAAGCGTAAACCAAGGGCATAGGTAAGTATTAGAATCGCTCTAACTGTATATGATTGCACAAAGCTTTTATTTTTTTGATAGGTTAATGCCGCATCAAATAAACGTTTTAATTCTTCTTTTGAATAAATATAAGGTACAAAAGGCTGTGGACGGTTAGGTAAAATGCGTGGTAATGGTATCTCGGTAATATAATTACGAGCGAGTGCATAGCGATAAAATCCTAATAATGCCGTATGCTTAACAAACCACCCTGATGTTATTCCCTTTGAGTTACCATAAAGGAAGTTATTAATCTTATCTTCAGAGATAGATTTTATAGTTGTTAATGGCTCCATTGTTTTGCAAAAAGCTTTTAAATATACTGTATTTGTTTTAAATTTTTCTCCTAAAGATCTTCTGTAGGTTATGTATTGATTAATAAGTTGTTCAAGTATCATAATATGCCTCCTAATTTGAATTCAGCGACCTTGCGCAAATTGGTAAGATCAACCTTTGTATAAATTCGTGTCGTTTCTAGTCCTTGATGACCTAGGTGATCACTTATTTCCTTAAGTGATACACCTTTATTAATTAAATGAGTTGCACATGCATGACGTAAGGCATGTGGTCCATAATGCTTGATATTGGTACATAATGGCCTAAGTCTTTTACTAACAATCTGATAGATAGCGGCTCTTTTTAAAGCCCTATATGGCGATCTCATGCATATAAATACTTCTTTTAATGAACAACAATTTTGTCTGACTTCTTTCAAATAGCGTAAGATTGCTTCTCCCACGATTTTGGAAAGAGGAAAAATTTGTGTCTTTGATCGTTTTGCTCGTTTTAGATAAATTCGTTCATTTTTCCAATCAAGATCTTCTAAACGTAAATTAATAACCTCACTACATCTCATACCATATACTGAAAGCAACATTAAGATCGCGTAATCCCTAACATCAGTGGGGTGGTCAGATTTGCTATTAGCTAGGAGTCTTTTTACTTCATCCCAGCTTGGTGAGTAAGGCAAAGCTTCATACCGATATATACGTGGTACTTTTATTGAATCAGCTAAACCTTTTTGGCACCAACCATGATTCTCCGCATACCTCAAGAAAATCCGAATTATTGAAGCATACCATTGAATGGTTCTTCTTGAATAACCACCTATATCATATTTTTTCTTTAATATTTCATCAATTATAAGTGGGGTAAGCTTTTTAAAGTTCTTATTTTTTTTATTAGTATTTATGAGAAAGTCTTGAAGTTGGGAGAATCTATATTTAATAGTCCTTTCAGAAAGCCCTTGTTCCTGACGTATGTAAGCAATATAATCTCTTAAATATTTTTTAAATGAAATAGGTTTCCTACTTTGCTCTTTGAGGTAGCCAAGCATTTTAAACCAACTGGAAGCATAATGAATAAATCGTGCTTTTACAGAATTTGAATAATCACTTTTTCTGCGAGAGTTTTCTTTTTCTCCTGCCCATTTCTCTGCCGCCATCTCAATTTCAGCTACTGACACTATCCGCAATTCATTTAAATTGAGATATCTCATAATAACTAATAAATAGTAAGCAATTCGTCTCAAGTTGCTATATACAGCACCATTATCTGCCAAATAGCATAAATATTTTAAACGTTTTTTCAATAGTGGTGCACTAGTATGACGTTTAAGAACTTTTTTACGTGTAAATATTTTATTAAACAAAGGAATCTTTTCTTCAGGCAAGCGTTCCAAACGATTTAACTTTTTTAGCCAGTCTATAGCATACCTGGTAAAACGTTCTTTGCTACATTTTGAAAAGAAGACTCTTTTCTTCTTAGTATGGTTGGATTGATATCTTGTCCAGTGATCTGCAGCTATTTCAATTTTTTCTATAGTTATCTTACCATTAACTTCTAATTTAAGATAATCAACAATTCTTAAAAGATGCCAAGCAATAGACTGCATTGTACTTAATGATCTACCGCATTTATCCCAATATTGCAGATATTTTAGCCGTTCCTTTAACAATGGTGCATTCTTATGCTTTCTTATTGTATAAGCTTTTTTAAATATTTTATTAAACATAATTACCTCCTGTTTGGTTGATGGATTTACAACAACTACTTACAGGATATACTGAATCATGTTAAAATTATGTTACCTTAAAAGAGAATATAAGGAATTGAAGGAAGAATATTAATAACTCAACAACACATAACTGATTTTGCAACATATAAACAAAAAATTATTGAGTTTCTAAATAAGGAATTTTCTAAGATAAAAGCTCAAAAGCTACAGCAACAAGCTAATAAAAAGTTAAAAACTAAAGCTATAGAAAAGCAAGTAAGAAAGTTACTTAGAGATATTGAATTAATATTAAAAATTGATTCTTTGGATAATAGCTTTAACTTAAAAGTCATGGACCTTAAAAAAGAGATAGAAAATTATTTTTTGTAATAACAGGAGACTACAATTAATCTATGCTAGTACAAAATTTGTGGCAAATTTGGCTAGAGAAGGTTTTTCAGATCCAATAAAGTTTTAACTTACTCTAAAAATATAGACTTTTCTTCTATTTTAAGGGTATTCTCAGGTATTAATTTTTTATTAAGAGAAATATTATGACAAAGGTTGCTGTAGTAATTTCGGGGTGCGGATCTTTAGATGGAGCTGAAATTTTTGAAACAGTTTTTACATTACTTGAATTAGATAAAAACAATGCAGATGTTAAAATTTTTGCTCCTAATAAAAACCAACGCTATGTAATCAATCACTTAACCCGAGAAGAAATGCCAGAAGAACGTAATATTCTTGTAGAATCTGCACGTATTGCTCGCGGTAAAATTCAATCCTTAAGCAAATTGTATGTAAAAGATTTTGATGCACTGATACTTCCTGGTGGTTCTGGTGCTGCAATTAACTTATCAGATTTAGCACTTAAAAATGAACATGGTAAGGTGATAAAGGAGTTAAAAGAAATAATTGTACAATTTTATAAATTGTCAAAGCCAATTGGTGCAATATGTATTTCGCCTGCTATTCTAGCTTTGTCTTTGAAAGAACTGTTGTGCGCCAAGCATACTAGTCCACTAAAAAAGAATCTGCGCCAAGCATACTAGTCCACCCCTGCGCCAGAAGAGAAGTCCACTTTCAAAAGAAAAAAAGAGTGATAATTTAGTTAACACAT
>Ga0316232_1003901_pt1 | contig 13187 bp, 11 predicted proteins | sample TBHtaG_FD_206006 | JGI IMG/M metagenome (GOLD analysis project Ga0316232, IMG submission 206006) | Freshwater microbial communities from Trout Bog Lake, Wisconsin, USA - TBH18025_13 | ecosystem: Environmental > Aquatic > Freshwater > Lake > Hypolimnion/Profundal zone | place: USA: Wisconsin... | reverse complement strand
GCAGAGCCTGCGCACGAGATAGTGCAGGCATCTCGCGTTGACAAGGCGGACACCAGGTCGCCCACATGTTCACCACCAAAGCCCGGCCAGCTGCGGATGCTGACAACTGACTTGGCTTACCGTCCAGATTCATGAGACTTACGACCGGTGCAGACCGAGGCGGCGATGTTCCCGCCCATCCGGCTGCCTGCAAAACCATCCATGCACCCATGCCCGCCATGAGCCCAACAAACAGGGGCTTCAATAGCGCAGGTCGCTGCCGCATTCGCCACACAGCGATAAGAATCGCAGCCATCAGTGCAGTCCACGGCTCAAAGCCACCGTCGCGGATGTCGAATACGGACCAAGGATCATCCTGATAGGCAGAGAACCAGGTGGAGACAAACACTGCGCGACCAGTCGGCACCGCGACTAGGGCCATGTCAAAAATGACATCGGATATTCCTATCCGGTGTTTGCGGCCGACCATCCAACCGACTGCGACAGCAACAACGGCGCATGCAAACACAAGGATATGCGTCAGCTGAAACGCAAAGGGTCCGATGTTGACGTTCATGGCGCTGTCAGCGTACGCTCTAGCGGCGCACGCCAACCAGCCCAATTACGGCGGATCGGCCTTTGTGGCCATCACCCTCGGTCAGCTCGGTCTCGTATTCATCCATCACCTGAATGTCCAGAGCGCCAAAGGACTCGCGCAACAGGTCCGGCGTGTACAAATGCGAGAGAACGGAAGGTCCGCCGGTTCGGTATTCGAGTTGCTTGGGCGTGTAGCCCAGCAAGATGAGGGAGCCGCCGGGCTTGAGGCTGCGAACCATGTTGCCAAACAGCCTGGCGCGAAGCTCCGGGTCGGCAAACTGCACAAAGATGGTGGCCAGACCGTCGTAATGATCCTGGGGCCAGGCAAAGTCGTCGCAGGTGGCAACGCTGAAGTTCACGCGGGCATTGTTATCCACCGCAAGACGCTTGGCCTTGGCTACGCCCACCTCCGAGATGTCAAACGCGTCGACCTGGTGGCCTTGCGTTGCCAGCCACACGCTGTTGCGGCCCTCACCGTCCGCCACGCTCAAAATGCTGGAACCCGGTTTCCAGATGGCCGCATGGCGCCGCAGCCATTCATTGGGCTCCGTGCCGAAAACATAGCCGTCATTGGCAAAGCGCGCGTTCCAGGTCTGCGCGGGGTCGGTAAAGGGGGTGCTGTTTGTGGTGGTCATGTTGGAGGCCTTGAAATGGACGTATCCGTATCACATATGCTGAAGCATTCAAGCATACCCCAATGGGTATACCTCATCACAGTCTAAGGTCCTCATGCAAAACCATCTTTACGCAGTATGTACCTCATGCAACGCAGTTAACCGCATTCCGGTTCAGCGGAACGGAAAGGAGATCAACTGCGGCAAATGCCACCAAGCCTTGTTTGGTCTCACCCCGTCATCGGTTGATCGGGCCGCGTTTGTTGCCCAAATCACCAAGAGCGAGGTGCCAGTAGTGGTCGATTTTTGGGCACCGTGGTGCGGGCCGTGCAAGGCGATGGCTCCGGCGTTTGCCCAAGTGTGTGCGCGCATGGACTCCCGTGCGCGCTTCATCAAAGTGAACACCGATGAAGAGCAAGCCTTGGGCGCGCAATATGGCATCCGCAGCATTCCAACGGTTGCCATCTTCAAGTCGGGCAAAGAAATCGCCCGCATTTCCGGGGCGCAACCTGCCGCCAGCCTAGAACAGTGGATCGACAGCCACATTGCCCGATAAGTCGATGCGCACGCCAGCATAGGCGATTCAGCAGCTAGCGTACCTGCAGGTCTACATGTCGGCGATTGGGGCAGATTGTTGAGCTGAGTTGTCTTACAGAGGAATGCATTTCAGACGCACTGGTCCGAGCCCGTCACGCGCTGAGGCGCGCGTAGGTCTCCAGCAGGGCACTTTTCTTTACGACTCCCATCAGACTGGGCAAGGCTATGGATTGAATCACCGGCAAACGTTCGCCCTGGTGCTCCATAAAGCGCAGAAACGCAGAGTCCAGTCCCATATCGCTTGTCAGAGGCTGGATTTCCTGGCTCAAAAAATCCGCCGCACTGTGGCTATGCATGCCGTGTTCACCCGCAACTGCACTGAGACTTCTGAGCGGCACCACTCCCTGGTACAGGCCATCGGCGTCGACCACATAAAGGTACTTCACCGGATGCGCAGCAAACAGGCTGGCCATGCTGGCCAAGTCCGCGTCCAACGCCACGACAGTGATTGCGGGTTCAATGAGGTCGTGCACCAGCTGACGGCGCAGACGCTGACGCTCATCGTTTTGCGCCAGGCGGCGAAGGGTGATGTCGTACATGGAGCCGGAATTAACAGCCCGCGCCACAAAATAGGCCATCACGCAGCCCACCATCAGGGGCAGCATCACCTGGTAACTCAGAGTCATTTCAAACAGCATCAGGATGGCCATCAGGGGCGCCTGCGTGGAACCAGCCAGGAAGGCGGCCATGCCGACGATGCCATAGGCGAAAGGGGCCGATGTCGCCTGGGGCCAGAGTGCCTGCACCCCAAGTCCGTAGATCTCGCCCAGCATGCAGCCAAAAAACAGGGCCGGGGTGAAGACGCCGCCGACGGCACCAGAGCCGACGGTGGCAAAAGTGGCCAGGGCCTTGGCTGTCAGCAACAGCAATAGCAGCGACCAGCTCCACTGCGAATGCAGCGCTTCGTTCACCACGCTGTAGCCGTTGCCCCAGACCTCCGGCCAGAACCAGGAAACCAGGCCAACGACAAGCCCACCCAGACCCAGCCGCAGGGGCAAGGCCATAGGCATGGAAGCAAACAGCTTGCGACTTGCTTCAAGCCCGCGCAGAAACAGTGCAGAAGCCAAACCGGACAAAATACCCAGCAGGGCAAAGAGCAGCACTTCCAGCCCCTGAATGGAAGGAAAACCGGGCATTACATAGGGCGGCTGGTATCCGGGAAACTCGCGCATGGTGATGTTCGCCACTACGGCCGCTACCATGATGGGCCCCAGATTATCCAGCGCAATGGAACCCAGCACAATTTCGGCCACAAAAAAAGTGCTTGCAAAGGGTGCGTTGTAGGCCGCCGTCAAGCCGGCAGCAGCTCCGCAGGCGACCAGCAGGCGTAGACGATCAGTAGGCATGCGGAGCCATTGACCCAGCACCGACGCGCACATGGCGGCCAGCTGGACCATAGAGCCCTCCCTTCCGATCGAGCCTCCACTGACGATGCTGACCATCGAAGACAGGCTGCGACCCAGAGTGAGCGGCACCGGTATACGCCCGTCGCCCATGGTGCTGGCCTCCATGTAGTCGGCCTTGCTGCTTTCCACCTTTAACCAGCTTACCCACAGCAAAAGCAGACCAGCCATCAAACCACCCAGTGCCGGGGCCAACACGCGCAGCAGGGGGTTCAAACTGCGCGCCACCGCAACCAGGCTACCGCCTTGACCCAGCAAGGTGCGGTCCCCCCAATACAATGACAGACGAAAGAGTTCCGTGGCGCACGCGCCAATCAGGCCGGCGAGCACCGACCAGAGCAGCATCGAAAGCCATGCCAGGCGTTGCAAGCGGTGACGCCAATTCATCCAGTTCGAAAGAGCGTGATGGAACAGGCTGCGCATGCTCAGAAGATACCACTGCAAGCCCCTTCAACTTTACTGGATCTTCATCCAACGGAAGCAGTCCGATACGCGTAAAGCCCATACTGGGAGGCTTCAGATTGCCACCGTGGCAGTTGCACCAAAGGCAGCCATCTCGAGTATGAAATTGAATCAAAAACTGTGGTGCTTGGTATTGGGTTTTGCTAGCCTTGCGCAGGGTGCTGCGCTCGATGCGGGGCAGCCCTTCACGGCAGACCTCAAGCCGGAGCGCTATGAGGCGCAGGCTGCGCACTTGGCGGCCGAAGTGCTTTCGCGCTACCACTACAAGGCAGTTCCGCTGGATCCTGCACTGTCCGGCAAAATCCTCGATCAGTATGTCAAGGCCCTGGACGGTGACAAATACTTTTTTGTGCAGGCAGACATTGACCGATTTTCGGTAGTGCGGGACCAACTGGGAAGCGCGATCCTGAAGGAGGATTTGAGCCTGCCTTTCTCCATTTTCAATGCGTATGAGCAGCGGGTGGTGGAGCGCTTTGCGTATGCAAGGACCCTGCTCAAGCAAGGAATGGAGTTTCAATCGCATGAAGTGCTGGAGCTCGCACGGGATAAGCTGGCATGGCCGCAAGACGAAGCGGAGATGCGTGACCTGTGGCGCAGGAGGGTCAAGAATGACTGGCTGCGACTCAAGATTACAGGCAAGGACAGCGCCAGTATTGCCGGGATATTGGACAAGCGCTATGTGCATGCGATACAGCGCGTCTCCAAGACCAAAGGCGAGGATGCGTTCCAGATCTTCATGAACGCCTACACCATGTCCATAGACCCGCACACCAACTACATGGCGCCAAGGTCTGCGGAGGAATTTGACATATCCATGCGGCTGTCCCTGACCGGGATAGGCGCGAGCTTGGCTGAGTCGGAGGATTACACCACCATTCGGGAACTGATTGCTGGGGGGCCAGCAAGTCTGTCAGGCCAGTTGCAAGTGGGTGACCGCATTGTTGGGGTGGGACAAGGCGAGGCGGGCCCCATGGTCGATATTCTGGGCTGGCGACAGGACGACGCTGTCGAACTGATTCGAGGCGCTGCAGATTCAATAGTGAGGCTGGACATTCTTCCACAGAAAGAAGGGCCTGACGGAACGCACAGGCTGGTGACCCTCATACGCAAACCGGTTCACCTGAACGAGCAGGCCGCAAAGTCGTCCATTCAAAATGTCTCGGACGGCGCCTCCAAGCACCGCATCGGTGTCATCACGCTCCCTTCCTTCTATGAGGACTTTGCAGCCAAGCAGGCTGGCAGGAAGGACTACAGCAGTGTTTCCCGCGATTTCGCAAGGCTGTTGGAAGATCTTAAAAAGCAGCAAGTCGACAGCTTGCTGATCGACCTGCGCAACAACGGGGGTGGCTCCCTCGCCGAGGCGGTTGAACTCACCGGCCTGTTTGTAGGCAACGGCCCAGTAGTCCAGCAACGCAGAGCAAACGGCAGCATCTCGATCGAGCAGGACCCACAGTCCAAGGTCGCATGGAATGGGCCGCTCGGAATCTTGATTAACCGGGGTTCGGCCTCGGCGTCCGAGATCTTTGCTGCGGCGATGCAGGACTATGGCCGCGGATTGGTCATCGGCGATCCAAGCTACGGGAAGGGAACCGTGCAGACCATTGTCGATCTGGACCAGATTGCAAAAAACAAGAAACCGCTCTTTGGCGAATTGAAGATGACCGTGGCACAGTTCTTTCGCGTGAACGGTGGCACCACGCAATTGCGCGGTGTGGTGCCGGACATCCCGTTGCTAGGCGGGTCCGATCAAGAGAACTTTGGTGAGTCCAGCTTTGACAACGCGCTGCCATGGGTACAAATCAAGCCAGCCAACTATGTTCCCTCCAGCGGCGTGCGGACCCTACTTCCTGTCCTGTTGGAGAAGCATGAAGCCCGAGCGAATGTTGATGCAGACATGAAATATTTGTATGAAGACATCGCAAAATCCAAGCGTGAGCGCACGAAAAACGTAGTTTCACTCAATGAAGCTGACCGGCGAAAGGAGCGTGATGCGCAAGAAGCAATGACCGCATCCCGCAGTTCATCCAAGCAAGCCGTCACCACGGCCTCTCCCGAGACCATAAACGCGGCCCGTGATGATGGACTTCAGGCCAACGAACGAGCCATTTCCAAGTCGCTCTCGGCCGAAAACCTACGCAAGGACACCAAAGATGTTTTCATGTTGGAAGCCGTTCGAATTCTTGGCGATGAAATCGATGTAGAAAAACTTCAACCACAGTTCGCTTCTGGCAACAGGCCGTCGGCACCGGACTGAAGTGCATCAAGTCCTTGCCGTGATTTATCACCGCGGATTGCTGCCGACATTAGCCATGATGGCCCAAAGCGTGACGGGCCTGAGCCATGCCGTTCCTTGCAGGAATTCTTTTTTGCTCTGCACTGTTCATGAATTTCATTCACCTTGCTGGACCGACTTGCTTCCTTCAGCTAAGCAGCTCTCGGACAGACTTCGACAAAACTGTACGATGGCACTTTTGACTGAACCCGGCCAGCATGCTATTGATCCTTGACCTTTTCTCTACGACTACGGCCTCGTGGCGATGGCGGCGACGCTTATCTCGTTTGCTTTGGCTTGGGGGTTCCATGCTTTCATCAGCAAGAAGATTCGCGAATCCGAGAGCGCCAATGCTTCATATTAGTGAGACTGAGCCAGCCAACGCACTCAACATTGCGCTGAAGGCTTGCTGCGGTGAACACCTGTAAATCGCAAATGCCCCAGCTGGCTACCCGGTCAGGGCAAAGTGCTCTCGAACCCGAGCATAGGCGGATGGTCCAACCTTACATGGGCATCATTCCCATTCGCTTCTGCATCATCTGCTGACGCTCAGCCATGTTGCCCAGCATGCCGTTCATACCTTGAGTCCCCCCGTTCGACGACATCATGTGGGTGCGCTTTTCCATCATCAGCTTCTGCTGCTCTGCCATCAGCGCTTGGCGTTCTTCATCGGTTTTGGCGTCGCTAATCTTCTTTTGCGTGCCTTCGCGCATCGCTTGCATCTCGCCGGAATTCATCCCCATCATTCCGCCGGTGGCGGGACCGGACTTTCCATCGTGGTTCATTCCCATCATCGGGCCTTGCTTGCCCGACACCTGCCTTTGATGTTCCACCATCAGGGCTTGACGCTCTTCGTCGGTTTTGGCGGCGCTCATCTTCTTTTGCATCGCCTGCATGTCCGGAGAATCCATCGCCATCATGCCCATGCCTTGCATGCGATGGGAAGAATGATCCATGGACGCGGATTGCGCAACGCTTGCGATCGAGGCTCCGAAAAGAGCGATGGCTAGAGCGGATACGAGGTACTTTTTCATAATAATCTCCCAAAAATTTGGATGAAAGGGATAGGTCAGGACATGCGGCCCACCGCGCAGCTCACGAACGACTTGGCGTTGGCCAAGCCAGCTTCCATCCCGGCGAGCGAGCCCTTCTCCGGATAGCCCATGGAGCGCAGCTTCTGGACCACGGCATCGCGGTCGGAGGCCAATCCCGTAAAGCGGACCGTTTGATGCTCACGGTCCACCACCAAGCCAGAGACCTCCGGCATGGCTGATAGCCCTTTGACGATGGATTTTTCGCAACCGCCGCATTTGAGGTTGTCTATCTCGATTTGCATGGGTATGTTCATTTCGAACTCCTTTGAAGTTGTCGCCGAACGCAGCGGAATCACTGTGGCATGGAGAAAGTATGGCTGCCATCAACGATTCGCCATATGATCCGAGTCATATGAAAAGCATGGTTCTTCCGACGGCTCTGAAGGCACTCTTGCCAACGACTTTCCACGCACGATGTGAGGGTGCTCGCTTTCCAAAGAGTGCGCGGATATTCTTGACGGGTGCCCGCCCCGAATGGATGTTTTACGTGGTTTCGGGGGAAATCACCTTGGAGCGCACTGGATTGCAAGGCGAGCCCGTGGTCTTGCAGCGAACACGCCAAGGATTCGTGAGCGAGGCGAGCCTGAAATCTGCCAAGTACCACTGCGACGCCCTGGCTATCGTCGACACGACCGTCGTGAAGATTCCCATCCGGGACTTGTCCGTCGAGCTTGAGCGCGACCCTGCGTTCGCCAGTCGCTGGATCGGCATGCTCAATGGCGAAGTTCGGCGACTGCGCCTGCACTGCGAGCGACTGAGCATGAAGTCTGTCAAAGACCGGGTACTCCACCTCATCAACACCGAGGGGCAGAACGGCTCCTATATTGCAGCCACGGGACTCAAATCGCTTGCGGGCGAATTGGGGGTTACACATGAAGCTCTTTACCGCACATTGGCAACTATGGAAAAGGCCAAGCTCATCAGCCGCACTCATGGAACCCTAGCTTTGCTGGGCGGGTAGCTGAGTTACGGTTTTCTACATTGAGTGTCTGAAGGTCTAAATGATAATGGTAATTGACTGTTCATCGCGCGATGATTGTTCATGGCCATAATGTCCACTACCCCGCAGTAGCCAATGACAGTTGCTGAAAAAATCATCGCGAATCGAAAATTTCCAATCACCTAGGAATGTCCGTTTCCAAGAAACCGGGGGTCGTTGTGGCTGCTTTGGAGTAGGCGAAATACTGGGCAGTCTGCACTTTCAATCTTGGAAATCTTGGTTCAATGGGGAAGGTACTTTCGGGCGTCGGCGTACGCCACATCTGGAGCGAAATATTGAATCCCGCCCGTGTTGTCAAAAATAAGATCACGTACCCGCTTGACCAGCATCGCCCAGATCAGGATGTTGGCATCCAGAACGATAGCTAAATTGCCCATGCCACAGAGAATGTGGGCCTCTTGGGAGCGTTCGCCCGCCTACGCGCTGTTTTGAAATCAGCAACTACGGCATCCACATCAATGCTCTTGGCTGCAAGCAGGCGATCCAACGCCTTGCTACCATTCTTTAGCGGGGCAACGTCAGCCTCTGCCTGACCGATAATCGGTATGTGTAACCAATGGTTTGCCCGTTGCGGGCCATGGGCACCGTCGTGTTGACGCAATGAATTTGGCCATACCGATACGACATTCCCAGATATTGACTTTGTTGGTTTTCATGGTCCACACCATTTACGTAAACACAATGTTTGCGAATCGTCGTGTACCAAATAAACAAGAAATGCATATTGGCGCTCCCTATTATTTGTAAGGAGAATGTCATGGAAGAGGCAGCTAGTCAGGTTAACAATCGGCGCGAACCCTGGAATAAAGGCAAGCTGATCGGGCAAAAGGCACCCTTTAAATTGAAGGAGGTCTGGGCCATCCGCGTGTGGCTTCAACTGGAACATCGAACCAGGGAGTTGGCCCTTTTCGATCTGGGCTTGGACAGCAAATTGAGGGCCTGCGATCTGGTCAAACTCAGAGTGCGCGACATATGCCACGGTGATCGCATTGCCCCTCGTGCAATTGTTATGCAGCAAAAAACCTCCCGGCCGGTCCAGTTTGAAATCACAGAGCAAACCCGTACCGCAGTCGCCGACTGGATGAAGTTGCGAAACCTTCATTCTGAGGACTTTCTGTTTCCGAGTCGGGTACAAAAGTCGCTCCACCTGGGTACCCGCCAGTACGCCCGCATCGTGAACGGATGGGTAAAACATATTGGCCTTGACCCCTGTGCCTACGGGACCCACTCCATGCGGCGCACCAAGGTGACCCTCATCTACAGGAGAACGAAGAACCTGCGTGCAGTACAACTTTTACTTGGCCATTCCAAGCTGGAGTCCACTGTGAGGTACCTTGGAATTGAGGTGGATGATGCATTGGAAATAGCGGAAGACACAGATATTTGATGCACCCGGATCACGCTGAATTCCGCATCAGCGTGATCGTCGGACTACGGCGATTCCCAAGGGCAACTGTCGCAGTTTCACACTGGTTTTGGAAGCCCCAAAGCTGTCATTCCGAAGGACTGCTCTTGCAGGTTTTGAAAACGAGGGGGGTGTTTTCCAATGACTCCTTACAGCCTGGACCTGCCCCAAGGTAAATTGAATCGAGTGACTGCAACTGGCCCAGACTTGCCGCAGGACCCTTTAAAGTGACCTACCGGTTACGCGGCCCAAAAGTCGACCACATCCTGCTTGGTGTGACTGCAATGCGGCGTACAGCGGTCTGTGGAGAGCGTTTGGCGGACGACTGCCCACTGCATTTCGTTGATCGGGGTTCGCGATTCTTCCAAATCCCATGCCGCTGGCTCAGGCAGGCTGGGAGCGGGAGCTCCCGAAGGTCCGCAGTCTGGTGGTCCAGTGCCGTGCCGCCCAGCGGCCATTCATGATCTTCGATGTCGTGCGGCAGATTCAACCGGTCGATGCAACACACTAAATACTGCGTAAGCAGAAGGAGTGTTGTAAATGAAGTACCGGTCAAGAACCTTTTACATGGATACCAGTTCCCTTCGCAGGAATAGATTCAATTGAGCATCGAAAATGGACGAGACAGCGGCAAGGTTGGCTAAACCGCCGTTCTTTGCTTTGGGCCAATGGCCCTTCGGGTCGCCCCGCATACCCATATTAAGTGCGCCTGGGGGGAGGGACTTGCCCGAGAATGTCGAGTCAGGGGCATACCGGTGGCCTGGCAAGATGGTCTAAAAATTTCATAGTTGCAAAACAAAAGAGCAAAGGGGGTGAAAGTGCAAACCGATCCGACTACTGATCGCGATAGTTCGCCGGACCGTGCCAGGCTGGTGGGATGGAGCATTGTTGCGTACGGTTTTTTTGCCGTGGCCCTCTCTTCAACCGCCCGTGCACTTTTGAGTTTGGCAATGCCCCTGTGGGAAGTGGAACAGGGATGGTCCCGCAGTCTGGTTTCTTCGGCGGGCGCTCTGGCCCTGTTGGTCATGGCCATTACCGCCCCGATTGCCGGCAATTTCATCGATCGCTTTGGCCCACGCAAACTTCTGACCGCCGGATTCGTGACATTGGGAATTGGGCTGGCGATGACGACTGTTTCGGTTGCACCCTGGCAACTGCTGCTGAGTTTTGGTTTCGTTTCTGGCATTGGATTTGGTGTGGTGGCAGTCAGTGCATTTTTTGCCGCGATTGCACCCTACTTCGTGGCACAGCGTGGGTTTGCCATGGCGGTGGTGGACTCAGGCTCCACCGTGGGGCCACTCATACTGGTTCCTGTGGCCGCATGGCTACTAACCGGCTTTGGCTGGCGCAGCGAGTTCCTGATCATGGCTGCCTCTTGTCTGGTGATGGCGCCCTTTGCGTGGCGACTGCTTCCAACAACATCCGGAAAGGAAACACACAGCGAAGGTGACAACAAGGAAGCGCTGTGGTCACGGTTGGTGGAACTCGCCCGAAGCCCAGTGTTCAACCTTTTGTTCTGGGGATTCCTGCTGTGCGGTTTCACCAGTTCAGGCGTGATCGAAACACACTTTCTTCCCTATGCGGCATTGTGCGGATTCAGTGGCGTGACAGCAGCGGGCGCATATGGTTTTCTATCCGGTATCAACCTGTTGGGGATACTCGGCGCGGGATGGTTAGCTGACCGCATTAATCGCCCCTTGCTCCTCGCCGGGATTTTCACAATTCGTTCACTGAGTTTTATCCTACTGATGCAGGTCGGAAACGACTTGTCTTTGCTGTATCTTTTTTCAGCAGTGTTTGGCCTGTTCGATTACGCGACCGCGCCGGTCGTAGCCAGCCTTGTGGCATCACATCTGGGAGTCCGCGTCATGGGCCTATCGATGGGACTGCTGGGCGCGGGGCATGCGTTGGGCGCTGCCATCGGGGCGCTTGCCGGTGGGCTGGCCTTTGATTCTTTTGGTAGCTACCGCGGCCTTTGGTTGTTGTCTATCGCCATGGCTGTACTGGCAGGCCTCATATCTGCATTCATACCGAAAAGTGCCAAGGCTGCAAACATGGGGATCGGCTACTAAAGGGTATTGAACGGGACGGCACCGATACCGACTTTATTGGCTCCTGCATGCAGCGCGGTTTGACGGGCTGAAGACCATAGGGCTGACAGTCCTGTACTACCGGTTACAGCCTATCAATCGCGAGCGGGCCGAAATCTCTTAGGACCGCAACTGGTTGGCTACTGCCGCCCAGATGAAAACGCTACGCGACGCAAAATTGCCTGCTGCACGGGTGCAGCCGCCGATCATATTGGGTTGGGTTTCACGCCGCCGTTGAAGCGCTGCGCAAGGAAGTCAATCATTGTGCGCATCAGCGCCGATTGGTGTTGGCGCGAGGTATAGACCGCGTGAATGCCCATGTCCGCAACGTCATGGTCACTCAGCAATTGCACCAAACGCCCCGTGCGAAGTTCTTCGGCGATGGCGAAGGTGGGCAACATGACGATGCCCCCGCCTGCCAATGCCGCACACATCAGCGTTGCGGTGTCATTGGTGCTGAAATTCCCATGAACGGGGACGGCCACCATTTCGCCCTGGTGCATCAACTGCCACAGGCTCTGGCCGAAATAGGCATAGCTCAGGCAGTTGTGCGATGCGAGATCGCGCGCCTGCTTTGGAACTTCGCGCTCGCGCAAATAGGCGGGCGCAGCGCAGATCACTGAGCGACACGTTCCGAGCCTGCGAGCAATCAGGTTGGGATCGAGTTCCGCTGTGATCCGGATGGCCAGGTCGATACGCTCGTCGATCAGGTTCACCGTTCGGTCCAACGCCTGCAAATCCACGGATGCCTTGGAGTAGCGCGCGAGAAAGTCCATGACTGCGGGCGCCAACTGCGTTTGAGAAAAGATGCCGCTTGCCGTTATGCGCAGTTGCCCTTGTGGCTCGTCCTCTGATTCGGCCGCCAGTCGATCGACTTGCGTCGATACGACCAGCATCTCGCGGCACAAGCTCAGCATCCGTTGACCTGCTGCCGTCAGGCTCAGCCGGCGCGTGGAGCGGTGCATGAGACGTGCTCCTGCCCATTGCTCAATCGACGCTAGGTAGCGCGAGGCCATGGCTCTGGACATCCCTGTCTGGAGCGCAGCCGCAGAAAGGCTACCGCGCGCGGCAGTTTCCACATACACGCGCATCGCTGTGATCCTGTCCATTGGTCTATTGTCTCAACTTATGCAACAGTTAGTCAACCGTCACACCGTATATGCTCTATTTAATTTCCAATAGGCTTGATGCATTGGCTTATATGAAGGAGTTTGTGATGTCGCAAGCCTTGAAATTGCAATACTTTTTAGACCCCTTGTGTGGTTGGTGTTACGCCAGCGCTCCTGCACTTGCCGCTTTGGCTCAGCAATTTCCCACAGTGCTGGAATTAATGCCAACGGGCCTGTTTTCTGGCGCTGGTGCCCGTCCGATGTCCAAGGAGTGGGTTGGGCACGCTTGGAGCAATGACCAGCGCATCGCCCAAATGACTGGCCAGATTTTCAGCCAGGCTTATCACGACCAGATACTCAACGGCGCTGACGTGCACTTTGATTCCGGCCACGCAACCCGTGCCCTTACGGCTATGCGGCAGATCACCCCTGCGCTAGAACCACGCTTGATGCACGCCTTGCAATTGGCGCGCTATGTGGATGGTCGAGACACGGAAAAACCGGAGGTTGTGGCGGATGTGGCAGCCACTGTGGCCGCATTGATCGAATTACCCTTGGACAAGGC
>Ga0316232_1003900_pt1 | contig 13189 bp, 14 predicted proteins | sample TBHtaG_FD_206006 | JGI IMG/M metagenome (GOLD analysis project Ga0316232, IMG submission 206006) | Freshwater microbial communities from Trout Bog Lake, Wisconsin, USA - TBH18025_13 | ecosystem: Environmental > Aquatic > Freshwater > Lake > Hypolimnion/Profundal zone | place: USA: Wisconsin... | reverse complement strand
CAGAAGTAAAGTCATGACGCAAGGTTTCTCAGCTGAACGCCTGGACCGGATTGCGCCCTTCCTGGGCCGCGCCTATGTCGAGACCGGCGTGCTGCCGGGGGCGCAGGTGCTGCTGTGGCGGCGCGGGCAGACGGTGCTGGACATCGTGGTCGGCCAGCGCGACCGGGTGCGCCAGACCGCCATGGAACGCGACACCATCCACCGCATCTATTCCATGACCAAGCCGATGACGACGGTGGCCGCGCTGATGCAGCTGGAGGAAGGCATCATCGCCCTGGACGATCCGGTGGCGCGCTTTATTCCCGCCTTCGCCGACCTGCAGGTGTATGCCAGCGGCGGCGCGGAAAGCTTTGTCACACAGCCGCCGGCACGGCCGATGACGGTTCTGGACCTGATGCGCCACACCTCCGGCTTCACCTATGGCTTTCTGCATCGCACCGATATCGATGGGGAATATCGCCGTCTCAGGATCGGCGAGCCCGACATGGAGGGCGGTCTGCCGGCCATGATGCAGGCACTGGCCCCGCTGCCGCTGGAATTCTCGCCCGGCACGGCCTTCAACTATTCGGTCTCCACCGATGTGCTGGGCCATGTGGTGGAGATCGCCAGCGGCATGACCCTGCGTGATTTCTTCCGGCAACGCCTGCTGGGCCCGCTGGGCATGACCGATACCGATTTCTTCGTGCCGGAAGACAAACGCAACCGCCTCGCCACCTGCTACTGGTCAAAGGATGATCGCCTCGCCTTGTGGGACGATGGCGTCAAGACCATGCGCTATGCCGCGTCGCCGCCGCTGCTGTCGGGCGGCGGCGGCCTGGCCGGCACCGCGTCGGATTACCTGCGCTTCGCCCGCATGCTGCTGAACAGGGGCGAGCTGGATGGCGTGCGCTACCTGTCGCCCAAGACCGTGGCGCTGATGACGATGAACCATCTGCCCGGCAATGCCGAGATCGCCGACCTGATGCCGGCCTCGGGCCTGTTCAACGAAACCGGTTATCGCGGCGTCGGCTTCGGGCTGGGCGTGGCGGTGATGCAGAACCTCTCCCATGCCGCCCTGCCCGGCAGCATCGGCGAATATAGCTGGGGCGGGCTGGCCGGCACCTTCTTCTTCGTCGATCCGAAGGAAGATATGATCGCCATCGTCATGACCCAGGTGATCGACAACCAGGCGCGGCGGATGCGCTTGCGCCGCGACCTGCGCACCCTGATATACTCGGCCATGACGGAGAGCCTGTCTTGATCGAAGAAATAGACATTCGCGGCTGGCACGACCCCATCGACGGAGCGACGCGTGACCGCGCCACCCATGCGCTGGAACGGGGCGCGGTGCTGTTCTTTCCGCGCCTGCGCTTCGATTTGGGGAATGGCGAGACCCGCTTCCTCGATCCCGCCGTCAGCGACGGCAAGGCCAAGAATATCAGCCTGGATCACAATACCGGAAAGATTCAGTCGACGTCACTCGCGGGCGACGATGCCGCGGCGCTTGCGGCGATGCTCGAGCGCTTCGGCGCCAGTGCCACGCAGCTGGTGGGCGAACTTCTGCCCTATCGCGATGTCGAGCGCGCCCGCACCAGCTATCGCCCGGTGGAAGTGGAAGGCCGCGCCTATTCCAAGATCAGCGACGACCGGCTACTGCATGTCGACGCCTTTCCCTCGCGGCCGATGCGACACGGCCGGCGCATCCTGCGCTTCTTCTGCAATGTCGCGCCGCTGGATTACGGCAAGGGCGGCGAGCGCCACTGGCATGTCGGCCAGCCCTTCGAGGATTTCGCGAAACAGTTCCTGACACGGGCCAAAACCCATATGCCGGGAAAATCCTGGCTGTGGGACAAGCTTGGCGTCACGCGGGGCCGCCGCAGCGTCTATGACGAGATGATGCTGTCGCTGCACAACGCCGCCAAGCTGGATGCCGGCTTCCAGGCAAATTCACCGCAGCAGGATGTGCGCTTTCCGCCCGGCAGCTGCTGGCTGGTCTATACCGATCAGGTGCTGCATGCGGCGCTGGGCGGCGCCTTCGCGCTGGAACAGACCTTCCATCTCGATATCGGCCAGATGGCCGAGCCGGAACGCAGCCCGCTGCGCGTGCTGGAGCGGCTAAGCGGAAAGACGCTGGCCTAGGTCGCGCACCGCCGGCGCGCCGCTCTTGCCGTAGACGCCATGGCCACCCGGCGTTGGCGTGAAAAGCTGCAGCAGCGGTTCGGGAGTTTCGGTTTCGCCCAGCACCAGCAGGCCATCGGCGGCCAGCGTGTCGGCCACCCGTTCCAGCACCGAAGCCTTGGCGGCGCGGTCGAAATACATCAGCACATTGCGGCAGAAGACGAAGTCGATATCGTCCAGCCAGCCATAGGAATCCAGCAGGTTGAAGACACGGAAATCCGCCATCCGGCGCAGATGGTCGGCGATGCGCCACTGCTCGCCGCTGGGACGGAACCAGTTGGCGCGCTGGACGGCCCCAAGGCCCCGCTCCATCTCGACTTCGTCGTAGCGGCCTTCCTCGGCGCGGGCGATTGCTTCGGCGGAAAGATCGGTGGCGATCAAGTCGATGGACCAGCCCTGGGCGACCAGGCCCATCCCGTCCAGGATCATGGCAATGGAATAGGTTTCCTGGCCGGTGGCACAGGCCGCCGACCAGATGCGCAGCCGCTTCGTGCGCGACCGCGCGCGCAGCATCGCAGGGAGCAGTTCCTGCTCGAAGCGGACAAAGGTATCCGCGTCGCGAAAGAAGGCCGTGTCATGCACGGTCACCGCCTCGGTCACCGCCCGCGCCAGGCCTTCCTGGCCCAGCCGCAATTCGCGCACCAGCCCGCCAGTGTCGCGGAAGCCGAAGCGGCGCATCACCGGCGCCAGGCGGCGTTCCACCAGTTCCAGCTTGGCGGGCGTGAGCGAGAGGCCGGAGCGCCGGCGCAGCAGCCGCGCCAGGAAGGCGAAATCCTCCTGGCCCAGCGCTTCCATCAGAGCGGGACGCCGATCTCGGCGAGCTTGGCACGCATGGTGCCGCGGTCGAACGGCTTCATGATGTATTCGTTGGCGCCGGCATGGATCACATGGGTGATTTCCTCGACGTCGCTCTCGGTGGTCGAAACCAGGATCACCGGGCGATCGCCGCCCTGCTGGCCGCGCACGCTCTTGAGGAATTCGACGCCCTTCATGCTGGGCAGGTTGCCGTCGAACAGGATGACGTCGGGCATCTTTTCGCGCACGGCGCGCAATGCGCCCATGCCGTCTTCGGCTTCGGCGACGTCGAACTTCATTTCCTCGAAAATCTTGCGGGCCACGGTGCGCAGCACCCGGCTGTCTTCGACAATCAGACAATTCATGGCCATGGGCGTAATTTCCCGGCCCGCATCCCGGAATCGGCGATACGAGGTGCCGCAACCCTAGCCGCGGGATGGTAAAGATCGGATTACAAGGCGCGACTAACCGGCGGTCAGTTCCACGAACCCCTCGCCCTGCTCCAGCACCAGCCCGGCATTGACCGTGCGGGAGAGCTTGTGGGTGAGGAAAGGCTGCACGCCCCGGGCGTCGACGGCGCTAAGAGTGGCTTCGCCGCGCAGCAGGCGCTGCACATCGTCCGCGACCCGGATATGGGTGCCGGCGGCATGGATGCGGAAGCCGGGAATGGCGGGATCGGCCCCGATCCGCACCGTCACGGTGCCGCCGCGGGGCAGGCAATCGGCCGCCAGAAGGGTCGCGTTCATGATCAGCTTGGCCCAGTCCTTGGGCCAGTAGGCCGCGCCGGTTTCCCAGATCAGGCTGGTTTTTCCGCCCGCCAGCAGGCCGGTAATCAAGCGCCCGATCTCGGCCAGGTCGAGTTCGGCGCCCGCCGAACCGGCGGCGCCGAAGGCGATGCGCATGAACTGGATGCGGGCCAGGGCCTGCTCGGCGCTGGAGGTGACCAGGCGAATGGCGTCGGCGCGCATGTCGGCGTCGCGCTCGTCTTCCAGCACTTCCATGCCGTTGACCACTGCGCCCAACGGCCCGACCAAATCGTGGCAGACGCGGCTGACCAGCAGGGCGGCGAATTCGATCTCGGTCATCGGGCCTTGCGGGGCCGGTGTCTTCTGTTCGAAAGCCTGGGAAAACATGGGCAACGCCTTATGTCTTTGCAAATGGTAAAGACGCCGAAGCATCTTAAGGAATTCTTAATCGCGCCGCCTTGAACCCGCCACCGCTTTACCGGCACGCAGATGCCGCATCAGACGTGGCCCGCGCCTTTTTCGCGGAAAGCCGGGATATTTTTCACGCAGATGGCCCTTGCCATTATTATTGATAATCAATATATCAATCATCGTTATTCAATAATTACGGCATTGAACCCCGATAAGGAGATTGCCATGGCGCAGCCCCGTCTTTTCCTCGTCACCCGCTGGCTGCTGAACGCGGCCATAGCCGTCTGCGCCTTTGGCGCGATCATCCTTTGCATCGCCGAGGGCGCTCTCGCGGTCATGGGCACCGGTCTGTGGATGCCACCGGAGGTGGCGGCGGACCTGCAGGGCGTGTCGCGCAGCTATGTCTTCCTCATCGTCGGCGTGGCCGTGCTGGCCGGCATCGCAATCCTGGCTCTGGCCATCCTGATCTTCCACGCCATCCGCCAGATCGTCGCCAGCGCCGTCGGCGGCGACCCCTTCGTGGTGGAAAATGCCGACCGGCTGGCGCGCATCGGCTGGCTGCTGGTGGGCGTCTATGCCGTGCAGTTCGCCATGCGCGTGATCACGACTGCGATGGTGCCGGTGCAACTCAAGGATCATCTCAAATTCGATGGCTTCGGCTTTGACTTCTCGCCGCTAGGCGTGCTCGCCATCCTGCTGGTCTTCGTGCTGGCGCAGATTTTCCGTCATGGCAGCCGGATGCGGGACGAACTGGAAGGCACGGTCTGATCCATGCGCATCACCGTCAAGCTGGATGACCTTCTGTATGCGCGCCGCATGACCCTGACCGAGCTGGCGGAGAAGGTCGACATCACCCTGGCCAATCTTTCCATCCTCAAGACCGGCAAGGCCAAGGCGATCCGCTTCTCCACCCTGCTGGCGATCTGCGCCGCGCTCGACTGCCAGCCCGGCGATGTGCTGACGGTTGACAAGGACTAGCCGGGTTTGCGCGTCCCCCAAAACCCGCTAGGACGAACCAAAAGGATCAACCATGAACGCGCCCAGCCTTGCCCTTCTTGCTCTCGCCCGCATCGCGGCGGCGGCCGGCCGCGTGGTGATGCGCCACTACGGCGCCTGTGAGGCGCAGGAAAAAGCCGACAACTCGCCCGTCACCATTGCCGACCAGCAAGCCGAAGCCCTGATCCTGCAGGAACTGGCGGCGGCGTTTCCGGGCGTACCCGTTGTGGCGGAAGAAGAAGTGGCCGCGGGGCGGATGGCGGCGGTGGTGGATCATTTCTTTCTCGTCGATCCGCTGGACGGCACCCGCGAATTCCTGTCCGGCAATGGCGAGTTCACGGTCAACATTGCCGAAATCCACGACGGCGTGCCGGTGATGGGCGTGGTCCATGCCCCGGCCAAGGGCCGCATGTTCCTGGGCGCGCTGGGCCAAGGCGCCTTCGAAACCACCGAGGCGCTTTCCAGTTTCAAGGCGATCGCGGCACGGCCCGCGCCCGCGGGCGGCCTGGTGGCGGTGGGCAGCCGTAGCCACAATGACGCCGCGACGGTGGAATTCCTCAAGCGTTTCGCCGTGAAGGAGTTCATCAGCGCCGGTTCGTCGCTGAAATTCTGTCTGGTGGCGGCAGGCGAAGCCGATCTCTATGCCCGCGCCGGGCGCACCATGGAATGGGACACGGCGGCGGGCCAGGCCGTGCTGCTGGCAGCGGGCGGTACCATGACACTGTGGGACGGCACGCCCTTCACCTATGGCAAGCCTGGTTTTGAAAATCCGGGTTTTGTGGCGCGCGGGCGCTAGCGATCCATACCGTGACGTGACGAATAGAACACCAGCGCCATCAGCCCCGCGCCCAGCGCGGTGGTGACGACCACGCCCAGGATCATGAACAGCCAGCCCCAGCCGCTCATGGTCACGCCCGCCATCGCGGTCCAGACCTGCACCGCGTAGGCGATGGCCACCGCCAGGAAACCCAGCAGCACCAGAATGGCGATCCAGCCGGCGACGCCGAGTTTGTCGCGCTTCTCCATCTAGGATGCCACCCGTACTTTCAGCACCGTGCCGTCGGCGCCCGTAACCAGCAGCATCTCGCCGCTCTTGGGATCACCGCCGTCCGCCACCGCCGCCCAGCGCGTGTCGTCCAGCAGGATGGCGCCATGACCGCCAACAAAATCGCCGGCCGCGGCGCCGCGCCGGCCCAGATAGGTCTGCATGCGGGCGTTGAGATGGTTGGGCTTGGTCGAGGCGCGGCGGCCATAGGGCGAACGATGCCAGATGATGCTGGACACCATCGCCAGAACGGCGAAGAAAAAGAGGCTGAGCGGCCCGCCGATACTCGGCACCAGGAAATTCATCCCACCCACCACCAGCGCCGCGATGCCGGGCCAGAGCAGGTACATGGTGGTGGTGGCGATCTCGATCGCCAGCAATATCGCGCCCAGCGCCAGCCAGTGCCAGGCTTCAAGCTGGTTCAATTCCTGCGCCAGGCTGGCCATCAGGGTCATCGCATCATGTCCCGGCCGGGCGACCCGGCCCAGCGGGCGGCGCCACCGTGCCGGCAGCGCGGCCTGGCGTGGCGGGGGCCGCGACCGTGCCGGCAGCGGCACGCGCGGTCTTGGGAATGCCGATCTGGGCGACCTGCTGCGTCACCGCTTCCTTGGTCATTTCCGCGATGCCGGCGATGGAGCCCAGCAGCCCCGCCGACTCCATCGGCAGGATGACGAATTTCTGGTTCGGGCCGGTGGCGAGCTGCGAAAAGGCCTCGATGTATTTCTGGCCCAGGAAGTAGTTCAAGGCGTTGACGTTGCCTTCCTCGATGGCATTGGACACCATTTCGGTGGCGGCGGCTTCGGCCTGGGCCAGGCGCTCGCGCGCTTCGGCATCGCGGAAAGCGGCTTCCTTGCGGCCTTCGGCCTGCAGGATGGCGGACTGCTTGGCGCCCTCGGCGCGCAGGATGGCGCCTTGCTTCTCGCCATCGGCCTGGGTGACTTCGGCGCGGCGGAAACGCTCGGCCTTCATCTGGCGCGCCATCGCTTCGGTGATGTCCACCGGCGGCGACAGGTCCTTGATCTCGATGCGCGTCACCTTCACGCCCCAGGGATGGGTGGCCTGGTCCACCACCGAGAGCAGGCGCTGGTTGATCTCGTCACGCTTGGACAGCACCTCGTCCAGGTCCATGGCGCCGATCACGGTACGGGCGTTGGTGAGGCAGAGATTGGTGATGCCCGCCTGCAGGTTGGCGACCTCATAAGCGGCCTTGGCGGCATCGACGACCTGGTAGAAGGCGATGGCGTCCGCCGTAACGGTGGCGTTGTCGCGGGTGATCACCACCTGGCTGGGAATCTCCAGCACCTCTTCCATCATGGAAAGCTTGCGGCCGATGCGATCGATGAAGGGCACGATCAGGTTGAGGCCGGGTTTGAGCACGGTGGTGAAGCGGCCAAAACGCTCCACCGTCCATTCCCGCCCCTGAGGCACCGACTTCACCCCGGCAAAGACCACGATGATGGCCAGGGCCAGGAAGGCCAGTAGGAAGGAATTCATGCCCGTAACCCCCTGCAGAAGCAGCATTCGCGGTCTCCACGCCAGCCTCCAGTAAACATAGGTACGACAGGCATTAGTCTCAAGCTGCTCCCTTAATTGCGCTACAAAAAAGCCGGATTTTGGGAGAAAATGCTGGTTGCTGGGGTATTGATTCGGCCAGGAGTTGTCGATGAAGTGCATGAATCGCAAAGAATTTGTCGCGGGGCTGATGGCCTTGGGCGCGGTGCCGGGAACGGCGCTGGCCGCCGACAAGGACAGTCATCTGGTCGCCGATGCCAAATATACCGCCAACGAAATCACCCAGGCAGGTTCGGATTTCTTCGGCCTCACCACCGAGGCGATGGCCAAGGCGGTGCAGCATGTCTTTGGCGATCTCGGCCAGCCCGACGGCTACATCAAGGGCGACGAAGGCGGCGGCGCATTCGTGGTCGGCCTGCGCTATGGCTCAGGCTGGCTGATCCGCAAGGATCGCGAGCCGCAGAAAGTCTATTGGCGCGGTCCCTCGATCGGCTTCGATGCCGGTGGCAACGCCTCCAAGGCCTTCACCCTGGTTTATAATCTGCGCGAGGACAAGCGGCTGTATCAGCGCTTCCCCGGCGTCGAAGGCAGCATCTATTTCGTGGCCGGGCTGGGCGTGAACTATATGCGCTCCGGCGGCGTCACCCTGGCGCCGATCCGCACCGGCGTCGGCCTGCGCGCCGGCGTCAACGCGAATTATCAGGTCTATTCGGACCGCCGCGACTGGTTCCCGTTGTAGCGATTGTCATCCCGGCCAGCCATGCGTGAGCACGGCGCCGAGCCGGGATGACAGATGCCGGAATGCCCTAAGCGCCGGCGTCTGCCGTCTTCTCGGAAACGGTCTTGCCGCCCACAGGCGGCAGATAGAGCAGCAGCGCCGCCGCGACATAGGTCGAGGAGAACGTCCCCACCACAATGCCAACCAGAATGGCGCGGCTGAAATTCATCAGCACCGGCCCGCCAAACAGCAGCGGCACCACCGACAGGGCAGTGGCCACCGACACCAGGGTGGTGCGGGTGGCGATGTGGTTGGTGGACAGATTGATCAGGTCGGGCAGGCTCATGCGCTTGTACTTGCGCCGGTTCTCGCGGATGCGGTCGAACACAACCACCGTGTCGTTGATCGAATAGCCTGCCAGCAACAGCAGCGCCGCCACGGTGTTGAGGTCGAATTCCCATTGGAACAGGGAATAGAAACCCGCCACCACCAGCACGTCATGGCCGGTGGCGATCAGGGCGCCGACGCCATACTGCCATTCGAAGCGAAACCAGACCCAGACCGAGATCAGGATGATGGCGAGGACAGTGGCCCTGACGCCATCGCTCAGCAATTCGCCGGAAACCTTGGGGCCAACCACGACCTGGTTACGCGTGACATAGGCGGGCCCCAGCTTGGCCTTGACGGCGGTGATCACCGCCTGGGTGGCGATATTGGGATCTTCTCCCGCCTTGACCGGCGGATGCACCCGGATTCTGGCGCAGCTGCCCGCCGGCTGGTCGCAGACGCCGCCGCCGACAGCGCTGATGGCTGGGGCGCCGAAGCCGAGACCTTCGACATCGTGGCGCATCTGGGCAACATCGATCACCCGTGCCGCCTTCACTTCCAGTTCGACGCCACCGGTGAAATCCAGGCCCATGTTGAAGCCCAGATGGAGGATCGAGACCAGCGATATCACGGTCAGCAGGCCGTCGATCGAGAAGGCCAGCCAGCGCCACCTGACGAAATTGACGTTGGTGGTTTCCGGAATAAAGCGCAGCAGGGGCATGGAAGGCCTCGCGAAAGCGCAGCCAAGTGGCTGCAATAACTGTCTTTTCCTCCCGCAGGGGGCGGGAGGAAGCGACTTTTAGCGCAGCGGGAAGCGGTTCGCCAGAGGCGAAGCGGGCGCCCGTCAGTGCGCCGTCATCTCCACATTATGGGCTTCCGGCCCCTTCCACAGCAGCAGCGATATGATCACCGCCACTGCCAGCGGCACGCTGGCCAGGGCCCAGCTGTAGCTGCCGGTATTTTCCTGTATCCAGATCTGCATGGGCAGGCAGCCCGAGGCGAAGAGATTGCCCAACTGGTAGACGGTGCCAGGGAAGGTGCCGCGGGTGCCAGCCGGAGCCAGCTCATTCAAGTGCGCCGGAATGACGCTCCAGCAGCCCTGAACGAAGAAGTTGATGCCCACCGTGCCGATGATGATCAGCGCCACATCGGACGAGAAGGCCCAGGGCAGGATGGTGGGAATGGCCAGCAGCGCCGCCGTGATCATGGTGCGGCGGCGGCCATATTTCTGACTCAGCGAGGCAATCAGCCAGCAGCCGATAATGCCGCCAATGTTATACAGGATCGCGATGGTGCCCAGCAGCGCGGGGCTGAAGCCGCGATGTTCCATGTAGTTCGGATAGAAATCCTGGCTGCCATGGCTGAAGTGATTGAAGGCCGTCATCAGGATGATGCAATAGAGCGACACCTTCCAGTGCGTCCGCAGCATCGTGAAGATCGAGACCGATGCCGGCTTCACCTTGTCCTGGTAGAGCGGCGATTCCTGCACGGCAAAATAGACATACGGGATCAGCAGCAGCGACGGGATCAGGCCGACCAGGAAGATGCCGCGCCAGCCGACATGCACGAACAGCAGGGCAAAAACCGCCGAGGCAATCAGGTAGCCGGAGCAATAGCCCGACTGCAGCAGGCCCGAGACGAAGCCGCGCGCCTTCGGGTTGATGGTTTCCATCGAGAGCGAAGCGCCGATGCCCCAGACGCCGCCCATGCCGATGCCGAACAGCGAGCGGACGATGAAGAAGGTGGTGAGGTCGGGAACGAAGGCGGTCGAGGCGCTGAAAATCGAATAGATGGCGATGTTCAGCATCAGGATGGGACGGCGGCCATATTTGTCGGCCAGACGCCCGAAGATGAAGGCGCCCAGGGGGCGGAAGGCCAGCGTAAGCGTGGTGGCCAGCGCGACCGTGCCGCGCGTGGTGTGAAACTCCGCCGCGATCTGGTTGAGGACGAAGATCAGAAAGAAGAAGTCCATCGCGTCAAGCGTCCAGCCGAGATAGCTGGCCGTCACCACGTGCTTCTGCCGGGAAGTCCAGCCCTTGAGCGCGTCGAACATATCGTCCCCTCCGGTGTGAAATCGCGCACCCCGTCTTCAGCGAGGGTCGCGCACGAACGCTATCGCATATTTACTTTGGAATCGGAACCGCCACGCCGCCGGCCTTCCACACGCCTTGCGCTTCCGGGCTTACCAGATAGGCGAGAAAGGACGCGGCCAGTTCGGGATTGGCGGCCTTGGTCAGCACACCGGCAGAGAAATCGATTTTCAGGCCCAGGCTGGCGGGTACCTCGCCTATGGTCTTCACGTCCGGCGCGGCCATGATCTGCTCCGGCACCACACCGACGACGACATAGTCCTGCGGCCGTGCCGCCAGCTGCAGGGCGGTGTTGTTGGGCTGGGGGTCCTGCTTCACGGTCTCGAAACCCGGGCCATCCAGAACCTGCTTGACCATGCGGCCACTGATGCTGGCGGCGGGATTGTTGATCAGCACGGTCTTGCCGGCCAGCGCCGCTTTGAACGCGGCCTCGGTGCCGACGTTGGGCGCGGCCTCGCCCGCCCGAATGCCGACGCCGAACAGCACGCGGCCGATCTGGTGCTGCGAACCGGCGCGAAACTCGGCGCTGTGCGTCGCCATGTCGGCGACGGGCAGGATGGCGATGTCGGCGGGTTGCTTGGCAATCGCATCCACGATCACACCCAGCGGCGCGTTGGCCAGCGGAATCGGCATCTTCACGGTGTTGCCGGTCTTGGCGCTCCACTGCGCCACCAGCTTGTCGAAGGCACTCCCCACAAGCCCGACACTGTAGATGGTGATTTCGCCTGCCTGCGCCTGCATGGGCGCGGCGCATCCGGCCGTCGCCAGAGCAAGGACCAGGGCGGACATCATCCTGCGCATCGTTTCAACTCCCGGAATTTTCCGTCAGTGTAACGGTTTCGCCGCCCTCGTCCATGCCCGATTGCGGCGGCATTGTGATGATTGCAGCGTCACGACAATCGTTGTGCCCCGCAAAAAAAGACCGGCCACAGCGTGACCGGTCCCTTCTCATGCGCACGCGTTTGGTATTACCAAATGACGGAGACGTATTTGGCCTCGCAGAACTCGATCAGGCCGTGGTGCGAGCCTTCACGGCCCAGACCCGACGCCTTGACGCCGCCGAAGGGCGCCGCCGGATCGGACATGATGCCGCGATTGAGGCCGATCATGCCGGCTTCGATCTTCTCGCAGATCTGGAAGCCGCGCTTGAGGTCCTGGGTATAGACATATGCCGCCAGGCCATACTCGGTGTCGTTCGCCTTGCGGATCGCTTCGGCCTCGTCGTCGAAGGACTGCAGCGAGACCACCGGTCCAAAGATCTCTTCCTTGATCATGTCGGCATTGTCCGGCACGTCGGCCACCACGGTCGGTGGGTAATAGGAGCCTGGCCGGTTGAGACGCTGGCCGCCCAGCAGCAGCTTGCCGCCCTTGGCGACGGCATCATCGACCAGCTCGCCGATCTTGATGACGGCTTTCTCGTTGACCATCGGGCCAAGCGTCGATTCCGGATCGGTCGCCTCGCCCAGCTTGATCTCGGACATGCGCTTGACGATGCCGTCGGTGAAGCCCTTGTAGAGATCCTTGTGGACATAGAAGCGGTTGGCGGCGGTGCAGGCCTCGCCGCTGTTGCGCATCTTGGCCAGCATGGCGCCGTCCAGGGCAGCGTTGAGGTCGGCGTCCTTGCAGACGATGAAGGGGGCGTTGCCGCCCAGCTCCATCGCCGGCGAAACCACTTCGTCCGCCGCTTCCTTCAGCAGCGCTGCGCCGACGCCGGTCGAGCCGGTGAAGGAAATCTTGCGGACGCGACGGTCGTGCAGGATCTTCTTGGACAGAGCGCTGGACTTGGAGGTGGTCAGCACATTCACCACGCCGGCCGGCACGCCGCAATCATGCAGGATCTGCGCAACGGCGAAGGCGGTGAGCGGCGTCTCGGTAGCGGGTTTGAGGATGACGGTGCAACCGGCCGCCAGCGCGGGCGCGATCTTGCGGGTGGCCATCGCCGCCGGATAGTTCCACGGCGTGATCAACAACGCGATGCCGATGGGCTGATATTGCACCATGATGCGGGCGCCGCTGGCGGGGGCCATCGCCATTTCGCCCAGCACATGGCAGGTCTCTTCCGCATACCAGCGGAAGAATTCGGCGGCGTAGAGAACCTCGCTGCGCGAGTCCGGCAGCGCCTTGCCGTTCTCCAGGCTGATCAGGTAGGTCAGCCATTCGATGTTCTCGATCATCTTCTCGTAGCACTTGCGCAGGATCTCGGCGCGGGCGCGTGGTGTCGTCGTCGCCCAGCCGGCGGCCGCCTTGTCGGCGGCATCCACCGCGGCCTGTGAATCCGCGTCATCGCAATCGGCGATGTCGCAGATCTTCTGGCCGTTGGAAGGATTGAAGACGTCGATGCGCTTCTTCGTGTTGGCTTCCACCCACTTGCCGCCGATCCACAGGTCGGTGG
>Ga0316232_1003899_pt1 | contig 13191 bp, 11 predicted proteins | sample TBHtaG_FD_206006 | JGI IMG/M metagenome (GOLD analysis project Ga0316232, IMG submission 206006) | Freshwater microbial communities from Trout Bog Lake, Wisconsin, USA - TBH18025_13 | ecosystem: Environmental > Aquatic > Freshwater > Lake > Hypolimnion/Profundal zone | place: USA: Wisconsin... | reverse complement strand
GCCAGGAATCGTAACCATCCCATAACGGCAGCCGCCACATCGGGTCGTGCAGCCGTTGCCCGGTCACCAACAAGTGTTCGGCCCAATCGTCGTCGGTGGCGAACAGCGCCGGCAGGTCCGGCCCCAGCGCTACCCGCGCCGCGCCGGTCAGGGTGGCACAGTCCAGCAATAAATCGGGGTGCTCATCGGAAGCCTCGGCCAGCAGGTCGCACAGCACCAGCCTGCCCTCGGCGTCGGTGTTGCCGATCTCCACGGTCAGGCCGCGCCGCGTGCGCACCACGTCGAGCGGGCGCATCGCATGGCCGGAGATGCTGTTTTCGACACAGCCCAACCGCACCGCCAGGCGGATCGGCAGGTCCGCCTCCATCAGAATACGGGCAATGCCGAGTACATTGGCGCCGCCGCCCATGTCCTTCTTCATGCGCAGCATCGAGGCGGCCGGCTTGAGGTCGTAACCGCCGGAATCGAAACACACCCCCTTGCCGCACAGCGACACCAACGGCGCCGTCTTGCCGGCCGCACTGCCGCACCAGGTAAAGCCGGCCACCACCGGCGCGCGCTCGCTGCCGCGCCCCACCGTGGCGATGGTGGGATAGGCCGTCTCCAACGCCTCGCCGTCGATGCGGATCGGCGCCGCGCCGTAGCGCCCGCCAAGCGCCACCACCGCGTCGGCCAACTCGGCGGGGCCGAGCAGGTTCGCCGGGGTATTCACCAGGTCGCGCACCATCCACGCCGCGGCGGCCTCGGACAACGCGCGCCGCTGGCCGGACACCGCCAACCTCGCCACCGGCCGCCGCGCCGCCTTGAACCGGTCATAGCGATACGCCCCGAGCAGGAAGCCGAGCGTCGCGGCGTCAGGATCGAAATCGCCCGGCTCGATCCGCCACGTCCCTTCGGCCGGCAACCGACCCGCCAAATCGCCGAAAGCAAACGGCGAACGGTCGGTGCCCAACCCCAATACCGCGCCGGCCACGCCACCATCGCCCGGCAACAACAACAACTCCTGCGCTCGCCCGGCGAAACCGGCCGCACGCAACCATGCGGCCTGCGACTCCGGCAAACCCGCAAGCAATGCCTCCACCCCCTCGGGACGGACGGCATGCACGCGGCGCACGGACAAATCGCCAGCAACAACCGGCAGTTCCTGATCGAACATGGAGAAAGCTCCTTAACGACAACCCACGGGCCAAACGGGTCCCGCAACGTTCAGGGCTGCATGACACTCTCACCGCCCCGTTACAACCCCGGACCGTCACCGCGTGGGGTGGGGAAGGAAGGCCGGGGGCAGCCTTCCTTTCCGGCTCATATGGCGAAGGCGGTGTGCAGGGCGGTGGCGTGCAGGCAGGCGGCCAGCAGCACCAGCGCATGCCAGATGGCGGTATGGTATTTTAGGTGGCGGCGCGTGTAGATCACGGCTCCCAGTGAATAGACCATGCCGCCTGCCAGCAGCAGTTCCAGCGATGTTGCGGGCAGGCGTTCGATCAGTTGTCCGATCATGGCCAGCACGGCCCATCCCATGCCGAGGTAGAGGGCCAGCGAGAGGCGTTCCAGGCGGCGTGGGAAGGCCAGTTTGAGGGTGATGCCGAGTGCTGCCATGGCCCAGATGGTGGCGCACAGGGCTACCCCGCCAGGTGGGGCCAGCACGTTCAGGCCGAGCGGAGTATAGGTTCCGGCGATCATCACGAAAATCGCGGCGTGGTCGGCGCGGCGCAGCAATTCCTTGGTGCGGCTCGGGCGGGTCAGGTGGTAGGCGGCGGAGGTTCCCAGCATGCCGAGCAGCCCAACGGTATAAACCGCCATGGAGGCGATCAACCGCCCGTTGCCGGTGGCGGCAGCCTGTGCCAGCAGCCAGATTGCCGCCGCCGCGCCGACGGGCACGCCGGCCAGATGGATGGCGGCATCGAACCGGTGTTCGCCGCGGCTGTAGAGTGGGAAGCGGTGATCGGCAGGGGACATGGCTCGGCGCTGTGGGCCCGGTAGGGGGGGCAGGCCGGCGCGGGCGCCGTTCTCCGAAGGGTTGCTAGCGGCGAGCCTTGGCGAGGGGGGGCGGTGCCCAGGGGCTGGTTCCGGCGGCTAGCTGGCTTTCCCGGATGATCCGTTCGTGGCCGTCGCTGACGTTCTTGACCCGGTATTGGAACCCGCCGGCTTCCAGCGGTAGCTGGCGGACGATGCGGTAGGTGCCGCGCGGCACGTTGAAATCCATGGCACTCGGCAGGAAGCTCACTTCCTGGCCAACCGTGAATTTGTGACGGGGCATGTCTCTCTCCAAAAGGAGCCGGCGCCGCCGGCTGGCGGCGCCGTTATCCCATGCCGGCCCGCGGATGGGGCCGGCATGGTTAGCGCATTTCAGCCGGCCTGCAGGTTCTCGGCAGACATCTTCCCCTGCTGGCCACGCTGGAGTTCGTACTTCACCTTCTGACCTTCGTTCAGCCGGCCGAGGCCGGCCTTTTCGACGGCCGAGATGTGTACGAACACGTCTTTTGAGCCGTCGTCAGGCTGGATGAAGCCGTAACCCTTCTGCGCGTTGAACCACTTGACAGTGCCTGAAGCCATTCGTCTCACTCCGAAGACCGGCGGCCCGCACCCTGCGGGCCGAATTACTTCTCGCTGGGGGAGCGTCGAATGCGACAGCGCGCAAGGCACGAGCAGCCCGATGGAAAAGCGCCGTACATGATATATGCTCCCTTTTTATGACATTAGCGAGGGGGGCGCGGGCGAATCTTCGCCTCTGACCGCCTCGCCGCCTCAGGCCAGCGCTTTGCCTGCCTTTTCGCCGGTCAGCCGGCTCAGGCGCGGCGAGGCCAGGATGCGTTCCAGTTCGGTGCGCATCAAAGCCTGCCGTTTGGCGTCCTGGCGCCGCCAGCCGCCGAGCGGCCCGACCAGGCGGGAGGCGGTCTGTCCGTTCAGCCCGTCCAAGGCGATCACGGTGTCGGCAAGCAGCCGGTAGCCAGCCCCGGAGGCGGTGTGGAAGCGCACCTGGTTGGCCGCCGAGAAGGCGCCGATGAGGGCGCGTACCCGGTTGGGGTTGCGCAGGTCGTAGGCCGGATGGCGCGTCAGGGCCGTCACGTCGGCGACGGTTTCCGCCCGTGGCGAGGTGGCCTGAATGCTGAACCACTTATCCACCACTAGGTCGTCGGCCTGCCAGCGGGCATAGAAGGCGGCCAGCGCGGCGGTGCGGTCCGCCCCGTCGCTGGCCGCCAGTGCGGCGAGCGCAGCCAATTGATCGGTCATGTTGGTAGCGGTGTCGAACTGCGCGCGGGCCAGGGCGACGCCCTCGGCCCCGGCGACGCTGAGCGCGGCCAGGCAGGCGTTGCGCAGGGCCCGCCGCCCGATCGCCGCGCCGTCGGCGGCGTAGGGGCCGGGGTCGGCGAGGGCGGTGTAGGTGGCGCGCAGGGCCGGGGCCAGCCGGCGGGCGAGTTCGCCGCGCAGGAACTGCCGGGCGGCGTGGATGGCGTCCGGGTCCACCACCGCCATCTGGTCGGCGATGAAGGCCTCGGAGGGCAACGCCAGGGCCTCGGCGGCGAATTGCCGGTCGGCGGAAGCGCCCGCCAGCAACGCCGCCTGGGCCTCGGCCAGCCCCTCGTCCAGGACGAAGGGGTGCCCTGCCACCAGGTCGAGCAGCACGGCGGCGGCGTAGCGCTGGCCGGATTCCCAGCGCACGAAGGGGTCGGTGTCGTGGGTGGCCAGGAAGCGCAGCCGGTCGCGCGACAGGCCGGCCAGTTTCACCGGGGCGGAAAAGCCGCGCAGCAGCGAAGGCACCGGGGCGGCGGGCACATGTGTGAAGACGAACTGCTTTTCCGCGGCATCGAGCAGCAGCACGCGGGTTCCCGCGACTGGCCGCGTCTCGCCGACCAGCCGCGTAAGCCATTCCCGTCCGTCGGGGCCGAGCAGTCCCATGGCCACCGGGATCGGCAGCGGCTGCTTGTGCGGTTGCCCCGGAGTGGGTTTGGTGGCCTGGCGCAGGGTAAGAATAAATGTTTTCGCCGCCGCGTCGTAGCTGTCGGACACCGTCAGTTCCGGCGTGCCGGCCTGGGCGTACCAGGCCAGGAACGGCATCAGGTCGACCCCCGCGCCGTCGCCGAGGGCATGGACAAAATCCTCTATGGTGACGGCCTGGTTGTCGTGCCGGGCGATGTAGCAATCCATGCCGCGCCGGAACCCCTCGGCGCCCAGCATGCGGTGCAGCATGCGGCAGATTTCCGCGCCCTTCTCATAGACGGTCGCGGTGTAGAAATTATCGATGGCGATGTAGCTGTCCGGCCGCACCGGGTGGGCGAGCGGCCCGGCGTCCTCGGGAAACTGGGTGGCGCGCAGGCGGCGAACATCGGCGATGCGTTTCACCGCCGGGCTGCCCATGTCCGCGCCGAAGGACTGGTCGCGGAACACGGTCAGCCCTTCCTTCAGCGAGAGCTGGAACCAGTCGCGGCAGGTCACCCGGTTGCCGGTCCAGTTGTGGAAATATTCGTGTGCGATCACCCGTTCGATGCCTTCGTAGTCGGCGTCGGTGGCGGTTTCGGGCTGGGCGAGCACGTATTTGGTGTTGAAGACGTTCAGCCCCTTGTTCTCCATCGCCCCCATGTTGAAGTCGGAGACGGCGGCGATGTTGAAAATGTCGAGGTCGTATTCCAGGCCGAAAACCTGTTCGTCCCAGGCCATGCTGTGCTTGAGCGCCTGCATGGCGTGCCCGCAGCGCCCCTCATCGCCGGCGCGCACCCAGATGGCGAGCTGCACGCGGCGTCCGGAGCGGGTGGTGAAGTGGTCGCGCACGGCGATCAGGTCGCCGGCGACCAGGGCGAACAGGTAGCAGGGTTTCGGGTGCGGGTCGGTCCAGGTGGCGAACCGCCGGCCGTCCGGGGTGCGCCCTGTCTCGCCGGGGTTGCCATTGGAGAGCAGCACTTTTTCGTTGCTGACAATGGTGGTGGTGTAGCGCGCCATCACGTCGGGGCGGTCGGGGAAGAAGGTGATGCGGCGGAAGCCCTCGGCCTCGCACTGCGTAAAATAGGCGCCGCCGGAGGTGTAGAGGCCGGACAGTTCGGTGTTGGCGGCCGGCGCGATACGGGTCTCGACTTCCAGGGTGCAGGCATCGGGCAGGCCGGGGATGGTGAGGCCGTCCTCTGCCAGGGCGTATTGGTTGGCCCCCAGGGCGGCGCCGTCCAGCCGCAACGCGAGCAGGGTCAGCGCCTCGCCGTCGAGGTGCAGCGGGGCTGCGGGCGTGCCGTGCGCGGGGTTGCGCCGCAGGGTCAGGCGCGAGCGCACCAGCGTCGCCTCGGGGTCGAGTTCGAAGCGCAGGTCGACGGTATCGACCAGGAAGGCGGGCGGCCGGTAATCGAGGCGGCGGGTTTCGGCGGTCATGGTGGTTCCGGGAGCTTGGGTCATGGTCCGGTATATCGGTACGGAGGGTGGCTATTTCTCCCCCGCCGGCCACCACACCGAAAACACCGCGCCTTTCCCCTCGTCGCTCTCGATCGAGAGCACCCCGCGGTGGCGGTTGACGATGTGCTTGACGATCGCCAGCCCCAGCCCGGTTCCTCCCGCCTTGCGCGAGCGCCCCGCATCGACGCGGTAGAACCGTTCGGTCAGCCGCGGCACGTGCTGTCTTGCGATTCCCGGCCCGTCGTCGCCCACCGACATCAGCACCCCCGGCCGCGCCGGCCAGCGCCCGCCGGCGGGCGCCTGCGCCAGGCCGACCCGCACGCCCCCGCCGTCGTTGCCGTATTTCAGCGCGTTGTCGATCAGGTTTTGCAGCACCTGCGCCACCTGGTCTTCATCGGCGAGCACCGCCGGCAGCCCTTCCGCCACTTTCAACTCCAGGCTCGCCCGTCGCGCCTTGGCTGCCGGCTCGAACCCGGCGACCACCCGCTCGGCCAGCGCCGCCAGGTCCACCCGGTCCGCCGGCGGCAGGTGCTCGTTCAACTCGATGCGCGACAGGCTCATCAAATCGTCGATCAGCCGGTTCATGCGCGCGGCCTGCTCGGCCATGATGGGCAGGAAGCGCCGCTGCGCTGGCACGTCGTCGGCGGCCGGACCCAGCAGCGTGTCGATGAAGCCGATCAGGCTGGCCAGCGGGGTGCGCAACTCGTGGCTGGCGTTGGCGATGAAGTCCGACCGCATGCGCGCCACCGCGCGCTCGTGCGAGCGGTCGGACAGCACCACGACGGCGCGCGCCCCGTCGGGCAGCGGCGGGTCCATCAGGATCACCGTCGCGTGCACCTCGCGCGCCACCGGCACCGGAATGCTGAGTTCGACGGTCTGCCGGGCACCGGTGGCGAAGGCGCGCTCGATGGCGGCGCGCATGCCGGGGTGGCGCAGCACCGCCGGGATGTCGGTCCCGAAAGCGGCGCGTGCGGCGGCGTTGGCACGGCGGGCCTGGCGGTCCTCGCCCAGCACCAGCAACGGGTCGGGCAACGTCTCGATGATCGCCTCGTTGGCGCGCAGCAGCCGGCCGACCTCGGCGGCGCGGGCGGCCAGGCTGCGGGCGAGCCGCGCAACCACCTGCGCGATCCGCGCCATCGGGGCGAGGCGCGGGCCGGCGGTGGCCTGCGCCAGTTCCGCACCGTTCTCCAGCGCGGCGTGGCGCAGCGTCTCGGCGAGCAGGAGCAGGTCGTGGGCGAACACCGCGGCCAACGCGAGAGAAGCCAGCACGGTGGCCGCCAGCGCCGCCCATCCTGGCCCAGGGGCGACCGCTCCGCCCGCCAGCAGCGCCAGCAGCGCCACCGCCGGCACGGCGGCAATCGCCGCGGCGGTACCCAGGAACACGCCGACGCGCATCGCCGGTGCCCTCAGATGCCGGGTGCGGTGATCGCGGTGGGGGCCGGCTCGATCATGGCGGCGCCGCCGTGGTCGATCTTGAACAGCGCCAGGCCGCGCCGCACGGTGCCGTCGGCCTGCAGGGCCAGCAGCCCATCGACGCCGGCGAACCCCTCGGGGCGGCACAAGGCGGCGAAGCTGAACGGCCCTTCCTGCGCCAGCACCCGCCCGATCGCCGCCGCGTCATAGGCAAAATCGACGACGCCCGGCGGCGCGGCGCCGTATTTTGCCGCGTACGCCGCCTCGAAGCTGGCGTGCGCGCTGGGGTCGGGGGCGGCGTACCAGGCACCGTTGATGTCGGCCCCGATGCGCGCGGCCGGTGCCGCCCACAGGATCGGGCCCATCACCTGCACCGTCGGCGTTTCGATGTCGTAGTACGACAGGAAGCTCGCCAGCCAGGCCAGGCGGTCGCCGGTCTCGGCCAGCAGCAGCGAATCAAAGGGCGGCGGCGGGATGGATTCGCGCGACAAATCGGCCGCCTCGCGCCGCCCTGCCGCGGTGTGCTGCGCCAGCGCGGCGCGGCGCCGCGCCTCCAGCGGGCCGCGCCGGCCGGCATAGCCCGACAGGTCGCGCAAGGTGGCCGATATGCCGGAGTTGCTGCTCTCGTAGAAACGAATATCGGGGGCCGGGCCGCCGGCGGCGGTGATGGCCTGGCCGAGGGCGGTGCCCATCGCCTGGCCGAAGGCGGAGTTGGGCAGGGCGGCGGCGAAGCGCCCCTTGTTCTGCGTCATGGCGGCGCCGACCAGCCGGCGCACCTGCTGGACCGGGGTGATGCCCAGCGGCCACACGCCGGGCTGCGCCTGTGCCGCGTCGTTGGTGAAGGCCAGCACGGCGACTCCGGCCGGGCGCGCCAGCGGCGCCACCGCGGCGGTTTCGGCGGCGGTCAGCGGGCCGATGATCAGGCCGGCGCCGGCGGCCAGCGCGGCGGTGGCGGCGGCGGCGGCGCCCTCCGGCGTGCCGGCGGTGTCGCGCACATCCAGCGCCGGCGACCCCTCGGCGGCCAGCGCCAGTTGGGCGGCGTTGGCCAGGGCCTGGCCGAGCCCGGCGTTCGGGCCGCTCAACGGCGCGAGCAGCGCGATGCCGCGTCCGGCCGGGGCGGCCGTCAGAGGCACGAAGGCCGATTTCGGCGCCGCTGGCCTGGAGACTGGCCCGGGTGGGGTGACAAACGGGCGCGGTGGTGGGACGGTCCCGCCGCACGCTGCCAGAGCCAAGGTGCCGGCGAGGAAGAAAAATGCCCTGCGAATCATGCCAAATCCCTTCCGATCAGGCGGCGCTCGACGCCCCCTCGGGCGCGGTCGCTCTGCCCGGTGTCCTTGTGCTTGTTTCGACGCCGATCGGCAACCTCCAGGACCTGTCGCCGCGCGCTATTGCGGCGTTGCAGGCCGCGGACACGCTATTGTGCGAGGACACCCGTGTCACCGCGCGGCTGTGTGCAGTGTTTGAAATTTCCGCGACACTGGTGGCGCTGCACGACCACAACGAGCAGGGGCGCATTGTGCAGGTGCTGCGCTGGCTGGCGGAGGGCAAGCGGGTGGTGCTGGTCTCCGATGCCGGCACGCCGTTGGTTTCCGACCCTGGGTTCCGGCTGGTGCGCGCGGTGCTGGAGGCTGGGCTGCCGGTGGCCGCGGTGCCGGGCGCCAACGCGGCGCTGCTGGCGTTGACGCTGTCCGGCCTGCCGCCGCAGCCCTTCCTGTTCATGGGCTTCCTGCCGCCGCGCGGGGCGGCGCGGCGGGTGGTGCTGGCGAAACTCAGGGCGTCCGAGCGGGCGGGGCTGGCGGCCACGCTGCTGTTCTATGAGGCGCCGCACCGGCTCGGCGAGGCGCTCGCCGATCTGGCCGAGGCGTTGGGGCCGCGCCCCGCCGCGGTGGCCCGCGAGATGACCAAGCGGTTCGAGGAAGTGGTGCGCGCCACCCTGCCCGAGCTCGCCGCCCGTTACGCCGAAGTCCCGCCGCGCGGCGAGATCACCCTGGTGGTCGGCCCGCCGCCCGAGGAGGGGGCTCCGGCCGAGGCCGATCTGGACGCCCTGCTGCGCGCCGCGCTGGAGGGCCACACTCCCAAGGAAGCGGTGGCGCAGGTGACGGCGGCCACCGGCCTGCCGCGGCGGGTGGTCTATGCCCGCGCGCTGGCGCTGGGCGGGCGGCAACGGCCGGACAGCGAGCCATCCGAGGACTGACTTTCGTACCGGTTTGGCCGTCTTCCCGTGGGCCGCGGAGGCAAATCCCCGGTTGCCGATCCCGCTCCAGAATTCCCCCGGTTGGTACCGATAAAGGGGTAGTCTGCGCATACGTGCTATGCGACTATCGGGATGCGTCGTAGCGAGCGATGACGACTGTCCTGGATGAACCACGCGCCAGTCTCGCGGCGATGTCCGGCGGCCAGATGGGGGCCGGGCCTTTGACCCCAGGCGCACGGACCAGCGGTGGTGCCATGCGCCGGCGGTCAGGAACGGCCGCGACTGCGAAACAACCTGCGAGGTATTGCCATGAGCGAAGAGAGTATGCGAAAACTTCTTGTCAACGCGATGAAGTCGCGGGCGATGTTCTACTACGCCTTCTACAAGGAGTTCGGCGCTGAGATAGGCCAAGACAAGGCCGCCGCCATCATGAAGCGGGCCATCTACAAGCAAGGCCTGGAAATGAGCAAGCGGTTCAAGGAGTTCTCCCCCTGCGACATGGCCGGGCTGAAGGACGCCTTCCTCGGCTTCGTGCCGGATCCCGAAGGCACGTTCAACCCCAAGGTCGAGCGCTGCGACGATGGCGGCATCGACATCCAGTTGCAAACCTGTCCGCTGAAGGATGCCTGGCAGGAAGCCGGCCTGTCCGACGAGGAAGTGGCCATGATGACCCACATCGCCGGCCGGGTGGATAACGGCACCTTCGAGGGCGCTGGCTTCTCGTTCAGCGCCGAAACCTGGCAGCCCGGCCGCAAGGGCTGCTGCCATCTGCACATCCGTCCCGGCGAGAAAGGCAAATGAGCATGAAGATCGGCATCCTCGGCGCCCTGATGGGCGCCGCGGCGGTGGCTTGGGCGGCCCCGGCTTCGGCCCAGACCAAAACCATCGTCATTGGCTACGAACTGCCGCTCAGCGGTGACAGCTCGCACTACGGCGAGGTGTTCCGCAACGCAGCGGAAATCAAGATGGCGGAATTCAAGGCCGCCGGTGGCATACCGGGCGCCAACGTGGTCCTTCGCTACGAGGACAGCAAGAACGACCCGAAGGAAGCCCGCAACATCGCCCAGATGTTCGTCGACGACAAATCCATCGTCGGCGTGCTCGGAGACTTTTCCTCCACCGCCTCGATGGCGGCGGCCGAGATCTATGCCAAGAACGGCATGCCGCAATTGTCGCAGACCGCCTCGCATCCCGACTTCGTCAAGATCAGCAAGTGGCAGTTCCGCAACATCACCACGCAGGCCTACGAAGGCCCGTTCAATGCGGACTGGATGCGTGAGAAGGGCATAACCAAGGCCGCCGTCGTCGCCATCCAGAACGACTGGGGCCTGTCGTGCGCCAGCAACTTCGTCGACGCCTTCAAGGCCAAGGGCGGCGAGGTCACCTCGACCGAGTATTTCAACCCGGGCATGCGGGATTTCCGTTCGATCCTGACCAAGATCAACCGCGCCGCGCCGCAGGCCATGTACCTCTGCATGTTCTACGAGGAGGGGGCGTCTTTCCTGCAGCAGCGCCAGCAGCTCGGCAACACCGCGCAGCTCTATGGCGCCAGCTCGCTGTTCGAGGACCAGTTGGTCAAGTTGGCCGGGCCGGCCGCCAACGGGTTGTTCCTGTCGTCGAACTTCGTGCCGACCAACCCGCAGCTCGAGGTGCAGAAGTTCGTCACCCAGTACAAGGCCAAGTACGGCGTGATGCCGAACCAGTTCGCCGGCCAGGCCTACGATGCGGTGGGCATCTTGTTGGAAGCCCTCAAGCGGACCGGGCCCAACGTCACGCGTGACACGCTGCGCGACGCGCTGGCGGTGACCAACGATTATCCGGGCGTCACCGGCAAGACGAGTTTCGACCCCGTCACCCGGGAGCCGCAGAAATCGGTGGTCCGCATGACCATCGCCAACGGCGAATTCGTGGTGGTGAAGTAGCCTTTCTTGCCGCGTCAGCCCCTTCCCGCCGGGGAGGGGGCTGGCGCGAAAGCCCGCCGTACCCACGGCATCCGCGCAGACCGAGGAACCGATCCGCATGCTGGACATCTATTTCGTCCAACAGATCATCAACGGGCTCAGCATCGGGCTGGTTTATGCCCTGATGGCGATCGGCTTCACGCTGATCTTTGGTGTGCTCAACGTGGTCAATTTCGCCCATGGCGAGGTGTACATGGTCGGCGCCTTCGCCGGCCTCATGCTGATCACCTCGACCGCGCCGCCGCTGCTGGCGGTGGTATTGTTCGTGCTCGCGGTCGGGGCGGTGACCGGTGTCGGTCTCGAGCGGCTGGCGTTCAAACCGTTCCGGCGCTTCCGCGACGAAGCCTCGCTGCGCTCGCGTGCCATGCGCGAGGCGACGCTGCTGTCTTCGCTGGCGGTGTCGATCGTCACCCGCGAGGTCATGACCCTGGTGTTCGGCTCGGACATGCAGACCATCCCGCAGGCCTTCCTGTTGCAGCGGCCGATCCGGCTCGGCGCGCTCTCGATCACCGACGGCGATCTGGTCATCTTCGGCGCCTCGGTGGTCATGCTCGGCGCGCTGCAGTACCTGCTCTTCCGCACCCGCATCGGCCTGTCCATCCGGGCGGTGGCCAACTCGCCGCTCGGCGCGCAGTTCGTCGGCATCAACACCGACCGCGCCATCATGGCCACCTTCGCCGTCGGCTCGATGCTGGGCGCGGTGGCCGGCATCCTCGTCGGGCTCTACAGCGGCATGATCACGCCGCAGATGGGCTTCGCTCCTGGCATCAAGGCCTTCGTCGCCATGGTCATGGGAGGGCTGAGCAGCATCCCCGGCGCGGTGATATGCGCCCTGTTGCTCGGGGTTTCCGAGAGCGTCACTACCGAGTTTCTTGCCTCGGGCTGGCAGGATCTGGTGGCATACAGCTTCCTGATCGCCACCCTGGTGTTCTTCCCGCAAGGCTTGTTCGGTGCCGGCCGTGAGCGCGCCTGAGCCGCGCGCCCGGGCCGCGATGCCGCCCGCCCTGACCAAGGGTCTGCTGGCGCTGGTGCTGTTCGTCGCCGTGCCGGCGGTTCTGTCCGTCATCGGTGGCGGCTACCTCTACGGCATCGCCACCACATCGCTGATCTTCATCATCCTGGCGGCCAGCCTGAACCTGGTGTGCGGCACCGCCGGCCTGCTCTCGCTCGGCCACGCCGGGTTCTATGGCATCGGCGCCTATGTCGCGGCGATCCTGTCGACGCGGCACGGCCTGCCGTTCCTGTTCACCGTGCCGGCGGCCGGGGCGATCGCGGGGACCATCGGCGTGCTGGTGGCGATTCCGACCATGCGCCTGGTCAGCATCTACTTCGCCGTCGCGACGCTCGGTATCGGTGAGATGATCTACGTGACGCTGCTGAACTGGACCGCGTTCACGCGCGGTCCGATGGGCATCCGCGGTATTCCGCCGATCGAAATCCTGGGTTGGCAGCCACACACGCCGATGCAGCAATACCTGGTGGTGGCGGCGGTGGCGGCGGCCTCGCTGTGGGTGCTGTCGCGGCTGACGCATTCCTATTTCGGCAACGCGTTGCGCGCGGTGCGCGAGGACGACCAGTGCGCCAGCGCCATGGGCCTTGATGTGGTGCGACTGAAGATCGTTGCCTTCGCCACCAGTTGCTTCTTTGCCGGCATTGCCGGCGCACTGCTGGCGCACACCGCCAATTTTATCAGTCCCGACCAGTTTCGTTTCGGTGAATCGATCAACGTGCTGGCGATGGTGGTGGTCGGCGGCCTGGGCAGCCTGCCCGGCGCGGTGATCGGCGCCCTGTTGCTGGTCATCCTGCCGGAGGCGCTGCGCAGCTTCGGCGATTTCCGCATGATCGCCATTGGCTCGGTGATGTTTCTCAGCATCCTGCTGCTGCCGCGGGGCCTGCTCGGGGAAACCTCGGCGCTCGATCTGTTCCGCCGGCAATTCGGCGACGCATGGGGCGGCGGCACGGGCGCGCCGGTGGGCTGGCGATGAGCGGCGCTCCGATGCTGGAAATCAGCAACCTCACCAGGCGCTTCCAGGGGCTGGTCGCGGTCGATGCCGTCACCACCCACGTCGCCGCGCACGAACTGGTCGGCCTTATCGGCCCCAACGGCGCCGGCAAGACCACGCTGTTCAACCTGATATCCGGCTTCATCGCGCCGACCGAGGGCGAGATCCGCTTCGAGGGCCGGTCGTTGGTGGGCATGCGCGCGCACCGCATCGCCCGGCTCGGCATCGGCCGCACCTTCCAGAACCT
>Ga0316232_1003897_pt1 | contig 13193 bp, 9 predicted proteins | sample TBHtaG_FD_206006 | JGI IMG/M metagenome (GOLD analysis project Ga0316232, IMG submission 206006) | Freshwater microbial communities from Trout Bog Lake, Wisconsin, USA - TBH18025_13 | ecosystem: Environmental > Aquatic > Freshwater > Lake > Hypolimnion/Profundal zone | place: USA: Wisconsin... | reverse complement strand
CATCTGTGGTTAAACCCAATTGGTTTGGATTTGCGGCGCTGCGGCGCTGCACCATCCCGGAAAAAGCTCGTAAATCGTAAATCGTAAATCGTAAATTATACCGATGGCCAAGAACATCGTTTATTTCGATTTGGAAACGCAGAAGTCCGCCGACGACGTCGGCGGCTGGGGCAATATCTCCAAGATGGGCATGAGCGTGGGCGTGACCTACAGCACGGCGCGCGAGGGATACCGGATTTACGGCGAACCGCAGGTCAACGAGCTGATCACGGAATTGCAGCGGGCCGACTTGGTGGTGGGATTCAACAATTTGCGCTTCGATTACGAGGTGTTGCACGGCTATACCGCGTTTGATCTGACCCAGGTGCCCACGCTGGACATGCTGGTGGTGCTGAACGAAAAACTCGGGCACCGCCTCTCGCTCGACTCGATTGCCACGGCGACATTTGATGTGGAAAAAACCGCCGAGGGTTTGCAGGCCATCCGCTGGTTCCAGGAAGGCAAGCTCCTGGAAATCGCGGAGTATTGCTGCTACGACGTCAAAATCACCAAGCTGGTGCATGAATACGGCCACCAGCAGAAGCAATTGCACTACTTCAATCGCTTCAACAAAAAACTCACGGTGCCGGTGAACTGGTGAAGCCGGTTCAACTCTCATACCACCGCGGAAACACCATGCCGGCGCGCCGGCCGGTCAGCCGCCCGCGCAACAGGCCGTGTGCGGCGAACCACACGCTCCGCGTCGTCAGCCGCGCCGTTACCCGCCGCTTTCGCGCCCCGCCTCGCCACAGGCTGCTCACATAATTGCGGAGGCGCGTTGGTGTCCAATGAAACAGGCCGGCGTTCAGCAGCGCCCACTCGAGGTCGCGCCCGGCACCGGACCGCGTAGCCGACGGCAGGAAATTGAAGTCGCGAAAGCTCTCACCAGTATCATCCCAGAGTTCGTCGCGCCAGAACGGCGTGCCCGGCAGCGGCGTCAGCGGGATGAAAAACGCCTGGTCCAGCTTCAGCTCATGCGCCAGCCGCACGATGGCGCGCACGGTTTCCGGGGTGTCGCCGGGCAGGCCATAAATAAACGTGCCCAGCGTGAACACCGCCGGAACATCGCGCGCCAGAATTTCAAACGCCTCGCGCAGGACCGGAATGGTCGTGGACTTGTGGACCGCTTTCAGCCCGTCGTTGTCCGGCCGTTCCACGCCCACGTACACCTCGTTCAGCCCGCCCCGCACCATCGTGGCCAGCGCGCCGGAACGGGCGTCGCGCACGATACCATCGGCGCGCACCCAGGCGCTCTGGCCGACGGCCAGGTTCTCGCGCAGCAGCGCCTCGGCCAGTTCGGCAGGCAGCCGCGGATGCGCGTTGAAGCACGGATCCACCCAACCCAGATGGCGGCGCCCAAAATCGCGCGTCTGGATTTTGATCTCCTCGAGCAGCCGGGCGGCGGACTTGAAACGGACCTGCGGCAGGGTTTTTTCGGCAACGAAATGGCCCATCTGCCGCCATAGCACGCAGAAGTCGCAGGCCTCAAAACAGCCGCGTGATGACTCGATGGCCGCGAGGCCGGGATGGTTGCGGCTGCCCGCGCCATAGCGTGCCATGGGCAGCAAATCCCACGCGGGCATCGGCAAATCATCGAGCTGCTTGATGAGCGGGCGCGGTTTTGTGCGCACGACTTCGCCCGCGCGCAAAAAGGAAATGCCCGCGACCGTCTCGAGCGCCGCCGCCGAGTTTTCCCGGAGCGCGGTGGCCAGCTCCACGACGGTGTTTTCGCCTTCGCCGTGGACCACGACATCCACGAGGCTGGTTCGCAAAACCTGCGGGGCGACATGGCCGAAGAAGCAGCCGCCGGCGACGACTTTGGCGCCGAGGCTGCGGGCCAGCCGTGCAAGGCGCAGACTTTCCACGCAGCTCACGGCCTCCTCGCCCATCGCAATGACCGCCGGGCGGCGGACGCGCAGTTCGCGTTCGAGCGAGCGCCAGCCCATTTCCAGTATCGGGGCGTCGAGGATTTCCACGCGCCAATCGGGGCCGTGCCGGCGCAGCATGGCGGCCAGCGAGGCGAAGGCCAGCGGCGGCCAGAACGACGTGGATGGGCCGTTGAACGGCCACATCGGCCGCGGCGGGCGGATGAATAAAAATAAGTCGCTCATGCCATGGCGCGGGCAAGCCACCGGACCACCCAGCGCAGCAGCAGCCACAAATTGGCCAGCAGTAGTGCCGCCAAGGCAAGCGCGCCGCCAGCGCAAGCAGCGGTCAAAATCACACGGGCGGCGGCAGAGCCGCTTTCTGCCAGCAGCGGCGCCAGCCCCAGCGCCGCGAGCAGAACCGCCAGATATACGATCTGCGATTTGCGATTTGCGCGCCGTTCTTCAATTGCCGATCCGCTCGTAAATCGTAAATCACCAATCGTAAATTGAGCGGGCAGCGTGAGCCACAGAAAGGCAACCAGACCAAAGCCGAACAAGATTCCGCTTCCGCACCGCAATTCCGGATTCTGCGGGATCCAATAAAATCCGGACGGCGCCATGAACAGCAGGAAGGCGCCATTGAGCCAAAGCCAGAGCCAGCGCGGCCCAGGCACGCCGGAGCGCGGACATTCCTGTCCGCGATTCGCCCCGGTGCCATTGAGCCAAAGCCACGGCGGCGCAGTCGCGCTCCGCCACCACCAATGCAGCAGCGCGGCCAAAAATGCGCCGGTATAAACTCCCGTGCAGCGCTGGCAGACCGGCAGCAGCTCGCCGCCGGGCGACCAGGTATGCACGGGGTTTTGGCCGCAGACCCAGCCGAAAACATGGCGGAGCAAATCCAGCATTTTCAATGGACCAACGGTTTGCGCCGCGGCGGCGTCGCGATGGGCACCTTGGTCACCGGCCGGTCCGACCCGCTCAAATCCACGAGAAACAGCGCGCAGTCTTCCGGCCCCAGGGATTCATTCTGCAGATACAAAAAGGCCGTGCCGATGGCCCAAGTCTTGCCGTCATGCGAAAGCGACGGCTGGGCGAATAGCATTTCCGCGTCCTCCGCCCGCGTCCCATGAAAGAGCGGGGTAAAGCGCAATGGCGCGTCGCTCAAGGGAATTTCCAGCAGGCCGTATTCGGCATTCGTTGTGGCCCCTGAATCGGCGCAGTAGGCCGTCAGCACCGACTTGCCGTCGCGCGCCAGCTCGAGGAACGGACCGGTTTGCAACTTACCGTTGTGGAAGTCAAGTTTGCGGGTGAATGCCATTTGGCCGTTCTTGCCCACTTGCAATTGCAACTGCGCTCCGTTTTTGTCAATGCATATCAGCCGTCCGTCGGCCGGGCTGAAAGCGGGAACGGTGCCTTCGGATAGGTTCGTTCCGGCCTGTCCCAAGGATTTGAATTCGACGGTTTGCGGATCAACCGTGCCAAATTCCATGCCCCCTTCAGCTTTCCGATCGCGCAAGCCAATGATGGTCTTGCCATCCGGTGACGGGAATGCGCAAACTTCATTTGTGGCTTTTTCGCCGCCGGCTGTTTCGCCGCTGATGAGGTCGAGCCGCAGCGGATTTCGCCCGTCCCCGTTGATAAAAAGCTGCGAGCCGGAAATCGCGAACGGAAATTCCAGGCCCAAAGCCGCATCATCTTTATCGGTTTCCGGGAGGGAAAAATGCCGCAGCGGCTCCGGCACGCCACGCGGCAGCACCAACAGGTCAAGCCCTTTGTTCTTCATCGTGCTGGCGATGAGGATGTGTTTGCCGTCTGGCAACCACTCGGCGCGCAACAGCACGGGCTGCTGATTCGTGGCGTTGTCCGCCGCCAGGGCGGTGAACAGGGTTTCACTGCGGCCTGTCTTGCGGTCATAGACCGCCACACCCGTCGCCCCGCTTCGCGGGTCGAGGGTGGGATACAGCACCTGCCGGTCGTCCGGGCTGAAGGACGTGGCGCAGGCCAGGACATAGACGAGCAGCGACACGGCGGCAAAAGCCGCCAGGATGGAGGACAGCAACGATTTAGTTTTCATAGGCAATGCTTGCATAAAAATGTGCCGGCCGGGGTTACGCACCAGCCCTTCATCAATACCAAGCGTAACTGGCCGCTCAAACGGCTCAACTATTTTCGCTTCCATGAACCGGAGCGCGGACATTCCTGTCCGCGCGCGCCCATAATCACCAAATGCCGACAAAAATGTTTGGAAACCCGCGACCGCCGCAAAGAGCGGACAAGAATGTCCGCGCTCCGATCGTGCGGTTCATGGCCGCTGGCGGGCCAGCGGCAGCGATGCGCCAGCTTAGGCCGCGTGCCCTCAGCCCTCAAGCGGCGCTTGGGTTCGCCCGTGCTCAAATTTTCACTTTGAACTCGCCGCCCTTCTTGAGCGACTGCACGAATCCCGCCAGCAACTGCGGAATCAGTTCCAAATCCGTGAGGCTCACGACCTCGACCGGCGAGTGCATGTAGCGGTTGGGTAGGCTGATGAGCGCGCTGGCAATGCCCCCGCGCGTCCAAAAAATCACGTCCGTATCCGTGCCGCTGGTCGCCGACATGGCCTCGTGCTGGAGGGGGATCTTCTTCGCCGCCGCCACTTCTTCGAGCCGCTTGACCACTTCGGGATGATTGCAGCCGCCATGCGTCAGCGTCGGGCCCTGGCCAATTTTCACGTCGCCATGCTGCTGCTTGCTCACGGTCGGATAATCCGTCGCGTGGGTCACATCCACCACCAGCGCAAGGTCCGGTTTGAGCGAATACGCGATCTGCCGGGCGCCGAGCAGGCCGACTTCTTCCTGCACGTTGGACACCGCGCACACTTCGGCCTGCAAGGCCAGCTTGCTCTCGCGTAGCAGCCGCAGCGCTTCCGCCACCGCAAACGTACCGATCCGATTGTCAAACGCCCGCGCCACCGCCAGGTCGCCGCGCAAGATGTCGAATTCGTCCACCAGCGTGATCGGGTCGCCGACGCGGACGAGTTTCTCCGCTTCTTTCCGGCTGCCCGCCCCAATGTCCATGAAAATCTCGTGGATCTTCGGCGGCTTGGGGTCGTCCGCCTGTTTGGTCAGGTGCGGTGCCACGTTGCCGACCACGCCTTTCACCGCGCCGTGGCGCGTGTGGATGACCACGCGCTGCGCCTTGGTGATGGCCGCGTCCACGCCGCCCAATTTGCGGACGTAAATGAAACCGTCTTCGTCAATGTAGTTCACCGCCATGGCGATTTCGTCCGCGTGCGCCGCGAGCATGACGCGCGGGCTCCCGCCTTTGTTGAGCACGGCCACGCAATTGCCGTAGGCATCCGAGAAGGTTTCGTCGGCGAACTGGCCGGCATAATCCAGCCAGACCCGCTGGCCGCGGGTTTCATGGCCCACGGGGCTGGGCGTGTTGACCAGGGTTTTGAGAAAATTTAAGGAGGCTTCGCGCATGGCAGCAGGCTAATCAGCGGGGGGAAAACGGCAATCGAAATTTTTACCAAGCAAAATACTTTTGATTTGCGATTGACCGGCGGCGCGAGATATGACGAAATGATAGAACATTGTTGTTCTAAAATGTAATGCCGAGAACTCCAGTCAGAAATGGAAATGGCGCGCCCCGCAATGGCGCGAGCAAATACGACGCCCACCACAAGGTGCTGTCGCAGACTTACGGTGCTTTCGCGGACTTGCGCCGGGAATTATCCGACTCCAAGACCACAGTCAGCGAGCGGGACGACCTCCTGAAAGTCTTCGCCACCTGTCCGGACTCGCAGCGGGCGTGGCTGGCGCTCGAAGATTATTTTGAAAAGCTCTCGCTTTCGCGCCGCGATTTTCCCACGACCGATTGGTGGCCCAAAATGCTTGCCGCGCAGGGCCGGGCCCGGCTCGAGGAGCTGGCCTTTTTGTTCTTGCGGGCCAAGCGCTCGGTGCCGCCGGAACTGCAGCCTTACGCCAGCCCGGAACGCTTCGCCAGCGCCGAAGCAGCCGAGCAGGAGCAGCGCCTGGTCCGCGAATTGGAAAACTGGCTCGCGCCGGCCACGCCGCTCCACCTTGACACCCCCCGCGCCACGCTGCGGGTCGTCTGCCGGCCCCAGCCGGATGAGTTGGATCCCTCCCGTTTCCGCCTGGCCGTGCAATTCCTTTTGCTCCGCCCCCGCACCGGCGAGAAGGCCCGTTCGTTGCATGACCTCGTGGACCTGGTCGTTCGCGCCGCGCATGAGCAGGAGCTGTTCACGCCGTGGGACTGGGAATTCATCCAGTGGATTTATGAGACGCACCGGGACCGGGCCGGGGAGGAAACCACGCTGCTCCTCGCGGATGCGGAATTGCTCCAATGGCTGGCCCGCTGGGGACACACTTGCCGGCTCGAATCCGCCCACGACGGAAGGCCGCTGCATTTTCATGGGCACGTGGTGGCGCTGACGCCGCATCTGGAAAACGGCGCCCAGGAGCTTTCCTTCACGCACCGCATCGCCCTGCCGGACGGCAGCCACCATTCCGTGGGGGCGGCCAGGTTTTTCAACCGCCAGTCCCCGGTGGCGCTTTTGGGCAACGAGTTCTTCCTGCTCCGCAACGCCCCGCCCAACGGCGTGCTGAAATACCTCGCGCACAAGCCTTCCATCCCGGTGCGCCGCTTGAGCCACCGCCTGCTCCTGCACCTGCGCAAAACCCAATCCAACCACGGGGTGGACTGGGAACAGCTCTGCGTGGCCCACCCGGCGGCGCCCCAGTTTGTCTTCGAACTGCTGGACGACACCGTGCAGTTGCGCCTGCTCGGCCACAGTCTCCGGGACCAGAGCACTTGGATTTGGAACGGCCATGAGTGGGCGCCGCATCAGCGCCTGATCAAACCGGGCGAGAAGCCGGAAATTTTGGATGATCCGCGCTTGGATCCCGCCATCCAATGGCTGCGGAAATTGGATTGGTTTATGCAGGAGCCGGGTTTGTGGGTGGGCGATGCCAATGAAAATTTCCTCGGTTCGCTGGCCGAGGCCTGGGGCGACCGGCCGAAAGAGGCGGAATTCCTCGGCAACGCGGCGTTCCATCGCCTGTTCCTCACGCCCCGTTCGCTCAAGCCCCGCCTCGTCGTCAAAGGCAGCGGCATTGATTGGCTGGCGGTTTCCGCCGAATGGGAGGCCGAGGGCATGAAACTTTCCAAATCCGATCTGGACCGGCTGGCCGCCGCCACCAGCCGGTTCGTCAGATTGCCCAACGCCGGGTGGGTGGAATTGGACACCAAAGCCGTGCAGGGCGCGCATGAGGCCATGGCGGACATGGGCGTGGACGGCCTCATCGCCGTGCCGCAGAAGGTCGGCTTGGAGCACGTTGCCCATCTGGGCGAGGACGAATTCACGCGCTTTGCCGATACCCCCGAAGCGCAGTTACTGCGCGAGCGTGTCCGCGACTTCAAGGGCGTGCCCAGCGCGGAACTGCCCACCACGGTTTCCGCCGAACTGCGGCCCTATCAAAAGGACGGCTTTGATTTTCTCGCCCACCTCGTCGAGGTCAAACTCGGCGGCATTCTGGCCGACGACATGGGGCTGGGCAAAACCCTGCAAACCCTGACTTGGCTGGCCTGGCTCAAGAAACGGCACACGAAAGATCCCAAGCCCTCGCTGGTCATCTGTCCCGCCTCGGTGCTCCACAACTGGCGGCGCGAGGCGGAGAAATTCACCCCGGGCATGAAGGTGCTCGTGCTGGAAAGCGGCGCGGCCCGGCACAACTTGCGCAAGCAGATTCCCCAGCATGACATCATCGTCACCAACTATGCGCTGCTGCGCCGCGATCTCGAGGAGTTTCACAAATTCTCCTTCCGTTCCGTCATTTTGGATGAGGCCCAGTTCATCAAGAATCCGGGCGCTCAAGTCACGCAGTCCGTGAAGCAATTGAAGTGCGAGCACAAGATCGCCCTCACTGGCACGCCGCTGGAAAACCGCCTGCTGGATTTGTGGAGCATCGTGGACTTCATCCAGCCGGGCTACCTTGGCAACCAGGACCATTTCTTGGAAACCTACGAGCCGCGGGGCGAAAACGCCGAAGCCGAACAGCGCATTGCGCGGCGGCGGCTGTCCGCCAAGCTGCGTCCGCTGCTGCTGCGCCGCTTGAAGAAGCACGTGGCGAAGGATTTGCCTGACCGCATCGAGGAGCGGCGGGATTGCCCACTGGGTGACGAGCAGCGCAAATTGTACCTCGCCGAACTGCGCCGCAGTCGCGACCAGGTGCTGAAGGCCGTCGAAACGCAGGGCGTGAACAAGTCCAAGATGCACGTGCTGGCCGCGCTGACCCGCCTCCGCCAGATTTGCTGCCATCCCTCCCTGGTGGGCAGCGACACCGCCAGCGGCAAAACCGACACGCTGTTTGAATTGCTCGACACCTTGGTGGCCGACGGCCAGAAGGTGCTCGTCTTCTCGCAGTTCGTCCAGATGTTGCAAATCCTCCAAAAGGAGTGCCTGGCCCGCAACATCCGCACCCACATCCTCACCGGCCAGACCAAGGACCGGCAGCAAGTGGTCAGCGATTTCCAAAAGGAAACCGGCGCGTGTGTCTTCCTGTTGAGCTTGCGCGCGGCGGGCACCGGCTTGAACCTCACCAATGCCAGCTACGTGGTGCTGTACGATCCGTGGTGGAATCCGGCGGTGGAGGCGCAGGCGATTGACCGCTCGCACCGCATTGGCCAGACGCAAACTGTGAATGCCTACCGACTCATCGCGCCCGGCACGGTGGAGGAAAAAATCTGGGAGCTCCAGCAGAGCAAGGCCAAGACCATCGCCGACGTGCTCGGCGAGGAGGGCTTTGCCCGCAGCCTCACCGCGGTGGATTTGGAATATCTGTTTTCGGAGGATTGAGCTGAAATCGCGCTTTACAAGCGCCAAATTCCGCGTAAATTCAAAGACGAACAGACACCAATTTATAATCGTATGCGCAAAATAATCTTACCCCTCGCGGCCATGGCGGTGGTGTTTCTGGCCGCTGGCTGCATGGGTCCCGAACAAAAACTCGGCCGCGGCTTGAGCAACACCTATGAAGTCGTCCGCTGGGGCGAACTCCGCCGCTCCGTGGAACTCGCCACCGTTGAGCCGCTGCCCGGCTATGGTTATTATGGTCTCCTGCATGGTCTCGACCGCTCGCTGCAACGCGCCGGCATCGGCGTCTTTGAGGTGGCCACCTTCCCGTTCCCCACCCCCACCTATGGGCCGATCTTCGCGAACGATCCGTTGAAGAATCCCGTAAACTTGCAGTCCGTCTACACCGAAAAGAAATTCGCGCCCGATCCGGTGTTCCCGTCGAGCTATAAACCCGGCCGGTACTCCGACCGGCTTTTTGATACCGACACCTATACCGGCTTTAGCGGCGGCGACGTGGCCCCGTGGGTGCCCGGCAGCCGCTGGTCCATTTTCCAGAATTAGCCGCGTTTTCTCCGCAACGCGCCAGCGATCCGTTGGCGCGTTTTTGTTTGCCCGGCCGGAAAACCGGAATTCCGTTCGTGCGTTCCGGGTGGTTCGTGGTAAAAATAGTCCGCCATGCTTCTGCAAAAAAAATCGCCCTGCAAGGTCAACCTCATCCTGAACATCCTCGGCCGGCGGCCCGACGGCTTTCATGAACTGGAAACGGTCATGCAGCCGGTGGACCTCTGCGACGAGCTGACGTTTGAACGCGCCGGCGCCGGCCTGCAACTGGCCTGCAGCCACCCGGAACTTCCGACCAATGCCACCAATCTCGTCCACCGCGCGGCCACCTCCTTTCTGGCGGCGGCGAACATCACCGACGGTGTCCGCATCCGGCTCCAGAAAAATCTGCCGCTGGCCGGCGGCATCGGCGGCGGCAGCGCCAACGCGGCAGTGACCTTCTCCGCCCTCAATGAGCTGTTTGGCTCGCCGCTGCCGCCGGAGAAGTTGCATGCCCTGGCCGCCGCGCTGGGCTCGGACGTGCCGTTTTTCCTGTATGACCGGCCGGCGCTCGCCACCGGCCGCGGCGAGCAGGTGCAAACGCTCGAAACCTTTCCCGCGCTGCGCGGCCGGGCCTTTTTCCTGGCGCATCCGGGTTTTGGCATCTCCACCCCTTGGTCGTACCAAAACCTGGCGCGGTTTCCGCACGCGCTAAACGGCCGCCCCGGTCGCGCGCAAGAACTGGTGGCGCTCTTGCAAGCCGGCGATTTGCAGCCGGCGGCGGCGGCAATGTCCAATTCGCTGGAGGCGCCGGCCTTTGACAAATTTCCCGTTCTGTCGCTATACCAGGAGTTTCTGCGCGAGCAGGGCGCGCGGGTGGCGCTCATGTCCGGCAGCGGCTCGACGACCTTTGCCATCGCGGAGAATCTGGCAGCGGCCGACGCCCTGGCAGAGAAGTTCAAATCACAGTTCGGCGGCCACGGCTGGACGGCGACCGTAGGAATAAACTAAATTCCCGATTGACCTTGGCGGACCCCCTGTTTGAAACTGGCGGATGACGATTCGTGCCGCGGGCAGACTATGTTGGTTTGCGTGGGAAGTGGGGGTGGTCATCCTCAACTACTTTCTCACCGCTGCGCGCGCCCCCAAGGATCAACAGCGGCTGGCGCGCGCCGCGTGGCTGAGCCGTTCCTCGCGCCGGCACCTGAAAATTTTCGGCTATTCCGCCACCGTCTCTGGAGAAGTGCCCAAGCGCGGGCTGCTGATCACCAATCATTTGAGCTATCTTGACGTCCTGACGATTTCCGCGGTCACCCCGGCGGTGTTCGTGGCCAAGTCCGAAATACGGGGCTGGCCGCTGTTCGGCTGGTTTGCCGCCATTGCCGGCACGGTGTTCGTCAATCGCGCGCGGCGCACCCACGTGGGCGAGGTCAACCGCGAAATCGAAGCCGCGCTTGCCGCCGGCGCGCTGGTGGTGATTTTTGCGGAAGGCACCAGCTCCAATGGCGAAACCATTCTGCCCTTCCGCACTTCGTTGCTTGAACCTGCCGCGCGCGGCAACCATGAAATCGCCGTCGGCTGGCTGCATTACGAGGTGCCGGGTGGCAATGCCGGCCGGGACGTTTGTTATTGGGGCGACCACTCGTTTCTGCCGCACGTGCTGAACCTGCTCGGCCAGAAAGCCATTCGCGCCACGGTGCGCTTTGCCAAATTCCAGCGCATCACGGAAGACCGCAAGGTGCTGGCCGGACAATTGCACGACGCCGTCGCGGAATTGGAACGCGGCGGCGGGCATCCCTGACTGCCCTTGGTCATGGTTTCGGTGGAACCAGCTTTTGATACTCCGGCAGATTGCGGAGCGGGGTGAAGCGCTGGTCCTTGCGCACCGTGTCCACCAGATCCGGAGCTTTGGGATTGCCCGCCAATCGTTTGGCGCCCCAATCCAGCGCCACTTTGAGCTCCGCCAGGGCCTCGGCCGAACGGCCGGTATCGGCCTCGAGCGCGGCCAGATTCAAACGCGGCTCCGGCTGGTCCGGCGCCAGGCTGACCAGCTTCTTGAGGGCAATCTCCAGCTTGGGATAATTCCCCAGTTGCGATAAAAACTGGGCCACGGCTTGCGCCTCGTTTGGCGTGATTTCCGGCCGGGCCAGCGCCGTGTCAAACAGCTCCACGGCGCGGTCGTTCTGCTGCATCTGAAGGCACGCGCTGCCCAGCATCACCAGGTTTTGCACGTCGCCTGGATTGGTGCTGGCCCGGGCCTCCATGGCTTTGATCTGGTTGGCCGCTTGGACGAGCGACTGCGAACGCTCCATGATCTGGCTCCGGAAACTCTTGACACTGTTGATCATGTTGGTGACTTGTCCGTTGTTGGGATCCAGTTTGTGGCAGGTTTCGCCGACCAGGATGGCATCGTCGAAATAATGCCCGGACAAATCCGGGTGGCCGTTCATGGCCTCGCTCTGGGCCATGCCGAGGAGAAAGTTGACGTAGCGGTTGACCGCCTCGGGACTGTAAGGGCAGAAGGCGAACGCCTGCTTGAAGGCAAAATCGGTTTCCCGGATGAGGGCCGCCTGGCTGGCCGGCGTCTTTTGATGGTATTCCTGCGGGCAAACCGGGCTGGCGCCCGGCAGGCCGCAGCGCCAGTAGTACATGCCGGCCTGCGAACTGCGCAGTTTGGAAAATGCCTTTTGCGCGTCGTCATCCCGCACAAAGGCCCGATCGCCGGTGTAGCCTTGGTAGTTGTTTTGCACGTAGGTGCGTTCGGCAAAATCGGCGATCTGTTTCACGGTGGTGTCGTAAGTGATCCAGTCGCCGCACAGCCGCTGGGAAAATTTCGTCCAGAACTGGTGATCCAGCTTGAACACGTCCTCCGTCAATTCCGGCAGCGGGTTGCGGTTGATCTTCATGATGATCCCGAACGGCGTTTCGTTGGGGTACATCCAGTCAATCGCCAGGCTTTCCTCGACGTAAAAGGAATTGGTCGGGTTTTGGTTGAAAATGACCTTGCAAATCAGCCCGTTGATGTACATCACCTCGTATTGGCCGGAAATGGCGATGCGGCCGCTGGCGGGGTCGGGCGGCGCTTCGCCGGGACGGAGTTGGTTGAGCTGGGCGCGATGCCAGAGGTCTTCGTAATAATCCTGAAAACATTTTTGCGAATCGCCAGGGTCGGAAATGTGAATTTCCGCCGGCGGATATACCCCGCGCGCGCGACGGTACTTTTCCACATGCGCACCCCACGCGGTGAACGGGCGGTCGAGCACTTGGAAAAGGCACCGATTCACCAAGTTGAACACGCCGCTGCTGGCAATCTGATCGCACGCGTTGTTTTCATTCTGCTTCAGGGTTTCCCGGGCCTGCGGGTTGGGCTCATTTTCCAAGTTCTTATCATACGCGCTGCCGGTGGCCTTCCGCCAGGCGTGCGCGCCCAAATCGAAAATGTATTTGGACAACTCGCTGAAAAACGGAGGGTCAATCTGCTTGGAGCGGTTGTACTGGGCGCGCAGGTAATCCAGATAGGTGCCGTCGGCCAGCGCGTTCTGGGTGATGAGATAGCAATCGCGGCGGTCGAATTTCTGGTCCTGTTCGGGCTGGCAACTGTGCGGAATGAAGCTGTCGCAGAAGATCGAGTAGGTTGGGCAAAACCGGCCGGGGTCGGTGCCGCCGAAGAGAATGGTGTTGCGATCCATTTCCGGATAAATGAGCGAGGCGTTGGCCGGAGTCTTTAACAAATTGGCCCGCAGCTCGTTGTCGTAGCTCAGCTTGCCGGTCTTGGGGTCGGTGAAGGGCGGGGTGAACATGTCGTGGCCGAACCAGAAACCGAACCAATGGTTGTGCTGCTCGCTCTTGTACCAATGCGAGAGGCCCGACCACAGGGGCATGACGCTGAA
>Ga0316232_1003884_pt1 | contig 13223 bp, 13 predicted proteins | sample TBHtaG_FD_206006 | JGI IMG/M metagenome (GOLD analysis project Ga0316232, IMG submission 206006) | Freshwater microbial communities from Trout Bog Lake, Wisconsin, USA - TBH18025_13 | ecosystem: Environmental > Aquatic > Freshwater > Lake > Hypolimnion/Profundal zone | place: USA: Wisconsin... | reverse complement strand
TTAAGCTTTGGTGTCAATTCCTCTGGTAAAAGGCTTGTTTCCGGCCTCTTTTTCTTCAGCCACCTGCTGTTGTTGCTGGATTTTACTCTTTATGGCTTGCACTGCCTGCTGAATCTTCTGAACCTCTTGCGAATTTCCACCTTGACTTTGCAATTGGGTTAGCTGGCTTGAAAGTTGTTGCGCCTGTTTTGCTAAAACTGTGGGGTCATTGAGGTAACGGTTGTTGATACAGTCGAGGTGGTTAGCGAGTTTGCCAGGCTGATTTTACTTGCGGTAATTGCTTGATTGTTTATAGGGGTTACTGCCATACAGACTTCCTCCTTTTCGATAGCTACTAGCATCTGTATCGAAGTATTCGGGGTGAAGCTTAAGCGGAATTTCAAGGCGTCACAAAACTTGGGCACCGCCACAAGCTCACAGCGCCTTAATCTGGAACTTCGGCCTTCCGACAAAGACCTTCACCCTCCAGTGAAGGCCTTTTCGCGTTTACAACAGTTATTGCAAACTATCATATTAATCGGAATAATTACACAAATAAGAGAAAACATCGCAGGAAACTCAGGCATTTATCTAGAATAGAAGCTACCTGATATATCAGTGCTGTCGGACCGAGGTCAATGAAGAACCTGCTATTATTTTTGATTTTGAGGGGGAGTAATGATGTCTAATCCTGTACCCAATCTTGAAAGACCTGCAGCAGTGACCGGAAAGCGAACCAATTTCCGCTGGGTGGTTATGGGCCTCATTTTTGCGGTCTGGGCGATTGCCTGCGCCGATCGCGCCAATTTGGGCATGGCTCTGCCGTTCATGAGGAAGGAGTTTGGCATCAGCAATACCGAAGCTGGGGCGATTGTCAGTCTCTTTGCTTTCTCCTATGCGATTGTCCAGATTCCGGCGGGGTTGTTCTATAAACGAGTCAGCCTTCAGACCGCCAGAAAGATCTTCCCGGGGTTTCTGTTGATGGTTTCGGTGTTTACGGCCCTCATGGGGACTACTTCTTCGACATTCCTGCTGAAATTGTACCGCGTCGGTCTGGGAGTCGCCGAAGGTCCGCTGGGTATTGGCTGTACAAATCTTATCAACCGCTGGTTCCCGGCTAAGGAAAAAGGGACGGCTACAGGCTTGTGGATCGCGGCTTCCAAGCTGGGGCCGGTGGTAGTGCCGCCTATTTGTATCGTTATTGTTGAAATGTTCGGCTGGCGGGAGATTTTCTACGCTTTCGCGTTTCCCGGCATCATTCTTGCTGTCCTGTGGTTCTTTCTTGTGAAAACATCTCCGGCTGACAGTAAATTCTGCAATCAGGCTGAGGTGGAGTATATTCAGTCCGAGCAGGCGCCGACTGTTGCCGCTGCGCCGGTGGCAGTCAGAAAGCACCGTGATTTGGGCTGGCTGGACCGGTTGAATCGGACCAAGAAGATTCCCCGGCTGGCGACGGAAGGCCAGGTGTTCCGGTCCTGGAATGTTCTTGGCAACGCTATCGGCTATGGCTGCATGATCGGCATAAGCAACGTCTTTATGATGTGGATTCCCACTTACCTGATGACTGTTAAGGGCTTCGCCTCGATAAAAATGGGCTTTTTGGCTTCGGCGCCGTTTATGGGCGCTGTCATCGGCAATACGCTGGGCGGCTGGATTTCAGACCGTCTGCTGGATAAGCGGCGCAAGCCGACCATGCTTATTGGCGCTTTGTGCACCATTATTATGATGGGTGCCCTGGTCTACGCGCCAAACAACGCCGCGTATCTTGGCTTCATGCTGTTTATGGCCGGTCTTTTGCTTGGTTTTGGTTATGCCGGGTTTTCCGTCTACCCCATGGGTCTGACAACCAAGGACGCCTATCCATTGGCGTTCGGCATTGTCAACACCGGCGGCCAGCTTGGCGGCGCATGCGCTCCGCTCATCGTCGGTATCATCTTGGATGCTTATAGCTGGAATGCCGTATTCATTTATCTGGCGCTCAGTTCGGTGTTATGCTTTACTGTTCTGGCCACTATTGATGAACCTATTGACGATGCAGGCGACATCTAAACAGACTGTCCGCGCATGGAAGATAAGACGATGGATGCGTAACCCCCCTTTTTCAACAGGGGGGTTACTTCGTTCAGGACCTATTTTTTATTTTTTATTTATTAAACTGTATTTTAGAAAGATTTTCCGATACCGATGGCTAATTAAGATAGGATATAATTTGCGCTTTGGCGCCGCGGCTAGAGATGCGGATAACGATTAAAGGGGGAATACTATGGGTCCGATGAATTATTTCTATCTATTTGTCTGCCTGGCGCTGTTCGGTATTGGTGATTTTCTGGCTGTGGTCACCAAGGCCAGGGTATCATCGGTGTTTGCGGCCTTATTGATGTTTCTTTTCGGGTTCATGTCCGGCCTGCTGCCGGCCAATGTCATTGATCTGGCCGGACTGAGCCAGATTGCCAAATGGGCCAGCGCCTTTCTGGTTTTTCACATGGGAACGATGATCAACCTGCGGGAGCTGGTACGGGAGTGGCGCACGGTGCTGCTTTCGGTGATTGCGATGATTGCCACCATTCTGGCGATACTGGCCTGCATTCCGCTGGTAGGCAGGGAGGCCGCGGTGGTGGCTATCCCGGTCATGAAGGGCGGCCTTATCGCCACCCAGATCATCACCAACGCGGCTATGGCCAAGGGATTGCAGCTGGCGGCGGCGTTTGCGGCTCTGGTGTATGCCATCCACAAGTTTGTCGGAACGCCGATCGCTTCTTATTGTGGGGTGAAAGAGGCCGAAAAAATCCTGAAGGAATACCGCGAAGGCAAGGTTTCGCTGGAGAATATTGGAACCGCCAAGCAGGCGCCTGGCGGGGGTGAGGTGAAAAAACCGCTGTATGTGCGGCTGAATCTGGATCGGTTTTATACCGACTATTTCTGCCTGGCGGTGACGGCGTTTTTCGCCTGGGTGTCCATTCTGCTGGAACAGGCAACAGGGCTGAGTTATTCCATCTGGGTATTGCTGCTGGGTGGAACGGTCACTTATTTCGAGGTGGTTCCTCCAAAGATATTGGATAGGGCCAAAACATCGGGCTTCATGAGTATGGTGGTTTTTGCGAGCATCATTCCGTCGATGGCGGGTATTTACATGAAAGATTTGCTGGTGCTGTTTTATCAGATGGCGGTAATCTTCACAGCCACGCTGCTTTCAACCTATCTGTGTTTTTATTTTCTGCCGCTGTGGAAGATCGTCGGTTCGCGTAATTTAGCCATCGGGATTACCATGGCCAATATGATCGGTTTCCCTGCCACCTGGCTGGTGGCGAATGAGATAGCCGCTACGGTGGCGACCAATGAAGAGGAAAAGGCGATCATCATGAAAACGATCATGCCGACTTATGTCATCGCCGGGTTCGCTACGGTGACAACCTTGTCTATTGTGATAGCCGGCGTGTTTGAGAAATTCTTATAACAGGAGGAAGAGACATGAATTACGACAGCTTGTATCATCCTTATCCGTCCCGACGGAGCGTGGTTTTCGCCAAGAAAGGAATGGTGGCAACTTCCCAGCCGCTGGCGGCCCAGGCGGGACTGGATATTTTGAAAAAGGGCGGCAACGCCATTGACGCGGCTATCGCCACCGCAGCCTGTATGACGGTTCTTGAGCCGACCTCCAACGGAATCGGTGGGGACGCATTTGCCTTGGTGTGGACTAAAGGCAAGCTGCATGGACTGAACGCCAGCGGCCCGGCGCCGCAAACCTTATCGATTGAAGCGATTCGCAAGGCAGGCCATCAGGCTATGCCGAAATTCGGCGTGATCCCTGTAAATGTGCCGGGGGCACCATCGGCCTGGGCGGAGCTGGCCAAACGCTTCGGCAGGCTGCCCTTGACGCAGACGCTGGGTCCGGCGATTGAATATGCGGCTGAGGGTTTCCCGGTTTCGCCGATCATCAGCAAGCTCTGGGAGGCCGGGTTTAAGAATTATCAGGCTGAGAAGGGCGAAGAATTCCGACACTGGTTTGATGTTTTCGCACCCTCAGGCAGGCCCCCTGCTGCCGGTGAGGTTTGGCGCTCTGCCGGGCATGCGGCGACTTTGCAGTCTATTGCCGAGACCAACGCCGAGTCTTTCTACCGCGGCGATTTGGCTGAAAAGATTGATCAATTTTTTAAAACAAACAACGGCTATTTGACTGGTAAGGATCTGGCGGCGTTCAAGGCAGAATGGGTCGAACCGATCAAAGTCAACTACCGGGGCTACGATGTGTGGGAAATCCCGCCCAACGGCCATGGTCTGGTGGCGCTGATGGCCCTGAATATCCTGAAAGGGTTCGACTTCTCTGAAAAGGAAGCGGTCCAGACTTACCATCATCAGATCGAGGCCATAAAACTGGCGTTTGCCGACGGCCGCAAATTTATTACCGACGCCCGCAAGATGAAAGTGAAAGTGGAAGACTTGCTGTCAGATGCTTATGCCGCGGAGCGCAGACGCCTGATTGGCAAAGAAGCCCTTGAGCCCCTGCCTGGTCGTCCGCCGAACAGCGGGACGGTGTATCTGGCGACCGCCGACGCTGAAGGTAATATGGTTTCCTACATCCAGAGCAATTACATGGGCTTCGGGTCAGGGCTGGTGGTGCCCGGCACCGGTATCAGCATGCATAACCGCGGCCACAATTTCTCCTTCGATCCGGGACATGACAACTGTCTTGAACCAGGCAAGAAACCCTACCATACCATCATCCCAGGCTTCCTGACCAAAGATAACGAGGCGGTTGGGCCGTTCGGCGTAATGGGTGGCTTCATCCAGCCACAGGGGCATGTGATGATGGTGACGAATACGGTGGATTTTCACCTCAACCCGCAAGCGTCGCTGGATGCTCCTCGCTGGCAGTGGACGGAGGGCAAGACGGTGGAAGTGGAGCCGCTGTTTCCCGAATACATCGCCGAAGCCCTCACCCGCCAGGGTCACGCCGTCAAGCGGGGCGCAGTCGGGGCGACAAACTTCGGCCGCGGCCAGATTATCTGGCGGGATGGCGAAGGCGTTTTGGCTGGGGGGACGGAGCCGCGGACGGATGGCACAGTCGCAGCCTGGTAGCACTACGGCCGTTGAAAAAGCCCAATCTGCGTTGTTGAAAGCGATCGCATCGCCGCTGAAGCGTCGTGCGCCTGCTTTTGTGGGAGCGCTCTCGCCGTACGCCGCGTACTGTCTTCGAGCACTTCCTCGCTACGCCTAGCATCTCGGACTTTTTGAACGGCCTAAATGTTTTTGAATAAAGATGGCTGTTGGCTAGGCGCGCTCTTCCGGTGCGACCCGCACACTTCGCGGAAGACAATCGCCATTCGAACATGTGCGTTGATAAGACCGGCTTAGTCAGAACGTGCATCTGGATCTTTCTTGCCAGCCTCAGGTCTTGTCCAGGAAAAAGTTCAGACACTGGTGAAAAAACAAAAAAAACCACGACTGCGAAAGCAGTCGTTTTTTTTGTAGTTACTAAGGTTGTTGAATCATCATGCCTTTGTCGACCGCTCCAGCGTCACCGCTGATGACCTGGCAGATGGAGAGCTTTTCTCTGACGGTTACGACCTGAATACGAGCGACTTCATTGACGGACTCGTCAGGCACTTCGCCGGTGCTAGGGTCGCGGAGGATGTCGGCCTGGCCGACAATGAAGGTCTGGCCGGACTGAACGCCCTCGCGGGTGCCGCGGTTAATATAGACATTGCCGTCTCTGACCATGACGACTTCGCCCCGCCAGTGCATCTTGGGCAGCTGGCCGATCATCCACTGGACGCCCTGTCCGATGGCATCCTCAACGGCTTTGCCCATATTGGTTTTCTGGAAGTTGCCATAGGAGCCCGACCAGCCATGCCCCCAATAGCCAACAGCCAGTCCGGAGCTGGTCGACTTGCCAACCACCGATGTTGAGGCCAGAACCATGCCTGTGGTGGAATCGACAATATACATGGTGACGTTGATTTCGGCCTTTCCGCCTGAGGCGCCGAGCGAAACCCCGCCGATGGAGATACCGCCGCCGCTTGAACCGGTTTCTTGGGCGTGGACAATGACTCCCTTAACTAATAGCTGGGCCGGAGTCATTTGACCGGTAACCGGTGTTTTCGAGCCTTGGACGGTGCGTCCGGAGGCGGCGAAATCCTGTTCATTCATGGCTTCCTGGCGCATGTCTTTTTCACCCAGAACAATAAAGCGGCCGGTTTGATTAAGCGTGTCTGTCAGCACTGATCCCCAGGCGTCACCGAGAGCCCACTGGCCGCCCCAGTTGGAGCGATTTTCAAACTTGCTGACAGTGATGGTGTAGCGCAGGCCGCCGGTTTCGGCCGCCAGAACAGTTTGCGGAATCATGAGCAGGGCAACCAGAAGACAAGTGCATACCAAAAGGCCAATCATTTTCTTCAATGAGGATCTTCCCATGATGTTACACCCTTTCCTTTTCTTGTATTACAAGCTAATCACATTATATTATATCTAGGGTTGCACCACAAGCTGACCTGGCAAAACCCGCGACAGCGTCGCGGGTTTTGGCGATAACGAGGGCGGCTGTATCAAGTGTTGCGGCGTGAATTTTAGTCGATCCCCTTGTATGCCGCCGCTTTTGCGCCGCAGATCGGGCAGGTGTCAGGCAGCTGCCCTTCGGCGATATGGCCGCAGACGGTGCAGAGAAATAGGTTCACAAGTTCTTTTTTATCAAGATTATCCAAGGCTTTCTGGTACAGCGAGGCATGGACTTTCTCGGCCTCATTGGCCAGTTTGAAGGATCGGGCAGCGACGGCATTTTTGTCGGCTTCGGCCTCGCTGATAAAGGGAGGATACATTTCGTTGAACTCATATGTTTCGCCGCTTATGGCAGCTTTCAGATTATCGGTGGTGGATTTGATACCACCCATAGCCTTAAGGTGAGCCTGGGCGTGAATGGTTTCGGCCTCGGCGGTGGCCCGGAACAGTCTGGCAATCTGAGGATAGCCGTCAGCCTCGGCTTGTCTGGCAAACGCAAGATATTTACGGTTGGCCTGGGATTCACCGGCGAAAGCGGTGGCTAAATTCTTATCTGTGGACATGAAGATCGCCTCCTTATCATGATTGTTTATGGATTGTTATCCATAAACTGAAAATTGTTAAGAAAATATTTCCAACAAGTTTCTTATACATTATTACCAGTTCGGCTGAAATTATGTATTCGCTTTTGGCTGCAGCAGCCAATACACAATACCCAGAACCAGCAAGCTGGCAAGGTAGGTGCTGCTGTCGGTGAGGGAAGCGCCCTCGGTGCTGATTACTAAGAGTTTGCGCACCAAAGCGGCTACAGCGACTTCGATAAAGATGGTCACTTTGATTTTCTCACCCTGCAAATGGCGAATTTCAGAATGAAGAAGCTCGGAGAGTGTCCACAGGATCAGCAGCGAGCCAAGGGCGTGGACGGTGGCTGTACCGATATTGCCTGAAATGTAGGCGCTGGCGACATCGCTGCAGAATACGACCAGCGACATCACCACCGTGACGGCAAGGGCTATGCTGAAAAACACATGGAGAAGACGGGTAAACCGCCGCAAATAATTGGCCACTGTGCACTCGAACTGGTTGTCGCAGATCGTTTTTCCTTCTTCGACCGTGGCCGGCCCTTTATTGTATTCCATCATAAAAAGAACCCCTCCCGTTTCTTGATACAAGCAGCCGGAGTGTAAACGCAGATCGGCCTTTTTCAACAGCCTTTAATAAAAACAGCCAGCTTATCTAGAGATAAGGCCGGCTGCTGGTGCGATGGGTTTATTTTGCCCGGGATAGAAAACTGAGCACTCGTGCGCCGGTATTGCGAACCCGCCGCAAGGGTGTCATGCTGACTTTGACTTTTGGTTTCATGTCGCTTTCTGACCCGAAATCACCGCGGCGGATATTGGTTATCTTGGTTTTCTCCGGACGGAGGAACGATTTCAGGACAGCAACTGCTTTATCCGGACGGCTATGGTCACCGCAGGTGAATACGTCCACTGCTGCATACCCGAGCTCCGGATAAGTATGAATACTCATATGACTCTCGGCAAGGAGGGCCAAAGCGGTTAATCCTTGCGGCTCAAATTTATAATAGGAAAAATCGAGCAGAGTCATGTTGGCTTCCCGCACGGCTGTCAGCATAGCGGATTTGACGAATTCGAGATTGTCCAGGGTGTCGAAACCACAGCCATACATGTCAACAGTGAGGTGTTTGCCAATAATTTTCATCACACATCGCCCCTTTACTGGGTATTTTGAGCCATGAGGCGTATACTTTTCCTCAAAAAAGACTGAAATTCAGGACTTTTCCAGTGAAAAGCGTGATTTTACTGAGGGAATAGCAGTATTACGCCGTTATTATATGTATTGTACAGTTTTTCATTATAAATGTCCTGGCCTTGATTGTAAAGAGCAATTTAGTAATATTGGTAATTTTTTTTTCTGGTGAGGGATTTGTCCACATCCTAAATCAATTAGCAGGGGAATGAGGCTATCGCAGCAAAGCTTTTGATAAGAGAGATCTTGCTTGTCGTACATATCATTTGGGAGGTTGTGCCAAAATATAAGATATTACACTGACGAGGTTTTGAATGTTCACATGGCATCACGGAATCTGGCTATATTTTTTTTCGCGGCGGCATCCCAGAGTCTGGCAGTTCGTTCTTGGCTCCATGCTGCCTGACTATGTTTATTTCGTGTTGGTCGGGGTGCTGCTTGGCAAAGGCGAGCTGGACTGGCGGGAGCTTACTTCGCTTTCACCGACAACCTTCATGACCTATCTGCCCCAATACCCTTGGGCGGTGCAGCTGGATCTGGCGGGACATTCGGTGGTGTTCTGGGCTGTGGCGTTCGGACTGACCCTGCTGCCTGTTTTTAATCATGTTCAAGCCTTTGCTGTGGGCTGGGGCACTCATTTGTTCATTGACGGCATCACCCACGCCGCTCACGCCAATCTTTATCTTTATCCCCTGTCCTTACTTGTGGTGCACAGCCCGGTGTCCTACTGGGAAACAGGGTATTTCGCCCGGGAGTTCAAGCTGGTTAACGGCAGCTTGCTGGGCATGGTTGCCGTCTATCTTATTTATCATTGGTGGAAAAAACGAAGGAAAGAGGAATAACTATGACTGCTATCGCCAAGGTGATTATTCGTAAAGGAGCTCACCACCGGATCGAGAATGGACATCCGTGGGTTTATCAGACTGAGGTCGACAATATCGAGGGCGAGTTTGAACCTGGTGACATCGTCGATGTGCACAATTCCCGCCTGCGGTTTATCGGTCGCGGCTATATCAATCCCCGCTCTCAGATTATTGTTCGTATCCTGACCCGGGAACAAGAAACAATTGACCGGGAATTCTTCAAGCGGCGCATTGAAGCCGCATGGCGCTACCGGCAAAGATTCTTGAGTGAGCCGGATTACTGCCGCTTGATTTTCGGCGAGGCTGATTTTTTACCGGCGCTGATTGTGGACAAATTCGGACCTATTTTTGTCATCCAGACCCTGGCCCTGGGTATTGATGTGTATAAGGATATGATTGTGTCATTGCTTGATGAATTATTCACGCCTGACGGCATTTATGAACGCAATGACGTTCCGGTGCGGGAACTTGAAGGAATGGATCAGCGCAAGGGTTATCTGAAAGGCGAGTTTTCTACAACGATCCAGGTCCGGGAAAATGGCATTCCCTTTTGGGCCGATATCGAAAACGGCCAGAAAACCGGTTTCTTTTATGATCAGCGGGAGAACCGCCGATTACTGAAATACTTTGCCCAGGGAGCGGAAGTTCTAGATTGTTTTTGCCATACCGGCTCATTCAGCGTTCACGCCGCTCTATATGGAGCAAAAAGCGTAACCGGGGTTGATATATCCCCCCAGGCCATTGAACTGGCCGAGAAAAACGCGGCTTTGAACAATGTCGGCGCTACCTGCAGTTTTCAAGTGGCCAACGCTTTTGACGTTCTCCGAAGCCTTTCGGATGATAAACGTAAATTTGATGTCGTGATTCTCGATCCGCCGGCTTTCACCAAGAGTCGCAGCAGTCTCGAAGGGGCGGTGCGCGGCTACAAGGAAATCAATTTACGGGGACTCAAACTGGTGCGACCAGGAGGGTTCCTGGTGACATGCTCCTGCTCGTACCATATCGATCGCGAGTTATTTTCCGCTGTCGTTGTTGACGCCGCCCTTGATGCAAAGCGGGTAATCCGGCAGGTGGACTACCTCAGCCAGGCTAAAGATCATCCCACATTGCCAGGGGCGCCGGAGACCAATTATCTCAAATTTATGGTGCTTGAGGTGCAATGAGAAGCCTGAGGCGATAGGAAGAAGTAATTGAAAGATTGGCGGAGCCATTTGGTAATAATTATTATTAATTAGCGATTTTGCCCAATTGCGATCGTATTATCCAGTTGTTAAAAGTCAAAAAGTCAAATACAATAGAATCAAAGGTCAGGAAAAGTCAAAGTAGATTGCAGGTGGAATTATGGCTCACTTGGCGGACATGATTGAGGAGTTTATTCTCCGCAAGCTGTTAGGCGAACGGACAGAGGCGACTTTGCTCAAACGCAATGAACTTGCGGAAGAACTGCACTGCGCGCCTTCGCAGATTAGCTATGTGCTCAGCACGCGCTTTACTGTGGAACGCGGCTTTATCGTCGAATCGCGGCGTGGTTCGGGAGGCTTTGTCCGTATTGTGCGTATCCCTGTGCAGCGGATCGTCTACGAAGACGCCGCCCAGCAAGTGATGGGGGACAGTCCGGAAAGGGCGGAAGATGTGATTATCCATCTGCGCTCTCATGGACTGCTAAGCAACAGGGAAGCGGAATTGATGCTGCAGTTTTTCCGACTGACCTCGGAGTGCCTTGGTGCCCAGGAACGGGCCCGTGTTCTGCAGTCACTGCTACTGAGACTGGCCGACTTTTCCTAAGGAGGGATTCAATTGTTGTGTGATGACTGCAAAGAAAGACCGGCGAGTGTGCATATTACCAAAATAAACAATAACCAAAAGACCGAAAAACATCTGTGCGACCAATGCGCGCAAAAATCCGGCGAAATTAGTTTTACGACTGATAGCCAATTTGCGGTGCAGGATCTCCTGAAGGGGATGTTCAGTCATGGGGTGGCGAATGTTCCCCAGCAAAAGAGCGGGGTTCCCTGTCCCAATTGCGGCATGACTTACAGCGACTTTAGCCGCCTGGGGAAAATCGGTTGCGGCGACTGTTTTGCGACTTATGGCGATCGCCTCGAACCTCTGCTGCGCCGTATTCACGGCACCAGCAGCCATACCGGGAAGGTGCCGAAACGTTCCGGCGGAAAGCTGGCGCTGAAGCAAAAACTGATCCAACTCAGACATTCCCTGGATGTTCATGTCAGCCGCGAGGAATATGAGCAGGCGGCCAAAGTCCGGGATGATATAAGAAGTTTGGAAAAAGAATTGGCTGGAAAGGAGGGGCCGTGATGTCGATCGAAGGCTTGCTTGATAAGCCGCTTGCTCCTTGGATGATGGGCGGCGGCCCTGACGGCGATATTGTTTTGTCCAGCCGGATTCGCCTTGCCCGAAATTTGCAGGGCGTGCCCTTTCCCAACCGGGCTGACGGGAAAGTTCTTGACCAAGTGGTTGCAGAAATTCGCAAGTCGGTGATCAACCTGCGCAAAGCCGACAAGCACCAATATCTGTTCGTGGAAATGGATAAACTCTCGCCACTGGAACGGCATGTTTTGGTGGAAAAGCATATTGTCAGCCCCAATCTTGCCGAGCAGCCGGCTAACAGAGCTCTTATCGTCAGGGACGATGCCGCGGTGAGTATCATGATCAACGAAGAGGATCATCTGCGGATTCAGTGCCTGGTCCCGGGGCTGAACTTACAGGATGCCAGTGAACTGGCCAATACGGTGGATGATATTTTAGAAGCAAAAAATACTTTCGCCTACAGCGAGCAGGCCGGCTATCTGACAGCCTGTCCGACCAATGTCGGTACCGGCCTGAGGGCGTCGGTGATGGTTCATCTGCCGGCGCTGGTGCTGACCAGGCAAATCAATCGGATCGTGAGTGCCGCCACTCAGCTGGGACTTGCGGTGCGAGGGTTGTACGGCGAGGGTACCGACGCTTTCGGGAACATTTTTCAGATCTCCAATCAGTTGACCCTGGGTCACAGTGAACAGGAGATTATCGACAATCTGCAGGCAATCGCCAAGCAGGTTGTGGAGCAGGAACGGTCAGCCCGGCAGGCACTGGTCGCCGGGTCTGCGGAAACGTTGGCCGACCGTGTCTGGAGGGCTTACGGGATATTGAGCTATGCCCGCATCGTGTCCGGGCAGGAAGCGCTGACTTTGCTCAGCGAAGTCAGACTGGGTATTGACCTGAAAATTATTTCAGCTGTTCCGGCCGAGGTTTTTAATGAATTGCTTGTTACCACCAGACCTAATTTCTTGCAAAAAATCGCTGGGCGGACTGCTATTGATCCGAGTGAGCGCGATCAACTGCGGGCCCAGTTAATCCGGGAAAAACTAACTGTGAAAGACAATGAGGAGGGGAAGATCAATGCTTAACAAATTTACTGAACGGGCTCGCAGGGTTCTCACGCTGGCACAGCAGGAAGCCGCTCGCCTTGGGCATGACTACATCGGTACCGAACATCTGCTGCTCGGCTTGGTGCATGAAGGTGAGGGAGTGGCTGCCAAAGCCCTCGCTTCGCTGAATATAGATCTTGATTCACTTCGTATCCAGGTGGAAAATACCATTGGCCGCGGTGATGCCAAACAAGCGGAAATGGGCTATACCCCCCGGGCCAAAAAGGTGATCGAATTGTCGGTGGAGGAAGCTCAGGCTCTGGGTCACAATTATATCGGCACCGAGCATCTGCTGCTTGGTCTGATCGCCGAAGGCGAAGGCGTTGCCGCCCAGGTGCTGGCAGGTATGGGCGCCGATATCGCTCTGGTTCGCCAGCGGGTTATCGAACTGCTTGGCGGGTATTCCATGTCAGGGCAGGCTCCCCAGCCAAAAGGCGGGATGAGTTCCACCGCCGGAAAGCCCACAAGTACCCCTACGCTGGACGAATTCGGACGGGATATCAACAAACTGGCCCAAGAAGGAAAAATTGACCCGGTGATCGGGCGCGAGAATGAGATTGAACGGGTTATCCAGATCCTCAGCCGCCGTACCAAGAACAATCCGGTACTTATCGGCGAACCTGGTGTCGGCAAGACTGCCATCGCCGAGGGTCTGGCCCAGAGGATCATCGACGGCAAGGTCCCTGAGGTG
>Ga0316232_1003877_pt1 | contig 13247 bp, 12 predicted proteins | sample TBHtaG_FD_206006 | JGI IMG/M metagenome (GOLD analysis project Ga0316232, IMG submission 206006) | Freshwater microbial communities from Trout Bog Lake, Wisconsin, USA - TBH18025_13 | ecosystem: Environmental > Aquatic > Freshwater > Lake > Hypolimnion/Profundal zone | place: USA: Wisconsin... | reverse complement strand
CAGTCCCGTCAATGAGGTCAATAATACCATCTTGGGTGGCGACAATGTTATAGCCGTTTGATCGCATGATATACAGCGCACACATCATAGCCGTCTGTTTATTGTCCGCGGCAAAAGGCTTCCTGGTAATCATCGCGTACAGCAGAACGGCGACTTTGGTGAAAATATCGGGGTATAGCTCTTCCCCCTCGAAAGTTACCAGCGGTTTTGACAAAATGCTTTCAAGAGCCGCCTCGTCTTTGATGCCTGGTGTGCCGCCGGTGCGCTGAACTGTTTCGGAATAAATATAGATGATTTCTTCCAGGGTCAAATAGCGCATTATCGGCCAAGCCTCCTCAGCACATGTTCGTAGTCAATCATCAGCTTGTCCACCTGTCGGACAAAATCAACAGACATATTGCTGCTCTTGACGATCACCGGCTTCATGACCAGCTCCCGCTTTTCACGGTTAATCTCTACCGATAAATGCGACCCATCCTTCAATCCCAATGCTTTCAACATATTGAGCGGTAAAGAAACGACACAACTATTGCCGGCTTTAAATATTTTACGTACTTCCACGACAGCGCCTCCTGAAGTTATGGGTAATAACCGTATATACAGTTCTTATATAGTATAGCAAAAATATCAGCTGTCGGATAGCTTCGCACCGTTAATTTCATGTAAAAATTTCTGAACCGCCCGTCCGTTAAGGTAGTCGCAGCGCCTACCCTGGCGTGTATCCCGCTCGTCCATCACATTTTCGATGGCCTCCCGAATTTTCCACCAGCCGGTTTGCCAGTTGCTGAACAAGGTGTTGGCTTCAGGTGCCCTGCCAATCAGCCGCTGTACGACAATATCAGGACTGAGGTACTCCAGGAAGGTAACGACTCTTTCGACATATTCCTCTTTGCTGATCAGCTCAATCGCTCCCGCCTGATACCACTCGGCCATCACCGTGCCTTTAACAATATATAGGGCATGGAGCTTTACCTGTTCAACACCCAAAGCTGACAAAACTTTGGCGCTTTCGATTGCATCGGTGCCGTTGTCCCAGGGAAGATTGAGAATGATATGGGCGCAGGTTTCGAGGCCGTATTTCTTGGCCCGCAGCACGGCATCGATGAACTCAGCCAAGGTATGCCCCCGGTTCACTTTGATTAAAGAATGGTAGTTCACGGTCTGCAAACCCAGTTCCAAATACACGTCCAGATTATGAGAATCGCGAATTTTGGCCAATACCGCCAGATGTTCTTCGCTGACACAATCAGGGCGGGTGGCCAGAGCCAGACCGACGACATTCTCCACGCAGGCTTGCACCAGATAATTCTCCATATCTCCGGGCGACAGATAGGTATTGCTGAAATTCTGGAAATAGGCGATGAACTTTTCGGCCTTGTATTTGGGGCCAATATGAAGTTTATTGGCAGCAATCTGCTCTCCGACTGTCATCGAAGCCGGCAGGTTCTCATAGCCTGCGCCGATTTCACCGCAAAAAACACAGCCATTAATCCCGCAGGTCCCGTCCCGGTTAGGACAGGTTACCGGCAAACTTACCGGCAACTTGTACACTTTTTCACCATAACGTTGCCGCAGATTCTCGGAATAGATGCGATAGCGCATAACCTTACCTCTCTTCCGGCCAGAAATCAGCGGGAGCAACGGTCTGATAACCGGCACTGTCACCGTGATAGGAAAACAGCACAGCAGTGCGCTCCGGTCTGATTCCTCCCGGCTCAGCCAAGTAGTTCGGTATATTTATAGGAAACACTTCAAGATGATGATGTTTTTTGAGCTCACGCCAGGTATTAAACCGGTACTCCGGCAAATAGTTGCGCACCCTCTCTTCATCCCGCCAGAAAACGTTCTTCTCCTCGGCCCAGTCCCCGCCATTCCAGGGCAGGAACTCCGGCCTAAGCGCCCCCTGCTCGGTGCGCAGGGCGTCAAACTTCAAAAAGGACTGACAAACCTCCGCCGCTTCAGACCGAACAGTGGTGCAAAAATCGGTAATATACTGATACATTGCCTTGCCGCTGTGGGCCATACGCTGCAAGCCCCGGTTCTCCCAGTAAGTAGTGAGATCGTTATATAATAGGAAAGCTTCACCCTGATAGCTGGCCACAAGCCACTGGAGCGTTGCGCGAAAACGCCCGCTATTATACAGCTGATTGAACAACTCCTCCAGGATTTTAAGCCTGCGGATTTCGCCATAGCTCAGGTAATGATTAGCCAGCACTTCATATGGCGCGCCGTCCATGTATTCATAACCATACTTTTCGGCCTGCCGGCGGAGCCCCGAGCCTTTCAGCAGTTTGAGAAAACCTAGCTGCAGCATATGCGGCCGCAGTTGATACACGTCGTTAAAGGATCTGCCGAACCGCTGACAGTCTTCAAAGGGGAGTCCGACGATCAAGTCCAGATGCAGGTGAGCATTGCCTGCCCGGCGCAGCGCCTGGACGTGCTTGACAATCAGCGGCCAGTTGTTCTGACGGCTGATTTCCTTTAAGGTGTCTTCATGGGTGGACTGGACGCCAATCTCGAACTGAAAGCGACCGGCTGGAACGCCCTGCAAAAAAGCTATGACATCGTCATCCAGCAGATCGGCAGCAATCTCAAAATGAAAGTTGGTCCGGCATTCGGCCGCCGCCAGGAATTGCAGAAGCGGCCAATAATGTTCCCGCCGCGCATTAAATGTCCGGTCGACAAATTTCACCTGCTTAACATCATTGCGGATAAAAAACGCCAGATCAGCCAGAACTCTGTCCAGGTCGAAAAAACGCACCCCGGAAGTTGCGCTGGACAGGCAATACCTGCAGGCGAAAGGACAGCCCCGGGAACTTTCATAGTAGATGATTTTATCCTTGGTTGCAGTGATATCGGCTTCGTCGTAAGGAAAAGGAAGCGTGTCAAGGTGTTCCACCACCTGAGGCGCCCCGGCTACGATTCCGCTGCGGCTCCGCCAGGCCAAACCCGCTATGGCGTCAACCGGCCGCCCATCCTGCAGGGCAGTAAGGAGTGCCGCAAGCACTTCCTCGCCCTCGCCCTGGATGATATAATCCACCGCCGGGTTGGCCTGCAAAACCTCCTCAGCATCATAAGTTACTTCCGGGCCTCCCAGCACGATCACCGTATCCGGCAGCACCTTTTTCACCAGGCGCGCCAAAGCCAAGGTCGCATCGCTATTCCAAATATAGCAGGCCAGTCCCAGTACGTCCGGGCGCTCATGGTATATGTCCCCAAGAATATAGAGCAGTTCATTGTTGATAGTGTACTCTCTCACAATTATCGCCGGACACACGGTGCGGCAGTATTGCTTTAAATAACGTAAAGCCAGTGAAGAATGAATAAACTTGGCGTTTAGAGTCGCCAGCACTACCTGCATAATCGCATCACCTGCCAGTATTATCTTCCCCATTGTCCCGGCATATCCCTTCGTCTTTCAGACCCACACCGCCGAAATTCACCGCCTGCCTCTCTATTGCATACAATATGTAGAGCATTTGTAGGGGGAGTGAAAAATGCGGATAATTATCGATGGACAAAGAATCCCGATCAACGCCCGGACCTCCAAGGACATACTTATGACCCTGAAAAGCATTGGAAGAATGCTTAATTGGGGCATGTTTTACGATGCTACGAAAGAGATTGTCTATATTAATTCCAAGAGTTCTTCACCACCCGTCCCGCCGCCTGACCGCCAGTTGATGGGAGATACCATCGAAAGCACCCGCCTGGCGGGCAAGACTATTTGCATTGACCCTGGCCACGGAGGCAGCGATTCAGGAGCGGTGGGCAGTACAGGAACAAGAGAAAAGGATAACACCCTGGCCATCGCCTTACTGCTGAGAGACAGGTTGGAAAAGAACGGCGCCTGCATCGTCATGACCCGGGACAGCGACAAAGTTGCCTCCTATCCAGGTGCTTCCGCGGATGAAGAACTGGGCGCCCGGGTCGACGCGGCCAACGAAGCCGGTGCCGACATATTCCTCAGCATCCACAACGACGCTTTCACCAATAGTTCAGCCTCAGGAACCACCTCCTATCACTATGGCGATGCCGAATCGATCCGGCTGGCAGGCTTTGCCCAAAAATGCCTGGTGGAAGAACTGGGAACAAAGGATCGTGGCGCCCGCTTTGCCAGTTTTTATGTGATACGCTACACCGACATGCCTGCGGTCCTGGTCGAAGTGGCCTTTATTTCCAATCCGGAGGAAGAAGTGTTGTTAGCCAGCGTTGATGGACGCTACAAAGCGGCGGAAAGTATTTTTCAGGGCATTGTGAAGTACTTTAAGGTGTAGTCTTTGGGCTTTATGATAGAACGAGCCAGTTAATATTGCGGCATCTTAACCCATCCTGTCCCGCCCGCCGGCGGCTGCTTGTCAGCCTCCCGTATAAGCGGGACAATTTTTCGGGTAAGCTATACAGGAAGTTTGACCCTCTACTGCTAATATATTAATATAGAATGCAAAGAGGGTCTAGGAGTGTGAAAATGTTAAAGATGGCTAAACTGTATCCGTTCGTAGTAAGCGCAATCCTTTTAAACAGCGCCGTCGCCGAAGCCGCTTCCGGCGACAGTTCGCAGGTCCCTGAACGAAAAGACATACCAGCCCAGCATCAGTGGCATCTTGGCGACATCTATGCCAATGAAGCAGACTGGCAAGCCGATTTTGACAAGCTCAGGGCGGATCTGCCGCACATCTCCCAGTTCAAAGGCAAACTGAGCGCCTCGCCAAAGAATCTGCTCGACTGTCTGAAACTGCGGAATCAAGTCGGCATTGTCAGCGGTAAACTGTTTGGTTACGCCCGGATGCACCGTGATGAAAATACTGCTGAAGCCAAATATCAGGCTCTCACCGGAAAAACCGAGTCCCTTCTGTCCGAAGCCGGTACCGCCACAGCCTTTATTGAGCCGGAAATACTGGCCATGCCTGATAAAAAGCTGGCCGCCTTCCGTCAACAAGAACCAGGACTAAAAGAATACAGTTTCTACTTCGACAATTTAGCGCGCCAGAAAAAACACGTGCTGTCACCAGCCGAAGAAGAGATATTATCCCGATCCACCGAAGCCACCAATGTTCCCGAGAACATCTTCAACATGTTGGCCCACGCCGACTTGCGTTTCCCGGACGTCACCAATGAAAACGGCAACAAGGTTCAGCTCAGCGAAGGACGCTACCGGACCTACATCATGTCCCCGGTCCGCAGTGTGCGGGAAGAGTCGTTCAAAACCCTCTTCGGCACCTACAACCAGTTCCGCAATACCTTTGCCGCCACTTTGAACGGCAACGTCAAAAAGAATATCTTTTACGCCAAAACCCGCAAATACAACTCGGTACTGGAGTCCTCGCTGGAAGGAGACAATGTTCCCCTGGCGGTGTATGACAACCTGATTTCCACTATCCACGACAACCTGGGGCCGCTTCATCGCTATGTCGCCCTTAAAAAGAAAGCTCTCGGCCTTAGCGATATCCATATGTACGATCTGTATACCCCGATGGTGCCTGATATCCAGCTGACCTACCAATACGAGGAAGGTCTGAAACTAATCAAGTCAGCGCTGACGCCGCTCGGTCCGGAATACGCAGGAATTCTCGACAAGGGCCTGACTTCTGGCTGGGTCGACGTCTATGAAAATAAAGGCAAACAAACCGGAGCCTATTCCTGGGGTATTTATAGCGTTCATCCCTTTGTCCTCCTGAACTTCCACGACCGCTATGACGACGTATCCACCGTCGCCCACGAAATGGGCCACGCTATCCACAGTTACTACAGCCATTCCAGTCAGCCCTATACCACATCCGGCTACGCCACCTTCACCGCCGAAGTCGCATCCACCACCAACGAAGTGCTGCTTATCGACTACATGTTGAAAAACACCACCGACAAGCAGCAGAAACTATATCTGCTCAACCAGTACCTGGAATCCATCCGGGCAACAGTTTACCGCCAGACCCTGTTTGCCGAATTCGAAAAAATGCTCTACGAAAAGGCTGAGCAGGGCGAGACGCTGACCGCCGACCTGCTGGACTCGATGTGGCATGACCTTAATGTCAAATACTACGGCCCGGATATGGTTGTCGACAAGGAAATCGACGTCGAGTGGGCCCGGATCCCTCACTTTTACTGGGATTTCTATGTTTATCAATACGTCACCGGTTACTCCGCCGCCACCGCTCTGGCCGAGCAAGTCCAGCGTGAAGGCCAGCCCGCGCAAGATCGTTATATCGGCTTCCTCAAGAGCGGCGGCTCTGATTACCCTATCGCTATTCTCAAACGGGCCGGAGTCGATATGTCGTCACCCAAACCTATTGAAGTGACCCTGCAGAAATTCTCTGCTCTTTTGGATGAACTGGAGAAGATTACAAGCAAACCTTGACAACCACGCACCACATGAACTTCATCACCCCCAATAAAAAGCAAAAATGGCCGGAACCGTCCGGCCATTTTTTTGCTTTTTTCATTTTCGTTAAACTTCATCTCTTGAGTGAATCGCTTTTTCAAGCCTACTCAAGATTGCCCTGTCGTCAGGCTTTTTCCCGCTCTTTTTCCCATTAACTTCTGCTGCAGTTGGTCGAACCACACATAGAAAACCGGGGTCACATAGAGTGTGAGAAGCTGGGAAAAAACCAGTCCGCCAACAACAGCTATCCCAAGAGGCTGACGGGCTTCTCCACCGGTGCCGTATCCCAGTGCGATCGGCAGCGCGCCAAATACCGCCGCCATCGTGGTCATCATAATCGGGCGGAAACGGATCAGACAAGCCTGATGGATGGCATCCCTGGACGAAAGACCCTGTTTTTCAGTCAACTCCAACGCAAAGTCGATCATCATAATGCCGTTCTTTTTGACAATACCAACCAACATGATAATCCCCACATAAGAGTAGATATCAAGCTCCATATGAAACAGCATCAGAAAGATCAGCGCCCCGGCGCCCGCCAAAGGCAGCGCCGTAAGGATGGTAATCGGGTGAATGAAACTTTCATAAAGAATCCCAAGCACCACATAGATGATAAAAACCGTAACAAACAACAAGAACCCCATATTTGCGAACGAACTCGCATACGCCGACGCATTGCCCTCGAAAAATCCAGCTACCCCTGAAGGAAGAGTTTTCTGGGCAACCGCCTGGATCTCGGCCGCCGTCGTACCAAGAGCAAACCCCGGCTTCAAGTTATAGGAAATCGTTGCCGCCGGCATCTGGCCGCTGTGGTTTACTGACAACGACGACAATCTTTCGTTTAGCTTGCCGAGGGTCGCCAGCGGTACCAGTGTCGGTGTTGCTGCAGAAGGCCCGAGACTGGATCCGGTCTTCACATACACCTTATTGAGCACCGACGGGTCAGTTTGAAAGCTTCTTCCAAGATCCAGATACACGTCATACTCGTTGCTGGGTGTATAAATGGTGGTTACCAGACGATCGGCAAAAGCGGAATAAAGTGCATCCTGAATCTGGTTCGCGGTAAGACCGAGCTTCGACGCTTTGTCCCGGTCAATATCAAAGTACATTTTAGGAGCCTTTATCTGCAGACTGGAAACCACATCAGTGAGCCCAGGAATCGCCCTCATCTGAGCTTCCATATCGGTGGCCGCTTTGGCCAATACATCCAGGTCGGTACTTGTGATCGTGTACTGGCCGATGCCGTAGGACTGGCGGCTTCCCAGGGTGATGGGCGGCGGATTATACGGATATACGCGCAACCCGGGTATATTGTTAAACTCCGGCCGCAGCCGGTTGATAATTTGATCGACAGACTCGGTCCGGTCTTTTCTGTCTTGGAGGCTGACCATAACAAATCCCGTATTATAGGTAGGGGCACCAACGATTGACAGCGCACCCCGCAGGCCCGTTTCTTTTTCCAGAATCTGGTTGATTTTCTCCTGGTGTTGGGCCAGATAATCGAAGGAGGCCCGGTCATCAGTCTGCGTCCTGATTGTAAACAGGTTCATGTCCTGGCTGGGGATAAATCCCTTGTCAATTTTCGTATACAAAAAGCCCGACAAAATGACGATACACAGTGTAAACACCAGTATTTGCAGAGGATGAGCCAAAACCAACGTCAACGTCCGTCCATAGAAGTTCTTGGCCCCTTCAAAAACACGCTCCGACGCTTCCATAAACCGGCTCTTCTTACTATCACCGTTCTTGTGTTTGAGGATGTAAGCACACATCATCGGCGTCAATGTCAGGGCAATAAAGCCGGAACACAAAATAGCTGTCGCAATGCTGACCGCAAACTCCCGGAACAGCCGACCAATAATCCCGCCCATAAACAAAATCGGAACAAAGACCACAATAAGCGAAATGGTCATCGACAGTACGGTGAAACAGATTTCCTTGGAACCGGAAAACGCTGCAGACATCGGTTCCTCGCCTGCTTCAACCCGCCGTACTATGTTTTCCATAACCACCACGGCATCGTCAACAACAAAGCCTGCTGCCAGGGAGAGGGCCATCAGCGTAATGTTATTCAGACTAAAACCCGCAACCTTCATAACCGCAAAGGTTGCGATAAGCGATAAGGGTACCGTAATACCAGGAATCAACGTGGCCCGCATACTGCCTAAAAAGAGAAACACAACAAAGACCACCAGCAATATTGTCATGGCAAGTGTGGATTCAACGTCTACGACAGATGATTTGATGTAATCAGACTTGTCGTACAGCAGCGATGCGTCAATTCCTTGGGGAAGGGTTCCCCGCACCAATTCCATTTTTTTGCGGACATCTGCTGCGATTTGGACCGCGTTCGATCCCGGTTGTTTGAATATCGCCACAAACACTCCGTCGCTTTGGTCGCCAGGGGTGATGAGACTGCGTTTGGTTTGCTCGTTTGCGTTGCTGTCAGTGGCTTGCCCGATATCTTGAACGCGAATCGGGTTACCGTTATGATAGGCTACAATTAAAGAATCAAATTGCTTACCATTCATTAATTGGCCTGACGAATCAACTGAATAAGTAACATTCGATCCGTTTAATGTCCCACCAGGCAGGTTTACATTGCCGTGCAGCAGCGCATCAGTCACTTCGTTCAGGCCAACCCCCCGGACAGCCATCTTGTCCGGATCCATCCGCAGCCGGACCGCATACTGCTGGTTTCCGTAGATCTGAGCCTGGGAAACGCCGCTAACCTCAGACACCGCCGGTATGAGAGATGTTTCAACATAATCCTGCACATCCGACATCTTCATGGTTTTCGAGGTAACTACATAAAACATGATCGGCTGATCAGCCGGATTGGTTTTCGTGTAGGACGGAGGTGCCGGCAAATTCGCCGGCAATCGCTTCGCAGCCGCCGAGATGGCGCTGCTGACATCCTGGGCGGCAGCGTCAATGGTGCGGTTCATGGAAAAGGTAATATTAATGGTCGTTTTTCCTGTTGTATTCGAAGAGGACATCGAATCCACGCCATCAATTGTCGACAACTGCTTCTCCAGCGGCAGCGCAACCGATGAGGCCATAGTCTCAGGGCTCGCCCCCGGAAGCGACGCTTGGACCTGAATGGCCGGATAATCAACGTTCGGCAAGTCATTTACCGGTAATTGAAAGTAACTGATTGTTCCAAAGAAAAGGAGAGTGATCATGACCAGAATGGTCATTACCGGGCGACGGATCCAGATGGCAGAAACGTTCACTGACCACCACCGCCTTGTGAATTAGATCCGGCTGCAGCCGGCTTTGCAGCCGCTTGTTTGACACTGACTGTCGAACCGGGGCGCAGATTGACCTGTCCGTCAGTTACAACCGTGTCGCCGGGATTCAATCCGCTGCTGATGACCGCTATATTGCCTATTACCCGGTCTTGTATTACCTGTCGAGCTTCCACCGTCATGTCATCCTTGACAACAAATACATAGGTTCCCTTCTGTCCGTTCATCACAGCCTCACTCGGCACGATGGTCGCATTTGGTTGCTCACCCAACCTAAGAGTGATGCGGACAAACTGTCCGGGCCAAAGCTGCCGGGTAGAGTTGGGGAATTGGGCTTTCATCAAAACCACACCCGAAGCAGTGTCAACAGTGTTGTCGATGAAGGTCAGCAACCCGTCGGTAACATTGATTCCCTGATCAGCGATACTTGCCGTTACCTTAAGCGAGGCATCTTTCTGCGCGGCAGTGATGGCAGCCAGGTACTGCTCCGGAACGGTAAACTTGGTGAATATCGGTTCAATCTGATTGACAACAACCAGTTGCGTAGCGTTCATCGTTGCAAGCGCCCCGACATTGGCGAGAAATGCACCGGTACGCCCGTCAATCGGCGACCGGATATAGCAGTTATTCAGGTCGATGCGCGCGCCTTCCACTGCCGCCTGTGACTGTTGCACCGTAGCAGCCTGCGCAGTCGAGGATGTATTCATTTGCTCGAAGTCCTGGCGGGAAACGGCCCCCCGCCGGAATAATTCGTCATATCGTTTAGCAGAAGCTGTCGCAAAAATCGCCTGTTCAGAATCATGGGACAGCTGAGCCTGCACCTGTGCCAGTTTTTGTTCAAAGGGAGTCGGATCAATCGTAATCAAAAGATCGCCGGCCCTCACATCTTGCCCTTGTTGAAAGTGAAGACTCAAGACCCGCCCGGTCACCTGCGGCAGAATAACTACAGAATTGAAGGCCTCCACATTGCCCACCGCTTCCACTTGGATAGGCATGGTTCGCGATTCCGCCTTACCCACCGTCACGGCAATCGTGGGTTGGGAGGGAGGTTGTGTACGGCCGCAGCCTGATGCGAAAACGATAATAATAAATAATGACAAAATAAAAAAGATGACCCTAACGCTACGTCGGCTGTTTCCCATGCATAACACACGCCCTTCAAAACTTATGGTAAATCAACTACACTCAAGCTACCTCACTACATTAGCCGCTGCTGCCCACTTGCTTTTCAAGGATTCAAGGTACTTATCCATCTCATCGCCATCAACCCGCCATTGAGTTGCAATCCCACTTCCCAACATAATTCCGGGTAATTTACCTTGCTTTAACCACCGCAGAACAGTTCGGCGCTCAATCTTTAAAATAACAGCCACTTCATCCGGTGTCAATAGTTTCATTTGTCTCCCCTCTTCTCTAACTTCCGCTCCGACAGGTACTTATCTAAATCTTGACGGTCAGTTCGCCATTCGGCAGCCGCACTTTCGCCTAATTTAAAACCCGGAATGGTCTTTTTTTGCAACCAGGTTATAACCGTCTTTCGCTGTACTCTTAATATCGAAGCCACTTCATCCGGCGTCAGCAGTTCCATACAAAACCAACCTCCTTAAAGTATATAAGCTTATCCAAAGCGTTGTAAGCGTCGAGTGTAGTAATGGCCCCAGTTGGCAAGCCGGTCCTTTTGAGCACTCCATCAGACTGCTTTGTCCCCTACGCTGAACTCAGCCACCAGTCTATCATGTGCTTTCATAAAATTCTCTTGGGGTAGCGTTTTATTTACTAAATAATCAGCAAAGAAATCCCACGATTCATCTTCATCCAGCAAACCCAAGTTCGTATAAACATGGCTAAACACTTTATTTTTGATATGCTCTGAACCAAACAAGCGCAATGATAGCACATTATTATTTTTATGATTCGGATACATATTAAATTTCACTTTGCGATAATCGTGGTCATTCTCGTGCAACGCCGCCATCGTTTTCGCCACCATCCGCATCATAAAATCAGATAACAGTTGATTTTCAATCGCGTCATCCACCCGGCACCAGACATGATAGCCCCTCCCGCTTGCAATCACTAGGGGTTTTATGCCTAATTCCTCAAAATATTCTATCAGTGAATTTACAGAAAACTGCATTTCCGGAATCAGTACCGTGTTGTTGTTTTTATAATTATTGTCCAAATTGAAACAAAACGTGTTGTTCGCTGCTTCATTAAAATAGCAACAAACATTACAAGTTTTTTGAATATGATCATGCAAGAGACGATTTATACTGTCTTCCGGTACATTCAACAGTTTATATTTGTGCGTTAAACCATAGGAAGCTAACTGTCCATATTCTAATGTGATCCCGTCTGACAATAATTGTTCTAAGAAAACAAAGCCATGACTATTAATTTCTAATTTAATTTTGCCTTGTTGCATCGTGCTATAAAAATCCCTCAATAACTTTACTCTGGCATCCATTGCTTTACCTCATGAAAAGTATTGAATCCCCGCGCACCGGTCTGTAGAATTCCCTCGTGCTGTGCCATGATAGGATAATATACTTTGATACCATATAGTCCCCCGTACAAGACATTAAATTTATCATCATCAATTAAATGTTGAATTCCCCACAATTTGCAAAACACTACTTTATTTTGCGCACTGAACACATGATCCCATGGAATTTTATTTGTATTAAGCCAATCCTTTGTATAATAACTCGCTTTTCTTATATCCCGATAGGTACAGATTACGATTCTCCAGTTATTCGCTTTTAGCCATTGCATAAACTCTATGCCATCAGGTCGTGCAATAGCCAGCTTATGACATTGTTCATAAATGTTGTAACGGAAGTAGGCATACTCCGTACTTAGTAGTTCATTGTCGTCTCTTTCTTTGTGCTGCAGTTTACTAAGGTACTTGCTAAAATTTTCTTTCGTCAATCCATAGGAATCATCATATTTAAACTCAGTATGTTGGAGAGTTACGGAAAAGTTGTTCAATGTGTCATCCAAGTCAACAGCTATAGTTTTAATACAATCCCGCTCCTCTCTGAAACCTTATGGAATACCCCAACTTTTCGAAAACCTTATAAGCGTCTAGTGTTGTAATGGCCGTCATTGGTAAACCAGTCATCTCCATTAGAAGCTGTTTTATCGGGAATACTTTGCCGCGAATTTCCACTGAATAAGTCGCTCTCAAAACCAAAACCGGCTTAAACTCTTTTGCTTTTTGTTCCAGACCTTCTACACTGATCTCAAATTGTTGTCCTCGTATAGTGAAATTCGGCATACAACATCACCTTTATCAGCTGATTAATAAAAGCAGAACACTACTGCGATATAAGACTCAAAACCCCCTTCTATTACAACAACTATCAATCGACTCAGTGTCCAAAGGTGAAACCTACTCTATTTCACCGGCACGCCCATAGCTTGATCCAGCAGTGCCTTGCTGGTATTGTAATCATAAAGGGCCTGGATATAATTGGTCTTAGCCTGGGTCAACGCAAGTTCCGCGTCAATGACGTCAAGATTCGTGCCTACTCCAGCTTCATAGCGGACTTGCGACATCCTGAAGTCCTCTTGTGCCTGGTTTACCGCGACCTGGCTGGTATCAATGCGTTTTT
>Ga0316232_1003875_pt1 | contig 13258 bp, 11 predicted proteins | sample TBHtaG_FD_206006 | JGI IMG/M metagenome (GOLD analysis project Ga0316232, IMG submission 206006) | Freshwater microbial communities from Trout Bog Lake, Wisconsin, USA - TBH18025_13 | ecosystem: Environmental > Aquatic > Freshwater > Lake > Hypolimnion/Profundal zone | place: USA: Wisconsin... | reverse complement strand
ACCCAAACCCATACCGCCAAGGCGGGTAAGCGCTACCGCTATTACATCTCCAACAATCTGGTGACCGGAACCAAGCGCCGCAAACTCACCCCCACTGAAGGCACACGCCTATCGGCCCAGGAGATCGAGGGTCATGTGATCAAGGCTCTCACAAACTTCCTCAGCGATCCGCAAAAGCTCATGGCCGCGTTTACCTCGGCTGAGCTGGATCCCGCCACAGCCACCAGCAGCATCCAACAAGCAAAAACCTTAAGCCAAGATCTCACCGGAAAAGACATCAAGGAGATCTACGAGCATGTCAGAGACTTGGTCACCCGTGTGCAGGTCGAGGCTTCATCGATAACCATCACCATAGATCGCAAAGCCCTTAGCGAAGAGCTCGGTATCCCAGACCACGCTGATCCTGAAAAGTGTATCACCATCACCCTGCCTGCAGAGCTACGCCGTCTGGGCAAAGAGAAGCGGCTCATAATCGCAGCGCACGCGCCGGCATCGAATCAGGATGTGAACCTCATCAAAGCCATCGTGCGTGCGAACATGTGGTTTGCGATGCTGAGAGATCGAGAAGTGAAATCCATCTCTGATCTTGCAAAGAAGGAACGCGTTTCCAGAACTTACTTAAGTCGATTGGTGCCGCTCGCGTTGTTGGCACCAGATATCACCGAGACCATCCTCGAGGGACGTCAGCCAGTTGATCTATCAACGGAGCGGCTGTTCTCACTGATGCCCCTGCCACTCAGCTGGGTTGAGCAGAGATCCGTGTTGGGATTTTCGGCGCGTTAACCCATTACGTTCAGATCTGGCCGTGAGCGCACCAAAGTGATCGTTCACCTGCGCTGAATACGACTACTTTCGATCATCATTTGCCGATCGCGCGATCTGACTCTGCCACTAGAAAAAGGGCCTCCGGAGAAAAACCGGGGTGCTCGCCCCAAAGTGGTCTCTCGTCGGCCAAAACAGTGGCGCAGAACGCCTTTGTCCGCAGACAAGGGTTTGAAACTACGCGGCTATTTTGGGGAGGTGGAGAATGCCACTTGGAGAGAAAACTGGGTGGCTGGGGGACTAGGATTCGAACCTAGACAGGCAGAGTCAGAGTCTGCAGTCCTACCGTTAGACGATCCCCCAAAAACAGGGGTGGACCCTGTGGGACCGCCCGTTTAGACCAGCCCTGCCGGGCTTTCAAGGACGGCAAAAGGGTCATTTCAGGCGGCTCGACGGGTGGGGCTCCCGGTATGCTAGTTTCCGCCGTCATTTGCCCTTCCGAGGCCGATTTGCACGGGACTTCCGCCAGAAAGAACAAAGCGACCGGGTGCCCCCATGGGGGCCGGGCTGGCGAGCCGCTGGCCGTGCTGGACCTGGGCACCAACAATTGCCGCCTGCTGATCGCCCGCCCCGCCGCCCGCGACAGTTTCCGCGCGGTGGATTCCTTTTCCCGCATTGTCCGGCTGGGTGAGGGGGTGGCGGCCAGCGGGCTGATTTCCGATGCCGCCATGGATCGCACCATCGCCGCCCTCAAAATTTGCGCCCAGCACATCGAAAAAAGCGGCACCCGGCATGTGCGCGCCATCGCCACCCAGGCGGCGCGGCTGGCCCGCAACAGCGACGTCCTGATTGCCCGCGCCAGGGACGAGGCAGGCATTACCCTGACAGTGATTTCGGCTGAGGCGGAAGCTGATTTGGCGGCGCTGGGCTGTTCCCCCCTGATCGGTCACAAATACAAAGGCGCGCTGATTTTCGATATTGGCGGCGGTTCGACCGAGATCATTCATCTGCGGCGCGCCGGTTCGGGACGGGCGTTCGAAAAGAAATTCGCTGCCTCGCTGCCGTTTGGGGTTGTGACCTTGGCGGAAAGCTATGGCGCCGCATCGCAAAGCCGGGCGGGATTTGAAAAAATGCGCGAGGCGATGCGCGAGCAGTTCGCGCCATTTGCTGTTGAAGGATTTGATCTCAAGACCGAACATCTGTTGGGCACCTCGGGCACCGTAACAACTCTGGCGGCGCTGGCGCTCAAGCTGCCACGCTACAACCGCACCAGGGTGGACGGGAGCTGGCACGATACCCGCCAGGTGATGCGCCTCGTCGAGCGCATCGCCGACCTTGATGCCGCGGCGTTGGCCGGGCTGGGACCGATCGGCCCGGAGCGCGCTGATCTGATGCTGGCGGGTTGCGCCATTTTCGGCGCCATCTATGCATTGTGGCCCAGCCGCATGTTGCGGGTGGCCGACCGGGGCCTGCGTGAAGGCATGCTGCGGCAACTGCGTCAGGAACTGGGCCTATGAGCAAAATCCCCGGCAGCTCGGGGCGCGGCGAAGTGCGCGTCAAGGTCCACAAAAACAAAGGCCTGAAATCCTCGTCGCGGCAATGGCTGGCGCGGCAATTGAACGATCCCTATGTCCATGCCGCCAAGGTGAAAGGCTATCGCAGCCGCGCCGCCTTCAAGCTGGTGGAGCTGGACGACAAATTCCATTTTCTCAACAAAGGCGCGCGCATTCTCGATCTGGGCGCCGCGCCCGGCGGCTGGAGCCAGGTTGCCGCCAAGGTGGGCGCGGTGGTGGTTGGCGCCGATGTGCTGGCGATGGAAGAAATTCCCGGAGTCACCTTCTTTCAGGCCGATCTCACAGATGCCGGCACGCCCGCACTGCTGAAAGACGCGCTGGGCGGCCCGGCCGATGTGGTGCTCAGCGACATGGCGGCGCCGACCACCGGGCATCGCGAAACCGATCATATCCGAACCATCGCGCTGGTGGAGATCGCGCTGGAAGTGGCGGAAGACACGTTAAAGCCCGGCGGTATTTTCGTCGCCAAGGTGTTCCAGGGCGGCGCCACCGGCGCGCTGCTGGCGCGCATCAAGCGCAGCTTCGCCGAAGTGCGTCACGTCAAGCCGCCCGCCTCACGTTCGGATTCGGTAGAGCTTTATATGGTGGCCCTGGGCTTCCAGACCGGCAAACAGCCCGCGCCGCAAAAGCAAAAAGCTCCGGCGGGGAAACGCCGGAGCTTTCGCACACGTTAAAGTTTAAGTCTTACGGGGCCGACTTCAGGCTGATGGAGCCGATGCCAGCGGCGACATTCAAGCCCTTGCTGCCTTCGATGCTGAGCGGCTGCAGGGCGATGGACTTGTCCAGCCCGCCGACCAGAACATTGGCGCCGAGGCCGACGCCGACATTGGCCTGGGCAGAAGCACCGACATAATTGCCTTGCAGGGCGCCTTCGCGCATGTCGGAGGTGGGAGCGAACACGCCCCACACCAGCACGCCGCCTTCGGTGTAACCGATATCAACGCCGAATTTGGAGATCGAGCCCACATAATGCTCGCGATGATTGTTGCCGCGATAGGTGCAGTGCAGGTCCTTTGACGAACCAAAGATAAAGCCAAAACCGCTGGCGACATTGCAGGTCAGGTCGCCGACGCGGATACCCGCGGGGGCCGCGTTGGCGGCTGTCGCGCCGGTACAGGCCAGCACGGCAACGGCGGCGGCGGTACCAATCATCAAACGAAATTTCGACATACTTTCACTCCTTGGATTAATTTCGGAGCCGGGAAAATTCCGGCCAGTGCGAGGAGAACGCCGGCCTCCCCTATCGGTTCCGTCCGGGCACATGAAAAACCGTCAGAAAATGCGGCAAAATCTAGACGTTACAAGGATTTGAGACTTGGACCTCCCTCCGGTTAAAAGCCCGCCAGGCGGGCCTTGGCCGCGTCCTGCAACAGATGTCTTGCGGAATCAGGGAACCGCTGTTACAGGCTCGGCGCTCCAAGAGGAGCAAAGGCGCCTATGCCCGAACAGACCATCCGCGAAGCCCTGACCTTCGACGATGTCCTTCTGGTGCCTGGCGCCTCCGAAATCCTCCCCGGTCAAGCTGACACACGCACCCGCCTCACCAAGACGGTCGAGCTGGGCATTCCGCTGATCTCGGCGGCGATGGATACTGTGACCGAAGCGGGCCTCGCCATTGCCATGGCCCAGGCCGGCGGCATGGGCGTGATCCACAAAAACCTCACCGTCGAAGAGCAGGCCGAGCATGTCCGCCGGGTCAAGCGTTTCGAAAGCGGCATGGTCGTCAATCCCGTGACCATCGGGCCGGAAGCGACCCTGGCCGATGCGCTGTCGCTGATGGGGCGGCATCACATTTCCGGTGTACCGGTGGTGGAAAATGCCAATGGCGCCGGTGCGGGCAAACTGGTCGGCATCCTGACCAACCGCGACGTGCGCTTTGCCGCCGATCCGCGCCAGAAAGTCGCCGAGCTGATGACCAAGGGCAAGCTCATCACCGTGCGCGAAGGCGTGCAGCCTGATGAAGCCAAGCGCCTGCTGCATCAGCACCGCATCGAAAAAATCATTGTGGTCGATGACGCCTATCGCTGCGTCGGCCTGATCACCGTCAAGGATATTGAGAAAGCGCAGAAATATCCCAACGCCTGCAAGGATGAGCGCGGCCGCCTGCGCGTCGCCGCCGCCACCGGCGTGGGCGAAGACGGTTATGCCCGCGCCATGGCGCTGATCGAGGCGGAATGCGACGTCATCATGGTGGATACCGCCCATGGCCATTCGCGCGGCGTGATTGACGCCGTGACCCGCATCAAGAAGCAGTCCAACTACATCCAGGTCGCGGCGGGCAACATCGCCACCGGCGACGCGGCGCGGGCGTTGATTGATGCCGGCGCCGACGCGGTGAAAGTGGGCATCGGCCCCGGCTCGATCTGCACCACCCGCATTGTCGCTGGTGTGGGCGTGCCCCAGCTTACCGCCATCATGGATGCGGTGGCGGTGGCGCAGAAATTCGGCATTCCGGTCATCGCCGACGGCGGCATCAAATATTCCGGCGATTTGGCCAAGGCCATCGCGGCGGGCGCCAGCGTGGCGATGGTGGGTTCGCTGCTGGCGGGCACCGAGGAAAGCCCCGGCGACGTATTTCTCTATCAGGGCCGCTCCTACAAAGGTTATCGCGGCATGGGCAGCGTCGGCGCCATGGCGCGCGGCAGCGCAGACCGTTATTTCCAGTCCGAAGTGCGCGACAGCTTGAAACTCGTGCCCGAAGGCGTCGAAGGCCAGGTGGCCTATAAAGGCCCGGTCGGCAGCGTGGTGCATCAGATCATCGGCGGCCTGCGCGCGGCCATGGGCTATACCGGCTGCAGGACGATCGAAGAATTCCACAAGAACACTAAATTCGTCCGCATCACCGGCGCGGGTCTTCGTGAATCTCACGTGCACGACATCACCGTGACACGCGAAGCGCCGAATTATCCCGGCGGCGATTAAGGGCGCGGTCCTTTTGCGGCCTGAGGGCGTCGCGCGTGCTCACGTGCGTCCGCACGCTCCGCGCGACGTTCCTGCTCAGGCCGCAAAATTCCTCGCGCCGTGTTGCTTCTGATTCAGATGATTAGCGATTCAATGCTGCCCATTGCAGCAGCATCACTGTCTTGGCGTCGGCAATCTCGCCACTGGCGATCATGCCCATGGCGCGGTCCAGGGTAATTTCCAGGGTTTCGATATCTTCGCCTTCCGCGCGCACGCCGCCGGTCTCATGCCGGGGGGCCGCCGCGTCATAGTCGGCGATGAACATGAAAACCCGTTCCTTCATCGCGCCGGGGCTCATGAAGGCCTGAAATACCAGTTCGGCATCGCGGATCACCACGCCCGCTTCCTCCATCGCTTCCCGCACCACACAGTCTTGCGGCGTATTGCCATCCAGCTTGCCGGCGATGGTCTCAATCAATAGTTGGCGGTAACCCGTCTCGAACACTGGCCAGCGGAACTGGCGGACCAGCAGCACGGTGCCGGCTTTGCGATCAAACGGCAGCACCGCCGCGCCATCGCCCACATCGTAGCTTTCCCGCATTTGCGCCTGCCATGAGCCGTCGCGGTGGCGATATTCGAAATCCGCCCGGCGCAGGATATAGTGATTGTCCGACAGCACCGTCAGGCTTTGCCCGCGCACCCGCGCGCCGATGTCTTCGCTCATGGTTTTCGCTTCAGGACGGGTTGCGGCGAATATGCACCACGGCGATGCCGTCGCTGTAAAGCCGCCACCAGCCGGGCAAACTGTCCATCATCTGCGCGGCAGGGCCGGGGGGCAGGATGCTCCAGGCAATATGCCAATGCGCCAGATTATCCATAAGCGCCTTGCGGTCGGGCGCCATCATCGCATCGTAATTGGCCAGGAATGCATCGCCATACATGTCGGTGCGGCCATCCACGAACACTTTGACGCCGGAAAAAATCAGATAGCCGCCAAAGTCATAGGCATTCAGCACCGGCTGCGCGCGCAGGGCGGGCGGCACCTGCGCCAGTGCCGTCATCGGGCTGACACGGTCATCGCCGCGCATGGTGGGAACGGCAATGCGGGCAACGACCAGCAATGCCAGCAACCCCGCACCCAGCGGCGCCAGCCAACGCGGCAGGGCGGTTTCCTGCGGCGGATATTTGCGCTGCAGGGCATCGGCCACCAGCAACGGCACCACGATACCCAGCAACATCTGGTGGCGCACATGCGCCAGCGCCAGATAGGTCAGGCCCACCACGATCACGGCGCGCAGCCAGGACAGTTTCAGCTTGCCGCTGGCGCCCAGATAGAAAATTCCCGCCAGGGCTATGGGAAAAGGCGTCAATTGCGTCAGGCTGGTAGGCGCCCATTCACCGATATTGCGGATGCTGCCCATCACCAGCAGTTGAAAGGGAAACAGCAAGCCGTGCAGTCCCTGCGGCGTGACGGCGGCGGCAACCGCACAGGCGAAAAAGAAAAGGCCCCAGCTTTTCACGGCAGCGTTTTTTTCGATTGCCGCTTCCAGTCCGAACGCCAGGCTCAGCGCCAGCCCGAAGGCGAAGCTGCCATGCAGGTTGGCCCATAGCAGCATCACCGCCACCAGCCACCAGCCGGGCGCGCGGCGCTCATCGCGGGCGCGCAGCAATTCCCATGTCCATAGGGCCAGCAGCGGCAATGCCAGCAGATGCGGCCGCGCGAGCACGCTGCCGCTGAGGCAGGCCAGCCCGACCAGGCTGATGAGCAAGGCGGGAAGGGCCGGGATGCGCGCACGCACGCCGCCCGCGACAATCGCCGCCGTTGCTGCCAGGGAAAAACCGAACAGCAGATGCAGCCCGTTCCAGCCCAGGCCGCGGAATGCCAGCGCCATCAGCACTTCGGACAGCCATTCCTGCGCGTCCCAGGGCTTTCCCATAAAGGGGAAGGAAAACACATCGCGGGTAAGCACGGCCCGGTGATCCAGCATCCAGCCGCCAGCCGCCAGATGCCACCACGTGTCGCCGTCATGGAAAATCGCGGGCATGAACGCCGCCACGGCAAAGCCCAAAAGCCCCGCGAACAGGGCAAAGATCAGGGCAGGGCGCTGCACCCAGGGAGTCATGAATCCTCGCGTCACGGCAGCATACTCTATAGAAGGCAAATCCTCTCTTTTAGCCAATCTTGCAAGAGCCAGCGCCATGACCCCTTCAGCCCGCCTTGCGGCGGCCATCGACATTCTGGAAGGCTTTGGCACCACAACCCAGCCGGCCGACCGCTTTCTCAAGGACTGGTTTCGTACCCGCCGCTTCGCCGGTTCGGGCGACCGGCGGGAGATCACCGAGCTGGTGTTTCATGTCTTGCGCCACCGCGCCGCCTTCGCCCATCGCATGGGCCGCGAAGGGCCGCGCGCGTTGGTGATCGCCGCCCTGCTGGCGCAGGGCAAGGACCCGGCAACCCTGTTCACCGGCGGCTATGGCCCCGAGCCGCTCAGCCAGGCCGAGCAGAGCATTATCGCCGCGCCGCCCGCGGCGGACGTGCCGTTGTGGGTGCAGGGCGAATTTCCGCAATTCCTGGAAAGCGAATTGACGAAAAGATTCGGCGGCGCCCTGCTGGAAGAGATGGCCGCATTTGCAGACCGCGCCCCGGTGGATTTGCGCGTCAACAGTTTGAAAGCCTCGCGCGATGACGTGCTGGCGCAGCTGACCCAAGACAAGTTCGATTGCGCCGCAGTCGGCCTGCACGGCATTCGCTGCGCCGCCGGCAGCGCCGGCCTTAATAAGCATGCGCTGTTTGAATCCGGCGCTTTCGAAATTCAAGACCAGGCGGCACAGATCGCGGTGGAGCGGGCTGGTGCCAAACCCGGCATGCGGGTGCTGGACCTGGCGGCCGGGGCAGGCGGCAAGTCGCTGGCGCTGGCCGCAGCCATGAACAATGACGGCGCGATCATCGCCTGCGACGTGCGCGGCGCGGCGCTGGCCGAACTGGAAACGCGCGCAGCGCGGGCGGGGACGACGATCATCCGCAGCCACATCCTGGGTCTGCCCCCAGAGGGACCTTTCGACTTGGTATTTCTGGATGTGCCGTGCAGCGGCGCAGGTACCTGGCGGCGGCAGCCGGAACTGAAATGGCGGCTCACCCCGCAGAAGCTGGCGGGATTGCGCGAAACCCAGGAACGGCTGCTGCGCCAGGGCGCCGGCCTCTGTGCAGCGGGCGGCCAACTGGTCTATGCCACCTGCTCCACTTTGCCTTGCGAAAACGAGCAGCAGATCGAGGCCTTTCTGGCGAAAAACCCGGCTTTTCGGCGCACCCAGCCCGATTTCCAGGCCTCCCCCGCCGGCACGGCCAGCGACGGTTTTTATGCCGCCTTCCTGACCCGCAACTGACGCATGACTCACGGCCCCGGAAACGACTAAAGTGCGCCCATGAAGTTCCCCGATTCCTGTTTCCCCGTAATTTTGGCGGCCGTGCTGTTGGCTACGCCCGCCGTTGCGGCCACCGCCAAAAAGCCGGCGAAGCCCGCCGCCAAGGCTGCCGCTGTGGTGGATCCGCAGCCCGACGCCACCAGCCTGGTGGCCCAGTCGCGCGATGCCCAAAGCAAGGGCGACACCGAACTGGCATTGCGCCTGGCGCAGTCAGCCATCGTCGCCGATCCGGCGCGGCCGTCTTCCTATGATGCGCTGGCCGATATTTATGCCGCCAACAACGCGCCCGATTTTGCGCGCAGCTATTATGCGTCAGCGCTCTCGATTGACCCCACCGACATGACGGCCCTGAAAGCCATGGCCGCGCTGGACCGCGGCGCCACGGACAAGCGCGCGGCGAATGCCGAAGGAACGAAGACCGGCAACCCATGAGCGTGTTGGTCATTGATTTCGGCAGCCAGGTCACCCAGCTGATCGCCAGGCGCGTGCGTGAAGCCGGCGTCTATTGCGAAATCGTGCCCTATAACAAGGCCGAAGCCGCGCTGGCCAAAAAACCGCGCGCCATCATCCTGTCCGGCGGCCCCGCCAGCGTCACGGAAAGCGATACCCCCCGCGCGCCGCAAGCGGTGTTCGAGATGGGCGTGCCGGTGCTGGGCATCTGTTACGGCGAAATGACCATGTGCGCCCAACTTGGCGGCAAGGTTGAAGGTGGACACAACCGCGAATTCGGCCGCGCCGATATCCAGGTCACACATATCACGCCGCTGCTGGAAGGCCTGGCAGAAACCGGCACCGAGCCGGTGTGGATGAGCCATGGCGACAAGATCACCGCCATTCCGCCCGGTTTCGAAGTCATGGCGACCAGCGAAAGCTCGCCTTACGCCGTTATCGCCGATGAGAAACGCCGTTTCTATGGCGTGCAGTTTCATCCCGAAGTGGTGCACACGCCGCGCGGCGCCACCATCCTGGCGAATTTCGTGCGCCGCATCGCCGGCATCAACGCCGAATGGAACATGCATGCCTTCCGCGCCGCGGCGGTGGAGAAAATCCGCGCCCAGGTCGGCAAGGGCAAGGTGATCTGCGGCCTGTCGGGCGGGGTGGATTCCTCGGTCGCCGCCGTGTTGATCCACGAAGCCATCGGCGAGCAGCTCACCTGCATCTTCGTGGATACCGGGCTGATGCGCAGCGGCGAATCCGACGAAGTGGTGAGCCTGTTCCGCAACCATTATAATATCCCACTGGTGCATGTGGAGGCCGCTGACCTGTTCCTGGGGCGGCTGGCCGGTGTCAGCGATCCGGAACAGAAGCGCAAGATCATCGGCGCCGCCTTCATTGATGTCTTCGACAAGGAAAGCCAGAAAATCGGCGGCGCAGAATTCCTCGCCCAGGGCACGCTCTATCCCGACGTGATCGAAAGCGTTTCGGCCACCGGCGGTCCGTCCGTCACCATCAAGAGCCATCACAATGTCGGCGGCTTGCCGGCTTACATGAAATTGAAACTGGTCGAGCCCTTGCGCGAACTCTTCAAGGACGAAGTGCGCGCCCTGGGCCGCGAACTGGGCCTGCCGCCCGCCTTTGTCGGCCGCCATCCCTTTCCGGGGCCGGGCCTGGCCATTCGCATTCCCGGCGAGATCACCGAAGAAAAACTGGAAATCCTGCGCAAGGCCGATGTCATCTACCTCGACGAGATCCGCAAGGCCGGGCTTTACGATGTGATCTGGCAAGCCTTCGCTGTTCTGCTGCCGGTCAAGACCGTGGGCGTGATGGGCGACAGCCGTACCTATGACCATGTCTGCGCCCTGCGCGCCGTCACATCTTCCGACGGCATGACCGCGGATTATTACCCCTTCGAGCACAGCTTCCTGGCCCGCACCGCCACCCGCATCGTCAACGAAGTGCGCGGCGTCAACCGCGTGGTGTACGACATCACCAGCAAGCCGCCGGGAACGATTGAATGGGAGTGAGTGGCGACCGGCGATAAGCCGGTCAAATCGGTCCAGTGGACCGATTTGAGCCACGAACGCCGCGAGCTTGGGCGAGCGGCGGCGAACACTCCGCCACACGCGGCGCAAACCATCGCCCAGACCAACTTTTTTGAGCACACGCCATGATCCGCCTCGACAATATCAGCAAGCAGAACGGCCATCAGCTTCTCTTCATTGACGCCTCCATGGGCATCCAGAAGGGCGAAAAGGCCGGTCTCGTCGGCCCCAATGGCGCCGGCAAAACCACGCTCTTCCGGATGATCGCGGGCCAGGACCGGCCTGATGATGGCCAGGTATCCGTCGAGACCGGCATGACCATCGGCTATTTCAGCCAGGATGTCGGGGAAATGTCAGGCCAGAGCGCGGTGGCCGCGGTGATGGATGGTGTGGGACCGGCAAGCAAGCTGGCCGCCGAAATGACCCAGCTGGAAGCAGCGATGGTTGATCCCGATCAGGCCGCCAACATGGATGCCCTCGTCACGCGCTATGGCGAGGTGCAGGGCCGCTTCGAGGAATTGGACGGCTATGCGTTGGACGCGCGGGCGCGCGAGGTTCTTGCAGGCCTCAGCTTCAGCCAGGAGCGGATGGACGGCGATGTTGGTCTGCTCTCCGGCGGCTGGAAGATGCGCGTGGCGCTGGCGCGCATTCTGGTCATGCGGCCTGATGCCATGCTGCTGGACGAACCCAGCAACCATCTGGACCTGGAAAGCCTGATCTGGCTGGAAGCATTTCTCAAAAACTATGACGGCGCGCTGCTGATGACATCGCATGACCGCGCCTTCATGAACCGCATTATCGGCAAGGTGATTGAGATTGATGGCGGTTCGCTCACCACCTATTCGGGCGATTATGATTTCTACGAGCAGCAGCGCGCGCTGACCGAAAAACAGCGCCAGGCGCAATTCGAACGCCAGCAGGCGATGATGGCCAAGGAAATCAAGTTCATCGAGCGCTTCAAAGCGCGCGCCTCGCATGCCGCCCAGGTGCAGAGCCGCGTCAAGAAGCTGGACAAGATTGAAAAGATCGAGATGCCGCGGCGGCGCCAGACCGTGCAGTTTGAATTCCGCACCCCGCCACGCTCCGGCGACGACGTGGCGGGCTTTCGCGGTGTTCACAAGTCCTATGGCAGCCAGACCATCTATGCGGGGTTCGATTTTCAGGTGCGCCGCAAGGAGCGCTGGTGCGTTCTGGGCGCCAATGGGGCGGGCAAATCCACCCTGCTGAAATTGGTGGCGGGCACGACAGAGCCGGATCAGGGCAAGGTGGTGGTCGGCAGCAATGTCCGGATGGGATACTTCGCCCAGCATTCCATGGATCTGCTGGACGGCGACGATACGATTTTCGAGTCATTGGACAAATCTTTCCCGCAAGCCGGGCAGGGTCCGCTGCGCACCTTGGCCGGGTGCTTCGGCTTTTCCGGCGACGATATCGAGAAAAGCTGCCGCGTGTTGTCCGGCGGTGAAAAAGCACGCCTGGTCATGGCCAAGATGCTGTTCGATCCCCCCAACTTCCTGGTTCTGGATGAACCCACCAACCATCTGGACATGGCGACGAAGGAAATGCTGGTGGCGGCGCTGGCGGAATTCGAGGGCACCATGCTGTTTGTTTCGCATGACCGTCACTTCCTGGCGGCGCTTTCCAACCGCGTGCTGGAACTGACGTCAGACGGCGTCCATCAATATGGCGGCGGCTACACCGAATATGTGGCGCGCACAGGTCAGGAAGCGCCGGGTCTGCATCCCGGCGGCTAGCGCCGAGCCGCCGCTCAATAATTCAGCTTCGGATACCATTTCGGATCACGGCCCTCCGGCGTCAAATCCAGGATATTCCACAGCGGCGCCAATTCGGGCGCGCCGCGCGGGTCTTGTCCGGGATCGGCCATCTCGCCGCTCATTTCACCGGCCCAGAACAATCGCACCTTGTCGCCGTCGCGGCGATACACCACCAGCGCCGGCCATTCATGGCCTTCCGGCGTCAAGATGCCGAGGTCGCGGGCATAATCGTCGCCCACCGTCTGCACGAAATCCAGATGCTGCCAGCCGCGTTCGCGCGCGAAAGCCAGTTGCCGCTCCACCGGCGAGCGGCCCAGGATTTTCAGCGCCACCTTTTGTTTGATGTCATTGGCATTGCCGTCCAACGGTCCCAGAAGATTGGTGCACATGGGGCAGGGGCGCTGGCGCTGCGGCCCATACATCCAGAAATAGGTCACCAGCGTGTCATGCGCGCCGAACAAATCCTTCAGTCCCAGCTCCGCGCCGTTCTCGTCGAGGAAGCGATAGTCTTTTTCGATCACCGGGCCGGGCGGCAGCGTCTGTCGCGCCTCAGCAACTTGGGTGAGGTGGCGGCGCAGCGTGATTTCCTCCGCCAGCAGGGCCTGCCGCGCCTTGGCATAGTCAGCGCTTTCACCCGGAAACATCACACGGCGTTTGGCGGCCAGATCGGTGGCGGACGTGAGGGGTTCTGCCATGGCGCGGCTCCTGGGGGCTGACTGGCCTGCCGGATATTTTGTACCAGCGTGAGTGAGACTACTGCATAGCTGGCGTTCCATCTAGATGGGGTGGCTGAGGCACAAAAGCCTGCGGCGCGGGCGGCCGATATCCCAGCGATGAATGG
>Ga0316232_1003861_pt1 | contig 13319 bp, 8 predicted proteins | sample TBHtaG_FD_206006 | JGI IMG/M metagenome (GOLD analysis project Ga0316232, IMG submission 206006) | Freshwater microbial communities from Trout Bog Lake, Wisconsin, USA - TBH18025_13 | ecosystem: Environmental > Aquatic > Freshwater > Lake > Hypolimnion/Profundal zone | place: USA: Wisconsin... | reverse complement strand
AAGGTGCGGGCCACCCCGGCCCGCGCCATGGGCATCAGGCCGGCGCCGCGCACCCTGGCGCCGCGCAGCAGGATCCGGCCGGAACTGGGCTGGTAGAGGCCGGACACCACGTTCACCAGGGTGCTCTTGCCCGAGCCGTTGGGGCCGATCAGCCCATGGATGGTGCCGGCCTCCACCGCCAGGGTGATGCCGTCGACCGCCTTCACGCCGCCGAAGTGCCGGCGCAGTTCCGTGATCTCCAGCAGCGCGCCGGGCGCGGCGGCCCGGACCGGGAGGGCGTCGTCCAGGGGCGCCGGCGGCGGCAGCGCGGCCGGCGGCACCCGGAAGATCCCGGTCAGGAACCGGGCGCAGAAACCCATCAGGCCCTCGGGCAGGCCCACCATCACCGCGAACAGCAGCAGGGCGAAGATGGCCTTGCGCCAGTCCTCGGTATGCTTGACCAGCAGGCCTCCGGCGGCCAGCAGACCGGTGGCGGCGATCGGCGCCAGGGCCTGGAACGGGCCGGCCCGGCGCGCCGCCAGGGTGCGGATCCCCGCGGCCAGCGCGGCGGCGAAGGCCGCCATCGCCAGGGTGAGGAAGAGCCTGCGGCTGGACAGCAGGTTGGGCAGCAGCACCACGATGCAGGCCCCCAGGAAGGCGCCCCAGAGACTTTTGCGGCCGCCCAGCACCACCCCGAGCAGCAGGATCACCATCAGGTCGTAGGTGAAGATCTGCGGCTGCAGGTACTGGAAATTGAAGGCGTAGAGGCCGCCGGCGAAGGCGCCGAGGCCGGAGCCCAGGGCGAAGCCGGCCACCTTGTGCCGGTAGCTGCCAACGCCCATGGCGTCGGTGGCGATCGGGCTGTCCCGGAGCGCCTCGAAGGCGCGGCCCCAGTGGGACCCGAGCAGGTTGCGCATGGTCACCCACACCAGGGCCAGGGCCGCCAGGCAAAGCCAGTAGAAGCCCCGCGGCTCCAGGGCCAGGCCGAACAGCGGCGGCCGGGTGAGGCTGAGGCCCTGGGCGCCGCCGGTGAGGGCTTCCAGCTCGTTCAGGGCGGTGGCGGTGAGGGCCGAGAAGCTGAGGGTGGCCAGGGCGAACTGGGGCCCTTCCAGCCGCAGGGCCGGCAGGGCCAGCAGGCCGCCCACCGCCAGCCCCGAGCCGGCGGCGGCGGCCAGGCTGGGCACCAGGCCCCAGTGCAGCCGGGTGACCAGCAGCCCCGCGGTGTAGGCGCCGATGCCCAGGAACGCCACCTGGCCGAGGTTGATCTGGCCCAGGTAGCCCACCGACACGTCCAGGCCGATCAGCAGGACGCCGTAGATCGCCAGCAGCGTGAGCAGGCCCAGGGCGTACGGGTTGCGCACGGCCAGGGGCACCGCCGCAAGGCCCGCCAGGACCAGGAACTCGCAGCCGCGCAGGAGCAGGAAGCGGCGCACGGCTCACACCTTCCGGATGGCGGCGCGGCCGAACACGCCGTGGGGGCGCACGGCCAGGGCCAGGATCAGCAGGACCAGCCCGGGCGCCTCGCGCCAGCCGCTGCCCATGTAGAAGCTGGCCAGGCTTTCCAGGGCGCCCAGGAACATGCCCACGAGCACCACCCCGAACCCGGAATCCAGCCCGGCCACCACCGCCACGGAGAACGCCTTGAGCACCAGGGCCGCGCCCATCGTGGGGCCCACCGTGGTGATGGGCGAGACCAGGACGCCGGCCAGGGCCGCCACCATGCCCGACAGGGCGTAGGACAGCATCACCGCGCGGGTGGCGGAGATCCCCGCCAGCTCGGCGGCCTCGGGATCGGCCGCCACCGCCTCCACCGCCTTGCCCAGCAGGGTCGCGCGCTTGAACAGCTCGATCAGGCCCATGACCCCCAGCGCGCCCAGGGCCACGGACAGCTCCAGGGGGGTCACGCCGATGCCCAGGATGTGGATGGGGTCGGCGGAGATGGGGGTGGGAAAGGGGCGGTCGTCCCGGCCCCAGAGGTTCTCGGCGGCGGAATAGAGGAACAGGCCCAGGATGATGGTGAGCATGATCCAGCCTTCGCTCTTCTGGCGCAGGGCCAGGCGGACCGCGGCCCGCTCCACGCCCAGCCCGGCCAGGGCTCCGAAGGCCAGCGCCGCGGGTACCATCAGGCCGTAGGGCAGTCCCATGTTGGTGCAGGTGAGGGCCACGAAGGCCGAGACCATCACCAGCTCGCCCTGGCCGAAGTTGAGGCTCCGGCTGGTGGCGTAGGTGAGCTGGAAACCGTAGGCGATCAGGGCGTAGACCAGGCCCATGAGGGCCCCGCTCACGGCCATCTGCCCGATGATGGCGATGTCCATCAGCGGCCCATGCCGGCCTTGGCGAGGCGGTCCCGGTCGGCCTGGTTGGCGAACACCACCCGGCCGTCACTCACCATGCCCATGACCGTCTGCTCCGCGCGGAAGGCCTCGTGGCTCTGCTCGTTGGCCGGGTCCCAGCGGGAGAAGGGGTGTTTCCAGGTGGTGATCACGCCCTGCACCGGCTCCTTGAGGTTCTCCAGCGCCTCCTTGATCTTGTGGGTGTCGGTGCTCTGGGCCTGCTTGACCGCCGCGGCGAAGATCAGCACCGCGTCATAGCCCTGGGCGGCCGAGACCGGGGAGGGCAGCCGGGTGACGTTGTAGGTCTTGTGGAAGGTGTCCAGGAAGGCCGTGACCCGGGGATTGATCGGCTCCTCGATGAAGGTCTGGGGCATGAGCGTGCCGTTGCCGTTCTTGCCGGCGTTGTCGATGAAGTTGGACATGGCGAGGGTCCAGCCGCCGATGAGCGGGGTCTTCATGCCCAGCTTGGCCAGGCCGTTGGCGGCCACCGCGAGCTCCGGACCGATGCCCCAGATCAGGATGGCCTGGGCCCCGGCCGACTTGGCCCGGAGCAGCTGGGCGGTCATGTCCTTGTCGCCGATGTTGAACTTCTCGGTGGCCACCACCTGCACCTTGCCGCCCTGCTCCTGGATGCGCTTGAGCAGATCCTCCCGGCCGGAGACGCCGTAGTTGGTGGAGTCGTGCAGCAGGGCCACCTTGGTGAAGCCGCGCCGGGCCGCCTCGGCCACCACCATGGACGACTGGATGGCGTCGTCGGCGGCGAAGCGGAAGATGGACAGGTCCTTCACCTTGGCGTCGGACCACTGGGTCATGGACTGGGAGCCGGCGGCGGGGGTGATGATCTTGGTGATGCCCTTTTCCTGGTAGTGCCGGTCCCCGGCCATGACCACGCCGGTGTTCACCGAGCCGATGACCCCGGCCAGGCCGTCCATGGCCGACAGTTCCTGGGCGATCAGGGCGCCGCGCTCGTTCTTGGCCTCGTCGTCCCGCTCCACCACCTCGATCGGCAGCTTCCTGCCGCCCACCTGGATGCCGCCGGCCGCGTTGATCTGGGCGATGGCCAGCTTGGCGCCGTCGCGCATGGACACCCCCATCGGCGCCGAACCGCCCGAGAACGGGCCGGTCAGGGCGATCTTGACGGTGTCCCCGGCGCACAGGGGAAGCACGAGAAGCCCCAGCAGCAGAGGCCGGAGGGAGGGTTTGGCCATGGAACGCTCCTTTGAGAAAGCCCAGTGCCGGGTGATGGCGTCATAAGGCTAAGCCTTTGTCCGGTCCATGGCGATGATATAATGGGCAAAAGTGGAAAAAAAATGCACCAGGACCGGCATCCCTGCCCTTTTCCCCAACCCCATGCCCGCCCCTGAAACGGAGCCCCGGTGGTAAACGCAGTGCCCTTCCTGGAGTCCCTGCTGCTGGTGCCGCTCACCCTGCTGCCCATCATCAACCCGCTCAGCGCCGCCCCGGTGTTCATCGCCACCGCGGGCAGCAACCCCGTGGTGGTGCGCCGGATGGCCCGCCAGATCGCGTTCAACAGCTGGTGCATCCTGGTGGTGTCCATGCTGGTGGGCATTTATGTTCTGGACATCTTCGGCATCTCCCTGCCCATCGTCCGGGTCGGCGGCGGCCTGCTGGTGGCGGCGTCCGGCTGGCGCATGCTGAACCGCACCGGGGGCAGCGACGTGCAGGAGGCGGTGGCGCACCGGGAGGTGGATCTGACCCGCACCGAGATCATGCGCCGCAGCTTCTTCCCGATCACCTTTCCGCTCACCACCGGCCCGGGCGCCATCGCCGCCGCCATCGCCCTGGGCGTGCACCTGCCGCACGAACCGGTGCTCTACCTGGTGAACGCCTCCATCGCCGTGGTGGGCGTGGCGGTCACCGCCGGGTGCGTCTACCTGTGCTACCGCTACGCGGCCGGGCTGCTGGCCATGCTGGGCGAGATCGGCACCATGGTGATCATGCGCATGCTCGCCTTCATCCTGCTCTGCATCGGCATCGAGATCATCTGGGCCGGATGGGCCGCGCTCAACCACATCAAGCCGTGAGCGTCAGCAGGGTCCGCAGCAGCACGTCGGCGCCCAGCTGCAGGTGCCGGGGCTCGGTGCGCTCCAGCGGGTTGTGGCTGATCCCGCCGATGCTGGGGACGAAGATCATGGCGGAAGGGCAGATCCGCGCCAGCATCTGGGCATCCTGGCCGGCGCCGGAGGTCATGCGCCGGATCGGCCGGCCCAGCCCGGCCGCGGCCTGCTCGATCACCTCGACCACGCCCGGGTCGAAGCGCACCGGCTCGAACCGGGCCAGGCGCCGGGTCGCCAGCTCCAGCCCCTCCCCTGCCGCCAGTTCCTGGAGAAAGACCTCCAGCCGGCGTTCCGCCTCGCGCAGCCGCCCTTCGTCGGTGTGGCGCTGATCCACGGTGAGGATCGCCTCCCGGGCGATCACGTTGATCAGGTTGGGCGAAAGCCGGAGCGAGCCCACGGTGCCCACGCCGCCCAGCTCCAGGGCCAGGTCGCGCACGAAGCAGGCGACCCGCGCCGCGCCGTGGCCCGCGTCCCGGCGCAGGTGCATGGGCGTGGTGCCGGCGTGGTTGGCGCTGCCCCGGAGGATGACCTCGCGCCAGGCGATGCCCTGCAGGTCGGCCACGGCGCCGAGCTCGCCGCCGGTGCTGTCCAGGACCGGCCCCTGCTCGATGTGCAGTTCCACGAAGGCGTGCGGCACGACGGCTCCGGGCGCCATGGTGCCGGCGTAGCCGATCCGTTCCAGCTCGGCGCCGAACCGGCTCCGGTCGGTGCCCACCAGCGCCAGGGCCTCCTCCACCGGCAGCCCGCCGGCGTAGACCAGCGAGCCGGTCATGTCGGGCTGGTAGCGCACCCCCTCTTCGTTGCTGAACACCGCCACCGCCAGGGGCCGGCGGGTGGTCACGCCCTGGTCGTTGAGCACCTGGACCGCCTCCAGCCCCGCGAGCACCCCGAGGCAGCCGTCGTACTGGCCGCCGGTGGCCACGGTGTCGATGTGCGACCCGGTCATGACCGGGGCCAGGTCCTCGAGACCCGGGCGCAGGGCGATGATGTTGCCGACCCGGTCCACCCGCACCTCGAGCCCCAGTTCGCGCATCCAGGCGACCACCAGGTCGCGCCCCTGGCGATCCTCGTCGGTGAGCGCCAGCCGGCAGCAGGAGCCGTCGCCGAGCCGGCCCACCGCGCCGAGCCGCTCGAGCCGGTCGATCAGGCGCTTGCCGTCGCAGTGGAGATTGTCCGGATTGAGCATGGGTCTACCCCAGGAAATAGGCCAGCACCGAAGCGACGAACACCCCCGGAAGCATGTTCCCCACCGGCAGGCGCTTGATGCCGGTGAGGTCGAGGCCGATGGCGGCGATGAGCAGGCCGCCGGTGGCCGTGAGGGTGGCCAGCACCGGCAAGGAAAGATAGGCCGTGACCCGGGCGGCCGCCAGGGTGATCCCGCCCTGGTACAGCAGGACGGGCATGGCCGACAGGGCCACCCCCACGCCCAGGGCGCTGGCCAGCATGATGGAGCAGATGCCGTCGATCATCGCCTTGACGTACATCACGTGGGGCTGGCCCGCGGCATCCTGGATGGGACCGATCACCGCCATGGCGCCGATGCAGAACATCAGCGTCGCCGTGACGAAACCCTCCACCAGGCTGTGGCCCTCGCCGGCGGCGCCCGGCGCGGAAAGCCCGGAGGCCCACCGCTGCATGCGCTGGCCGAACCGTTCGAGCCGGTCCTCGAGCTCCAGCAGTTCGCCCAGGATGCTGCCGAGCACCAGCCCGCCGATGATGATCAGCGGATTCGGATGGTAGGGCAGCGGCCCGGCATAGTGCAGCTTGCCCGGATCCACCCGCGGATCCAGGGCCATCTGCATCCCCAGGAAGAAGATGGTCAGGCCGAGGGCGGCCATGGCGGTCCGCCGCACCCGCTCCGGGATCACCCGGCCGAACAGGAGTCCCACGGCGCTGCCGGCCAGGATGGCGCCGGCGTTGACCAGGGTTCCGAGACCAGCGATGGCCGCCCGCACGGGTTATTCCGCCCCGGCGAAATCGACCACCCGGCCGCCGGTGACCGCCACCAGCTGGTCCAGGGTGATGCGCACGCCGGTCGCGTCGTTGCCCGCAGCCGGGAACACCGATTCGTACCGGCCCAGGTCCCGGTCCAGCAGGATCTCCACCCCTTCCAGGCCGAACGGGCAGACCCCGCCGGGACGGAAGCCGGTGACCCGCTCGGTCTCCTCCGCGTTGGTCATGGACACCTTGGAGCCGATCACCTGGCGCAGCACCCCCGACGGGATGCGCTTGTCCCCGGTGCACACCACGAGCACGAAGGCGCCGGCCTTGCTCTTGAACAGGAGGGATTTGGCGATGCGCGCCGGCTCGACGCCCAGGCGCCGGGCGGCCAGCTCGACGGTGGGCGTGCTGCCCGGCTCGTATTCCAGGGTTTCGAGCCCATGGGCGCTGAGAATGCTTCGCACTTTTTCAGGGACCATGGGACCGCTCCTATGCCACTGGAAAAACTATGTCACAAATTTACAACCCCGGGGATCGCCCCTGGCCTGGATTTCAGCTAAGGCGCTGGTCAGTTAATCATTTCCGTACAATCGGCTCAACATCATGAGGTTATCAACCGATACCTGAAGACAAGGGCGCCCGCCTGCCCCCTTCCAGGAGTCAGCCGATGTCGCAACGCCAGCCGCGCGGATCGTGGGGTTCTGCCCTTCTTTGCCTGGCGTGGCTGCTCTCGGCGTTCCTGGTGTCGTGCGGCGGCGACGGGTCCACCGGGAACGGGCCGGCGGCCCCGGGCGGCAGCGCCGGGCCCGCCGCGGCCATCACCGGCTTCAGCGCCGCCCGGACCATCATCAGCGCGGGTTCCAGCACCACGCTGAAACCGGTGTTCGTGAACGCCGCCAGTGCCGCCATCGACCAGGGCGTGGGCCAGGTGGCCTCCGGCTCCGGATTCACCGTCGCCCCGGCGGCCACCACGGTGTATACCCTCACCGTCACCGGCCAGGGCGGCCCGGTCACCGGGACCGTCACCGTCACCGTGGTGCCGCCCCCCGCCATCACCTCGTTCAGCGCCGCGCCCCAGGCCGTGCTCAGCGGCGGCAGCAGCCTGCTCAGCGCGGTGTTCTCCGGCTCCGGCAGCATCGACCATGGCATCGGCCCGGTCACCAGCGGCCAGCCCGTCGGCACCGGCGCCATGCAGACCAGCACCACCTACACCCTGACCGTGACCAACGCCGCCTCGGACACGGTGACCGCCACGACCACGGTGACGACCGGCCCCGCCGCGGCCATCACGGGGTTCGGCGCCGCCCGGAGCACCATCACCGCGGGCGCCAGCACCACCCTGCTGCCGGTGTTCGCGAACGCCGCCGGCGCCGCCATCGACCAGGGCGTGGGCCAGGTGACCTCCGGCTCCGGGGTCACCGTCGCCCCATCGGCCACCACGGTCTATACCCTCACCGTCACCGGCCTGGGCGGCCCGGTCACCCGGACCGTCACCGTCACCGTGGTGCCGCCCCCCGCCATCTCCTCGTTCAGCTCGGCGCCCCAGACCGTGCTTAGCGGCGGCAGCAGCCTGCTCACCGCCGTGTTCGCCGGCTCCGGCAGCATCGACCATGGCATCGGCCCGGTCACCAGCGGCCAGCCCGTCGGCACCGGCGCCATGCAGACCAGCACCACCTACACCCTGACCGTGAGCAACGCCGCTTCGGACGCCGTGAGCGCCTCGACCACGGTGACGACCGGCTCGGCCGTGGCCATCACGGCGTTCAGCGCGGCCCGGACCACCATCACCGCGGGCGCCAGCACCACCCTGCTGCCGGTGTTCGTGAACGCCGCCGGCGCCGCCATCGACCAGGGCGTGGGCCAGATCAGCTCCGGCGCCGCCGTCACCGTCTCACCCCAGGCCACCACGATCTATACCCTCACCGCCAGCGGGCTGGGCGGCCCGGTCTCCCGGACCGTGACCATCACGGTGGTCCCGCCCGCCAGCATCATCTCCTTCGCCGCGGCGCCCCCGGCCGTGGCCAGCGGCGGCGCCAGCCAGCTCACCGCCGTCTTCGCCGGCGGGACCGGCGCCATCGACCACGGCATCGGCCCGGTCGGCAGCGGGGCCCCGGTCACCACCGGCGCCCTGGCCGCCAGCACCGGCTACAGCCTCACGGTGACCAACGCCGCCGGCGACAGCCTCACCGCTTCCGCCACGGTGACCGTGGGGCCCGCCGTGGCCATCACCGGCCTGTCCGCGGCCCGGCCGGTCATCAGCGCCGGCGCCAGCACCACGCTGACACCCTTCTTCGTGAACGCCACCGGGGCCGGCATCGACCAGGGGGTGGGCCAGGTGGCCTCCGGCGCCGCCGTCACCGTCGCGCCCCAAGCCACCACCGTGTATACCCTCACGGCCGCGGGCCTGGGCGGGCCGGTCACCCAGTCGGTGACCGTCACCGTGGTCCCGCCCCCCAGCATCGCCTCGTTCAGCGCCGCCCCGGCAGCCGTGCTCACCGGCGGCAGCAGCCTGCTCACCGGGGTGTTCGTGGGTTCGGGCACCATCGACCAGGGGATCGGCGCGGTCAGCAGCGGCCAGGCCGTCACGACCGGCATCCTCTAGATCAGCGCCAGCTACACCCTGACCGTGACCAACGCCGCCGGCGACAGCGTGACCGGCGCAGCCACGGTGACCGCGGGCCCGGGGGTGGCCATCACCGGTTTCAGCGCCACCCAGGCGATCATAAGCGCGGGGTCCAGCACCACCCTGCGGCCTCTGTTCGTGAACGCCGGCAACGCCGCCATCGACCAGGGCGTGGGCCAGGTCACCTCCGGCTCCGGATTCACCGTCGCCCCGGCGGCCACCACGGTGTACACCCTCACCGTCAGCGGCCTGGGCGGCCCGGTCAGCCGGACCGTCACCGTCACCGTGGTGCCGCCCCCCGGCATCACTTCGTTCAGCGCCGCGCCCCAGACCGTGCTCAGCGGCGGCGCCAGCCAGCTCACCGCCGTGTTCTCGGGTTCCGGCACCATCGACCACGGCGTCGGCGCGGTCACCAGCGGCCAGCCGGTCTCCACCGGCGCCGTTCAGGCCAGCACCACCTACACCCTGACCGTGACCAATGCCGCCGCGGACAGCGTCACCGGCACGGCCACGGTGACCATGGGCTCCGCCGTGGCCATCACCGCCTTCACGGCCACCAAAGCCACCATCAGCGCGGGTTCCAGCACGACCCTCCTGCCGGTCTTCGTCAACGCCAGCGATGCCGCCGTGGACCATGGCGTGGGCCAGGTGGCCTCCGGCTCCGGCCATGTGGTCTCCCCCCTGGTCACCACGGTCTACACCCTCACCGCCAACGGCCTGGGCGGCCCGGTCACCCTGACGGTGACGGTGACCGTGGTCCCCTTGCCCGCCATCACCTCGTTCAGCGCCTTCCCCACCTCGGTGAACACCAACAACAGCAGCCAGCTCACCGCGGTCTTCTCCGGCGGCACCGCCACCGTCGACCATAACCAGGGCGCATTCACCAGCGGCGTGGGCGTCTACACCGGGCCGCTGGCCGCCAGCACCACCTTCACCCTGACCGTGACCAACGCCGCCGGCGACAGCGTCACCGCCACCGCCTCGGTGACGGTCAAATTCTATTTGACCTTCCTGTCCGGCGGCAACGGTCAGGTCAACGGCACCAACCTGCAGAACATCCCCACCGGGGGTTCCAGCACAGCGGTGACCGCCGCTCCGTTCGCCGGCTATGCGTTCACCGGCTGGACCGGCACCGGCGGGTTCGTCGCCACGCTGGCCAACCCGCTGGTGGTCGCCAATGTGGCCGCCAGCCAAACCATCACCGCCAACTTCACCGCCCTGCCGGCCATCGGCAGCTTCACCGCCGTCTCCAACACGATCACCCAAGGCCAGACCGCGATTCTGAACTGGAGCCAGGTGTACCCCTTCGTCAGTGCCAGCATCGACAACGGGGTCGGCGCGATCCAGTCGCCCAACGGGTCGACGTCGGCCTCCCCGTCCACCAGCACCACCTACACTCTCACCACCAGCAACGCCGCGGGCACCGCCACCGCCTCGGTCACCGTCACGGTGCTCATCCCGCCGGTCATCAGCGCATTCACCGCGACCCCGGCAGCGATCCAGCAGGGCCAGAGCAGCACCCTGGCCTGGACCGTCACCGGCAACCCCACCTCGCTGTCGATCAACCAGCAGATCGGCACGGTGGCAGGCGCTTCGACCAGCGTGACGCCCCAGGCCACCACCACCTACACCCTCATCGCGACCAACGCCTCCGGGTCGCGCACAGCCAGCGTCACCGTGACCGTCCTCAGCCCTCCTCCGGTGCTCACGCTGGCCGGCAACACCCTGGCCTTCGCTTCCGGCATCCCCATCACCCCGGTGACGCCCAGCAACAGCGGCGGCGCCGCCGCCTCCTGGAGCATCGCCCCCCAGCCGCCGGCGGGCCTGAGCTTCAGCACCCAGAACGGCACCCTCTCGGGAACCCCGTCGGCCACCGCGGCCCTCAGGACCTACGTGATCACCGCCACCAACAATGGCGGCAGCGCCACGGTCAACCTGAGCTTCGAGGTGGATCCGCCGGGCCCGGTCATCACCACCCAGCCCCACGGCCTGGTCCTGGCCCAGGGCAGCCAGGCCGGGTTCACCGTGGCCGCCAGCGGCACCGGCGTCCTGTCCTACCAGTGGTGCCGGAACGGGACGCCCATCGGCGGGGCGGTCTCAGCGGCCTACACGCTGGGCGCCATCGCCCCGGCCGATGACCGGGCGGTGTTCACCGTGATCGTCACCGACGGAGCCGGCAACAGCACCACCAGCGACCCGGCCATCCTGTCCGTGCTCCAGGACCTGGCCGCCTGGCTGGGGGCCCACCCCGCCATCGCCAACGCCATCAAATGGCAGACCCAGTCGGCCAGCGCCAATGTCTACCTGCCGCCCACCGATGCCAACAAGCTCACCTGGCCGAACTGGAGCGCCAGCCAGAAGTCGGACCTGAACCAGGCCTACCTGAACGCCTGCGCCTGGTTCTCCCAGGGGGCCCCCCAGGTGACCATGACCCCGGGCGGCCCCGGCCTCACCGACCAGCCCACCAACATGTATGACACCTCCCACGACTCCACCTCCACCATGGTGGACGTGACCCCCGCCTACATGTGGAACCTCTATACCGCCCATGTGGGGTTCTCCCTGATGCTGGAGCTCTCCGGGCAGGTGCCATGGAGCGTCACCGGCTATTCCGCCGACGCCCTCAAGTGGCTGTTCGACAGCGCCACCATGGCCTGGTTCCTGCCGAACGGCTTCTATGCGATGGGCACCTACGGCAGCGCCGGCCTGCCCGCCCTGAGGACCGACAACCGGCCCAGGACCACCTTCGCCGACCCCATGTGGACCTACCCGTGGCTCAAGCAGGCCCTGCTGGTGGGCGCCTCCCGGCCAGCCACCATCGGCAACGTCCTGGAATGGATGCGCTACAACCTCACGCACTTCTACGGCACCGCGGAGGATCCCAACGAGGACTTCGGCACCGACGCCGCGGTCTGGCAGTACCGCGGCTATTCGCCCCTTTCCAAGATCATCGGCGGGACCGTGGACAGCCGCTACCCTGCCCTGGGCATGGCGCACTATACCGCCGGCTGCCACGGCAGCACCGGGTTCCTCAACGCCATCCTGCGGGTGCTGAACATCCCGGTCCAGCCCATCTGGGCCTGCGGCCATGAAATGGACTATTTCATGAGCGAGGACCTGTACATGGACCATGGCGACGATCCCTACAACGCCGTGGTACGGGCCTCGGACCCTTCCCTCTCGATCCTCCTGCTGCTCATCAACTCGACCACCTTCCAGTCCCGGTTCGGCAACGACCTCACCGTGAACCTGCTGGACGACAACAGCCCCGCCTGCGCCTTCATCGGCCAAGCCGCCGCCGACTTCCCCTGAACCGCCCACAGGTGCAAACTGGCCCTGCCGGAGGGATCGCCATGGTGAAAACGCGGGACAGCCACGAATACCGCGCCAGTCTCCTATGGGAGGGCAACCGGGGGGAAGGCACCGCCAGCTACGCGGGCTATGACCGCCGGTTCCGCATCAGCATGGCGGGCAAGCCGGACCTGACCGGTTCCGCCGACACCGCCTTCCGGGGCGACCCGGCCCTGCACAACCCCGAGGACCTTCTGGTCGCGGCCTTGAGCTCGTGCCACATGCTCTCCTACCTGGCCCTATGCGCCCGCGCCGGCATCACGGTGCTGGCCTACGGCGACGAGGCGCGCGGCGTCATGACCGTCACCCCCGACGGCGGCGGCCGGTTCACTTCCGTCACCCTGCATCCCCGCGTCACCATCGGCGCGGCGGACCAGGTCCCCCTGGCGCTGGAACTGCATGCCCAGGCTCACGCCCAGTGCTTCATCGCCGCTTCGTGCAATTTCCCGGTGTCCAACGAGCCCGAGGTCAAGGCCGAGTGAATCACCACCTGCCCAGATCCGCCAGCCAGGCCCCCACCGCCTTGCCCAGCTTGGCCTTGTAGTCGGCCAGCAGCAGGCTGTCGGCCTGGAATTCGTTCACGCCCACGCCCTTGGCCACGATGGTCATGGATTCGTACTGCTGGCCCGCGCTGTCCACCAGGGTGAGGTTCAGGGAACCCTGGGCCACGACGAAATCCGGGGTGCGCTGGTAGTCCCACCAGGCGCGCCGCCCCAGCGCCACGCCGTTGCGGCCGCTCCGGACCCGCAGGGTGATGGAGAACAGCGGCTTGCGGTCGGACCAGCCCATGCCTTCCTTGAGCACGGCGGTGCGCACCACGTCCTTCACGTCCTGGTCCTCGAGTTCCGCGGCGGGCGCCAGGCCGAAGGTGAGGGCGGAACGGGCGGCCACCATCCGGCGCTCGGTTTCCAGCCTGGCCTTGAGCACCTCGGCCCGCAGCGCGGGGTCCCCGCCGCCGCCGCCGAGCAGCCCGGCCAGGTCGTCCAGCCGGATCAGCTCGCCGTGGGCCTGCTT
>Ga0316232_1003845_pt1 | contig 13376 bp, 10 predicted proteins | sample TBHtaG_FD_206006 | JGI IMG/M metagenome (GOLD analysis project Ga0316232, IMG submission 206006) | Freshwater microbial communities from Trout Bog Lake, Wisconsin, USA - TBH18025_13 | ecosystem: Environmental > Aquatic > Freshwater > Lake > Hypolimnion/Profundal zone | place: USA: Wisconsin... | reverse complement strand
AAAGACTTCGCCAGGTTTTGGTCAACTTCCCCGGCGTGGTTTTCTGGAAGGACACCGATCTGGTCTACCTGGGCTGCAATAGGGCCTTCGCCGAGGGCGCCGGCTTTTCCGACCCATTGGGCATCGTCGGGAAGACCGACCTGGAGTTGCCCTGGACAGCAGATGAAGCCAAAGCATACCGGGCAGACGACCGCGAGGTACTTGAGAGCCGAGTGGCCCGCCTGGGGAGAATTGAGAGCCAGACCCAGGCAGATGGGCGCCTCGTCTGGTTCGAAACCAGCAAGGTGCCGTTCCTGGATGCCGATGGAACCCTGTTGGGGGTGCTGGGAATCGCCCAGAACATCACCGAAAGTAAGCTCGCCCACGAGGAGCGTCAAGCCATCGAAGCACAGCTCAAGCATTCCCAGAATCTGGAAAGCCTGGGCAGTCTGGCCGGCGGGGTCGCCCATGACATGAACAATGTGATGGGCGCCATCCTCATTCTGGCTTCCTCACTTCGGGAGAAGGCGGCGCCGACGGATCCGATTTGCGGATCGCTGGACATGATCGTGAACTCCTGCCTCAGGGGACGAGGTGTGGTGCAGAGCCTGCTCTATTTCGCGCATAAGGATATCCAGGAAGACAAGCCCCTGGACTTGAACGCAATGGTGCGGGAGATGGCCCATTTCCTGGCCCACACCACCTTGAAGCGCATTCAGTTCGAGATGGATCTCCAGGAGGACCTACGTCTAGTTTGCGGCGACGAAAGTGCCCTGAGCCATGCCCTAATGAATCTTTGCGTCAACGCCGTGGATGCCATGCCGGGTGGAGGAACCCTGCGCATTACGACCTACTGTCTTCCGGATGGTGGCATTGCCGCGCGGGTGCGAGATACCGGGGAAGGCATGAGCGCCGAAGTGCTGGCGAAGTCCATGGAACCTTTCTTCACCACGAAGGCGGTCGGCAAAGGCACGGGACTGGGGCTATCAATGGTCTACGGCACCATGAGGGCCCATGATGGGGCCCTCGAAATGACCAGTGAATTAGGCAAGGGCACTGAAGCCGTCCTGGTCTTCCCTGCTTCCCGGATCTCCCAATCACTGTCCGTGCCGAGATCACCAGCCGAGATCCCGTTGGCATTGAGGGTGCTTGATATCCTGCTGGTGGACGATGATGAACTAATCTTGGAGTCGATGGCAGAGGTTCTGGAAGGTTTCGACCATCGTGTGGTCATCGCCCGAGGCGGAGCTGAGGCCATCCATCTACTGGAAACTGCCCTTCGCGCGGATGTGGTCATCCTGGACATGAACATGCCCGGCATGAACGGCGCCCAGGCACTGCCGCTGATCCTTGCCCAGCGGCCTGGCCAGCGCGTGCTCATGGTGACCGGATACAGCGACCATGAGATCGCGCCCCTGAAAGCCGGGCGCCCGAATGTCCAAAGCCTGCGCAAGCCCTTCGCCATCAAGGAACTCCAAGACAAACTTGCAGAGCTTGTAATAGCCCAGGCTCCTTGACCAAGATCTGCAAACATCAGATCGCGTTATAGTTATGTTATAGTTATGTTATAGTTATTCAGACCTGTCCCCTTTCGACCTGGTCCCAGCGCAGCGCCTCGGGCCCAATGCCAGGTCGCCGAAAACACCCCCTGTCTTGGCGGAACCCATCTTGAGGAGCCAGCCGAATAGTTAGTAAATCGGGGCGTAAGCCCTCCCCATTTTCCATACCAGCTTCAGCGTTAGCTTTTCCGCCTCTGGAAGGCTCCAAGGCCGACCTGGCCGGCTTAGGGAGCATGGGTTGAAATCACAGTATACCCTCACGTAAAAGCCCGTCGCTGGAAGGCCCTTCGCCCTCACAGCGGAGCAAAAGCGGCTGGGGGCCGGCAGGGTCAAGGGCGTTTTCTCCCTTGACGCTGCCGGCCCCAAGCCGATCCACCTTCAGAGAGGGCGAAGGGCCCTGGCGATTCCTGGCCGCGAATTCCAGGGGCGTGAGGTAGCCGATCGAGCTGTGGGGGCGCCGGTGGTTGAAGTCCTGGCGCCAAGCGGCAAGTTTTCCGGTGACCTCGGCCATGCTCCGGAAGAGCTCGACGTTCAGGAACTCCTCCCGGAGCCGCCCGTTGAAGCTCTCGATGTAGGCGTTCTCCGTGGGCTTGCCCGGGCGGATGAAAGCCAGCTGGACCTTATGGAGGTCCGACCAGGCGTCCATGACCTTGCCGGCGAACTCGCTGCCGTTGTCGACCGTGATGGAGGTGGGGTTCCCGCGCTCCCGGATGGCCTGGTCCAAGGCCTCCGCCACATCCGAGCCCTGCAGGCGTGGCTTGGCCTTCAAGGCCACGCACTCCCGAGTGAACTGGTTCACCACGGTCAGGATCCGGAACTTCCGGCCATCCTCCAGCCGGTCGTGGACGAAATCCATGCTCCAGCGCTGGTTCGGCCCCGTCGGGAATGCCACTACCACAGGGCGCCGCCGGGCGATCTTCTTCCGCAGCTTGGTCCGCACCATCAGGCCCTCCTCCTTGTAGATTCGATAGACCCGCTTCACGTTGACGTTCCAGCCCTCGCGTCGGAGCAGGATGGTCAGCCGCTGGAAGCCGAACCGGACCCGGGCCGCTGCCAACTCCTTCAGGCGCAGGCGCAGGGCCACCTGGGGATCCTTGTGGCTGACATACCTGGCTCCGGACCGGCTGAACCGCAGCAGGCCGCAGGCACGGCGCTCACTGAGGTGGAATCCGGATTGGATCCAGGCCATCAGCTTGCGCAGGGCCGCGGCCCTCAGACTTTTTTTGAGAGCACCTCCTGGAGGATGTGCTTGTCTAGACTAAGGTCGGCCACCAGTTGCTTCAGCCGGGTGTTCTCCTCCCTGAGCAGGCGCAGTTCCCGGAGTTCCGAGACGCCCAGGTTCGCGTATTGCTTCTTCCACCGGTAGAAGGAGGTCTCGGTGATGCCCAGCTTTCGGCAGAGATCTGGGACCTTTACGCCGTTCTCCTCCTGCTTCAAGGCGAAGACGATTTCCTCCTCGGTATGCTTCCTTCGTGGCATGCCTGCCTCCTTGGCTGGGCTCCCTATAGGATGCCCTCCCAAGGCGTTGAACTGGCGTCTCAACTGGCCTTCATTTCCGGGGATGGGTCACATTTCCGGGGATGGGTCAACCCCCGCCAAGCTGAACTAATCCAAGACCTGGATCCGCCTCAGGAGGGGGATGTCCTCTAGCAGCATGGCAGTACCGCGCACCACCGCGGTCTCGGGGTTTTCTGCTCGGTAGCAGGGCAAGTGCGTCTCCTTACTGAGGCGGACGGCAAGGCCCTGGATCTTGGAGCCGCCGCCGGTAAGGCAGATGCCCCGATCAATGAGATCGGCGGCCAACTGCGGGGGCGTGTCGTGCAGCGCCTTGCGCACCAGATCGACAATGGCGTTGACCGGCTCGGCCAGGGCTTCCCGGATCTCCACATCATTAAGTGTGATGGTCTTGGGCAGCCCCTCGAGCTGGTCCCGGCCGGACACACTCATGCTGCGGATCTTGTCGGAGGGGTAGGCTGAACCCAGGCCCCACTTGACCTCTTCAGCGACCGCTTCGGATATGAGCAGGTTGTATTTTTCGGAAATATAGGTGCTGATTGCCTCGTCCATTTCGTCCCCGGCGATGGCGATGGAATCCGAAAACACCTTGCCGTTGAACGAAATCATCGCCAAGTCCGTGGTGCCACCGCCGACGTCGACGATCATGCAGCCGCGCTTCTCGTTGGTGGCAAGGCCGGCTCCCATGGCCGCGACCATGGTTTGGTCTACCATGAACACTTCGCCGGCCTTGGCGTCGTAGCAGACCTGCTTCATGGCGCGCCGAGCCACCTGGTGGGCCCTTGGGGGAACGCTCACCACAATCCTGGTCCGGGTGAAGCTCCGGTTGGGCCTGGCCTTCTGGATGAAGGCTGCCAGCATCTTCTCGGCCGCGTCCACTTCATAGATCATCCCATCCTTCATGGGCCGGACGGTCTGCACCCCCTGGGGCGCCCGACCCAGGAGTTGCTTGGCCTCGTTGCCCACCGCCTTAACCTCATGGGTCTGGGTGTTGAGGGCAACAATGGATGGCTCGTAAATCACAATGCGCCCGGCCTGCTTTGTGTGGATCAGCACTGAAGCCGTCCCCAGATCGATGGCTAAGTCGGAGGTGAACAAGTTGGACCACAATTGGCCTGAAAACAAGTTCGACAAGGATTGCTCCAAAGGACCATCTTAACCTGCAATGGATTTTGCTTCGGGGGCATGCCGGAGCGCACCCACCCACCTCACCACCGACCGCACCGTTCTGGGAGCCTCCCGATGAAAACCTTCACCTCCAAGAAAATCGACGCCTTCGCCACCACCACCTCCGGCGGCAACCCTGCGGCCGCGGTCTACCTGGACACCTTCGATGCCATCACCGAACCGGAGATGCTGCGGATCGCCCGGGAACTGGAAGGTTTCGTCAGCGAAGTAGGCTACATCGCCCGCATCGCACCCGATGCCTTCAAGATCCGCTACTTCTCTTCCGAAAAGGAGGTGCAGTTCTGCGGCCATGCCACCATCGCCATCATGCATGATCTGATCCGCCATGATCCCAGCCTGGCGTCCCTGGAGCAGATTCTGCTGCACACCAACAAGGGCGTCCTGACCGTGGAAAACCGGGACGGCTCGGTCTTCATCCAGGCACCGGAGCCGTTGTTCACCGAGTGCCGCATCGAACCCGCCGAGATCTGCAAGGCATTGAACATTCAGGAATCCATCCTGGATGCCGGCATCGAGATCGGCATCGTGAACGCGGGCACCGTCCCCCCCCCACACACACCCTTCTCCAAGAGGCCTGATCCCTTGCACGTCATGGTCTGGTTTGTCAAAAACAGTGCCTTCCTCCTAACATCTTGAAGGCGAGAGGGGCCTCATGGCTATATAATGAAGGGGTAATTTTGCGTTCCCGGTTGTTTGTTGGCGTTGCTGAACCAAAGAGCAGGTTGTCCATCAGTTGACAGGAGGGGAAAAATGAACATGTCGAAGCTTAAGATTGATGTGCCCCCGCCTCCTTTTACCTTTGGGGATCGCATCAAAGCTGTTCGCCGCTCCTGGGGATGGTCACAGGAAAAATTGGCCAAGGCAGTCATGGTTGACCAAGCCTCCATCTCCTTCTGGGAGCGGGACAAAATCAAACCCTCCGGCACGGGATTGGTGGCCTTGGCCTCCCTCTTCCGAACTTCCGTACAGGCCTTGGAGGAAGGGACGGGCTTCCATCCCCCTGACCCACCTACCAAGCAGGAATCCACCTTGGCTAGTTTCAAGTTGCCGAAGTGCGTGAGTCTTCCAGTGGGTGAAAAGGACAAGATCATAGTTGTGGATCTGGTTAATGGTTCATTCAGGGACTATTCACTTTCTGAAACAATGATGGGACTTGTCGAGGGCATGAATGCCCACCGCAGCACTTGGATTGTCCTTGAATAATTCGATGAGCAAGTTGGGAATCAACCAAGTCCCCAGACCTTTCCGCCTGGATGCCCAGACCTATTGCGGAAATCGGTAGCCATTATCTCTGGAGCCTCTTGGCATGTCCTATACGTTGACCTCAAACACCGGGGCGCTTCGATAAAATTCAGGAACCTGGAGTCAAGGGGCCAAAGGATTGGAAAGCATATTAGAACTATAGTTCTGCAGTCGCTCCATAGAACCTCGGTCGCAAAGTAATATGTCGCCTTTCAAGCCCCAAGACCTGTTGAACGATATCCCAGAGGACCCTGCCATTGTATGGCTTTTTGAGTAATGCCTCTGGCATTGAATCTAATGCCAACTGATCCATGTATTGACTGCAAAGAATAATTTTGGAGGAAGGGTCCATCCTCCGAATCTTCCTGGTCGCATCTATGCCATCCAATCGGGGGAACGAAATGTCCATGATTACCAAGGAAATACCGTCATGATAAATACTGTAATTTTCTAAAGCTTCCAAACCGTTACCTGCTTGAATAACAGCGAACCCAAGTCGTTCAAGTAGCCCAGATATACCAATCCTTTGGGCGGCATCATCGTCAACTACCAGTATTGCTCCAACAATTACCTTTGCGCCCACTACTATTTCTCTGCACAGATTTAGAGTTATTATTGCCTAATAGGGAAGATCATGTTGAGTCCACGAGTTGACGCCTCAACCTCGACCCCAAGCAAACATCGGTTAATTCCAAGTGAGATGCAAGAGTAAATTGAAGTTCTCAAGACTATGATGGTGGAGGCTTGGTTAATGGCGGTTCACACCATTCAGTTCCCCTATCCACCTATTGCCAACGCTCCAGGTTGTGCTTCATGTCAAGGGCTTCAAGATATCCCTCATCAAGGGTTGCCCCGCTGAAAATTTCATGAACCTGGTCGCCAGCACAGACAGCTTTCGCTATGTGGACTGCAATGGTTGGACTGAATCTGTGAATTTCCTGATTGCGGGGATCGTTATGCCACAAGGTCGCTTGGACGATCGACTCAGGCAAACCCCAAAGTCCCAGAAGGTAGCCGCCGACGTTGGCATGGCTTGTGTTAAAGATGTGATGTTCAGCGAACGCGAGGTCACACCCATCTTGCAGGTTCATGTTCAGTACGCGTTGGTAATCTTTAGGGAATTTAGAGGCAAGGATGAGGATTCCAACATCGTGGAGGATCCCAGCGGTGAAGCACTCGGCTGCGCACTGGTTCCCCATCGACTCCGCTTCAGCGATGCGTTTCGCCGTACCGGCCACTGCAAGGCTGTGCCGCCAGAGATGGTTGATGGTGAAGGTCGGAATTCCGAAGGAGGCAATCTGGTTGAATAGTCCATGGGCGAGGACAAGAGACTTCAGTAGATCAGTACCCAGATAATTCAGCGCCTCTGACGGTATGGAAATCGCGCTCCTGAGATTGAAGAAGGCGGAGTTGACCAGTTTGAGAATCATGGCCGTCATCGCTGTATCTTTACTGATGATTTGACTCAACTTCTCCGCGGTGGCGCGATCCTTCTCTAGGAGGGCATTTATCTCCAGGTAAAGTGAAGGAACTGTTGGAAGTTGACCAATAAACGCAACAAGTTCCTTAACAGACTCATTGTTCATCTTGTTGCGCAAGCACAGAACCCGGATGATCGCCATTTTCAGGAAGGCTGCCTTACAGGGCTTCGAAATAAACTGATGCGTTCTTTCAACTAACTGAATTGCCAAGTCGCGGTCGATGGAACTGGAAAGAATAAACCTGATGCAACCAGGATAACTGGTCCGGATTTCCCGAAGGAATTCAGCGCCGTCCATACCCGGCATCCATAGATCCGACACTACAACGTCAAAAGGAGCATCAGCGAAGGCAGCCAGACCTTCCCTACCCCCGCCCAGGAAGGTCATGTCCCACTTGTCGGCCATATCCGACATGGAATCATGGAGATATTCCAGCAGGATCGGGTCGTCATCAACGAACAGGACTCTAATTGGGGGAGGCATCTATCTCTCTCGCATGCGATACGTGAATGTAATATTTATAGGACGGAGAAGGTAAAAAGTCTAGTTCTGATTTCAGGTGACCAAGGCATCGGCTAGTTGTAGAGGACTTGATTTTGGCATGTGGCAGCCCCTCGGTGGTCCATAAAATATTTGAAATATTCTTATCACCATCCAGGAACCTTCGATGAAACCCAGTGACACCCTTTGCCCGAATGGAACATTTCTTGGCCCTCTGGTCCTCTCTGGATTGATCGTTAAGCCTGATAGAGAAGTTGGCTTTGCTGTGGAACTGTATCCACGATGGGCCTACCCGTCTTGGGGTCGAACATGGTCTTGATGCCTCGGAACCCATTAACCTGGAATAATTTCCCCATCTCTTGACCTTGACAATTTTATTGAAAACATCTACATTTCTTCCGTTGGGAAGCTTCATCTCCCGTCTGGGCAGCACGGCCTCAAGCCAGTCATTCGCCCATGAGGAACCGTCTCACGCGTAAAGGCCCCCGAAAGGGGGCCTCACTGGTTCATGCGGTTGGTGGGCACCGCTTTGGCTCCGTGATGTGCGTGATTTTTGCGGAAGTCAGGATTATCCCATGGGGGATGGCCTTCTTTCCCGAGCATTTATCTCCCTTTGCAATACTTAAGGTTTAGGAGATCTACACTTGCTTAAAGGATCCGATTTCACTCGCGCGTTAGAACACGCACGGCGGCAGTTTGAATTGTACAAGAAGTTGAGCGAGATCAACCCGACCTGCAAGGGCCAACTCAAAAGCGTCAAGATTTCCTTGGCGTCTATTTCCTTCGTCAGGGAATCCAAGTATGAGGGTATTATCATCGAGCGGATCAACAGCCAGGACTTGTTCGAATCCGTGCGGGTCGAAGACATGCCAGAGATGATCAACGACCGGAGGTCAACGGACCGCAGGGAGGCTGACCGGAGGATTAAATGAATTCACATCCCCGTGGCAGGGTGGAAATTTTACCATTGGTAAATCCAGGAGGATCTTGAAGACCCCGACCAGTTCCCCGGAATGCCTATATCGATATTTTTAATATTTTCAAGTCCCGGAGCAGATCCTGGTGACCATTGTAATGGATCCCATGGAGCAGGCAGCCATTGGCCGCTTCCGCAAATGCGGAAATGTCATCGATGAACACACATTCCTCCGCAACGAGGTCCAGCTTCTCCAGAGCGTCTTGGAAGAGGCGGGGATCAGGCTTGAGGGCTTTCAATTGGAAGGACACAGTCACGGCATCAAACAGGGGGAATACCTCAGATTTCTGGATCCCATATTGGAAGTGCCATGGGTTGGTGTTGGAGATGAGGCCCAGCCGGTAGCCCCCTTTTAGCTTCCTGATCAGGTCACAAGTAGACCGTATGGGTGTGAAGATGCCGGTAAAGATTGGAATAAATTCTTCTTCGCAGAATTCGTGATCGCAAAGGCGAGAAACCTCCCCAAGGAATTGCTCCGAAGAGATCGCGCCTGTTTCGAAATCTCTGGCGAGTGAGGAATCCGCTTGAAATCGCCTCCCCAGTTCCTCTGACGGAATATTGCATATGGTGGAAAGGCCCTCCAGGACTAAGTTAATGTCGAAATTGGCGATGACTTTCCCGAAGTCGAAGATGACACCCCGGATCTCAGCACGGCGATAGAAAGATTTCACGTAGTCGGCATAGTCTTGGTCCGATCTCATGATGTGACCCACATACCAGTCCTTCAGAAACGCCAGGGTTTCTTCCAGAAGTGTTGGATCAGAGGTTTCATAGGATTGGTCCAGCTCAAGCAGCCTATTAATGAACCAAGCATGTTCGGATTGTTGCCTGGGAAGCCCCTCGTAACCGCTGGCATGGAGGTAACGCTCCTCGGTTGTAAAGTGAAGCGTGGCGTATTGGCACAGTTTGCGATAAATGGAGGTCACTTGCTCCGCCTTCGCACCTTTTTCGATAAGGCCCACCAATTCGTTTAGGATGGCCAGCAGCACTTTGTGCTGCTCGTCGATGTTCTTGTAGTGGATGCTGTACCGTTCCTTCCAAGGAACATGGGCCATGAATGTACTCCGCTAAGTGACTCTCTATAGAGCATTGCCCTGCAATTAGAAAATTTCCCCAATCCCACCGGGACCGTCCAGTCCTGGGATGGTTTCATGGGCGAACTGCGCCAGCTTGCCCATGATTTCCTGCATGTTGAAAGGCTTGGAGATAACGCCCACGTTAGACCTTTTGAAGCATTCCCATTCTTCGATGTCAGGTTGCCCCGATGAAATCAAGATCGGTACATCCGGGTACAGGTCTCGAATTCGTTCCATGGTCTGGGTGCCATTCATGCCCGGCATGTTCTGATCAAGGATGATGAGGTCGGGACATTCTCCTGAGCGAAGGCTCTCAAGAACCTCTTCCCCTCCGGAAAAGGTCTTCACCTTTCGCAAGCCAGCCTGCTTGAGCATCCGGCCCATCAGGAAGTTCACGTCTTCGTCATCGTCCACCAGGATTGCGCTCATGGACTCAAGGCAGGGTGCAGTGGTATTGACTGGTTCGCTCTGAACTGGAGGAGGGATGCGCGGGAATCGAAGTGTCACAATAGTCCCCTTGCCTTGCTGACTGGCAATGTCGATGGTGCCTCCGTGAGCAATGATCACCCCATAGGTCATGCTCAAGCCCAGGCCCGTGCCTTTTCCTACCTCCTTTGTGGTGTAGAAGGGTTCCATCACATGGGCGAGGACCTCCGAGGTCATACCTGAACCACTATCTTCGACCGTGACCTCCACCCAGTTGTCTTTAAGGGCCGCAGTCCGAAGGGTAAGGGTTCCCCCATCGGGCATGACACCCAGCGAGTTGATGCAGAGGTTCATAAGGGCATGGTTAATGCTCCCGGCATCTCCGATTATCCATAAAGCACCTCTAGCAAACGTTTCAACAATCTTAATCCGATTCCTGGTAGTGCCCTCCAGGAGGCTTCGGACCTCCCTGATCACCGAATGCAACTCAAATGGAATTGGTTTAGATAGTATGGGTTGGGCGAACTGTAGCAGACTCTTGATGACACTTCGGCCACGCATACAGGCTGTGCCGATAGTGCCGTACGCTTCCCTGTCTGCCTTTTCTGTCGCAAGCTCTTCCTGCATGGATGCGGTGCCCATGATAACGGCCAGAACATTGTTTATGTTGTGGGCAACCCCTGCTACCAAAACCCCAAGTGCTTCAAGAGCGTGAACTCGCTGCAGGCGCTCATTGACCTTGCCTAAGGCCTCCTCAACGTGCTTACGTTCTGTAATGTCCTCCTTGACTGCTACGAAACTGGTAACGACACCATGCGCATTCCTAATTGGGGAAATGGATGCTTGCTCCCAAAATATTTCGCCGTTTTTCTTTTTATTGTGAAACTCACCCCTCCATATTTCTCCTGCCATAAGAGTACCCCATAGGTCTTTGTATCCTTCAGGTGGGAAAATACCTGACTTCAGAATACGCGGATTTTGGCCTATCACCTCGGGAAGGCTATACCCAGTGGTTTCAAGGAAGAATGGGTTGACATACTCAATGGAACCATTGGTATCAGTAATTACAACGGAAACTGGGCTTTGTTCCACAGCAGTTGAAATTTTGCAGATGGTCTCTTCCGCCAACTTCCGGGCCGTGTTGTCCGTACCGATTAGGAGATAGCCGATGATTGAATTTTGAGCGTCCCGCAATGCCGTCACCGATACGACTGCAGGGAAACGGCTGCCATCCTTCCGAATGTAAGTCAGGTCGTAGATGTCCTCGATCCTGCGGGTGGACTTGTATACCAATGCATCGAAGCCTTGAGTAATCGTGGTTTCCAATTCTTGACTTAATGATGTGGCGCGTTCAATCAATTCCTGCGGATCGGAGAGGTCTGCCGGAGTGAATTTATTCAGGACCTCCTCAGCCGCATAGCCCAGCATCCGCTCAGCGCCAACATTGAAAATCTGGATGACTCCCTTTGCGTCAGTCGCGATGCTGGAAAAATTGGCACTGTTGAAAATTGCGTTTTGCAAGGCTCCTGCCTGATGAAGGGCCTCTTCCGCCAGCTTCCGGGCTGTGTTATCCGTGCCAATCAGCAGGTAACCGATAATTGAGTTTTGAGCGTCACGTAAAGCTGTGACCGAAACAACGGCAGGGAGGCGGCTGCCGTCCTTGCAGAGATAGGTGAGTTCGTAAATGTCCTCAATGCCGCGTGATGCCTTGAAAACCAGAGCCTCAAAGCCAGGGGTTATCGTGGTTGCAAGTTCCAGGCTCAAGACCTTGGCACGGGCGATTACTTCCTTCGGATCGGAAATATCAGCCGGTGTAACCTTATTCAGGACTTCAGTAGCGGCATAACCCAACATTCGCTCAGCGCCAACATTAAATATTTGAATGACGCCCTTTGCATCGGTGGCGATGCATGAGAAAGTGGCGCTGTTGAAAATTGCGTTCTGCAATGCTCCTGCTTTGAGTATGGTTTTCTGATGCGCCACATCAATGGTCCATTCCTCCATGTCTTTGGAGAGCTTGAGCTTGGCGGGTTTTTGAAACTTCTTGGACACGGTTGGCCTCTAAAAGATCCGATAATACTTCTCAATGGAACATTTCAATGGCCTAGATGCTTCTGAAGTTCCTTCATCGTAAAGGGCTTGGACATCAAGGTGACGTATGGATGGGCCGCTACAAGATTCAGGGTAGCCTGGTCAACTCGACCGGTGGCTAAAAGGACGGGCAAGGTGGGGCACAAGGCTCGAAGGCGCGGAAGAGTTCCAGCCCCACCCAATCCGGGCATGTTCATATCCAGGAAGATAAGATCGGGTTGGAACCCCGCTTCAAGCTTCTCCAAAGCATCCTCACCGCTTGTAGCGAGGGTTACCCTATGGCCCATGCTTTTCAGCATGGACTGTATGGTGTACCGGATCAGTTCGTCATCGTCCACAACCAGCACTTTTAGCGCCATGATGGAAGGTTTGGGGGGTGGAGTTGCAGGAGATTCCGCAGTTTGGAGAATGGTGTCACTGGCTGGGAAGCGCAGCCTTACCTGGGTTCCCTTGCCCGGTTCACTCTGAATATCCAATTGCCCATTGTGAGCCTTCACGGCGCTGTACACCATGGAAAGGCCAAGTCCTGTTCCTTTTCCTACTCCCTTTGTCGTGAAGAATGGGACCATAGCCTTTTCTAAAATATCCTTGGGCATCCCGACCCCAGTATCCTCCACCACGACTTCGATCCAGTTGTTGTCGACATTCCGGGTTCGGAGGGTAAGGGTGCCCTTCTCTGACATGGCATCCACACTATTAATACAGAGGTTCATGAAGGCGTGTGACAGTGCGCTGGCATCCCCACGGATGCGTCTCAGTTCGCTAGCCATGTCCATTTTTAAGAGGACCTTGGAAAGGGTTGTGCGTTCAAGGATCCGGACCTCTTCAAGGAGAATCGCGTTCATATCCAATTCACTGACTTCGACTGGGTCTTGCCGAGCAAAGTTCAGCAGACTTTTGACCATCTTCCCGCCTCGCTCTGCTGCCTTAATGATGATTTCAAAGGCCAAATAAGTAGGGCTTCCCTCAGGGTGAGCCTCAAGGTTGGCCGTGGCCATGCCGAGGATGGCACCGAGGACATTGTTCATATCATGGGCAACGCCCCCCGCCAAGAGTCCCAGGCTATCCAACGTTTGAGAATGCGCTAACTGGGTTTGGAGCCTGCTCTTTTCTTCATCGGCTAACTTGCGATTAGTGATGTCTAGCCCTTGAGCAATAGTTGCCATTGGCGTTCGACCATCTGGGCAAAGGATCGTTGCCGAATTCCAAAGCACTCCTGAATCCGTGAGGAATCTGTAAAATTGAATATTTAACATTGTACTATTTCAGTGTTTAGTGGATGATTATCCTTGAGCTCAACCTCCTATGAGCGATGAGGTTGAGATGACGGCAAAAGGCGGGA
>Ga0316232_1003841_pt1 | contig 13386 bp, 3 predicted proteins | sample TBHtaG_FD_206006 | JGI IMG/M metagenome (GOLD analysis project Ga0316232, IMG submission 206006) | Freshwater microbial communities from Trout Bog Lake, Wisconsin, USA - TBH18025_13 | ecosystem: Environmental > Aquatic > Freshwater > Lake > Hypolimnion/Profundal zone | place: USA: Wisconsin... | reverse complement strand
CAGCTACTAATGAAATTTATGTAAGAATTAAACTGACCTCAGGGCAGTCAGTGACAGCATTAAGTTTACAAACGGCGAGTAATTAACAATGACCATTAGCGAATCACAATATGTAGACCTACTGGTTAAGAAACTGTATGGCGTAGCCAAGACAGATACGCCACAGAACAAAAGTCCTACCAACGAGCCAATTCCTAGTCCAGAACTAAATCGTGGCGATACTCTATGGACACAGGCCAATCAGATACCTGCAACACCGGCTAATATAGCAAATTTGGTATTCCAGTACAGTAATAGTAATCCAATACAGTGTGTTGCTGACACACAGACAGTGCCCATTGTAAACAATCTTGGACAGAATATCTACCCTACCTGGTTGACCAATGTACCCGAGTGGATACCGTCACAGTTTGGAGCCAGCTATACAGTGAACGCCTATGTAGGGCCAGCTAATATTGGAAACTTGACCAACGCCAATGTGACATTTATTGCTGGCAGTGGTGAAGGCGGCAGCTTTCCGGGCGAGTATTTTTTCGACTATCAAGCCGGCTTGCTAAACTTTATTGGCAATACAATTCCCAATGTGTTGACCACAGGCAATGTGGTCTATATCACTGGCTATGCCTACACTGGGTTGACTGGAGTTACTAACTTACCTAGCAACACCAGCATAGGTAATTTGACAGTGGCCACAACTACTATCAATTCTAATCTAGCCGGTAACCTAGTAACATTTGGCGGCAACGCCGGCATAATTGTTCCAGTTGGCAACACTACACAGAGACCCAGTCCAGCAGTGGCCGGAACTGTTAGATTCAATACTGTTACCGCCAATTTAGAAACCTGGACTGGCAATGCCTGGTCCAGCGGTGGTAGTAGTGGAAACACATCAATAACTACCCAGATTATTGTACCCGACGGGGCCAGCGATACTTTTACTCTTAATCAGGCCAGTACATCGGGCGCATTGTTGGTAGCTATCAACGGTGTAGAGCAAACTCCGGGCATTGCCTATGCAGTTTCTGGAAATTTGATTGCATTTAGCGAAGTTCCACTACCTAGCGACACAGTGGTTGTAAGATTTATTACCACAGCTGGAACTACCTATGCCTTGGCCAACGACTACGGCAATACCACAGTTCAGTGTTTAGACACTCCGGCTATACAATTTCAGATTTCTGGATCCAATGCCGCAGTAATTAATAGCAGTCGAGTACTGGATATCAGTGCAGGACAGGGCGTCGCTTTGCCTAGTTTTACCGTGAGTCAAGCAGGTAATTTGAGCAATGTTACCGCCGGTACTGTGATCTATGTCAGCAACGGAGACTCAGGAAATCCTTGTCTAGCGGTGTACAGTGGCGGGGCTTTCAAGCGAATTAGCTTAGGAGCAAATATCAGCACCTAAAGCCGTTTTTTTCCAGACCCGGTAAATACTTCATAAATTGGAGAACACCATGTCAGGAAGCATAACAAGAATTAATAATAACCAGATCAGCACCGCTTCTGGTAACGCACTAGACGGAACAGGTATTAACGCGAACTTAAAAGTTCAGCCAAATTCCATCACGTCAGGTTTGTTGGCAAACAACATAACCTATAACTCAGACTTAACAGTTACTGGTAACTTAACAGTTCAAGGTAACACTACCGCGGTTAATACCACTTATACACAGATTGCTGACCCAATTATCCAATTGGCCGACGGTCAAACAGTAGGTACTCCAACAGTTGACATTGGTTTTATCGGTCTTCGCGGATCTGATACAGATATTGCTTTCGTTTGGAACGAAGCAAACACAGAATTCTCCACGGTATATACTTCTACAACTATTAGTAATACCACAGTTGCCATCAGTGGTTATGCAGACTTCCATACCAACAATGCTAACATTGCTGGTAATTTGACAGTTGGTGGTACTACAAGTTTTAGCAATATTGGTAACTTGACAGTTCAAGGCAACATTGTTGGTAACTATATCTACTCCAATACTGACCTTAGTGCAGGTGGTAATATTGTCACAACAGGTAATGTTAACACAGGTAACTTAAGTTTAACTGGTAATGTGACTAGTGCATTAAATGTAACTACTAGTATTACTGGTCAAACAATTACAGCCACTTCAGACATTAGCGCACTAGGCAATGTTGTATCTTCCAATGCTTTGAATGCACAGACATTGAGCTTGTCAGGTAATGTAACAAGTCCATTAAATGTAACTACTAGTATTACTGGTCAAACAATTACAGCTACATCTGACCTTAGTGCAGATGGTAATGTGGTTTCTTCAAATGCTTTGAATGCACAGACATTGAGCTTGTCAGGTAATGTAACAAGTCCATTAAATGTAACTACTAGTATTACTGGTCAAACAATTACAGCTACATCTGACCTTAGTGCAGATGGTAATGTGGTTTCTTCAAATGCTTTGAATGCACAGACATTAAGTTTAACAGGTAATGTAACAAGTCCATTAAATGTATCCGGTACAGCAACAGCACAGACACTCAGCGCAGTAGGTAATGTTAATGCCAATGGTGGTCAGTTTAACAGTATCAGCGATACTGGTCTTAGTGTTGGACAATTAGTTTATGTAGATGGTCCTAATGTATTGACCACAGGTGCTAACCTAACTTGGAACGGAACAACATTAACAGTTGGTAATGATATCAGTGCTCTTGGTAATATTACCACAGGCGTTGGAGCTCTTAATGCCGCAACATTGAGCCTAAGTAGCAATGTAATCAGCACATTGAATTTGAGTCAAGACCTAACCGGTCCTAATTTAAGTGCCACAGGTAAAGTAACTGCTACCGGCAATGTCATTGGCGGCAATATTCTTACTGTAGGTATCGTCAGTGCCACAGGCAATGTAACAGGTGACACTATTAATGCCAACGCTGTTGCATCTCAAGGTAATATCAGTACCAACCAATCGTTTGTTGGTAATAGTTTGTACGGTAATGCTTTAGTAATTACTAGTATAGCCAGTGGTTTAAACTTTAGTGTAACAGGAAATATCAATGTTGGTAATACATTTATCAACAACTTAGCTACCCCAGCTCAAGACTATGATGCTGCCAACAAGTTCTATGTTGACACTGTAGCCAGTGGATTAGATGCCAAAGCCAGTTGCGACCTAGGAACTACAGCCGCACTTGATACATTAGGTATGGTAACCAATGTTATCTACAACAATGGAAATGTTGGTGTAGGTGCAACACTTACTATTACAACTACTTCTTCATTGACAATTGACAGTGTTGATATCAGCACAATTGGTACAGGCGCAAATGCTCGTGTCTTAATTAAGAATGAAGCTAACCCAGCTGCCGGCGACAGTGATGCCGCTTGGAACGGTATCTATACTGTAACCAGCACAAATCCTGGTACAACAGTACTGACTCGTAGTACAGACTTTGACAACGAAGGCACAGAAGGTAGCTTACCTGGTGCATTTACATTCGTTACTGAAGGCAGTGTTAATGCAGGAACAGGTTGGGTATGTACAGTACAAAACCCAGTTACAATGGGTACAACACCAATTCCGTTTACTCAGTTCTCTGGTGCAGGTCAGTACACAGGCGGCAATGCTATTTCTATCAATGGCACACAGATCAATGCTTTGTATGACGGTAACACTATTGGTGTAAATGGTTCTAACCAACTTTATATTCCAGCTAATGCTCCATTGGTAACTCCAAATATTGGTGATGCTACTGGTAATAGTTTGAATTTGTCAAATTCACTAGTGGCCAATGTTGTTACAGCCAATGTTACATTATCCTCTACAGGTAATGTCAATGCAGGCAATGTTAATACAGGTAATTTAAGTTTAACTGGTAATGTAATCAGTGATTTAAGTGTAACAAGTAATGTTGTTGCTAATAATGTTAATACTGTAAGTGATTTGAGTGCTGGTGGTAATGTTGTTACTACTAACTCTGTAAACACAGCCAACTTGAGTCTATCTGGTAATGTTATCAGTACTCTTAATGTTACAAGTAATGTTGTAGCTAATAATGTTAACACAGTAAGTGATTTGAGTGCAGGTGGTAATGTTGTTACTACTAACTCTGTAAACACAGCTAATTTAAGTTTAACTGGTAATGTTATCAGTACTCTTAATGTTACAAGTAATGTTGTAGCTAATAATGTTAACACAGTAAGTGATTTGAGTGCAGGTGGTAATGTTGTTACTACTAACTCTGTAAACACAGCCAACTTGAGTTTATCTGGTAATGTTATCAGCGATCTCAACGGTAGTGGTAATGCTACATTCACAGGTAATGTAACAGCCGCTAACTTTACAACAAGTGGATCACAAGGCAACATTACAGGTGCTAATGTAATTTCTGCTGTAACATTAAGTGCTACAGGCAATGTTCTAACAGCTAACCTAAGCCTAACAGGCAATGTTCTAAGTGACTTGAACGGCAATGGCAACATTATCACTTACGGTAATATCCAAACAACTAACGGATTCTTTGTTGGTGATGGCGGATACATCAGTAACATTAATGCGGCCAATGTGGCAACTACTAAGATCAACAATGGCGGTAGTTTTGCTAATATTGCAACAGCTAACGGCAACTTGCAAATTGCTATTGGAGCCAGTTCTGATCTTGTTGCTAACTTCTATGATCAAGGTACAGAATTTACTGGTAATGTAAATCCAGCTACAGATAATGCATACACACTTGGTGCAAATGGTCAATTATGGAAGTCAATTTACACATACGGCATCAGCCAAACTGCTGTAGCTAATGCAACAGTAACAGTAAACCCATTATCTCAAAATAATAACTTTGCAGTCAACGGTACTCAAGCCAATGTATTGTATGTAGACAGTAACACAAACACAGTTGAAATTGGTAACAGTACTGTAGTACCAGGAGCCACACTTGCTATTAACGCAGTTGACTCTGTATTGATTCCAACTGGTAATACAGCACAGCGTCCAGGCACACCTGACACAGGTATGTTGCGTTTCAACACAACATTGAACAGTGTTGAAGTTTATAACAACAGTCAATGGCAAACAGTTGGTACTACACAGTTTACCGTTATCAACAACGAACAGTTTGATGGTGACGGATCTACTGTAGCATTTACATTGGGCAGTACACAAACTACTGACTCCTGTATTGTTACTATCAACGGTGTGGTACAGATTCCAACTACAGCTTACTCTGTAAGTGGTACATATCCAAGTTGCGTATTGACATTTACTGAAGCTCCAGTGGTTGGTGATACCATTGATGTACGCGAAATCACAACTACTACAACTGTAACACAGATCAGTAACAGTAGTGGAAACGCTATTATGTCTGTTAGTGATGCCGACGCCAATGTTAATATAACAGGTAATTTGGTAGTTGATAGTGGTAACGGTTACATCTACGGTGACGGTACTTACTTGACCAATGTGGGTGGCGGTAATGTTACAGCTACTAAGATTGTTAACGGTTCAAGTCAAGTTAACATTGCAGGACCTGGCGGCGATGTTTATATGGTTGTTGGTGGCTCTAATGTGTTTGACATCAGTTCTACACAAACAACAGTATATGGTAACCTAAATCCAAACAGTAATGCTACACAGACATTAGGTAATATCACTAACCAATGGAAGAGCTTGTATGTTGCAGGCAACACAATCTTTATTGGTGGCCTAGCGTTAGGTACAAGTAGCAATGCATTGACATTCAACAACAGTACAGTTGTTACTGCAAATGCAACAGGTACAAGTACTACAACAGGTAATGTAAGTATTACCGGCACAGTAACTGGCGGTAACTTGGCTACAGCTGGAACAGTAAGCTCCACAGGCACAATCACAGGTGGTAATGTCAACACAGGTGGCAATGTAAGTGCTGTTGGTAATATCACTGGTTCTAACTTTATTGGTAACGGTTATTTCTTAACCAGTATCAATGGTGCCAATGTAACAGGTCTTAACACAGCCGCTATCAGTAACGGCACAAGTAATGTAACTATTGCAACATCCAATGGTAATATTGCAACAGCAGTTGGTGGTACACCAAATGTGGTTGTAGTTGCATCAACCGGTGAGTATGTAACTGGCGTATTAAGTGCTAGTGGTACAATCACAGGTGCTAACCTTAGCACAGCTGGCAATGTCACCGGCGCAAGTTTGGTTGGTGCTATTGCAACAGCAAGTCAAACAGCTATCACTGCTGTTGGTACACTAGGCTCATTGAGTGTAAGTGGCAATGCTACAGTTGGTAATGTAAGTGCTACTAATATCACAGGTACAACAGTCAGTGTAACCGGTAATGTCACCGGCGCAAGTTTGATTGGTACTATTGCAACAGCAAGTCAAACAGCTATCACTGCTGTTGGTACACTGAGTACTTTAAGTGTAAGTGGTAATATCACTAGCGGCAACATCAGTGCTACAAACCACACAGGTACCACAGTCAGTGTAACTGGTAATGTAACAGGCGCAAATGTCAACGCTACTGGTAATGTTTCTGTTAACGGTGTAGTATTAACCAATAATGTAAGTGCTAGTGGTAATATCACAGTTGGAAACATTATATCTCAAGGTTCTGGTTATTTTGGCGGATTGTCCTTGGTAGGCAACACAATTATCACTAGTGGTAATGTGTTGACACTTGATCCAAACGGCCCAGGCGGTATTGATGGTGCAGTTGTTATTGCCGGTAACTTGAGTGTTCAAGGTAATGTAACATACATTGATTCCAATACTATCACTACAAATGACCTAGTTATCAATGTAGCTAACAATGCCAATACCGGTAGTCAAGCTAACAACGGTGGTCTAGCAGTTGGCCCAGTAACTGGTCCTTATGCTACTTGGTTGTACAACAACACCAGCAATGTCTGGGTAGCATCACTTGGTATCAGTACAGCTGGCAATGTAACAGGTGCTAGTTTAGTAGGTACTATTGCTACAGCAAGTCAACCTGCAATTACTAGTGTTGGCACATTAACAGCATTGAGTGTAACTGGTAACATTAACACATCTGGTGCAGTAAGTGCCACAGGAAATATTACCGGTGGTAATGTTACTACAGGTATTGTTAGTGCAACAGGCGCTATTACAGGTAGCAGTATCAGTACAGCTGGTAATGTAACAGGTGCCAGTTTGGTTGGTGCAATCGCAACTGCAAGTCAGCCTGCAATTACTAGTGTTGGCACATTAACATCATTGAATTCTGGTGCAATTAGTTCTAGTGGTAATGTGGTAGCGGCAAACTTCAACACAGGTGGTTTGATCAGTGCAACTGGTAATATCACAGGTGGCAATATCAGTGCTACCAACATCACAGGTACCACAGTCAGTGTAACCGGTAATGTAACAGGTGCCAGTTTGGTTGGTGCAATCGCAACTGCAAGTCAGCCTGCAATTACTAGTGTTGGCACATTAGGCTCATTGAGTGTAAGTGGCAATGCTACAGTTGGCAACTTGTCAGCTACAAATATTGCTGGTACATTAACAACAGCTAGCCAAACCAACATTACTGCAGTTGGTACATTGACATCATTGAATTCTGGTGCAATTAGTTCTAGTGGTAATGTGGTAGCTGCCAACTTTACTACAGGTGGATTGATCAGTGCAACTGGTAATATCACAGGTGGCAACTTGTCAGCTACAAATATTGCTGGTACATTAACAACAGCTAGCCAAACCAACATTACTGCAGTTGGTACATTGACATCATTGAGTGTAAGTGGCAATGCTACAGTTGGTAATATCAGTGCTACAAACCACACAGGTACCACAGTCAGTGTAACCGGTAATGTTACAGGTGCAAGTTTGGTTGGTGCTATTGCAACAGCAAGTCAAACAGCTATCACTGCTGTTGGTACACTAGGCTCATTGAGTGTAAGTGGCAATGCTACAGTTGGTAATATCAGTGCTACTAACCACACAGGTACAACAGTCAGTGTAACAGGCAATATCACAGCTGGTGGAAACATTACAAACTCCACTCTTATGAGCACTAATACGCTCAACGCCGTTACTGTATCAGCCTCAGGCAACATCACGGGTGGTAATTTATCAGTTGGTACCGGTACCGTCACAGTGGGCAACATTGTCAATGCCAACGGCAACGGCGTTGGTAACATTGGCTCAAGTAGCCTGTATTTCAACACAGTATTTGCCAAGGCCACATCAGCACAATACGCTGACTTAGCTGAGAAATACACAGCTGACGCAGAGTATGCTCCGGGAACAGTTGTTGCATTTGGTGGCACCGCTGAAGTTACAGCAAGTACCACTGATAACGACAGTCGTGTAGCCGGTGTGGTAAGTACAAACCCAAGTTACATCATGAACGGTGGCTTAGAAGGCGACAATGTAGTAACAGTTGCATTAACAGGTCGTGTTCCATGTCGTGTAACCGGCACAGTACGCAAGGGTGACTTGATGGTATCCAACGGTGATGGCACAGCTCGCGCTGAAGCTAATCCTAAGGTTGGTGCTGTAATTGGTAAGGCACTTGCTGACTTTGACGGTGAAACTGGTGTTATCGAGGTAGTTGTAGGCCGCGTATAATACGGGCGTACCCAAAAGAATAATAGGACTCTAGTAGTCCTATTATTTTGGCTAAATATTAGATAATTACAGGACGAAGAATGGGCTTAACACGAATCCGCGCCGAGCAGATATCTGACATAGATTACAAACAGGCAGTTAGAGTACTAGAATTAACAAATGTCAATTTATCTGGTGGAGCACCAGCGGTAGTCGACGGTGTTAGCCTAAACACCGGTGATCGCATACTTGTAGCCGGCCAAAATACCAACAACCAAAATGGTCTTTATGATGTAGTAGCGCCAGGAACCGGCAGCAACGGTACTTGGACTCGCACCAGTGACGCCAACGCCACTGGCGAAATCAATGCCGGTATGATCGTCATGGTCACCGAAGGCAGTACCTATGCAGATACTTCTTGGAAACTGATCACTAACGATCCAATCGTTATTGGCACAACCGGCCTGGTATTTGCTCAAAATACTGGCAATGGATTCGGCGTCATCAATGCCAACGGTACACCTGTGGTGGCCAACGGAGTAACCGGCACAGCAGTTTTCAGTTCCGGAAACAACTTAATTCTGTCAGGCAACGCCAGCTCTGATACCATTACCTTTGCTGTAAATGACAATCCTACATTTACCACAGTCAGTGCCACCGGCAATATTTACGGTGGTAACTTATCTGTCAGCGGCAACATTATTGGTAATTTTAATTTAGATAACGGAGTATCAGCCACTGGCAACATTACAGGCGGCAACATCCTAACAGGTGGATTAGTCAGCGCCACAGGCAATATCACAGGCAATTATATCTTTGGCAACGGTGCATACTTAACCAACATCAATGCTGGTAATCTTGTTGGAGCATATGGAAACTCAAATGTTGCCAATTATTTGAATACTGGACTAGTAGGAAACATTATACCGGCAGCCAATGTTACCTACAGCCTGGGCAATCTTACCAATCAGTGGGCATCAGTTTATATTGGAGCAAATACACTTTATATTAACAGTGTTCCAATTTCCATAACCGGTGCAAATACCCTGACAGTTGCTGGGGCAAATGTTGTAACCAGCAGTGCCAACGGAGTTATTTCGGGCAATGTTATTTCGGTTACAGGTAATATTACTGGCGGAAATATTCTAAGTTCCGGAGTAATCAGTACTTCGGGTAATATTTTTGGCGGCGGCGTAAATTCAACATCTTCTGCAACTCCACCGACCAATCCAAGTGTGGGTGATTTTTGGTATAATACCGCAACCAATGCACAGTATAGATACACTTTTGACGGCACAGACTATTTTTGGCTAGATGATTTTGGTTCTACTCAGGGCACAGACGGCACATTTAGTGCGGTTATTAACGGAACCAGCAACATTGGCTTTGCTACAGCCAACGGAAATGCAGTATTCAACATCAATGGCACCAACAATGTAGCTGTGGTATCCAGTAACCTTTTGCAAATAGCAGGATCAATAACGGCTACAGGTAATATTACCGCATCTGGGTTAAATATAGTATTGAGTAATACTCCGGCTTCAAGTTCTAGTGCAGGAGTAGCAGGACAAATTGAGTGGGATCAGAATTATTTGTATGTATGTGTGGCGACAAACACTTGGAAAAGAGTTGCCATAAGCACATGGTAGTAGAGTTAAAATTTAAAGGATAAAAAAAATGGCATTTCCATCATCACCAACAGACGGCCAAACGACAGTAGTTAATAATATAACATATACCTACTCGGCCGCATCGAATTCATGGACTCGTACTCCATCTGGTTTCGTTAACATTTCAGCATCAGGAAATGTATCCGCTGGCGGAAATATTATTGGTGGAAACATCAGTACCGCGGGTAATATTTACGGTGGAAATTTATCCGTAACTGGTAATATCAGTGGTAACATTGATGTATCTAGTTCTGTATCAACTACAGGTAATGTATCAGCAGGCAACATTCTAACTACCGGATTGATCAGCGCAACTGGAAATGTCACTGGCAATTACTTTATTGGTAACGGTAGTCAGTTAACAGGTGTTACTGCTTCTTCCGTTAACGCCAATGCATTGACCGGCAATACCTTGGCAAGCAATGTTGTTAACTCTAGTTTGACTTCAGTTGGTACACTGACCAGTTTGAGCGTAAGCGGAACAGCCACAGCTGGCAATTTGGCCACAGGCGGTACAGCAAGTGCCGCAGGCAATATCACAGGTGGTAATATTCTAAGTGGTGGTTTGATCAGTGCCACTGGCAATTTAACCGGTGGTAATGTTTTAACCGGTGGGTTGATCAGTGCTACAGGTAATTTGACGGCAGCAAATATATCTGGCGGTAATTTATTGACCAGTGGATTAATTTCAGCTACAGGCAATTTAACAGTTGGTAATGTTTCAACAACCGGCTCAAGTGCCGCAGGTAGCTACAGTGCTAGTGGAAATATTACAGGTGGTAATGTTTTAACCGGTGGATTAATTTCAGCAACAGGCAACTTAACAGCCGCAAATATATCTGGCGGTAATTTATTAACCAGTGGATTAATTTCAGCTACAGGCAATTTAACAGTTGGTAATGTTTCAACTACTGGCTCAAGTGCCGCAGGTAGCTATAGTGCTAGTGGAAATATTACAGGTGGTAATATCAATACCGCTGGTTTAGTAAGTGCTACTGCCAATGTCATTGGTGGTAATATCAGCACCGCTGGTTTAGTTTTAGCCACAGGCAATGTAACCGGTGGTAATATCAATACCGCTGGCTTGGTAAGTGCCACAGCCAATGTCATTGGTGGCAATATCAGCACAGCAGGTTTAATTACTGCTACAGGTAATATCACTGGCGGTAATCTTAATGCCGCAGGATTAAGTCTAAGTGGCAATGTGGTTAGTCCATTAAATGTTACTTCTAATATCACTGGCGGTAACCTTTTAACTTCTGGTCTGGTCAGTGCTACAGGAAATGTGGCCGCTGGAAACTTAACCACAGCAGGTCAACTTAGTGCCACGGGCAATATCACTGGTGGCAACTTATTAATCAGCAGTAATGCCAACATTCTTGGTAACTTGAATGTTCAAGGTAATATTACATTTATTGGTAGCAATGTTATTACAACCAATGATTTGTACATTGAGCTGGCCAATAACCAAACGACCTATGCTAACATTAACAATGCTGGTTTGGCAGTTGGCCCAACTGGTAATGCTTTAACCTACTGGCAGTACAACACCGTGGCCAATGCTTGGACGACCAATGTGTCAATCAGTGCCACAAGTACTGTCACTGGTGGTAATTTAGCCACAGCAGGCACAATTAGCGGTACAGGCAATATTACAGGCGGCAATATCAACACCGCTGGACTGGTAACTGCCACAGGAAATGTAACCGGTGGCAACATTGTAACAGCTGGATTAATCACTGCAACTGGAGCCATCACTGGTGGTAGTTTGAATACTGCTGGTGCGGCTAGTGCCACAGGAAATGTAACTGGTGGTAACATTGTAACAGCTGGATTAATCACTGCCACAGGAAATGTAACCGGTGGCAATTTGTTAACAAGTGGTATTATCAGTACTTCTGGTAATATACTTGGTGGTAACTTATCTGTAACTGGTATTACAGTTGACAACGGCAATATCACAGGTGGCAATATTCTAAGCAGTGGTTTGATCAGTACTACTGGTAATGCCACACACGGTAATGTTCTAACAGGTGGATTGATCAGTGCAACTGGTAATATCACAAGTGCTGCCAATATCACAGGTGCCAACATTACCACAGCTGGACTAGTCAGTGCCACTGCCAATATCACAGGTGGCAACATACTAACTGGTGGATTAATATCGGCTGCGGCTACGGTCACAGCTGGAAACTTGGCCACAGGTGGTACAGCTAGTGCCACAGGCAATATCACAGGTGGCAATGTACTCACAGCTGGCATTGTTAGTGCCACAGGAAATGTTACTGGTAACTTTATTTTAGGTAACGGTGCATTCTTAACAGGGGTTATTACTTCAGTATCAAATATCACCAATGGAACCAGTAATGTCAATATTGGTAGTGCCAACGCCAATGTAACAATTAGTGTAGCTGGTACATCTAATGTGGTAGTGGTATCTGCTACCAGTGCCAATGTTACAGGTAATTTAAGTGTTTCTGGTAATGTTGTAGGCGGCGGTGTTAGATCAACCACAGCGGCAACAGCTCCAAGTAGTCCAGCAGTTGGTGATTTCTGGTACAACACTACAACCAATGTACAGTATCGTTATACCTATGACGGCACTAATTATTTCTGGTTAGATGACTATAGCTCAACAGTTGGAGTTGGCGGCAACTTTACCGCTATCATCAACGGAACCAGTAGTGAAACAGTGGCAGCCAACGGTAATATTCAAATTGCCATCGGCGGCTCAAACATAGCGGCCTGGACCAGTACTGGTTTGGTAAACAGTCAGGCCAACGGTGTAGGAAACATCGGTAGTTCAGGTGGTTATTTCAATACTGTATTTGCCAAAGCAACTTCAGCACAATACGCTGACTTGGCAGAAACATACGAAGCAGATGACAATTACGAACCAGGCACACTAGTTGTGTTTGGTGGTGATAAGGAAATTACTACTACTGATATACACCAAGATACTCGTGTAGCCGGTATTATTTCAACCGATCCAGCATACTTAATGAATTCTGGTGGCGTTGGATTACCAGTAGCATTAACAGGTCGTGTACCGTGTAAGGTAGTTGGCACAATACGCAAGGGTGATAGATTAGTAAGCAGTGGAATAAAAGGTGTTGCCACAACATTGGCGCCTACTAAATACCAGCCCGGCTGTATTATTGGTAAAGCATTAGAAGATTACAATTCCGATA